>Ga0134128_10010419_pt1 | contig 11137 bp, 9 predicted proteins | sample KB31754_FD_96462 | JGI IMG/M metagenome (GOLD analysis project Ga0134128, IMG submission 96462) | Terrestrial soil microbial communities with excess Nitrogen fertilizer from Kellogg Biological Station, Michigan, USA - KB3-175-4 | ecosystem: Environmental > Terrestrial > Soil > Unclassified ...
CGGCAGGCCGCGATCGAAATCGTGCAGCACCGCGGCCAGCGGCTGCATGCCGCAATCGAGCGTGATGCTGACGCTGACGCGGCGGAACGGTTCATTGCCGCTGTCCTGCTCGATCGGCATCTTCGAAGGCATGCTGCAGCCCGCGCCTTCGTGTTCGTGCGCGGCCACCACGTCGGTGGCGCGCTGGATCAGGTCGGCCGAAGCGGTGCTCGGATCGGTGGCCGAAAGGAATGCATTGACCGTGGCGCCACCGCGCTCGAGGTCCGCCACGCGTTTCTGCAGCAGCGGCTGTTCGGCGATGGCCGCGGCGTACTTCGCGTGGATCGACTGCAGGTCGTGCGTCTGGCCGTCCACGCTCATCAGCGGCGCGACGAACCACCAGTGCAGCAGCAGGAAATACGCGATCGCCAACGCGACCAGCGCCAGCACGATGGCGGCGAGGCGCGATTGCATCGGCGTCATGTGACGGGCGTCAATGCGCATCGGCAGGGGCCTGTTGCCTGACGCGCGCGGTCAGCTCGAAGCGTTCCTTGCCGGTGGCGGGGTCGGGCTGGATCACGCCCTGCAACTTGGGTTCCCCGAATACCCTGGAGCCGCCCAGCAGGTCGACCAGTGCCGCGGCCTTGTCGGCCTCGCCCTTGATGTCGAGCCCGCCGGAATCGTCCAGCGTCATGGCATCCAGCCATGCCGTGGCCGGCATGCGGCCGGTCAGTTCGTCCAGCACCGCGAGCGGCGGCGGATTCCCGGCCTTGCGTTTCACCAGGAATTGCGAAGCGGCGACCGCCGCGGTCAACTGCGCGCGCAACTGTTCGGATTGGGTCGCCTGCGCGCGCATCGCATCCACCTCGTCCTGCATCTTCGCCAACGCCGCACGGCGATTGCCCAGCCACTGCGCCAGCACCAGCACCACCAGCAGCACGCAAGCCGCGGCGAGCATCCAGTTCAGGCGCCGCCGCTTGTCCGGCCGGCGCGGCCGCCGGCCGGCCGGCAACAAATCCACCCCGGCGAGCGCGCCGTTGCCGGCCTGCACGTCCACGCAATCGGGGTGCACGCCGATCGCGGCCAGGCGCTCCAGCATCGGATCCAGCTCGGCCCGCGGCGCTGCGTACAAATCCAGCGCCACCTGGCCCGCGGGCGCGGGCGCCGGGCTGACGCGCACGTCGTAATAAAGCTGGTCGGGCTTGAAGGGCGTCTGCCGGTCGAGTTCGTAGCCGACGACCTTGCGCGGGTCGGCCGCGGCCGCGAGCGGCATCAGCAGCCGCCGCTGCAGCACCGAGGTTCCCGCCACCACCAGCACCAGGCGGCGATCGTCCGGATCGATCCCCACGCAGGCATTCTTGAATGTCGCGCGCTGGGCGTCGGCGGAAAGCTCCGCCGGAATCGTGGCCAGCATGTCGCCCGTGCGCGCGCGCTTCACGAGCATCGCGTCCGGCGCCATCGTCAAGCGCAGCACGTCGGGCCCGCGCTGCAACCACGCGCGAACCCGCACCGGCAGCAACGCGGCCAGTTCGCCGCCCCACCAATGCAGGAAGCCCGGCAGCGGCGAGCGCGACCAGGCAAGCTTCATGCGTTCGATGGATGGTGCGCTCGCGGTGGCCATGGTTCTATTGGATCACGGCGCTGCGCCGGAATCGGTGCGCCAGTCCAGCACTTTGTACGGGCGTGCCTGGGTTCCCGTCAACGCCAAGCGTACCGTGGCGTCCAGGCTGGCGCGGTTGCCGTCCGGCATTTCGGCGACGCTGAAGACCCGTTCCACCACGCCGCCGTATCCGGCCACCAGCGGCCCATTCGCGACCGCACCAAAGGCCTGGCCGTTGCCCGCGCCGCGCCGCGCCGGGCTCTTGCGGCGCGCGGCCACCTGCGTTTCGGCCTTCGCCACGCCGATACCGCGCAGCGACGCCAGTACCAGCGCGCCGGCGTACGAGGCATCCGGAAAATTGCGGCCCGAGTAAACCGTGACGGCGTTTTCGAGCTTGCCGAACAAGGCCAGATCCATGCCCGGCAGCCGCGCCAACGCATCGATCGTGCGGAACGGCTGGCCGGGCTGGCCGGGCTGGCCGCCGCGCGATGACACCACGGCGTCCGCAAGCTGGTCCGCATGCGCCGCGTCCACGCCTGCCGCCTGGAAGATGCCGCCCAGCAACGTGGCCGGCGCCGCGTTGAGATCGGCCATGCCACTCACGTCGACCACCATGACGGTGACCTTGGCGCCATCGAACGTGAAGCTGTAAGGACGCCCGTCTGGCACCCATTGGTGTTGCTGGTCGGGCGCGCGCAAGCCGGCGATGGCTTGCGCAAGTCCGGCTTCGGCGGCCAATGCGGCGCGCACATGTTCGGCGCCATAAAGCGCGGCCTGGCTCTGGCTGCGCGACGCCGCCGCCACGCCCGCCAGCAGCGCCGCAAGCAAAATCGTCGCCCACAGCACCAGCAACAACGCCGCGCCGCGTTCGCGCCGCATCATTGCGAACCCCCCATCTGCGCGCCGAAACCCTGGCCCGTGCGCACCGGGATCACCATGTCCGGAAAGCCGACCCGTGTGCGCCATGCGGGATCGAGATGGATGCGCACCGCCAGCGGCAGTCCATTGGTGGCCTGCCAGTCGTCGCGCCACGCCGGCGGTTTGCCGAACGCGGCCGCGGCGAGATATTCGAATTTTCCGCCGCGCAGGTCCGTCAGCAGCACGTGCTCGACGTTCTGCCCATTGGCTGCCTGCTGTTCCGTGTAGGGCTGGTAATCGAGGCGCAACGACATGCCCGCGCCCTCTTTTTGCAGACTCACGGTCTGGATGTACAAACCGGCGTGGCCGGATTGCATGGGCAGCGGCGCGACGTACTCGATCGAAGTCGCGTCGCCCTGGAACATGCGCGCGGCCGATCCGTCCGCCGTCACGAACGGCTGCGGCCCCGCGGCCGCCACGTACCGGCGCAGGAATTGCTGCACGGTGCGCACGGCCTCGCTTTGTGACATCACGGCATCGGCGGACTGGGTGACGCGCGTGGCACCGCGCATCGCGCCCCATACGCCCAGCATCACGAAGGCCAGCAGCGCCAGCGCCAGCAGGATTTCCAGCAGGGTGAACCCGCGTTGGCGACGCATGCGCTTCATTCGTCCGTGTCCTGCGCCGGTGCGGCCTGCGCGCGCTGCGTGGACAGCCGCAACACGCGACCCGCGCCGTACCGCACCGTGGCGTCGAGCTGCCAAAGTTCGATGTTCGCCGCCTGTGCCATCATCGCCCCGCCCTGCTGCAGCGCGACCGCCGTCGCCGTGCCTTGCGCCGGTCGCGGCAAGACGTGCACCTTCAGCGTCCACTGCATGCCGTCGCCGAAGGTTCCTTCAGTGCTTTCGTTCTTCAACGGCCCGGCCAGGCCCTGTTCCGCGAACAGGCTTTGCGCGTGCTCGACCGCAGCGTCGAGTGCGGCGGCGCGACCGGCATTCTGTGCTGACTTGCCCAGCGCGCCCAGCCCGATCGCGAATGCAATCGCCAGCAGCGCGATCGCGGCCAGCACTTCGATCAAGGTGAAGCCGCGCGGGCGCGTGCTCACTGCGCGGCCCCGCCGCGGACGGTCACCGCACCGGTCAGCCAGTCCACGTCCACGCGCGCACTGCGCCGGGCTTCGTCCAGCGTGATGTTGCCGCCGCTGGAACTGCCGTCGGGAAAGTAGCCGATGCGCGCGATGCCTGGCTGCTTGCCGGCCTCGGCGGCCGACTCGACGTGGACGGCTGCGGCAGCCGGCAGCGTGCGCGGATCGCGTCCCGGCACCGTGTAGGAATGCGCACGCAGGTCGACGCTGAACCACTGCGGCTTGCCGGTCGCCATCGCGCGCGTGCGGGTATCGCGCAAGCCTGCCGCGACGCGCTGCGCGGCGGACTGCAACTCGCCGCGGCTGCGGCCGTGCAGCGCCACGGCGGTCACGCTGGCGGCAATCGCAATCAGCACGATCACCGCGAGCATTTCGATCAGGGTGAAGCCGTTTTGCGGGGCCCGGGACTCGGGGCCCGGGACTTGGGGAACGTTCACGAAACCCTTGTCGTCATTCCGGGCCCGCGCGCAGCGCGGAACCCGGAATCCATCTTGATTTTCGTGCACCGATGGAAAAGAACAAGATGGATTCCGGCCTTCGCCGGAATGGTGCCGCCGACAGACGGCTTTGCGAGCCCCGAGTCCCGAGTCCCGAGCCCAGCCTTTATTGCCAGTTGCCGTAATCACGATCGATGCCCTCGCCTCCGGGCTTTCCGTCACGGCCGTAGAAGATGATGTCGTACTGGCCGTGCTTGCCCGGATAGACATAGCCGTATGGATGGCCAAACGGATCATCGAGGTCGGCGGGCTTGGCATATGGACCGTTCCACGACGGCGCGTTCAACGGCTTGGTGATCAGGTCGTCGGGCGATTTCGGTGGCGAACCGTTGTCCAGCGCGTACGCCTGCACGTCCTGGTCGAGCTTGGTCACGCCGATCTTGCCGGCATCCCACTTGCCGGTGTCCACGCGCCCCGACACGGAACGCGCCACGATCACGCCGACGATGCCCAGCAGCACGATCACGGCGAGCATTTCGAGGAGGGTGAAGCCGTGATGAAGCAGCGGGACCCGGGACCCGGGATTTGGGGCTCGCAAGAGCCGGGGCCCGCCACGGCGACTGGCGCGTTTCGTCATCGGCGCAAGCGGTTCCGCCCTGCGCAAACCCGCAGTCTCGCACATCGCCGCTTTTTTCCGAGTCCCGAGTCCCGAGTTCCGAGTCCCGGCCGGATGCAAGAAAGCCATATCAAAACCTCTGCGTTTGAAGATCATTGAATGCTACCCGTCAGGCTCAGCAGCGGCAGCAGGATGGACATCATGATGCCAGCGACCAGCAGCGCCATCACGATGGTCAATACCGGGACCAGCGCCGACAGCATCTTGTCGATCGCCGACTTCACCTCGCCGTCGTAGGTCTCGGCGGCGCGCAGCAGCATGTCGTCCAGCGTGCCCGACTCCTCGCCGACCATGGTGATCTGGATCGCGAGCTTCGGGAATCCGGTGTGCGCCGCCAGCGCATGCGACAGTGAATCGCCGCCCTTGACCGCCTCGATGGCGGGTTCCAGTTGCGCCGACAGCTCGCGGTTGGACACCACCTGGCGCGCGATGCCCAGTGCGGCCAGCAGCGACACGCCATTCTTCAGCATCGAGCCGAGCGTCCGCATCAGGCGCGCCGTATCCACCTTCAGCAGCAGCGGCCCGAATATCCTGGCGCGCAGCAGCCGCGCATCGAATGCGCGCCGCACCGCGGGATCGCGCATCCGCGCGCCCGCATACAAACCGGCAATCACCAGCGCGGCCAGCAGCAGCAAACCCCAATCGTGCAGGAAACTGCCGAACGCCATCAGCACGCGCGTGATCAGCGGAATCTGCACGTTCATGTCGTGGAAAATCGGCACGAACTGCGGCAGCACGAAGGCGAGCAGCAGGATCAGCGAACCCAGCACGCCGAACAACAGGAACGCCGGATACACCAGCGCGCCGATCACGCTTTCGCGCAACTTGCGCGCACGGGTGAGGTAATCGGCCAGCCGCGTCAGCGCGGCATCCAGCGCGCCGCCCGCTTCGCCCGCGCGCACCATGCTCAAATAAAGTTTGCTGAAGACGCCATGTTCTTCTTCCATCGCGCGCGACAGCGATGCGCCGCCGCGCACGCGGTCGCGGATGCGTTCCACCACATGGCGGGCGCGCTCGCCTTCCGGCAATTCAAGCAACATCTGCAGCGCGCGGTCCAGCGGCAATCCGGCATGCAGGAGAATCCCGAGCTGCTCGGTGAATTCGACCAGCGCCGCGCCGGACAAGGTTTTCCTGCGCAGCCCGCCGAACAGCGATCCGCCGCCCGCGGCATCGGTCGCTTCCAGAGGCACGTTGCCCTGCTCCTGCAAGCGCGCGATCACGTCATCGGCGGACGCCGCGTCCATCCGCCCTTCGACGGTCTCGCCGGCGGGCGTGACGGCCTTGTAGCGAAACGACGCCATTTCATTCGTCCTGCGTCACGCGCAAGACTTCCTCGATCGTCGTCAAACCCGCCAGCGCCTTGCGCAAGCCATCCTCGTACATCGTGCGCATGCCACTTGCGCGCGCCGCGCGTTCGATATCGGAGGCGCCGGCGTGCTGCATCAGCAGACGCCGCAGGGCATCGTTCATCGTCAACTGCTCGATGATGGCGAGCCGCCCACGGAAGCCGCTGGGATTGTCCGCGGAAGGTCTCGGACGATACAACCGCAGCGGCCGCTGCGCAGTGAGCTTGTCCAGACCCAGTTCCGCAACCAGTTCCGGCAGCGGCTCGTACGCTTCGGCACTGGACCGGTCGAGCCTGCGCACCAGCCGCTGCGCCATGATCGCGTTGACCGTGGATGCCAGCAGGTAATCCTCGACGCCCATGTCCAGCAGACGTGTCAGGCCGCCCGCGGCGGAATTGGTGTGCAAGGTCGAGAGGACAAGGTGGCCGGTGAGCGCCGACTGGATCGCGATCTTGCAGGTCTCCAGATCGCGCATTTCGCCGATCATGATCACATCCGGATCCTGGCGCACGATCGAACGCAGGGCGCCGGCGAAGTCCAGCCCGATCTGCGGCTTCACCTGCATCTGGTTGATGCCTTCGAGCTGGTATTCGACCGGGTCCTCGACGGTGATGATCTTGCGGTCGGGCGTATTGATCCTCGACAGCGCCGTATACAGCGTGGTGGTCTTGCCCGAGCCGGTCGGGCCGGTGACAAGAAGAATCCCGTGCGGTTGTTCCAGCACGCGCAGGAACGCCGGCAGGGTTTGTTCGTCGAAACCGAGCGAATCGAAATCCAGTACCACGCTGCCGCGGTCGAGGATGCGCATCACCACTGATTCGCCGAAACTGGTCGGGATGCAGGACACGCGCAGGTCCAGTTCCTTGCCTTGAACCCGCAGCATGATGCGGCCATCCTGCGGCAGCCGCCGCTCGGCGATGTTCATGCGCGCCATGATCTTGATGCGCGAAATCACCGCGGCGGTGCTGGATGCCGGCGGCGCCTCCACTTCGTGCAGCACGCCGTCGATGCGATAGCGCACCTTCAATCTGTTCTCGAACGGCTCGATGTGGATGTCCGACGCGCGCGCTTCCACTGCGCGCTGGATCAGCAGGTTCACCAGGCGAATGACCGGCGCCTCGGACGCGAGATCGCGCAGGTGCTCGATGTCGTCGTCGCCAGACGCCCCGCCTTCAAGCCCTTCCACGATGGTGCCGAGCGCGCTGCGGCCCGCACCGAACCAGCGCTCGATCAGATCGTCGATCTCCGAGCGCGCCGCGACGACCAGCGATACCGGCCGCCCGCACGCGAGTTGTACCGCATGTGCGACGTAAGTGTCCCCGGGATCGGCCGCGGCCAGTTGCAAGGTCGAGTCGGATTCCGCCACCGGCACCACGTGGTACTGCTTCATGAAGCGCACGCTCAAGCCCGTTTCGGGCGGCGTGTCCGGCGCATCCTTGGCCGACAGCAACGGCAACCGCAGCGTCTCGGCCCACGCTTCGGCGAGGTCGCGCTCCGACACCAGGCCAAGCCGCGCCAGCAACGCGGTCAGGCGACTTTCCGGCGCCTCGACCAGCAGCCGTTCGGCGCGCGCAAGATCTTCTTCCTTCAGGCGCCCGCGTTCGACCAGCAGCCCGCACACGCGCGCTTCCACGTCGTCCGCGGCGGTTCGGTTCGGATCATTGCCGTGCTGCAAAACTGCCGACATCGCCAGCTCTCGCGTGGACCGGTGGCCAGACTGCCATTGGTAGCACACCCGCTGGGGCAAAGCGAGCCTCCGCCGCCGCTCACGGGGAAGCGTTCAGGCGGCAATAACGGACGACCGCTGGCGATCCGCAGAGCCGGCCCATCGCCCGGTAATGACCGGTGGGCCGTGGGCCGACGCTGCTCGATGCTATTTGGACGAGGGCGCTGATGCGGAAGGCGGTCCCGACGTATCCACCGAATAGCTGAGGTGAAGGATGATCTTGTCGCCTTTCTTCAGGTTCTGGGCGGCATCCGGGAAATGCACCGTCAAATTGCCGAGACCCGTCTGGACCTGGACCATGCCGTTGGGATCGACCGACTGTACCGTGCCCGCCATGTCGTGCTGGCCTTTCACATTGCTGGCCGAACTGGCCTTGGGAAGGCGCGCCGGCAACTGCTGTTGCGACTGATCCTGCGGCGTGGTCTGGAAAGGCGGTGCGTGCGTGACGCCGGGCTGGTTCTGGGGTGGCGGCGCCGCCGTCTGTCCCAGGGCAAGCGGAGCGGCACAGGCCAAAGCGACGGCCGCGGCGATGCTCGAAAACGATTGCATGCGTTTCATGGATCCTCCTTGCGGGCGAAAGTCCGTGTCGCGCGGGATGTTGCGACAAGGCGGCCACATGCCGTGGCCTTTCCACTTCACGCGGCCAACGCGATGGCGTCAAGGTGACCGCTCGCTGCCGTTCAGCCTCGCCGAGGGTTCGAGTCAGCCAAGCCTCAGCTTTCCAGATCCAAGCCGCCTTGCACGCCCCGTTTCAGTGTCTCCCTCACCCTGGAAAAAGCCAGCAGTTCGCCGAGCCGCGCGCCCTTTTGCCGCCAATCGTGGAAAACCGATTCGCCGACCAAGGCGTAATGCCACGGCAGGCCGCCGCGCACCGCCGGTGGCAGTCCGTTGATGCGCTCGCACCAGGCCGCCGCGGCCTTGCGCTTGCGCAACACGTTTGGATGACTGATCTGGTCCTGCGCCTTGGTTTCCGCCAGGTAAATCGCGTCCGCCGCGCGCACCAGGAAATCCGGGAAGTAGAACGCCGGCAGGCCGTTTTCCTTGACGTAGCGGAGGCGCGCGAAATCGTGCCGGTTCTCGCTGATCTTGCAGAACGCGGCCACGCCGGCGTCACGCATCGCCCATTCGATGAAGGCACGCTCCAGGCCACCGCTGCGGCTCGGATACGGCAGGCGCGGATAGATGCACTTGGTCACCTCCATCGAGGTGCCCGCGCGCATCGTCAGCTTGTTCACCTCCGAAAGCCGGCGATGAAACACCTCGGTATCGCCGGAGATTGCGTGATCTTCGGCTTTGACCAGCGCCAGCGCGAACACCTTGACGACGTGATCCACCACCGGTTGCAGCATCAACAGCCGCCAGTTTTCATCCGCGAACGGCTCGAACGCCTCGCGAAAGAGGCGTTCCCGAATGTAATCGTCGATGGTCGCTGCCAGCGCCGCCGAACTGATCTGCGTGTACGGTTTGGCCCATTGATCCGCGATTTTCCTGCCGGCCGTCAGGGGCTGGCTCAGCGCCTGCGTGATCCGTCGCGTCAGCCGTGACAGCCACTCGTTGTAGCCGCCGACGTTCATCACCGCGCCATCCACGCGGTAGTCGCCGAACAACGTGCTGCTTTGCAGGTCATGGGAGGTGAACGTGTCGCCCTTGCCCACCAGTCCGCCCAATTGCGCCCGCGTCATCGCACCGAACGGCTGCAAACCGGTGACGTCGATCGGCAGATGTTCGAGGGTGTCCTCGGCCTCGCGCAGGATGAAGGGAATCGCGAAATCGTATGGCTCGTATTCCGGGCGCAGTTCCACCGTGATCAAATCGCCGGTACTGCTGCCCTCGTCATCTCCGGTGCTGCCGACCAGGCCTTCGCGCATCAATTCGCTGTAGAAGTCCTGGAACGCCGGGTGCTCGACGATCGACAGGATGTCGATCAGGCTGTTCGGCTCCTCGCCGCGGTTGATCCGCTCGCGATTTTCGTGCTTGATGTCGGCGTATTCCGGCTCCCGCCACATCAGGCGCAGGCCGCGGCCAATGGTCTGTTCCAGCAGGATCTGCGCCTGCGACGAGCGCAACGGCACGATCACGCAGATATTGTTGACGTCAAACCCTTCGCGCAGCATCAGTACGCTGACGATCACGCGCGGCTGCGCGCGCCGGTCCACGTCGAACAGTTGCTGCCTCACGCGCAGCCATTCCTTTTCGCCGAGATCGGCCTTCTTGCCGGAATCGACGGTCAGCACGTCATCCGGGTGCAATCCCTGATCGAGCAGGAAATCGTTCACCAGTGGCGTGACGGAGGTGTCCTCGCACACCACCAGCATCTTCGGTTTGCGCCCCGGATCGAGCCCGGCGAAATCCGCTTCCAGCTTGCGCAACTTTTGCAGGCCGGCGCGCAGCATCACGCGTTGGCCTTCGGACAGCGTCGGATTGCCACTCTCGTCGCGCTCGGCCTTGAACTCCAGCGGCAACGCGCCGATCTCCCTGCGCTTGTCCAGCACCAGCGCCTTCACCAGGCCGGCGCGCATCGCGTCCTTCAGGTCGAAGTCCACCACGATGTGGGGGAAATACGCCTTGCGTTTTTTCTTGCCCGCACCGACGTCGTTGTACGGCGTGGCGGAGAAGTCCACCTGCGCGAAACGGCGCCCCTTGCCGGCGGCAATGCGGATGAGGCTCTTCTGCCATTCGACTTCGGTCGTCTCGCCCTCGCGCTTCAGTTCGTGGATGTGGTGCGCCTCGTCATTGAATACCATCAGTTCCGGCAGGCCGGCCAGATAGGCCAGCACGTTGCCGCGCGCCCAGCGGCGATCCAGCACGTCAAGGCTGTTGCCGGTCGCCCTGCCGGGCGTCAACGGCAGCACGTCGTAGGCGACCGTTGCCGCATCGGCGACCATGCCGGGCGTGACCAGCACTTCGTTCTCGAACTCCTGTTGTTCCTCTTCTTCCTCGGCCTCGACCAGCAGATGCCAGTTGGTGATGGCGATCATGCCGTTGCCGGTCGCTTTCAGCCCGATCTCGGCCCTGGTGCAGACGTTGCCGCGCACGAACTGATCCGCGCGCCCGCGCTGCGCCGGCGGCACGAACAGTTCCGCGCAGATCGCGATATCCGAAGCGGTGAAGTCGCGCACACCGTCCTTGCCTTCCTTGCCGAGAAACGCGTCCAGCAAACGTTCGTACACGATCAAGCCCGGCGCGACGATCAGGAAATGTCGCGTGAAGCGCGGGTCGTTGCGGCCTTCCGCCAGCGCGGAAGTCTTGTTCAACATCTGCCAGATCAGCAGCGCCTGCAGCACCCAGGTCTTGCCGGTGCCGGTCGCCATCTTCAGGCAATACTTCGGATGCGCGTGCTTGCCCTCGCCGATTTCGGCAAGCCGATCACC
>Ga0134128_10010424_pt1 | contig 11133 bp, 7 predicted proteins | sample KB31754_FD_96462 | JGI IMG/M metagenome (GOLD analysis project Ga0134128, IMG submission 96462) | Terrestrial soil microbial communities with excess Nitrogen fertilizer from Kellogg Biological Station, Michigan, USA - KB3-175-4 | ecosystem: Environmental > Terrestrial > Soil > Unclassified ...
CAATCACCTCTGAGTCGCCCTGGGAACGAAAAACATGGCCACAGGCGCTTAATTCCGCGCGCAAGGCACGGTAATTCCAGATCTCACCATTGCAAACCAGCCAGATATCCCCTGTTTCATTGGCAATCGGCTGCTGCCCCGTCGCCAGATCGAGGATGCTCAGGCGCCTGAAACCCAGCCCTATCTCTCCCTTCAGGTATTGGCCCTGCTCGTCCGGTCCACGATGCTCCAGCGAATGCAGCATATTTTCAAGCAAAGTGGGGGCAACGGGTTCTCTACTCCGTGCATTACAAATTCCGCAAATACCACACAACTTGCTCTCCTCTCAATTTATGCCCGCCGCACCAATTTCTACTTGTTCTGAATAGCCACAGCGTTGAAGTAGCTCGCGGTAAAGCTCTATATGCCTGTCCATAATCCGCTCAAACGCGTATTGCTGTTCGATATGCTGCCGGGCTGCCTGGCCACAACGCAAGGCGAGTTCCGGCTCTGTCAGCAAAAGCCAGAGAGCTGAGGCCAGGCCATCTCTATCCTCCGGCTCAACCAGCAAACCGCGCTCTCCCTGGTGCAACAAATCCTCGCTTCCACTGACACGAGTAGCCACGCAAGCTCGTCCGCAGGCCATAGCTTCGAGCAAAGCGTTGGGCATTCCTTCCCAGCGCGATGGTAGTACAGCTACACGCCCACGCTGGTACTGCCGCGCCACATCAGAACATAATCCAGCGAATTCTACACTGGCAGTGATTCCCAGGTCCACCGTCAGCTTTTGCAGCGAAGCAAGCAATGGGCCATCACCAACCAGCACTAATCTAGCCTCCGGTAGTTGTTCGACGAGCAGGCGCCAGGCACACAGCAAAACATCAAGGCCTTTCTGATGACGAAACCTGGCTACACAGACCACGGTGAGAGCCTGCTCTGCTGATTCTGCATAGACAGAAAAGGAGGTGGTGTCCACTCCATTGGGTATTAAACGGATAGTAGCGCCATCGAGACCATAGCGACTCAAGCTCTCGCTCATGTGAGTATTCAGAATAACGATACAGGCCTGGGCAAGACGCAACTGGCAATTAATCAGATGCAGTGCCGACCTTCCCAGACGGGCCAGCCCATCCAGGTCAGCCCATGAATGGGCACGCTGGTTCCCTTGTAACTGAGGTGAATCGCAACGCATCGCCACGATTAATGGTTTGTGTGCCAGACGACAAACAGCGAGTGCGGGCAGGGTAAAAAGCGAAAACTGAAAGACATGCAAAATATCGTATTCGTGACGATAGCGCCATAATTGCCAACCTAATACGAACAGGGCGAGCAAGTAACAGAGGCGCCGCACATTACCAGGCAAACGCTCGTGCCAGGCCAGAATACGCCCGGCTACTCGCAGCACCGGTACCCCTTCCACTATCTCATATGCCGGACATGCGGTTTGAAAGTGCATTGTGATAATTGTTGCCTCGATCCCCTGCGCACGCAGATATTTACTCTGCAAAAAAGCCTGTTTCTCGGAACCGCCAACGAGTGGGAGAAAGGTCTCAGGCGCAATATAAACGCGAAGTGTACTCATAAATCTGTTCTTCACCCCTCTAATACAGGGCTATTTCCTGCTCGCGACTCTCCGGGGCAAAGCCCCACCCCATCTTTTCAGTAAGGGCAAAAGTCCCATCCATCTGAGCATGGTGGACAGCGCCCACCATGCTCAGATGGATGGGACTTTTGCCCTTACTGGTTTTTTGATTAGGGTCCGCGCGAGGATATACCACTGTTTTCATACAACAAACCCTATTCATACCCCTGTCTCCAGGGAGAAAGATCATCGAACTGAATAGGATCAGGCCAGATGCGATGAGCGGTTCCTCTGCTCAAAAGGTAGCGATAAAACGCCAGGCTACCCTGAACCGTAGTACCCAATTGATAATAGCGCAGAGCTGTCTCGTAACCTGACCACCCCAGTTGCATTGCTAGATCGGCATCTTCAATCAGCAAGCGCAGAGCATACGCCAGTTGTTGGGGTCGTTCAGGCTCGACCAGTAAGCCATTCAGGCCCTGCTCAAGTACATCCTCGCTCCCACTTACACGGGTCGCAACACAGGGCAACGCGCAAGACATGGCCTCCAGAAGCGCGTTGGGCATACCCTCCCAACGCGATGGTAAGACAAAACCCCAGGCGTCCTGCAACAGGGATGGAACATCGAGACGTGTACCACAAAATTCAATGCTCCCCTGAATGCCCAGTTCAGTTGCCAGGCTCTCCAGTTGTACCCGGCGCGAGCCATCTCCCACCAGACGCAACCGTGGAAGTAAACCTTTGCGCCAGTTAGGAGGAAACGCCATCATCTGCGCCCACGCATGTAAAAGCACATCGATGCCTTTGGCATATTCCAAACGCGCTACACAGATGAAAAGACGCTCTGCTCGCCGGGTCATCTCTTCCGGCCTGGCCCAAGAAACCGGATAAAATCGTTGAGCGTCGACACCATTGGGAATATAGATGATTCGCTCCTGGCGAAAATGGTGCTGGAGCAAATACTGATAGCTACGCGAACTTAAAATCTGATAATAGACATCTGCCTTCCGTGTATAATTGAGCATCCTTCGCCCTCCCCAGGCCATCCGTTGTAACTGAGCAAGATCCCCGCCAACCTCAGCTTCGATACTTACAGTGCTCCATCCAGGCTTGCCAGCTTCCTTGAGCGGTATGTGGCCTTGCATTTCTTGTGGTGAAAGATCTCCCAATAGTTCGTAGGGTCCTGTACTCTGCACACCAATTACCACCGGTTTATGGGTAAGTTTGCCGATGAGCGCGGCAACCGCCGCCTGTGGGGAAAGCTGAAGTGTATGAATAAGATCATATTTCCGGCGTAAGCGCCAGAGGGTTAAAAACATGCACAGGTTCACCAGAAGATAGCCGAATCTCCCGGCACGCAATGTTCCACCGCGTCGATACCATCCCCCTACACGGATGACTGAAAAAGATCTGTATGTTTCGTTGGCTGGCCACTCTTTCTGGTGGCGAAGCGTTACAACCATCACATCCTGGCCCAACTGGCTCAGGCACCAGGCCTGCTTTTCCGCCTGAGCCTGAGAGCCACCAATACTCGGCCAAAATTGATAAGCCACATAACAAATACGCATATACTTCTCAAACCTCTTCTTCCACACATTTATTGGCCTGGCAAAGAGAAAGAAATCCTGGCCCCGGCGAAGATCCCGATGGGGGGCAAGCATCCTCATCTTGAGATTCAAATAAAGTTCTCCTGCCACCTGACCAACAGCGAGCAAGCGGTAAAGCTACTACAATCCAAAAAGAGGCGCCCACAGCCTGTATCCAAAAATCACTCGATTCCAATGATTGCAAAAGCATAGTCACCAGGCTGGCCAGCGCGGCTGCATAGAGCATACGTCGTTCACCTTTACTTCTCCAGATACCCTGAAGCAGACTGTTGCCTAGAGAGAAGAATGCGATGCAGAGGAAAAGGAGGCCAATCACCCCGTGATCGTAGAGTGTTCCCAGGAAAAGGCTATGGGGAGCGGTACCAATCACTCCCTGGCCAGCAGCACCCACATGTAGATAGGCAAGAAGCTGGTCCGAAGCCTGCAACCCACAACCAAACCAGCGAGTTATCTGGAAATTGCGCAGCAAAGCCTGCCAGAGATAGACGCGCCCATTGAGCGTGGCAGTATCTTCGTTAAAGAAACGAGCGAACAGTGGCAAGTGCCCATTCCAGGCAAGGTAAAACGCTATCCCACTGAAGAATAGCAATCCACCAATGAGTGGCGCGCGCGCGCGCCGAACCGGTAAACAGCAAGCCATAATCACCATCCCCAAAAAAACACCCACATAAGCACTCCGCGTGAACGTCAACAGTAACGCTCCCAGTAAACAAAGGGCAGCAGTTATACTCACCAATTGAAAAACGCCCCGCGTATACAAACAACGATAAAAAGCCAGAGGGAGAAGCAATGCGAGATAGAATGCGAAAGTCGTTGCCTGGGTAAACAGCGAGGTGATACGGAACAACGATGTGTCCGGGTCCACTTCTCCATGCTGGCGAGCAACAAAACCATACAGACCATAGAGAGCCGCCAGGAGGGCAGTCGCTAGCAAAACATTGATGACTATGCAGAGGCGTTGACGCGTCGTGATCAGGATAATTGTTAGAGCACCAACTCCAACAGAGGCCAGCATAGTCAACCAGAACGTCAAAAATGCCCTGGTATCGAGCGGAGAAAGGCTAATTCCCGCCATTATCCATGCCAGATACAACGCTACCCATATCAAGCTGGGCATGCGCCTGATAATTTCTTTCCAGGGGAGAAAAACAAGCAGACCAAGCAGAGGAAGAATCAGCATTGTATCGAGATTATTGCCATTAAAAACTGCCAGGGACGAACCAATCCCAATAGTAATACTGGCCCAGGCCACTAAAAGCGCGAATGGATAGCGCAAAAAGCAGAGCAGAAGCAAAGAGCCAAGCCCGATACGCAGGGTAAGCAGTGCATTGCGCGCGGTAGCAATTGCTCCGGCAGCCAGCGCGATCATGGTCGCAAGTGCGTAGGGCAAGGCCTGACAAAAATGGCAAAGGGAGAAGCGCCACCTGGGCCAGTGCTTCCTGAATTTGCGCTGCTGCTCCTGCCTAAAAAAATTAAGTTGAGCTGCAAAAGTCTGAAACTCAGGGGGCACATGCCAGATCTCTAGCGTGCCAATTCGCCGATGTAAAAAGATCAGTAAGAGCGAACTGGTAATCAGAGATACCGCTGAAGTGGCTAAAGCAATACCCAGGCCCTGCCAGAAATGGGCAAAGAGAGCGTCAAAAAGCGCGTTGGCGCCAACATTCACCAACGCCATATACATCGGCACACGCGTCTCACCCAGAGCGTTAAAAGCTCTGGAGAGCAGAAAACCAATTGCCATTGGCATCAAACCGGGTGCAAAACCAGAGAGGATGATGGCAGTAACGCGCGTCCCAGTAGAAGAGAATGCTCCATGCTGGAAAAGCAGCGCTATTAATGGCCTCCCCAGAACCAGCAGCGACAGACTGAAGAACAATGTGCAAAGACCTACCCCCCAGAGATAGAGACGCAATGTGCCTTTAAATGTCAGATAACCCGGATCACCCAGATCAGCCTGGCGAGCCAGGTGAGGGAATAGAGCACGCCCAACGGAAACGAAAACCACGCCGATAAAGATGCTCACAGGCTTCAGCGCATAATTCAAGGCGGAAATGCTGCCCGCTGCTAGAGTCGAAGCAAAGATCTGATCAATCAAAGGACTCGCCTGCGTGATCAATGCACCTGATAGAACGGGCCATGCAGCATATAGAATGAGTTGAAGATCGGGACTATGCACGTCAATGATGAGATGGTAGCGCAAGTGTGCCTGTTTGGCTCTTATTCCCACAACGATCAGTTGTAAAGCAGTGCCACAAAAGCCACCTATACAAAGCGCCGCAATCCCCCAGACCTTTCCACCTACGAGCGTCAAAAACGCCGTGGTTAGTGGCACCAGCAAACCTGCGTATGCTGGCCAGCCAAATTGGCCTTCCGCATTTAAGATGCACTCCAAGAGGCCAATTACCAGGCTGAGGGGAATTGCCAGATAGAGCAACGGCGCTAACATGATTGCCTGCTGCAAACGCGGTTCGTCTAAACCGGGCGCCGAAAAGGAGACCAGCGGCTGACGCAGAGCTATTAATATCAGAACCAATATGACAGCACTTAAAACGAGGCAATTGACGAGCGTACTTAATAATCTGGAAGCAACCTCGCGATTGGAATGCATACGCAGACGACTATACACCGGAATAACAGCCGCCTCCATAGCGCTACTGAACAGTTGAACCAGTAACAAGGGAAAAGCGGCTGAAGCAAAATAGGCGTCCATTGTTGCTCCTGCACCAAAGCTCGCGGAAACGACCACTTGGTTGAGCATTCCACCAACGCGTAAAAGCAGCGCAGCAGAGGCCAGGCTGAGCAATGCCCGTACCAAATGCCGATTACTACCCCTTAAGCGAACCGCCATCAAACTTCCGGCAGTAGAGAATGTCTGTGCAGAAGACATCTTTCCGCATTCCTCTTTACTATTTATGACTATAAGAAGTCCACTAACGCTACTAATTTGCTTCTGCTGTACATATTCTCTGGTTTTTACGAGAGAATATGTACAGCTAAGTCAAACCTGCGACCAGATGGCTCGCGACGAGAGAATATCTCTTCTTCTATTAGATATCCTGCAAAGGTTCAGGGGTTGATGGGACTTTCTCTACGTTAAAGGCTCGCCGAACCAGACCATTCCCAGAGATTGCAAGTCCGCTTAATGAGAGGCTGGGACGAATCACACGCTCAGGCAGTGACTGACTGATACGCTCGGACTCTCCTGTATCTGGTAAACGCGCTACGCCCAATTCACTTACCGGAGGCGGAGCGGGGATTAGCTTCATAGCTACCGTGGGTAGTTCTAGCGTTACCTCTTCTACTAACAATTGGGGTTCGCAGTTCGTAAGTACGGGCTGAGAAAGCGCGTAAGGGTGGGCATCTGTATAGACAGATGTCCAATCGCGCCATGAACTCCGATTCACAACTACCCCTAGCATTCTGGTCGCCTGCATACGCCAGAGCAGTTGTCTGATCCCATTAAGCGCCTTACATGGAGTACGCGAACCATCAACCACTATAACCAGCGTTTCGATTGCAGAAGCCAATATCTGTGTTTCTGGCACCGCGAGCAGGGGCGGAGCATCAAACAATACATAATCGAACGACGCCTGCTTGAGTTGAGAAAACAATTGCGATGTCGTCAGTGAGCGCAAGAATTCAGCAGAACTCATCTTTTGCGTACCGATAAGCAAAACAGAGAGGCCTGGTAACGCGGTCTTCTGAGCATAGCGTTCGATGAGCAAAGGATTCGCATTTTTTGCCAGCACATCCGTTAACCCTGCCTGATCGGACAATTGGAATTCGCGCGCCAGAGCGGGACGATGAATATTGAGATCGACTAATAAGACCTGCTTTCCCGCCTGGGCCAGATGAATAGCAACATTGCTAGCAACTGTGCTCTTACCCTCTCCTGCCAACGCGCTGGTAAACATCACCAGTTTAAAGGGAGAACCAGCCTGGGCCACATCCAGGCCCGCGCACAACATATGATACTTCTCCCCCGCCATCCGCCTGCTCTTACGCGAGAAATGCGGCAATAAGGTCAGGATTTCCGCGCCCAGTAATTGCTGTATCTGCTCGATGCTGGTAGGCCGATTACCTATCCACTCAAACAGAGCAATCAGAAGTATGGCAAGAATGAGTCCTATCAGTGCGCCTATACCCGCGCCTTGCAAGGGGCGAGGTTGAGCTGGGAAAGCTGGAACAGAGGCTGGAATGATGCGCACTGTCCCAGGAACGTCAGCATTGGCATAGTGGGCAAAGCTCTGGCCCACCTGATTCGCAAGCGCTGTGGCCATCTGAGGGTCAGGGGCTTGCACATCTAATTCAATGATCTGTGTGTTGGTTTGTGGTCTCACCGACAGCATCGAGAGCAAATCCTGCGAGCTTAAACCAGGATGCTGCGCTACCACAGGATCGAGCACTGTTGGGATTGTAATCAACTGAGCAAATGTAGGCACAGATTGTAAACTATCGCTGACGCTGAGGTGGGCAGAAGCTCCAACATCGATAATGAGATAGGCTGAGGCTTGATACATAGGGCGAAGAAACGAACTAACCAGATAAGTAGCACCACTGCACACCGCTGCACATACAATAAACATCCATATCCAACGTTTGGCCAGAAGCGTATAGTATCTCAAAAGATTTCCCATCACTACCATCCTTTTACGAAACAAATCGAACAGAGAGCAAATCTAGCGCTGGCGGCACTTCAATTTGCACATTTGAATGTTCCTGTCACCATTCATTATACTGATGTCTCCAAATTTTATAGGACTTTCGATCCTTCAATATGCCAGATATGAGGCAAGCTCAAATACCATGCGGAGAAGCAAAAAGTGGGCGCGGATTGGAACGGCTAAGCCGTTCCAATCCGCGCCCACTTTTTGCTTCTCCGCATGGTATTTGAGCTTGCCTCATACACAGTCAGACATGCATCTCTCAGAGAGGCAGTTCTACGAAAAAGGTTGAACCAACTCCCACGCGAGATTCGCACCAGATGCGTCCCTGGTGCCGCTCAACGATATCTTTACAAATGGCCAATCCCAAACCGCTTCCGCTAATTGTTGAGGCGCGGGCATCTGAGGTGCGATAATAGGGCTCGAAAATGTTTTCCTGGTGTTCTGGAGAAATACCCTGGCCTTCGTCCTGCACGCTGAAACATGCCTGATTATCGTAACGCTCAACCTTTACTCTGACCAGGCTCTCAGATGGAGAATATTTCAGAGCATTATTCACAAGATTAGTCACAACCTGACCAAGACGTGCTGCATCACCCTGGAGCAAGATTGGCTCCTCTGGCAGCTTCAGCTCTATAGCACGCTCACTCACCATGCGCTGCTCCTCAATAGCTTTGGAGCAAATTTCATTCAGATTACAGGTTTGTTTAGCCAGTACTTGTTTGCCAGAACGCAAGCTGGTTAAATCGAGCAATTCATTAAGGAGCTTGGTCAGACGACTCGTCTGCTCATCGACTTTCACGAAAGCTTCCTTGAGTCCATCGAGTTCTGGCGATGCGGCGGCGTGCTTCTTGAGACGCCGCAAAGCCAGTTGCGCCTGGCCACGAATGGTAGTGATCGGTGTCTTCAGTTCGTGCGAAGTAATCGAGACAAACAAATCCTTGAACTGATTTGCCTGGCGTAATTCCTGGTTTACGTTGGCTAGATCAGTCGCGTGTGTTTGCGCAACTTGCTCTGCCTGCACGGCTTTGCGACGCGCTGACTCGCGCTGCCCAATCAGTATAACAACCGCCAGGCCGGCAATCGCAAAAAGCACAACAGGAAAAACAACCTCCCAGTCAAAGGGCGGAGGAACAGCGCCGATTTTATCAACGGGAAAAAGGTAAATATAGATAAGGGCGATACAGCTCAGGATAGTGGCCAGCAGACCAGGCCCAACACCCCATAAGAGGGCTACACACAGAATACCCATAAGCAAAGAAGCGCTATTGGGAAAATAGTAATACTGGAGGATATTCTCTCCAATCAGTGTTATCCCTGTAAATATTGCAACTATCACAATTGCAAAGCCATAACCGGGTAGAGGATGTCTCCACCAGGGGACTGTAGCCGCAACCTGGTGAGAAACCTCTTCATTTTGTTGGGTTTGTTGTTGGGTTTGTTTCAACATAATTTGTAGGGTTTAAGAATCAAGAAAAATGGTTGCTACCAAATCTTTCTTCATTCTCTGCTCAACAATAAGTCGTCTTGATCCTCCGCATACTATTGTCTATCATTATTTATTGTATCACCAGGTGGTAGCTTGCTATCTTCAGCAAAATTACGGGCAAACTCTGCTTTCTTTTCTTGATCGGCAAAAATCCTATTTTCTAAAGCACATCAGAATAGCCACCCCTGATAGGTAAGAGGCAAGCTCAAATAGTGAAAGGCGGTTTTGCTGAGGATTTGATTGCATCAAATCCTCAGCAAAACCGCCTTTCACTATTTGAGCTTGCCTCTTACCTATCAGATGAGTAAAAGCGCTAGCACAAGCGCTTTTACTCATCTAAGCTTGCCTCTTACCTATCAGGCCGATTGGATGATTGGCTGTGGCTCAAGTGCAACATGGTCGTCGCGTAAGACCAGATACGCGGTCTGACCAGGGGTAATCTCGCCAGCCAGCACAGCATCAGCCAGTGTATCGTCGATGTAGGTCTGGATTGTGCGGCGCAATGGACGCGCTCCATACGCTTCGTCAAAGCCTTCACGCAACAACAGATCACGCACTTCGTCACTGATCTCCAGGGTGATCTGCTGCTCGTTCAGGCGCGCACGCACCTGGGACAACAACAGATCGAGAATCTGGTTCAGTTCCTCTCGTCCCAACGAATGGAAGACGACGACCTGATCAATACGGTTGATGAATTCAGGCCGGAACATGCGTTTCAAACCTTCCATTGCCTTTGAGCGCATGATTTCGTGCTGCTCATCGCTGGCATGCTCGCCTCTGGGCTGCAAAAAGCCGATCTGCGCAGCTCGTTTGAGGTCCGCGCTACCCGCGTTACTGGTCATGATGACGACGGTATTCTTGAAGTCTACCGTGCGTCCCTGGCCATCGGTCAGGCGTCCATCGTCCATGATTTGCAGCAGCGAGTTGAAGACCTCTGGATGGGCTTTCTCTACCTCGTCCAGCAAAATGACGCTGTACGGACGACGGCGCACTTGCTCGGTTAACTGACCACCCTCGTCATGTCCAACATAGCCGGGAGGGCTACCAAACAGGCGCGAGACCGTATGCGACTCCATATATTCCGACATATCCAGACGGATCATGTGGTCCTCACCGCCGAAGAGTTCCGCAGCCAGAGCTTTGGCCAACTCGGTTTTTCCCACTCCAGTCGGACCCAGGAAGAGGAAAGAACCAATCGGACGCTTGGGATCTTTCAGGCCCGCGCGCGAGCGACGGATAGCGCGTGCAACAGCACTGATGGCCTCGTTCTGGCCGATCACCCGCTTGCTCAGGTCGCCCTCCAGATTCAGAAGATTCTGGCGCTCGCTTTCGAGCATCTGGCTCACCGGTACACCGGTCCAGGTCTCTACGACCCTCGCGATCAGTTCAGGTGTGACCAGCAATCTCACCGAATTGCCAGATTCGGCGCGCGCTTTGTCCAATTTTTCCTGAACGACCAGCTCTCTCTGGCGCATCTTGGCTGCGCGTTCATACTCCTCAGAATTGGCGGCTGCCTCTTTCTTCCCCTGAATGTCAGCCAGCTCTTTCTCCAAATCGGAGATGAGCGTTGGACTCACAATGCCTTGTTCAGTAGCCTCCAGGCGCAAGGCTGAACCGGCCTCGTCCATAACATCGATGGCTTTATCTGGCAAGAAACGATCATTAATATAACGGTCAGAAAGTTTCACTGCCGCCTCAATGGCCTCGTCGGTAATTCCGACGCTGTGGTGCAGTTCGTAGTTTGGGCGCACTGCGTGCAACATCGTAATCGCCTCTTCAACCGAAGGCTCGTCTACCAGCACTGGCTGGAAA
>Ga0134128_10010425_pt1 | contig 11133 bp, 11 predicted proteins | sample KB31754_FD_96462 | JGI IMG/M metagenome (GOLD analysis project Ga0134128, IMG submission 96462) | Terrestrial soil microbial communities with excess Nitrogen fertilizer from Kellogg Biological Station, Michigan, USA - KB3-175-4 | ecosystem: Environmental > Terrestrial > Soil > Unclassified ...
AGTTCCTGATCGCGGCTCTGCCCGCCCTGTTGGCCTCCACCGGCGTGATGGCCGCCGACCTTGGGACAGGTGCCCAGGTAGCAAAGACACCCGGTTTTGCATTGACGGCGAGCGGCGGTGTCGAGGCGTTCTACCTCCCCGCGGCGCCGACTGGCGTTCAGGCCACGGGCGCCGGAAGTTTCGACCCGAGCAACAGTAATCCACTGCTGGGTGGAGAAATCGGGCTGAGCCTTGGCGTGCCGATTTCGTCTGACAACAGCGACATGGATTTGCTGTTCGATCTCAGCGCGTTTGTGGATTATGCACAGGGCACCTCGTCGGTCAGCAGCACTTTCAGCGGGCCTGGTACGGTCGTTATCCCAGGATATTCGACCCCTGGCGCGGGCTCGTCGATCGCGTTGACCGCGACCAGCGGCGCCCCTGGAACTGCGAATTATGCGGTTACGGGCCCATCGGGTGCAGTAGCCACTAATAACAGTGGAGCGGGGATCGACAACTGGAACGCGCACAACATCCCTGGCGAGGGGGACTTCGAGTATGGCGCTGGGACGATTACGCCCGCCGGTGCCGCCGCCGCCTACGGTGCGGTGGCAACCACGGCAGGTGGCATATTCATGGCCACGGGGGATCTCAGCGGGCTGAAGATCACGACCACCACCAATAGCAGCCTTATCTATGCGGGCGCTGATGCGACGATTACGGCGTCCGGCAAGCCGCAGAACCAGACCGTGTTTCAGGTCTATGGCGGTCCGAGCTACCGCTACTTCAGCGAGCACAGCGATACGAATACCTCGGTTAACATTCCTGCCGTCAATTCGATCGATCCTGCTGACTACTTTCCGATCTACAGCATGGACCGTAACGAAGACATCAAGACCCATTATTTTGGTGGTGTCGTGGGCTTGAATGCCATTCAGAAAATATCCGACTCCCTGACAGTGGCATTTGGCGCCGAGGGTGGCATCTACTATGCCCAGTCGAACTTGACCGGCACCGAGAGTTACACGCTGAGCGGGGGGAATCCCCTCACGACGCCGACCAACACCATCACCAATGCCAACGGCGTCAATCAATCGGCCGGCGGCATCGCGTTTTCGGGCCAGTTGACGGGCGGTGTTTCGACCCCGGTAGCGGGAGGCCTTGACCTCGGGCTGAACGGCACGCTCGGCTATCTGTCACGCGTTGCCTACGCGTCGCGTAGTACCGTTACGACCGCCGGCGGAGCGGGCAGCTACAACGGCGCGACTGATGCTACATCCGGCAACACGACAATCGCGTTTGGCGGTATGTGGACGCTCGGGGCGAGCGCGTCGCTGACCGGACACTTCTAGTCCGCCGCCAAGCTGATACCGGATTGAGAAAATGGCCGCCGTATCCACGGCGGCCATTTTCTTTTGCCCAGCGCAATTCGCGAGAAATGGGATCGCCCAGCGGCTGGTGTTCTGTGGCTACCTAAGAAGAAGGCCGCGATCTCTCGATCGCGACCTCAAAATGCACCGTTCAGGATCGTTTGGCTTAGAAGCCGACCTGCACGCCGTTCGAGCTGTTGCCTACGCCAACCTGAGTGGTCGAGGAGTAGTTGCCCGCGCCGATCTGCGTCGTCGAGGATTCATTGCCCGCGCCAATCTGAGTGGTATGCGAATGGTTGTCGACGCCCAACTGGACGGTGGATGAGGTGTTGAAGAAGCCAGCCTGCGTCGTCGACGAGTGATTGTCGATACCGCCCTGCACCGTCACCGAGCCATTGCCAACGCCGAACTGCTTCGTGTGGGACGACTGGAAGATACCCGCCTGACCCGTGACCGAGAAGTTACCCAGGCCGACCTGGGTCGTCGTCGCACCATTGATGCCGAACTGGCCGGTCAGGTTGGTGTTGAAAGCGCCGATCTGGGTATTCCTGTCGTAGTTGCTGCCGACCTGGAGGTAGGGCGCGTTGTTCGCGAAGCCGACCTGCGTATTAATGTGCACATTGCCCGCATAAGCGGCACCGGCGAGGGCCAGACTGGCAACGCCAGCAATAAGAAGAAGACGCATAATAAACTCCCTTTGCGGTTTAGCGGCTCCGTCAACTCCGACTGCCGTTGCCGCAAAGGGAACATGTTATCGCCTTGGCCTTCAAATCGATTATCGTATCGTCAAGCTCCATCAGAACTATATAAGCAACTAATATTTACCAAGACGCCTCGCAAAGCGTCATGTTCATTTCACAATTCTTTGGTTTTCTCGATATATACGATATACGTATTCAACGCGAACGGCACGATTGCCGTTATGTTTGGCCAGATTGATGGTACAAACATACCGCTTCGGGATTTGAACACGCCGCGCCGTTCATCGGGGATTGGCGCTCTGAGACCGGTACCACCCCCAGGGCCCGGATCGCGCCGCGCCCACCACCACAAGGCTTCGCGCCGCTGCGGTCGCTGGTCGACGCCCGACCGGCATCAATTTAATGTAATTTCGACGCGCTAACCACAAAATGGTATATATGTCGATAATATGTTGTGCTTTTCCACACATATAAGTAATTTGGTAACCGTTCTAAACGGTTAGCCCATAGGCAACGGCAAATGGGTCACCGCGCAAAACATGCCGGCGCTTCGCCCGCGATCCATGCGGGCCGATCCCGGCAAAAGAAACTGACGGCGATCGAACGCCGCGTCTCTGAATCCGAACAATAGGCCGGTCCGGTGGACCGGTGTTGCGGCAGTAATCATGGCGTCCCGATCCGGGTGGAAGATCGATACCGCTCGCCGGAGCATAACTGTCGAGTTGTTGTGACTCAGAATAGGCGTTGATTGTAATGGGTTATTCTCAGAATAGTCTGATTAGCTGTATCTACGATATGGCGCTGCGGCATTCGACTTGGGACAACGTGCTGGACATCCTCAGCGCCTCGCTTCCCGGCTGCCTCATCATGGTTTACGGCGACGACCTCGCCAAACGAACCAATATCGTGTTCGCGCAGCGCGGGATGAGTTCGGCGGCGGCAACCGCCTACGTCAATAAATATGCGAGCATCAATCCCTGGCTGTCGGCTCAGGCCGAGCTCGCCCCCCACCAGGTATTTCACGATGACCAGCTCGTGCCGCGCGAGGTGTCCCGTGCGACCCCGTTCTACACGGAATGGCTGGCCCCGCAGGGCGATTACGAAGCGTCGACCGGCCTCGTGCTGCTGCGCGAGGGGGCACGGCAATTGACATTAGAGGTGCGTTATTCCGCAATGGACAGCGCCGAGACCCGAGACCATATTTCCGTCCTGCTCGGCGACGCGGCGAGCCATTTCCGCCGGGCCTTCGAGATTTCCGGGCGCTCGCGTTTTTCCGCATCTTCCGGCTATCTCGATAGCGTGGTCGAGGATCTGCCGTTCACCGTCTTCTTCGTGAACGAGGAAATGCGCATCCAGTACTCGAATTTCCACGCCGAAGGCATGCGCCGGCACGGTCAGGGGCCGCTGTCGAGCGCCGACGGCATTCTGCGGGCGATGGACCCGCAGACCGACGCCGCCCTTCGTCAACTGGTGCAGCGCACCATTCTCTCGAAGCGCACGCCGACCTCGGTGCTGAAGATCAACCCGCCGGATTCCGAGGAGCGCTATTTCGCCATCGCCCGGCTGGCGAGCCGCGCCGGTCAGCTTTACCAGTTGCACGACGCCATTCTCGATCCCGGCCCGCTGGTGATGCTCATCGTCCACGGCAGCCTCGAGGTCGCGTCGCTACCCACCGACCTGCTGTGGCGCGCTTTTTCGCTGACCGATTCCGAGGCAAATCTGGCCGAAGCGCTGCTCAACGGCGAAACCCTTGCCGATTTCGCCCGGGAGCGCGAAGTTTCCAAGCAAACCCTGCGCAACCAGCTCGTCGGCGTGATGCGCAAGACCGGCACCCGCCGGCAGTCCGAGCTTGTGGCGTTGCTGACCCGTCTGGCCCTGACCTGCTTCTGAGGCGGTTGGACGGGTTTCCGGCGCTGGGCGGCCGCCTTGCTTTTTGCGCGGCGTTTCCCCGCTCCCGTCACAATCCCCTGCGATAGCTCGCCCATGTGATGGCCGCTTCCGGCCCTGCCGTGCCGCCGCTTATTCATGGAGACTGCGGGATGTTGCATCCCCTGCCGCTGGCTGCTTTTGCCGCTATCGCCGCCCTGGCGATGACGCCCCTGCCCGCCTCGGCCACCACCGCCAATGCGCTGCAGACCGTGAACGTCCGCTCCGGCCCGGCGACGACCTATGGCGTTGTCGCTCAATTGCAGCAGGGCGATGCGGTCGACATCAGCAAATGCCAGGGCAGCTTCTGCTATGTGACCTTCGAAAACGGCAGGACCGGCTGGGTCTCGGCAAGCTATCTGACCCGCGATCACGTGCAGAAGGCGCCGTCGACAACGCTGATCCCCGATGGCCCGGTCATTGCCAGCGCCCGACCCAACCTGCCCAACGGCAGCTTCCCACCCGCCTACAGCAGCGGCGCTCCCGCTTACGACAACGCTCCGGCCGTGGTTGCGCGGGGCAATGTCAGCTATGGCGATGGCGGCAACGTTCCCCCTTATGCCGGCGCGGGCAATGGCTCGTTCGTCACGCTGCCCCCCGATAGCGGCGACGTCGTCGCCAGCACCGATGGGCCGCGGCCGCAGGTGGATATTCCCGATGTCTATGACAACGGCCCCGGCAGCGACGGCCCCGCCGCGGATAATAGCGGCGCCATTGCGCCGGACGAGAGCCAGTTTGCGGCCCCGCCGCCGGACTGGAACCGCCTCGGCTGGCACCGCTTTGGCGCCGGCGCCCGTTTCGCCGCGCTCGACCGGCCCGGCATGGCGCGCGCCTGCTTCTTCGGCAGCGGCGACCAGGCCGATTTCTGCCTTGGCGCCGGCCAATCGATGTCCGATTTCGGCAACCGCCCCAATCGCATCTTCTCGCTGCGCAATCCGCGCGGTCTCAAGGTGACGATCTGCGGCGTCGGAGATGCCCACACCTGCCGCGTCTTCATCTCCAGCGGGCCGGTCATGATGCCCGACAACGTTGCCATCGCCTCGATCAGCGTCGACCCGCCCGACGGCTATTGAAGCCCCGCCGCCAAGCGCGCAACTCGGCGAATGCCCTTGGCCTTATCGGAGTGCGATCAGCAAAAGTGCGTAGCGGTTTTGCGCTTCGATCGCGCGACCACCAATAAGCGGGAGCAATCCCTGTCCGGTAGCTCGATCATATTTGCGGAGTGGATATTGCTCCCCCCAACGGCTAGCATGCGCTGACGAATCTGGCCCGGCGGATTTCGGGCAACGGGGATAAGGCCATGCTGAAAGCTGCACTGCGTTTCACGTCACTGCTCGTCATTGCCGCCGGCATCGGCCTCGCGCAGCCCGCCATGGCCGCGGCCGGCGAAGGCGAAATCGGCACCCGTGCCTTCACCAACCATGCGCTGCCGCTCTACACCGATGGCGCGTGGCAGGGGCAAATCGTCGGGCAGTTACCGGGCGGCCTCGAGCTTCGCGTCGATCGCTGCTCGCGGCTCTGGTGCAAAGTCCACGGCCGCTTCGGCCACGGCTGGGTCTTTCTCTATTCGCTGAGTTTTGGCGAAGGCCCCAACAGCATCTGGTGGCCGCAATGGGTGCGCCACCCGGAAGGCTATCACCCCTTCCGCCGCGGCATAGACCACTAGAGCCAGTCGGCGCAGCCCACCCCTCATCCGCCCTTCGGGCACCTTCTCCCACAAGGGGAGAAGGAAGACGTGGTGAGACCGTGCCGTCTTTCTTCCTTCTCCCCCTTGTGGGAGAAGGTGGATCGGCCGAAGGCCGAGACGGATGAGGGGCTTTGAGGCGGCGGCGAAGCCGACAAATCGCTCCGGTGGAGCGATTTAAGCCGAGACGGCCATAAGAGCTACGCTCGAATGGCGCCTCAGGCGCTGCCCATCGTTAAAGCGCGACCAGCCCGTCCCTGAGCGCAATCGCAACCGCGTCAGAGCGGTTGACCGCGCCGAGCTTTTCGAGCACGGCGCCGACGTGGAATTTCGCGGTGTGGACCGAAATATCGAGCCGGCGCGCGATCACCTTGTTGGATGCGCCCTCGACCAGCAATTCGGCAACCTGCCGCTCGCGCGCCGTGAGCGCCGAAGCGGGGGCAGCCAGCGGTACAGCGGGCAGCTTCGGGCCATCCGCTTCGAGCCGATAACCTGCCGCCATCAGCATCGCGGCCGCCACGATCAACCGGGGGTCGCGGCTGGCAAGCGCGGAAGCCCCTGCCCTGCCCGCCGCATCGCCGATCAACAGCGTACGCGGGCCAACCGGCGTATCGCGCCGGTCGGTGACGAGCAGATCGGCGTGTTCGCCTGCCCTCGCCAGCGCCAGACCCGGCGTCAACGCCAGGTCCGCCGCCAACACCGCCGCCAGCCCGCGATCGGCGATTTCGATTCCGACCCGGCTCGGCAGCGCCGGCCTAGGCGCGCGGACGTTCGCCGACGGTAATTGTAACATCGATTGCATTTCCACCGCGGACCAACCCCAGTTTTGCCGTCTGTCCTACCACATCGGTGCCCAGCCGCGCCGATACCGCGCCAACCGAATCCACCGCTTCGCCATCCCATGTGGTGATGATATCGCCGACAACCAAGCCGGCCTTCGCCGCCGGACCATCCGGCTCGAGCCCGACCACGATCGCCCCGCTGTTACCGGCGCCCGCCAGCGGATGCAGGCTGACGCCGAGATAGCCCCGCGCCACATAGCCCTTGGCGCTCAGCGTCGCAACCGCCCGCTCGACGGTTGAGGCCGGGATGACCAGCACCTGCCGCCGCGGCCCGCTCACCGCGAGGCCGATGAGTTTGCCGTCGGGCGCGATCACCGCCCCACCCTCGGCCCGCCGCGACAGCCTGAGGCCGAGCACCAGCCGCGCATCGATCAACCCACCGCGCATGCTGCGCCACGCTGGCCCGGCTTCGCTGACCACACCAAACGCCGCCAGCGTCGAACGCTCGTACCGGCCGACTGCCAGCGCGATCGAGCCCGGCTGCGGCGCCGCCGCCGCCGGCCACTCGCCTACCGCCCCCGTATCGAGCTTGAGCAGCGCCACGTCGGTTGAAGGATCACGGCCGATCAGCGTGGCATCGCGCGTCTCGCCAGAGGGCAGCGTCACCACGAATTCCTCTTCGCCGGCCAACCCCTCATGCGCCGTGACCACCAGGCCATCGCGCCAGATCACGCCGCTGATGCTGTGCCCGCCGCTCTCGACCGCGACGACCCGCGCCGCCGCCTTGGCCGTGGCCTCCGCCAGCGATGCTGAAAACCCTGAAAGATCGAACGCTGCGTCCGCCATGGGCAATCTCCTTTGTTGCCCTCATGCTGCTCGCGATGCCGTTTTCGAGAAAGCTGGCCGGATGGGGAGGTCAGCCAGATCCGGACCTCGCCACATGGGGAGGTGCGGCATTTCAGGGCCGCCGGGAGGCCGTTCACCCCGCAGCACGCTAAAGCTGCTGCCAGATCGCGGCCAGCGCGAGGTTGATCACGAAGATCACCGCGAGACCGGCGCCGAGCATCGGCCGTCCCGCCGCGGCAAGTCCCGCTGACGCGGCACCGAACAGCACCAGCTTGAACACCACCAGCGGAATGGTCGGCAGGCGCGTGGTCGAAGTCGGCGCGGCCCAGATCGCCCACAGCACGATGGCGACGGCGACGATGGCAATCGCCGCAAGCCACGCCATCCACCCGGCCGGCGCCGCGGTGAAGGCCCAATAGCCAAGAGCCGCCAGCATCGCAAGTTCAAGCAGGAACGCCAGAAGCTGATTGGCGCCGGTCAGAATTGCGAACATTTCGTTTCTCCCATGGTTGTTGTCTCAAGCAACCACGGCCAGACCAGCCCCTCCATTCGCCATCCCCGAATGGCCGCGCTTCAGAAGTGCATAGGGGCCATTGGGGAATAGCCGTCGCGGCACCATCGTCTCCCTCCCCCTTGAGGGGAGGGACGGCGCGAAGCGCCAAGGGTGGGGGTCGTGCCGCCAGCACAGTGCCGCTGGATGGACCCCCACCCGGCTGCCGCCACCCTCCCCTCAAGGGGGAGGGAAATTCCTGGCACCCTTTTGGTCGTTACCGTCCCCCCTCGATCTTGCGATGCCGCTGGTTGGTGCCACCCCTGCCATACGGATAATCCGCTACCTGCGGCGCGCTGATCTCGTCGAGCGTCTGCAAATCATTTGCGCTCAGTTCGAGCTTCGCTGCGCCAATATTGTCGGCGAGTTGTTCGGTGGTGCGGGCGCCGAGGATCACCGAGGTGATCGCCGGCTGGGCCGCCGTCCAGGCGAGCGCGACCTGCGCCATGCTGACGCCGTGCGCCTTGGCGATGGCCTCGACCGCGTCGATGATCGCCCAGGTCCGCTCCTGCGCATTGCGCGGCGCGTACGATTCGCTGCCGCGGTTCGGGTTCTCGCCGAGCCGGGTCGCGCCGGTCGGCATCGTGTCGCGCTTGTACTTGCCGGTGAGCCACCCGCCGCCAAGCGGCGACCACGGCAGCAGCCCGATGCCAGCATCGAGGCAGGCCGGCACCGTTTCGAGTTCGATGTCGCGGACCAGCAGGTTGTATTGCGGCTGCAGCGTCACCGGCGGCGCATAGTGGTTGGCCCTCGCGACATGCACAGCCTTGGTGATGTGCCAGCCGAGGAAATTGGAGAAGCCGTAATAGGCGATCTTGCCGTTGCTTACCGAGTCATCAAGGAAGCGCAGCGTCTCCTCTATCGGGGTCAGCGCGTCCCAGGCGTGCATCTGGTAGAGGTCGATCTGCTCGACGCCGAGCCGTTTCAGCGAAGCGTTCAGCGCCGCGTTAAGGTGCCGCCGCGACAGGCCGATGTCGTTGGGCCCGTTGCCCATCGGAAACCGCCCCTTGGTGGCGACAGCGGCCTGCTGCGCTTCCGTGGGTCGCGCCTTGAGCCAGCGGCCGACGATCTCTTCTGAAACGCCGGTGCTGTAAACGTCTGCCGTATCGACAAAATTGCCGCCGGCGGCGAAATAGCCGTCGAGGATCTTGTGCGAAGTGGCCTCATCCGACTCGGCGCCGAACGTCATCGTGCCAAGGCAGTAGTTGGTGACCACCGCGCCGCTGTTTCCAAGTTTCCTGTACTGCATTTATCGTCTCCGTTGACCGGCCGCGCTGCCGCGGCCTCATGAAAAATACCGTCGCCAAACGCAGCCTGCGCCGTTGGTCCGTCTGATGGCAAAAAATGCAATGCCGGGATCGCGCGCACGCCCGTTTGGGCGACAGCCAAATGTCCCGGCTGGGGATGATTAGCGCTAACATTAGCGCTGGGATGGAGGGCCTGCAAGTCCGGGCGCGCGACGGTAAAGCGTGAGTCCGAGCAACAAATTCCCCTCCCCCCTTGAGGTGAGGGTGGCGGCAGCCGGGTGGGGGTCCATCCTCCCTGCACTGTGCTGGCGGGACGACCCCCACCCTTAGCGCTTCGCGCCATCCCTCCCCTCAAGGGGGAGGGAGACGATGGAGCCGCAGAGGCTTGCTTCCTCTCCCCACTTCCCGCAAGGGGAGAGGAAGATCGCTAGACCGAACGAGCGGCCCAGGGCAGCCCCTACCCTGCTAGCTCTCCGCCTGATGCCCGCCGGTCAGCGGCACGAACGGGATGATCTTGCCGCCGAACAGGTCCGATCGCGCGACAGTCGAAGTCCCATCCGCGCCGGTCTTCTTGACCACCTTGAGGATGTGCTGCGCGCCCGGCGGGCCGACTGGGATGACCATGATGCCATTGGGCTTCAACTGCTGCAGCAGGGGCGGCGGAATATGGTCGATGCCGCAGGTGACGATAATCTTGTCGAACGGCGCCTCCGACTCCCAGCCGTAATAGCCGTCGCCGCTCATCGTGTTGATCGCCGCGAATTCGTTGTAACCCTTGGCGATAAGCCGGTCGTAAACGCCGCGCGTGCGCCTCGCGAGCGCCGGGATGATTTCGATCGACCACAATTTCTGGGTCAGATAGCTCAAGAGGGCCGACTGGTAGCCGGAACCCGTGCCGATCTCGAGCACCTTGTCGCCGGGATGCACGGCGATGGCGCTGGTCATCCGGCCCATCGTTCCCGGCGGGGTGATGGTCACGCCGAACCCGATATCGAGATAGTGCCCGACATAGGCCTGGTCGTGGTCCTGCGGCAGCACGAATTCTTCGCGCGGCGTCAGCAGGAAAGCGCGCTTTTCGGCGGGCGTCCAAAGATCGTTGAATTGCAACAGCACCTTGTAGCGGTCGAAACGGGCGCCTAGCAGGCTGGGATCGTCGCTCCGATTCGCCTGCATCCAGGCGATGTAAGCGCTGCGGTCGGTCAGGGGCGGCCCCGGCGGCTTGGCGGTCTCGGCAAAGGCGGGCGATACCGCCAAACTCGCCGCCGCCCCAAGCAGCATCTCGCGTCTTCGCATCAGGCTGGCCCCTTTGTTGTCCGCCGATATGCTTGGCTAAATCCGATACGCAATCAAGACCAGTTATCGGGCCGGAAGTCACTCCAGGCTAGCGCCCGATCTCGGCGGCCAGAAAGTTACGCAGCGCCACCTTCGACTCGGCCGCCGCCTTCTGGTCGAATTCGAGCCACATGCTCATAAGCTGCCGTCCGCCCCTGAACGCCGGATCGTCGAAGACGTGGCCGGCCCCCGGATAGACGATGAGCTTCGCCTCGCCGCCAGGCTGACTCCGCGCCAACTGCTCGCACGCCGCTGCCGGCGTGACGGTATCGACGGCGCCGATAAGGATCAGCGTGGGGATCTGGAGCCGGGCGCCCGGCAGGCCAGCACAGCCCGGATAGAAGGTGGCCGCGGCCGCAAATCTCGCATTGGCCGCAGCGCCCGACACACCGCCGAGCGAGGCAATCTGCAAGGCGGTCGCAGCACCTTGCGAGTAGCCCAGCGCCGCGATCCTTGTCCTGTCGACGTAGGGGAGCCCGGCGACAAACGCCAGGCCGCCATAAGCATCGCCAAGACCTTGCGGATTTATTCGGAAAATCTGCGCACACAGCGGCGGCAGCAGATAGAGGAAATAGCGGCAAAAATGGCGGTGAAGTTGGTATTCCCGCTTGTTTTTTTCATCTTCCCCAGTATATTTGTAGTGGCGCTGGGGCCGTCGCTGCTGGCGATATCGGACTCATTCAATAAGTACTTCAAATAATGTGACGAGAAAGGAG
>Ga0134128_10010426_pt1 | contig 11132 bp, 11 predicted proteins | sample KB31754_FD_96462 | JGI IMG/M metagenome (GOLD analysis project Ga0134128, IMG submission 96462) | Terrestrial soil microbial communities with excess Nitrogen fertilizer from Kellogg Biological Station, Michigan, USA - KB3-175-4 | ecosystem: Environmental > Terrestrial > Soil > Unclassified ...
CCCCCGCGCAGCTCCTCGGCGAGCTTGCGCTTCGCCCCGGCGATCGTGAACTTCTCGTCGTAGAGCAGCTCGCGGATGCGCAGGACGATCTCGAGGTCCTTGCGGCGGTAGACCCGCTGCCCGGCGCGGTTCTTCTACGGCGCGAGCATCGGGAACTCGGACTCCCAGTACCGCAGCACGTGTGGCTGGACGCCGACGTGCTCGCAGACTTCGCCGATCTTGTAGAGCCGGTCGTCGTCGTCCAGTGGCTCCGCCATCCGTTGGATTATCACTCAGGAGACGTGATCGCCCGCACGCGATTGCGTAGCAACTGGTGCACCGCCGCTTCACCTGCTCCTCTACCGTGCCCGCCGGAAGGAGACTCCATGAGCGCGTCACGCACCCCAGCGGACGACTCCATCGCTGCACGTCTCGAACGCGCCGGCGTGAGTCGCCGTAGCTTCATCACCTTCTGCGGCAAATTGATGGTGGTCGCCCCCGCCGGCCTGGCGATCACGAGCAAGCTCAGTCCCGAGCTCGTCGCCGCGGAGATCGGCAAGGCCAAACGTCCCTCGGTCATCTGGCTCCAGATGCAGGACTGCACCGGCTGCACGGAGACGCTCCTGCGCACGTCGCAGCCCGATCTCGCGGACCTCATCCTCAACATCATCTCGCTCGACTACCACGAGACCGTCATGGCCGCCTCCGGCCACGACGCCGAGCTGGCGCTGCAGGACGCGATGAAGGCCAACGACGGCAAGTACGTCGTCGTCGTCGAGGGCGCCATCCCGACCAAGGACAACGGCAAGTACCTCTACCTCGCCGGCAAGCCCGGCATGCAGGTGCTCGACGAGGTCACCAGCCGCGCCGCCGCCGTCATCTCCATGGGCTCGTGCGCATCGTGGGGCGGCGTCGCCTCCACCGGCGAGAACCCCACCGGCTCGACCGGCGTGATCTCGCTCGTCAAGAACAAGCCGGTGGTCAACATCCCCGGCTGCCCGCCGAACCCGTACGTTCTCCTCGCCACCGTGCTCGAGTACGCGCGCACCGGCAAAGTGCCGGCGCTCGACGACCAGAACCGGCCGAAGTTCGCGTTCGACCGCCTGATCCACGACCACTGCCCGCGCCGCCCGCACTTCGACGCCGGCCGCTTCGCCCAGCAGTTCGGCGACGAAGGCCACCGCAGCGGCTTCTGCCTCTACAAGCTCGGATGCAAAGGCCCGGTCACGCACGCGGCGTGCTCGACGCGGCATTTCAACGAAGTCGTCGACGCCTGGCCGATCGGCATCGGCCACCCCTGCGTCGGCTGCACCGAGCAGGGCGTGGTCTTCACCCAGCCGATCCACGCCACGGCCGACATCAAGCGCGCGCTGCCGCCCGACGCGTATCCGGCGGTGTGGGGCGAGCACAAGGGCATCAGCCCGATCGCCACCGGCGTGGCCGGCGTGATCGGCGGCGCGCTCGTCGGCGGAGGGCTCATCGCCTCGCGGAAGCTGAACGACGAAGAGCCGAAGGAGTAGGCCATGGCCACCGATCGTCGAACGCTCCTGAAAGGATTCGCCGCCACGGCCGCCGCGGCCGCGTCGATGACCGTCGTCTCGACGCCGGCGCTCGCGCGCACGCGCAAGACCGTGCCGAGCGACGCCGCCGGCCTGCTCTACGACGCCACCAAGTGCGTCGGCTGCAAGGCCTGCGTCGTCGCCTGCAAGGACGCCGCGGGGCTCCCGGCCGACACGCGCGCATCGAAGCTCTACGACGCGCCCGAAGGCCTCAACGAGTTCACCAAGAACGTCATCCAGCTCGCCAAGTCCGGCAACGAATCGTCGTACGTGAAGAAGCAGTGCATGCACTGCGTCGACCCCGCGTGCGTCGGCGCCTGCATGCTCGGCGCGCTGCACAAAGGGCAATACGGCGTCGTCAGTTGGAACGGCGATCTCTGCGTCGGCTGCCGCTACTGCTCGATGGCCTGCGCCTTCAACGTCCCGAAGTTCGAGTGGAGCAAGGCCGCGCCGAAGCTCGTCAAGTGCGAGCTCTGCCAGGACCGCTTGGCGCAGGGCAAGCAGCCGGCCTGCACCGAAGTCTGTCCGCGCAACGCCGTCATCTTCGGCCAGTACGACGCGCTCCTCGACGAGGCCCACAAGCGCCTGCAGTCCGAGCCCGGCAAGTACGTGCCGAAGGTTTACGGCGAGAAAGAGCTCGGCGGCACACAGGTGCTCTACCTCTCGCACGTTCCGTTCGAAGACCTCGGATTCCGCTTCAACACCGACCAGCCGGTGCCGGAGGTGCAGCAGACCGTGCAGCACGGCATCTACAAGGGCTTCGTCGGACCGATCGCGCTCTACGCGCTGCTCGGCGCGGTGATGTTCCGCAACCGTAAGAAATCGACGGAGGACAGCGATGCAAGCTAAGCCTGTCGGCGGTCCTCTTTTTACCCGCTCGTTTCTGATCCTCGTCGCCCTCGCGGCGCTGGCCGGCCTCACCATCGTCTGGCGTTTCGCCGCCGGCCTCGGCGCCACCACCGCGCTCAGCGACGGCTATCCATGGGGCCTCTGGATCGCCTTCGACGTCGTCACCGGCACCGCGCTCGCCTGCGGCGGCTACGCGATGGCCCTCCTCGTCTACATTTTCAACAAGGGCAAGTACCACCCGCTGGTGCGCCCGGCGATCCTGACGAGCGCCCTCGGCTACTCCATCGCCGGCTTCTCCGTCGTCATCGACATCGGCCGCCCGTGGATGGCGTGGAAGCTCCCACTCTACATCAACCACTGGAACCTCAACTCGGCGCTGCTCGAAGTCGCGCTCTGCATCATGGCGTACTGCGTCGTGCTCTACATCGAGCTGATGCCGGCCGTGCTCGAGAAGTTCAAGGGACAGCCGAACGCGATCGGCCGCATCGCCGACAAGGCCCTGCCGATCTTCGACAAGGTGCTGATCTTCATCATCGCCCTCGGCATGCTCCTTCCGACGATGCACCAGTCGTCGCTCGGGTCGCTGATGATGCTCACCGGTCCGCGGCTGCATCCGCTCTGGTTCTCACCGCTGCTGCCGCTGCTCTTCCTCATCGGCTGCGTGATGATGGGCTTCGCCATCGTCGTATTCGAGGCGGCCTTCTCGTCGAAGGCCTTCGGCCACAAGCCCGACGTCGCCATCCTGCGCCAGCTCGCCAAGGTCTCGGCGTGGTGCAGCCTCCTCTTCGTCGCCGTCCGCTTCCTCGACCTCAGCGTGCGCGGCAGCATCGGCGCGGCGTTCGTGCCCGACAAGTACGCGTTCTGGTTCTGGGTCGAGTTCCTCTGCTTCATCGCCCCGGTGGTGATTCTCTTCACCAAGACGAAGCACTACTCGCTCGGCAACATCTTCCGCCAGGCCATCCTGCTGGCGGTGGGCGGCGCGCTCTATCGCTTCGACGCCTACCTGCTGGCCTTCCAGCCCGGGCCCGGCTGGCACTACTTCCCCTCGGTGCCGGAGATCGTCGTGACGGTCGGTCTCGTCGCCGCGGAGATTGCGGTCTACATCTTCGTCGTCAAGAAGTTCCCCATCGTCGCGGCGGAACACGCTTAGGAGAAATCATGTCGAAACGCATCACCATTGATCCGATCACCCGCATCGAAGGGCACCTCCGCATCGACGTCGAGGTCGACAACGGCGCGGTGCAGAAAGCGTGGGCGTCGTCGACGATGTGGCGCGGCATCGAGCGAATCCTCGTCGGCCGCGACCCGCGCGACGCCTGGCTCTTCACCCAGCGCTTCTGCGGCGTCTGCACGACCGTGCACGCGCTCACGTCGGTGCGCGCCGTCGAGGACGCGCTGAACCTCGAGATCCCCCTCAACGCGCAGTACATCCGCAACCTCATCATGATCGCGCACGCCCTGCACGATCACGTCGTCCACTTCTACCAGCTCTCCGCGCTCGACTGGGTCGACGTCACGCAGGTCCTCAAGGCCGATCCGGCCAAGGCCGCCTCGATCGCCGAGAGCCTCAGCGACTGGCCCGGCAACTCCAAAAACGAGATGAAGGCCGTGCAGCAGAAGATCAAGGCCCTCGTCGAGAGCGGCCAGCTCGGCATCTTTGCCCACGGCTACTGGGGCCATCCGGCCATGAAGCTGCCGCCGGAGATCAACCTCATCGCCGTGTCGCACTACCTGCAGGCGCTCGAGTACCAGCGCTACGCCAACCAGGTCGTGGCCATGCTCGGCGGCAAAACGCCGCACATCCAGAACGTCGCCGTCGGCGGCGTGGCCAATGCCATCAACCTCGACAGCGAGGCCGCGCTCAACGTCGACCGCCTCTACGCGATGAAGGCGCTGCTCGACAAGGTCATCCCCTTCGTGCAGAACGTCTACGTTCCCGACGTCTGCGCCGTCGCCGGCCTCTATCCCGAGTGGTTCGGCTACGGCAAGGGCGTCACGAATTACCTCTCCGTTCCCGACCTGCCGCTCGACGAGAAGTCGACGAAATACGCACTGCCCGGCGGCTACATCCCGAACGGCGACCTGGCGAAGTACAAACCGATCACCGGACAGAAGGACCCGTTCTGGCGCAAGGGCGTGACCGAGGACAACACGCACGCGTACTACACCGGCTCCGGGCCGCTGCATCCGTTCGAAGGGACGACGAATCCCGACTTCACCGACTGGAAGGAAGACGGCAAGTACTCGTGGGTGAAGGCACCCCGCTTCCAGGGTGAGCCGGCGCAGGTCGGCCCGCTGGCGAACGTGCTCTGCGGCTACGCGGCGGGCAATCCGCTGATGAAGAAGTGGACCGACGCGGCGCTGGCGAAGATCTCCGCCATCGCGAAGGTGCAGGCCACGCCGGCGATGCTGCACTCGACGCTCGGCCGCCACGGCGCCCGCGCCGTCCGCACGGCGGTGCTCTCCGAGCTCGCGCTCGAGCAGTGGCAGCTCCTGACCGACAACATCCTCAAGGGCGACACGAAGATCTTCAACCCGCCGACGTTCCCGAAAGGCACGATCGAAGGCGTCGGCTTCCACGAAGCGCCGCGCGGCGCGCTGTCGCACTGGGTCGTGGTCGACAACGGCAAGATCAAGAACTACCAGGCCGTCGTGCCGACGACGTGGAACGCCAGCCCGCGCGACAAAGACGGCAAGATCGGCCCGTACGAAGCGTCGCTGCTTCACAATCCCGTTGCGCAGCCCGACCACCCGCTCGAGGTCGTGCGCACGATCCACTCGTTCGACCCCTGCATGGCGTGCGCGGTTCACACGTTCGATGCCGAGGGGAAGAACATCGCGCGGGTGAAGGTGCAGTAGTGCGCATCGGCGTCTACGGAATCGGCAATGTGCTGGCGCACGACGACGCGGTCGGACCGTCCGTCGTGCGCCTCGTCGACTCGCAATGGCACTTCGACGGCGACGTCGTCGTCGAGGACCTCGGCACGCCCGCCATCGAGCTGCCGACGCACCTCGCCGGCTTCGACGCCGTCGTGCTCGTCGACGCCGTCTCCGCCACCGCCGCCCCCGGAACGATCCGCATCTACGACCGCGAAGAGATCCTGAAGTACTCGCCGGGTCTGCGGGTCTCGCCGCACGACCCGGCGCTGCGCGAAACGCTGCTGATGCTCGATCTCACCAGCGAGAGCCCGCGCCTCGTCACGCTCGTCGGCGTCGTGCCCGACGTGACGAACATGGGCATCGGGCTCTCGCAGGTCGTGACCGATGCGCTCCCCGCGGCGGCCGACGCGGTCGTCGCGGAGGTCGAGAAGCTCGGCGTCACCGCGACGCGGCGCGCACTTCCGCGCGATGCTGATCTGTGGTGGGCTGCGTAAGCACGCTCCTGAGCTGCGACCGCACCTCCGCCTCGTGCCCGACGAGGAGATGCCCGCCGGTCTCGAACGTCACGAGCTTGGCGTGCGGAATCTGCCCGGCGGTGTAGACGCTGTTCGCGTACGTCCCATACAGACAATCCTCGGCGCTGATGATCAGCGTCGGCACGGCGATCTCTTCGAGCGCGGGGCGCGTGAGCGCCGACGCCACCGCCGACTCGTTCCGGATGCCCGCGGCGCGGCGGCTGATCGGGAGCACGCTACGCATCATGAAGTCGACGGCGTGGCGCTCGGCGCGGGTGGCGTTGCGGTAGACCTCGATCGGCGTGCCGAGAAGCGTCTGCACGAGCTTCGCGTGCGCGACCTTCGTCGACATCCAAAAGAGAAAGTCCGACTCGGCCATGACGTTCAGCGCCGCCGCGAAGAACGGCGGGAGCTCGCGGACTGGCGCGCGGTCCGGGACGTACGCCATCGGCACGACCAGCACGAGCGCCGTGCAACGCTCCGGATGCCGCAGGCAGAAGTGCACGGCAGACGGCGCGCCGGCGGAGACGCCGATCGCCGGGACGCTGTTGATCTGCAGCGCGTCGAGCAGGCGGGCGTGCGCGTCGGCCTGCGCTTCTGCCGACGCGTTGGCGGGCAGCGGCGTGCCGAGGTAGCCGAAGCGCGACGGGGCGATGATGCGGTAGCCGTTGCCGAGGAAGCCGCGGCCGAGGGCGAGGCCCTGGTCGAAGCCGCCGCCTGCGCCGTGGATGACCAGGACCGGCGGCCCTTCGCCCGACTCCCCGAATTCGATCCCGTCGAGAACGTTGCCGGTCTCGATGCGGCGCTTCGCGTCGGTGATGTCTTTGAAGTACGCGGCCCAGGTGAGAGCGCTCGCGCCGGCGGCGAGAGCGGTGAGCAGTCGTTTCATGGCGATGCCTCCTTGTAGCGGGTGAAGCATCGGGCGATGCACGCCCGGCCGCGAGGGCGGATGCCGCGCTGGAGGCGTGACGCCCGCACATCGCGAAGAGACGCGCGTCACAACCGCGGGTGCGACCCCTCGCTGCGACCGACGTTGCAACGGTTCACGGTCTTACGATGCGCGACGCCGGCACCATCCTCGGCGAGCTGCGGCAACGCGGCGTCTCTCGCCGCGACTTCGTCAAGTTCTGCGGCGTCATGGCCGGCGCGCTGGCCTTGCCGGGGCGGGCGGCGGGGGAGATCGCCGAGGCGCTCGCTGGCGTGAAGAAGCCGTCGCTCGTATGGCTGCAGTTTCAGAGCTGCGGCGGCGACACCGCGTCGCTCTTGCGCGCGTCGCGGCCCACGGTCACGGAGATCCTCCTCGACGTCCTCTCCGTCGACTACCACCAGACCCTCATGGCCGCGGCGGGGACGAACGCGACCGCGCTGCTGCACGGCGACGCCATCGCCGTCGTCGAAGGCGCCATCCCGGCGAAGGACGGCGGCGTCTACTGCATGATCGGCGGCCGCACCGCGCTGCAGATCGTGAAGGACGTCTGCGGCAACGCCGCCGCCACGATCGCCGTCGGCAACTGCGCCGCGTTCGGCGGCCTGCCTGCGGCGGCGCCGAATCCGACCGGCGCGATCAGCGTGTCCGAGGCCGTGCCGGACGTCCGCAATCTCATCAACCTTCCGCAGTGTCCGGTCAACGTCGAGAACTTCACCGCCACGATCGTCCACTACCTCACCTTCCAAAAATGGCCCGAACTCGACGCGCAGAGGCGCCCGCTCTTCGCGTACGGCAAGCTCGCGCACGACAGCTGCCAGCGCCGCGCGCACTTTGACGCCGGCCAGTACGCCGAGCAGTGGGGCGACGAAGGCCACCGCGCCGGCTACTGCCTCTACAAGCTCGGCTGCAAAGCGCCGGTCGCGTTCAGCAACTGCCCGAGCGTGCGCTGGAACGGCGGCACCAGCTGGCCGGTCGAAGCCGGCCACCCGTGCATCGGCTGCTCCGAGGCGAAGTTTTGGGACCGGAACACGCCGTTCTACGAACATCTCGACGGCGTCGACGGCTACGGCGTCCACGCGAGCATCGACACCGCCGGCGTCGCCGCCGTCGGCGCGCTCGCGGCGGGACTTGCGGTGCACGGCATCGCCGCGGCGGTGCGGCGCCACAAGGCCGATGGCGAGGACGAGCCATGACCCGCGTCGTCGTCGATCCGGTCACGCGCATCGAAGGGCATCTGCGCATCGAGGCGGAGCTCGACGGCGGCAACGTCCGCGACGCGTGGGCCTCGGCGACGATGTTCCGCGGCGTCGAGGCGATCCTGCGCGGCCGCGATCCGCGCGACGCCTGGGCCTTCGCGCAGCGCATCTGCAGCGCCTGCGCGACCGTGCATGCCATCGCGTCGGTGCGCGCGGTCGAGAGCGCCGTCGGCGCGGTGCCGCCGCCGAACGCGCGGCTGCTGCGCAACCTCATCGTCGCGTCGCAGACGATTCAGGACCACGTCGTCCACTTCTACCAGCTGCACCTCTTCGACTGGGTCGACGTCATGGCGTCGCTGAATGCGGATCCGGCGAAGACCGCGTCGCTGCAGCAGTCGATCTCCGACTGGCCGCTGTCGAGCGCGACGTACTTCGCCGGCGTGAAATCGAAACTGAAGGCGTTCGCCGGCAGCCGCCAGCTCGGCCCGTTCGCGAACGCGTACTGGGGCCATCCCGCGTACGCGCTTTCGCCCGAGGCGAATTTGATGTTCTTCGCGCACTACCTCGAGGCGCTCGACTGGCAGCGCGACTTCGCCCGCCTCCACGCCATCCTCGGCGGCAAGAGCCCGCACCTGCAGAGCTTCCTCGTCGGCGGCATGGCCACGCCGATCGATCCCGACCGGCAGACGTCGATCAACGCCGGCACGATCGCGCAGATGCGCGCGCTCCTCGCGAAGGCGAACGACTTCGTCGGCCGCGTCTAAGTTCCGGACGTCGTCGCGCTGGCGTCGTCGTACAAAGATTGGGCGTCGGCCGGCGCGGGCGTCGGAAACTTCCTCGTCTACGGCGATTACCCCGAGGACGACACGCTCAATCCGGTGCTCTTCGTGCCGCGCGGCGTCCTGCGGCGGAAGAGCATCGAGACGTTCGACGACAGCAAGATCACGGAGCAGATCGAGTGCTCGTGGTACCCGCGCTACACCGGGCTGAAGCTCGACGAGAAATACAGTTGGATGAAGGCGCCGCGCTACGACGGCGAGGCGATGGAAGTGGGGCCGCTGGCGCGCATGCTCGTCGCGTACGCGGGCGGCCAGCAGCAGGTGAAAACGGCGGTCGACGCGATGCTGGCAAAGCTCGGCCTCGGCGCCGGCGCGCTCGTCTCCACCGTCGGCCGCGTCGTCGCGCGCGGCATTGAGGCGCAGCTCCTCGCCGCGCGCATCGGCGGCTGGGTCGACGAGCTTGCCGACAACATGGCCAGGCGCGAGCTGCGCATCGCCGACATCGCGAAGTGGGAGCCGGGCACGTGGCCGAAGGAGTGCGCCGGCATCGGCCTGCACGAGGCGCCGCGCGGCGCGCTCGCGCATCGGATCGCGATCAAGGAGCGGAAGATCGGCAACTACGACATCGTCGCCCCGAGCACGTGGAACGGCTCGCCGCGCGACGCCGCGAAGAAGCGCGGGCCGTTCGAGGAGGCGCTGCTCGGCACGCCGGTCGCCGATCCGAGCCGGCCGGTCGAGCTCCTGCGCACGATCCACTCGTTCAATCCCTGCATCGCCTGCGGTGTGCACTGATGAGCAAGTGGGTCCTCGCCGGCTCGTTTCTCCTCCTCGCCGTGACCGGCATCTACATCGCGCAGCCGTCCGGCCGTTACGTCATGCTATGGGTCCGCGCGATCCACTTTTACGCGGCCATCGCGTTCGTCTGCGCGGTGGTGGCGAGCGTCGCCACCGGGCCCCGGCGCAGCGCGTGGATCTTCCTGCCGCACCTGGTGATGATCGCCACCGGCTTCGCCATCTACTCGGCCAGCGCGCGCACGGACTCGGTCATGCGCGTGTTCACGTTGATGATCCCGTTCCTCGGCGGACTGCAGGCCGCGCATCTGGTCCATCACGCCACGATGTGGGCCGTGGCCGGCGCCGGCGTGTACGGGATGACTCGGCGTGACCCGAGTCACACCCCCGTGTGAGCCCCCGCATCGGCCCTTGATTTCTCGCGGCTTACCTTCCTGCCAGCGGGACAGGAATGGCACTCATCGGCCGGCATATCGAGATTCGCGGCGTTGTCCAGGGCGTCGGTTTTCGTCCATGGGTTTGGCAGCTCGCCGCGCGCTATCGCGTGACTGGGCGCGTCTGGAATGACACACGCGGCGTGCAGATCGACGCATTCGCAGCCGACGAAATCCTCGACCATTTCCTCGACCGCCTCGCGCACGACGCGCCGTCCGCGGCGCGCGTGCGCGAGATCGAATGGCGAGCGATTGCACCCGACGCGGCCGAGACCTTCGAGATTGTGGCCAGCGATCCGGCCTCCGCGCCGCGCACCACCATCCCGCCCGACCTCGCCGTCTGCGACGACTGCCTCGCCGAGGTCTTCGATCCGACGAATCGCCGCTACCGATACGCCTTCACCAACTGCACGAAGTGCGGCCCGCGCTACTCCATCGTGCAGGGCGCGCCGTACGACCGTGAGAAGACGACGATGGCGCCGTTCGCGATGTGCGCTGAGTGCCGCGCCGAGTACGTCGATCCCTCCGACCGCCGTTTCCACGCGCAGCCGAACGCTTGTCCGAATTGCGGCCCGCAGCTCTCCGCGCTGACGCCGAACGGCCGCGAGATCGACGCGCCCGACCCGCTCGGCTTCGCCGCACGCGCCATCCGCGCCGGGCTCACCGTCGCCATCAAGGGCCTCGGCGGCTTTCACCTCGCCTGCGACGCCACCGCGCCGCTCTCCGTGCAGCGCCTGCGCGAGCGGAAGCGCCGCGAGGTCAAGCCGCTCGCGGTCATGGTCCGCGACCTTGCCGCGGCGTCGCAGCTCGCGCTGATCAGCGAAGAAGAAGCGCGCCTCCTCACCAGCGTCGAGCGCCCGATCGTGCTGCTGCGCAAGAAGCATGACGCGAAGCTCGCGCCCGAGGTGACCGGCGACAACCCGCTCGTCGGCGTCTTCCTGCCGTACACGCCGCTGCACCACATCCTCATGCGCGAAGTCTCGAAGCCGCTGGTCATGACCTCGGGCAACTTCGCCGAAGAGCCGATGATCCATCGCAACGACGCCGCGCTCGAGCTCCTCGCCGACGTCGCCGACCTCTTCATCACCCACAACCGCGACATCGAGTCGCGCGTCGACGACTCCGTCGTCCGCGTCATCGACGCCGTGCCGACCGTCCTCCGCCGCGCGCGCGGCTACGTCCCGCGCGCCGTCGCCGTGGCGCGGCCGTTGGCGACGAGCG
>Ga0134128_10010427_pt1 | contig 11131 bp, 7 predicted proteins | sample KB31754_FD_96462 | JGI IMG/M metagenome (GOLD analysis project Ga0134128, IMG submission 96462) | Terrestrial soil microbial communities with excess Nitrogen fertilizer from Kellogg Biological Station, Michigan, USA - KB3-175-4 | ecosystem: Environmental > Terrestrial > Soil > Unclassified ...
CAAGCCGATCCTGATCCGCGGCGCAGGCTGGGCGCCGGACATGTTCCTGCGCGACGACCCCGCGCGCATGGAGGCCGAGTTCAGCTACGTCCGCAACCTCGGGCTCAACACCATCCGCAGCGAAGGCAAGCTGGAAAACGCGCGCTTCTACGACCTCGCCGACCGCGACGGCATCATGATCCTGGCCGGCTGGGAGTGCTGCGACAAATGGGAGTCGGCGGCGAAGACAGGCGGTGCGCCGTGGGACGCCGCGGACGAGAAGGTGGCCGAAGCCTCCATGGCAAGCGAAGCGCGCCTGCTGCGCAACCACCCGTCGGTGATCGGCTTCCTGATCGGCAGCGACAACCCTCCGCCCGCACCCATCGCGAAGATGTATGTCGACACCTTGCATGCCGAAGACTGGACGATGCCCATCATCGCGGTGGCCACCGACAAGGCCACGGCCGAGACCGGTCCCTCCGGCATGAAGATGACCGGGCCGTACGCATGGGTTCCGCCGGCGTACTGGTACGCCGACAAGCTGGGCGGCGCGTTCGGCTTCAACTCCGAAACCAGCGCGGGGGCCGACATTCCGCGGCTGGAAGACGTGACCCGCATGCTGTCGCCACTGGAGCAGGAGGCGCTGTGGAAATATCCGCAAGTGCGGCAGTACCACGCCTCCGCGGATTGGTCGACGTTCGCCAGCATCGCGCCGTTCACCACCGCGCTGGCCAAGCGCTACGGCGCACCGAAAAGCCTTGCGGACTACGTCGCCAAGGCCCAGCTCGACAACTACGACAACACCCGCGCACAGTTCGAGGCGTTCAACGCGCACAGGGATGCGGCCAATCCCTCGACCGGCGTGATCTACTGGATGCTCAACAACGCGTGGCCTTCGCTGCACTGGCATCTGTACGACTACTTCATGAATCCCGCCGGTGCCTACTTCGGTGCCAAGAAGGCCAACGAGCAGGTGCACATCCAGTATTCGTACGACACGCACGCGGTGATGCTGGTCAACCAGACGCTTACCGACGAGCACGACCTGCAGGCACGCATCCGCGTGCGCAACCTGGACGGCAGCGTGCGTTACGAGAAGCGCCTGCAGGACATCGACGTGGCCGGCAACCGCACGCGTCAAGTGGCGACACTACTGGTGCCGGCCGGCCTGTCGCCCACATACTTCATCGAGCTCGAACTTGCTTCCTCCATTGCCAACCCGATCAGCCGCAACGTGTATTGGCTCTCCACCCAACCGGACACGCTCGACTGGGCGCATTCGACCTGGTACCTCACGCCGGTGACGCAATACGCGGATCTGACCGCGCTGCAGTCCTTGCCGACCGCGACGAGCGAGGTCCGGGCGACGATGCAGCACGTGGGGGCGGAAGACAGGGTCACCGTCACGCTGACGGTTCCCTCGTCCTCCACGGCCGTGGCGCTGTTCCAGCACGTGTCGATCAAGCGATCCGCCGATGGCGAACCCGCGCTGCCGATCCGGTGGAGCGACAACGACGTGACGCTATGGCCCGGCGAATCGGTCACCCTGACGGCGCAGTACGCTACGCAGGGGACGGCAACGCCGGTCGTCGAAGTGAGCGGATGGAATGCGCCCGTCCGGAGCTTCCCGGTTGCCCTCAAGAATGCTTCGCAGGAAAAGAGCCATTGAACAAGGCCAGACTTTCATGACGCGCGTAACCATCACCGACGTCGCCCGCACCGTCGGAACATCGAAGAAGACCATTTCGCGGGTACTCAACAACGATCCGAACGTGAGCGACTCCATGCGCCAGAGCGTGCTGGCCGCGATCGCGGAGCTCAACTACCGGCCGCTCACCTCGGCGCGCAGCCTGGCCACCAATCGCTCCTTCATGATCGGCCTGCTGTACGACAACCGTTCGCCCAGCTACATCATGGAAGTGCAGGCTGGCGTGCTGGAGGCGTGCGAGGCGCAGCACTACAGCATGATGGTGCAGCCGCTGGTGTCCACCGCGGCGGACTTCGTCGAGCGGATCGAGGACATCCTGTCGCGGCACCGGCCCGACGGGCTGATCCTCACGCCGCCGCTCACCGACCACCCGCAGTTGCTCGATTGCCTGCACAAGCAGGGCGTGCCGTTCGCCTCGATCGCGCCGCGCCACGCCGGGCAATGCATCGGCGTGATGCTGCGCGAGCGCGAAGCCGCCGCAGCGATGGTGGACCACCTGGTCTCGCTCGGCCACCGGCGCATCGCCCACATTCTTGGCGATCCCGAACACGGCGCCGGCATCTGGCGCCTGGCGGGCTACCGCGACGGCCTCGAGCGCGCGGGATTGAAGGAAGACCCGGCGTACATGGTCCAGGGGCGGTTTTCCTTCGAGTCGGGCGTGGCGGCCATGCGACAGCTGCTGGCACTGCCGCTTCGTCCGACCGCCGTCTTCGCGGGCGACGACGACATGGCCGTCGGCGCGATCTGGGCGGCCGCGGAAGCGGGGATGTCGATTCCGCGCGACATCTCGATCTGCGGCTTCGACGACACCACCATCGCGACGCAGGTGTGGCCGCCGCTCACCACCATCCATCAACCCGTACGCGAAATGGGCCGCCTCGCGACCCAGGAACTGCTGCTGCGCGTATTGAACAAGGGCGAGGCCAGGATGGTCGAGGTGGATTACCAGATGCGCATCCGCGCCTCGACGGCGCGCATCGCGTAGCCGATCGCTTTACCATCCGATGGAGCCCGCCGGGCGTCTTTGTGCCATCCACGTCACCGCCAGAGGAGTGCCCGCATGCCTGCCGCACACGACGTCGCCAAGCCGGCCCGGAAGTTCCACTTCATTTCCGGCCTGCCACGCTCGGGCAGCACGCTGCTGGCCGCCATCCTCAACCAGAACCCGCGCTTCCGCGCCGGCATGACCAGCCCGCTGGCCGACATCATGGGCGTGGTGATCGCCGAGGCGAGCAGCAAGAATGATTTCTCGTTCGACGTCTCCGACGACCAACGCGTCGCGATGCTGCGCGGCCTGGTCGAGAACTTCTACGCCGGGGAGACGGGCGCCGGCGTCGTGTTCGACACCAGCCGGCTGTGGTGCAGCCGGATGCCGTTGCTCGACGCGCTGTTTCCGGGAGCGAAAGTCATCGCCTGCGTGCGCCAGTTGTCCTGGGTGCTGGACAGCATGGAGCGGCTGGTGCGCAAGCAACCGGTCAACGTCAGCAAGGTGTTCCGCTTCGACACCAACACCACCGTGTACTCGCGCGTCGAAGCGTTGACCGATCCGCGCGGCATGGTGGGCTTCGCCTTCCAGGCGACCAAGGACGCGTTCTACGGGCAGTACGCGCCTGGCCACCTGCTGCTGCTGACTTACGAGAGTCTGGTACGTAATCCGGCGGCGGCGATGCGTGCGGTGTACCAGTTCATCGGCGAACCCTGGTTCGAACACGATTTCGAAAACATCGCGTTCCAGGCCGACGAGTTCGACGCCCGCGTCGGCATGCCCGGCCTGCATACCGTGCGCCCGAAGGTGGAACCGATCGAGCGCACCTCGATCCTGCCGCGCGAAATCTTCGCCCGTTTCGTGAACGAGTCGTTCTGGATGGATCCGAAGAACAATGTTAGTCAGGTGCCGATCGTGTAGCGCGACCCTGCTGCTTATAGAGCAAGAGCGTTTCGTCCTCCTGCGGAGGCCGAGTGGCTTTCTCTTGCGTGGCCAAGAGAAAGTCACCAAAGAGAAGGCCACCCTCCTCGGCGCTTGCCGGGCTCGGGCAACCGCTCCTGCGTTGCCTCAACTCGGGCATCCATGCCCTCGGCAGCCCGACAAGTCCGTGAGCCGTGGCCGGGCTTTTCGCCAGCACATCCCTGTGCTGGCGAAAAGGCATCGGCATCATGCCGATGCCCCTGCGGGCCTGTCGTCCACGGCTCACCGCCTCACAAGGGGGAGGGGATCAAGATCAAAGGCACGAGCCACAAGAAAATGTCCCTGACACCATTTTTTGGCGAGGCGAATGAGCTCGTGAGTGCTACAGGTGAAAGATCCGCTGTTCAGCCAAGCGAATGACATCCTTATCTCGGATGGTGTTCGCCTTGCGCCTGCGGGCCCCATTGGGTGCTTCCACGACTACTTCTTTGTAAGCTACCAATTTCTCTATCGCCTTTCGATAGCGTTGACTATCCGCAGGTGTGGTGTTGCAGGTGGTGGAGTAGAGCTCGCCAAATTGGATCGCGTCCCACTCATGCACCTTGCGGACCAGCTGTTCGGTTAGTAGCTCCACGCTGGCCGTGTCGGCGTGATCGTCGAACTCGAACCCCAGCGACGACTGTCCAGTGAATCCCTCATCATGCTTGGACGAATAGCCCAGCACCTGAAACATATTCAACCCAGCGCCGCCGTAGTGGATGAAGTGGTTGTTATGGTCCCAGTGGACTTTCGTCATGACGTCACGCGCCTTCGGATGCTGCGATAGATGCACCAGCCAGTAGTCACCGTGCCCGCTGGTCTTGATAAAAAACACCGTGAAGAAGCGAGCGCCGCAGTTCTCAACGATGCCTTGATAAAGACAGCTTTGAATGAAGAACCGATAGTCGCGCTCGTTGGCCTTGATCTCGGCCATCGTCCGGCCACGCAGCACGTTGGGCATACCCAGTTTGTTAAATATGCTTTGAGTGGCCAGCGTGTCACTTGCGAAATTAATGAGGGCATCCACGGCGAACGTGAGCAGTATCTCCGCGCGTGGGAGTTGGAGGAGCGACCGGATAAGGCTCGTCGGCACTTCTTTGTAGCCATATTGATCCAGCGAAATCACGGACCGACCTGCTTGAGGGCTGCGTTCCCTGATGGCAGTGATGATCGCTTCGCTTTTCGCTTCAAAGGTGCTTTCAACCACCTGGATATCTTGGCCGATCCTGGCGCCGTAGCCTTCGGCGTGTAACGTGAACCGAAGAGACGCAATGGCGGCGCGATCTTTCTCCACGAAGATGTAGGCGATGGCAAAGCGGACAGGTTTGCTTCGCTGTGCATTGATGATGTCCTGCGCCTGCTCGGAGGCTTTCAGGAATACCAGGGGAGAACCCAAGATGCGTTGCTCGGTGTCGGCGTGGCGGAAGACGCCACCACCTGCAAAACCGTCAACTAGCGTCAGTCGAACCTCCTCCTGACCCGGTGCCGTGACAAGCGTCTGGAAGTAGGCAATCAGGTATTCCCGAAGCACATCGAGCTTGGCAACGCTGTGTTGCTGCAGGATCGCCCCGGATCCGTCCGAGGGCCATACAAAAGGGACTTTTGCCATCGTCTCTGGCTCAACCTAAAGGCGTAGCGGGCATTTCATCCCACGTGCGTCCGTTAAGTAATCGGCCATTCTTGGACTTGGCCCGACGCTTGCCGTCGGCACCCCAGCCGCCCCATTGTTTGAAGAAGAAGGCCACGTTTTGTTCCTCGCACTGGAGGCGCACGGCTTCCGCCCATTCTGGTTTCATCGGGCGAGCCTTCGGGCCGGATTCGCCGCCTACGATCACCCATTGGATGTCGGTGAGGTCCAATTCGCCCACGTCTTCGAGAAGCGGTTCAACAGATAGAAAGCGGATCTTAGCCGGCACCTGACGCAGACAGTCTATGCGCGGCACACCATGGCGCTTGTTCTCGACCGATACACCCAACCATACATTCCCAGGGACGGAACGGGACGCAAAGTAGCTAGCCAAGCGCTCTCCACGTTTGGTAAGTATCTGGTAGCTGTGCTGCGGCGTAGCAGACATGACCTCAAATACTTGGTCGATGTACTCCGCCGGCACCCGCTCATGGAACAGATCGGACATGGAGTTGACGAAGTAGACTGTCGGCTTCTTGCGCCGCAAGGGATCGTTCAGGCGTTCAGGGATGAGGCGCAGCGAAAAGCCTTTCTCGTAACCTGGGGTTCCCATAGCCTTCAACCGCTTCGCCATGACTTCGGCATAGCAGTGCTTACAACCGGCAGACACCTTGGTGCAACCCACGATGGGGTTCCAAGTCTGTTCTGTCCATTCGATACGTGATGTCGTGGTCATGGTCCACCCCTTGTGGGCCACAATGATCAAGGCCGGTCTCGCCGGTTGCGACAGCCGACCACCGAGGCTAAATCGGTAACTTATATCATGCCTACCTAGCGGGCTTCCTCCAGCACGAGTATCACAACAAGCGCCGTTGGAGCCCCACCTCGCTTACCTCACCCCATAGTTTGTCAGCGAGATCGTGTTTGGACGCTAGCACTAGCCAATACAAGGGTTGGTTGCGGTTGCCGGTCACGCGTTCAATGTTGGTGCTGATCTTGTAGCCCAGTCCGCTCAGCAGGCCTCGCCAGTAAGAGAAGATCCTCATCATCAAAACTGAATTTGTTCCGACCATGTTGACGTGGTTCTCCCAGCCCGGTGCGAAACGATCAAGCTTTCCCGAGACCATCATGGAGCGCACATTGCGCAAAAGATCCATGATGCTGACGTGGATGAGAAGATCCATGCGCTGAGCTTGAGAAAGCGTCTGGATGACTGAGAAAGGCAGAGCTTCGATATTGAAGGGATCTAAAAACGCTAGGTTGAAGCCAGTGGGGTTTAGGGTTGGCAGCAGAGCTGCGGCGTTGTCTTCGGCGGTTCCTTTGTAGGAACGAACCGGGCAGGTTGCCAGAGATTTCAACCGAGTCTCGCAAGCGTCCACGTTCACCGGGTCGAGATCGCCGATGACAATCTCGCGAAAAGGTACGTGGGTCCCTGCCGCCATGGCAACGACAAGGGCACTTCCGTCACCAACTTCGCCCGTCTGACGCATTCGTGCTCTACCTGGTCCGCAATACAGGTCGATGTAAGTCGCGTTTCCGCCAAACTTTCGCCGCACCGCACGAGTGATATCGACATATTTCTGAAGGCGCAGGTGCTTCTCTGGTACCCAGCTTCCAACGATTGCTCGCCGAAGCCCATCCTGAGGATCAATTTCGTAGCGGTCCTGGTCTTTCTGCGATGGCACGGAAAAGTCCTTCTTTAGCCTGTGCATAAGTAGATTAGCGGCAGCTCGTCCATTTCGTAACGCCAAAAAAAACTGCTCCAGCTGATACTTATAACCCAAAATATCTTCACCAGTGACACGCCATTTCTTTACGAGGGATTTTTGTGAGCGAATTCGACGAGGCTTATCGCCGTGCCAAAGGTGTTGTGGAATGGGCGATGCAAAATGTCCAAGGCTTTGCACTGGATTCCACAATCAGAAATCGCCTTGCGGCCGCAGCGTATGGGCTAGCCTTGGAGCATCATCGTGGCATGACCGTGCTCGTAGAAGCGCAAGCATATGGATCCGCGTTAGCGTTGCTTCGATCTGCTGTCGAAAGTTTCGCGCGTGGGTATTGGCTGCTCTATCAAGTTGATCAAGATCAACTGAGCAAATTCTTGGAAGGTCGGATGACGTTGACGCTTGATACCTTGCTACGACGTATAGCTGAAGATGGTTCACCCGGTCCGAAAAAGGCTCAGCTGCAACAATTGGCAAGCCGCTTAAACGCGTTGACGCACGGATCTCTAGAGCATTTGATGATGCGGCAAGGTCGGTCAGACGTGGGTCCTAGATATAGTGCCGAAGACATGGCGAATGGTTTGGATATCGGGACATGGGTTGCCAAGATGTCTGCGCTCGATCTGGTGGGCGGCATCGTTAACGACGAGGAGCGTGCTCTACGAATGTTGGAAGAGGCTACGCGTTTTGAATAGAGCGAGATCTTGTTTGCCGCGGGATAGGCGAGGCAAAAAGCGGGGTCAGGTTCACTTACAGTCGTTTGAGGCAACAGAAAAGGTGTCAGGGACAATTTATGCTCTCTGGCGGCTAACCATAAATTGTCCCTGACACCATTGTTTGGCCAGCGGAAGCTCTTGATCAAGCTTGTCGATTGGCTGCCGCGATGCTATAAACGGCTAGCCCACCTAGATTTTGTAGGTGGGGACGCGATTACCACGCCCGGCCAGCGTCCGCAACTTGCGAACGCTGTCCAGCGGAGCGCGACGACCGCGATGAGCAGCGTCAACTTGACGATGAGCGTCACCAGTAGTTCCTCCGTTACCAGGCTATACAACAATCTTGTAACTTTGCGGCCAAACTTCGGCAACCGGCTGAGGTGGGTAGGATTGCCTTAGATGGCGTCTGTGTTGTACCAACAGGGGGGGCTAAGGTCGCCGCAGCCTGCCCCACCCTGTAGAAGCAAAGGACGTTGCTATGGGGCATAAATGGATAGCTGCAAAGTCTGCCCTAGAAGCCGCACAGCGTACGCGCGCCTATATCCATTTCGACCTCCCTCTTACAAAGAATGCGTGCGAGAAGCTGGTAACTGATCCTGCATCGGTCAGCCGGCATGCGTTCTACCCATTTTTACGGCATGACCTGGTTCGCTATCGAATCAGGCGGCTTGGCTTTGGGCGTCTTCAGAAGAAACTGAAGGTACGCGAGATCCGCTACGCTTCGCATGCAGACGCTGCCATCTACTCTTACTACAATTTCGTGCTAGCTGAACTTTACGAAAAGGAGCTTTGCGCAGCAGATGTTGGCGACGTTGCCATCGCATTTCGTGCCCTCGCGAAATCCAATGTGGACTTCGCAAAGGAGGCATTCGATTGGGTTGACGCGAACCGTCCGTGTACTGCACTAGGGTTCGACGTACAAGACTTTTTCGGATCTCTAAATCACGCGATTCTTAAAAGCCGGTGGGCCTCGCTCCTGGGAAGTCGCAATCTTGCCGATGACCACTACGCTGTGTATAGATCGCTCACCAAGCACGCATCTGTCGAGCTAATTTTTGCACGAAAAAGGCTGGGAATCAGCAGGCAAGAGCTCGGCCGGAGAAAGCGCATCTGTGAGCCGGCAGACTTTCGGAAGCTTAGAGACGACGGGTTTGTCGCTGTCAACAGAGGAGCCAAAGGGATTCCGCAAGGGTCTCCGATAAGTGCGCTGCTCTCCAATGTCTATATGCTTCCGTTCGACGTCTATGTGAAAAATGAGATCTTGGCTCATGGCGGGTTTTACAGACGCTATTGCGACGACATATTGATTGTGGTGAAAGACCATCTCGTGGACGCGGTCAAGGCAATGGTGGCGGAGCAGCTCGCGCTCCTTATGCTAACAATGCAACCTAGCAAGACGCTTGAATGCAAGTTTGGGCTGGAGTCATCCGACAAACCACTTCAATATCTCGGCCTTACGTACGACGGGGGCAAAATTTCCCTTCGATCCTCCGGCGTAGCCCGCTATTACAAGAAGATGCGCAGCGGCGTGAAACTTCACACCAACGCGAAGGTTCTTGATGGTTCCACACCGATAGTGGAGCAACGGCGTAAGCATCTATTACAGCAGTACACTGAACATGCTCCGAAGAAGCATCGCAGCTACTTCAGCTACGTAAAGATGGCCGAACAAAAGGCTGCATCAAGAGCAATCAGACGTCAGCTCAGGCTGCACATCAAGCGCTTCAATAAGCTAACGAATCGTTGATCCGAAGATCGGGGCAGATTTACTTACAGCCGTTTGAATTTTTTCGACAAGCTGCCCGCGAAAGTAAGTCGCGACTACTGTGCGGAAAACAGCCGCACCACGCTGCCGGGAGCGGCGTTACCAAAAAACCGCTGATGATTCCGCGCCTGACTTCAGCTGACAGCGAGAGAACGTCACTCGTGGGTTTCACTGCACCAGAATCTCGTCAGTAAACAGAAACGCCGGCTTGCCCGCACCCTCATGACCAACTGGAAGCAGCCCGTAGTTCTGCGCGGTGACACGCAGATAGCGGGCAGTCACCGGTGTGGCGGCGTCGAAGCGCACGGTGCGGACCATCACGCGAAGATCCATCGGCTGGACGTCGATCGGTGTGGACTGCAGGGTGCGCCAGGTCTTGCCGTCATCGGAAACGGCGAAGGTGACGAGCTTGGGCAGCAGTGCCCACGAACCGCTCTGCTGCAGGAAGCGCATCTGGATGCTGTGGAAGGGCATGGCGGGTTGCAGGTCGATGGTTGCGGCAAGGTCCGCGCCGCGCCAGCCGACCCACAGGCCGTCGTTGTACTCGTCGTTGCTGCCGATGACGCCGTCGACCAGTTGCGTGGCGGTGCCGGCGTAGTGCGCATCGGGAGCGGTTAGGTAAGTCACCGGTTTGCCCAGCGCCTGGTTGTCCACCATCTGGAACATCCGGCTGGTCAGGTACGGCACGCCGTAGCGATACGGTGTGATCTTGAGCGTGGCCGCCGTGTAGCGATCGAGCACGTCGCCGAAGGTGGGCGATTGCGCGTCCGGTTCGCTGCCGTCGGCGGTGTAGTGCAGGGCGATGTCGTCGAAGCCGCGGGCGGCGCGCACGCGCCAGCGGTGTTGGGTCGGGTTGTACTCGAGCTTGTAATCGACCAGGTCGCGATCTTCCGGGCCGTAGGCAATGTGTTGGGCATCCAGCCATGGGTATTGCGCGCGCAGCCGCCGCTGGAAGTCGGCGTAGTCGTGGGCGTCCGGGCTCCAAAGGCGTTCGGCCAGCGCGAGCACGCGCGGATAGAGCATCGCTTCCAGATTGCGCGGCGTCACGTATTCACTCCACAGCGGTGCCTCGGCACCGAGCACCTGGGCCTGGTGCCCCGCGAAAGCCGGCGACGCAAACGGATTGATGCGGTAGATGTCCTGCGTCGTGAGCTCCTCGATCGGCGTGTCCAGGTAGAACGGCCCGGCGACGATCAGCCGGTTGCCGTTGGCCAGTGCCTTGGCTGCCTCGGCGTCACCACGCCACATTTCCACCACGGCGTGGCGGTCGGCGCCGCCTTCGAGGATCTCGTCCCAGCCGACCAGGGTCTTGCCGCGCGCTTCGAGGTCGCGCTGAATGCGCTGGACGAACCAGCTCTGCAACGCGTCGACATCGGCCAGGTGCTCGTCATGCATGCGCTGTTGCGAGGAAGCGCTCTGTGCCCATTGCTGCTTGGGCACTTCGTCGCCACCGATGTGGATGTACGGCGCAGGGAACAGCGCGGCCACCTCATCGAGCACGTCGTGCAGGAAAGTAAAAGTCGCCTCGTCGCCCGCGCAGTAGATGTCGGTGAACACGCCCCAGGTCGCCGGCACCGCAATCGGCTGCTTCGGGCAGGACAGCGACGGGTAGGCCGCGATCGCCGCCGACGCATGCCCCGGCATCTCGATCTCCGGCACGATCATGA
>Ga0134128_10010428_pt1 | contig 11131 bp, 20 predicted proteins | sample KB31754_FD_96462 | JGI IMG/M metagenome (GOLD analysis project Ga0134128, IMG submission 96462) | Terrestrial soil microbial communities with excess Nitrogen fertilizer from Kellogg Biological Station, Michigan, USA - KB3-175-4 | ecosystem: Environmental > Terrestrial > Soil > Unclassified ...
AGGCAGGGAAGTCATGGACGAGTACGCTGATACTCCGGCACTCGACGCGGGCCTTTTGGCGGCGGCTCAGGCGGTCGAGCATTACGAGATTTCGCGCTATGGCACTTTGAAAAGCTGGGCTGATAAGTTGGGTCACAAGGATGCGGTCAAGCTGCTCGATCAAACGTTGGCGGAGGAAAAGACGACGGACGAAGCGTTGAGCAAGCTGGCGGTTTCCGCCGTGAATGCCGAAGCGGCCTGACGGGGCGTCGGACGAAAACGGCTCATGGTTTCCCTAGGCCTCGCATCCGACATTTGCCGCAGGCGTTAGCGCAATCGAGAGGCGATCAGGACCGGCTTCGGGTCAGCGTGCCGACCTAGTGCCTTTGCCTCTCACCTTCGAACGTAAACCGGGCCTGGAGCACCGGCCCGCTGTCATCCCGCACCTCGATTGCCATAGGACGCCTTGTCCCGTGGCGATCAGTCTGCACGGCGTCCCGCGCCATGTCCGCGAGCGAGCGGGCTGCCTCTTCCTGGACAGATTCAATGGTGGGGAGTTCGAGACCTTCCTCGTCGGAGGCAATTTCATCTCCCCGCCAGGCCCGCCGGCAAGCGTCTTCGGGAATTCCCGATTTAGTCATTTGCATTGCGCTGGACCGAGAACAGGGACCAAACGCACACGTCTCGGGACTACAGCTTGCGTGCGTTACCTTGTTGGACATCGTTAGCAGGCAGGAGTTCTGGAACCGATCCGCGCAGACGGGCGTTGAGCCGATGCTCGGAGAATTGTAGCCGCTTGACGGAAAAATCAAAAACGGATCGGATTGGCGACGCACGAAGTCTCCAGCTGCTCATAGATGCCATCGTTGATTACGCGATCTTCATGATCGACCTGGACGGCATTGTGCGGAGCTGGAATTCCGGCGCCGTGCGGTTGAAGGGCTACTCGGCCGAGGAGATCATCGGGAAGTCTTTCTCGGAATTTTACACGCCTGAGGATCGCGCGATCGGACTCCCGCAGCGAGCCCTCCAGATCGCTCGAGAGACTGGCCGCTTCGCCTCAGAGGGCTGGCGCGTGCGCAAGGACGGGAGTCGCTTTTGGGCGCTTGTTGTCCTCGATGCCGTCCGTGACGAAGACGGCGACCTGATCGGCTTTGCTAAAGTCACTCGCGACATCACTGAACGGCAACAGGCTCACGAAGACCTACTCCAAAGCGAACGACGCTACCGCCAACTGATCGAAGCGGTTGTCGATTACGCGATCTTTCAGCTCGATTCGCAAGGATACATTGCGACCTGGAATCCGGGCGCTCAGCGCATCAAGGGTTACGCGCCGGATGAAATCATCGGAAAGCATTTCAGCCAATTCTACACACTCGACGACCATGAGTTGGGAATCCCCAAGCATGCGCTGGCTGAAGCTGCAGAAAAGGGACGGTTCGAAGCCGAGGGTTGGCGCGTCCGTAAAGACGGAACGAAATTCTGGGCCTCGGTCGTCATCGATCGCATCAAAGACGATACCGGCAACCTCGTCGGTTTTGCCAAAGTCACCCGCGACATCACTGAGCGCAGAGTGGCTCAGGAGCAACTCAAAGAGGTGCAGGATCAGCTCGTTGCCTCACAAAAGCTCGAGGCAGTAGGCCAACTCTCGGGCGGCATCGCCCACGATTTCAATAACCTCCTGATGATTGTAACCGGCAATCTGGAAACTGCTGAACGCCAGGCTCGTCAACTCAGTGGGAACGCAAATCTCCAACGCGCCCTCGCCCATGCCAAGCGCGGTGCACAGCGGGCGGCAGCGCTGACCAGCCGGCTCTTGGCGTTTTCGCGACGCCAGCCCCTCGATCCAAAGCCGCTCAACCTGAATAATTTTCTCAACGCCCTGCAGGAATTCCTGCAACGGACACTGGGCGAGCGGATCGAGGTCCAGACCGTCGGCAGCGCCGGCCTTTGGCTGATCGAGATCGATACAAACCATCTCGAATCGGCAATCGTCAACCTCGCGATCAATGCGCGCGATGCGATGGCGGACGGAGGAAAACTCACCGTCGAAGCCGTCAATATATCGGCGGATGAGTGGTATTGTCGGCTAAACCCGGAGATTGTGCCGGGCCAATACGTCGTGCTCAGCGTGACAGACACCGGTGCCGGAATGAGCGAAGACACCCTGAATCACGCCTTCGAGCCATTTTTCACAACCAAGGAAGCGGGCCAAGGCACGGGCCTTGGATTGAGCCAAGTCTACGGCTTCGTCAAACAATCCGGCGGCCATGTGAAAATCTACAGCGAAGTCGGCCAGGGAACGACGATCAAGATGTACTTCCCGCGCTATCACGGCACATCGGCGCCGCTATCCGATGAGCCCGAGGAGCCCTTCCCGGAAGGAGACAAGCTTGAGGCCATCCTCGTTGTGGAGGACGATGCCGACCTTCGTACCTACGTTGCGGACGTGCTTCGCGACCTCAATTATCAGGTCATTGCCGCATCGAGCGCGCAATCGGCCCTTACCATTCTTATGCAAGACCAGCCGTCGATCGATTTAATGCTCACAGACGTGGTGATGCCCGGAATCAATGGGCGCGAGCTCGGCAAGCGCGCAACGCAAATCCGGCCGGGGTTGAAGGTCCTCTATATGACGGGCTACTCGAGCAATGCGGTAGTCCATCAAGGCCGGTTGGATGAAGGTGTCGACCTCGTTGAAAAGCCGGTCTCGCAAGCAAAGCTTGCCCTTCGGTTACGCCAGCTGCTGGATCGCCGTTGAGATATTTGGGGAAAGTTAGTAACCCCCGCCGACAGAGCGCGATGTGAAGTACGGTGCTTCCCTTCTTGCCTGCACGCCGAGCCTATGCCGGTCGGTTTCTTTCAATGAAGCCGCCAAAGAAGTTATCTGGGCGGCCGCAATTCGGGCGAATTAGCCCAATCATCCAGATGGGACGCGGTATCGGCTTGACTGGCTTTCTTGAGCAGTTCGTCTTTCTCAGGTCCGGGTCTCAGGCTGGAAGCTCTCTCGCGGGCTTCTTTGGCAAATGAAGCGAGGCGATCCTTGAAGGAGATGGTCTGTTTAAACCGGCGTCGGCGGTGCATCACACAACCTCATGTTTACGGGTCCTAACCGTAGGGTTTGCATTTCCAACTGATCCTAATATGCCGCCATCGGCCGGTCAGTTCCAGTGTGAACAAAAATCAATCGGGACGCTGGCGAGAATTGGGAAACGGGTTCGGGACACGGACAGACCTCCACTCCACTCCGCTAAAGGAGGATCGCACTCGATCGGCATCAAAAATTTTTCGCCTCCCCCTTGAAACCAAAACCGGTTTTGCTAATTTTTTTGTCGCCACCTCAGGGTGGCTTCCGAGGTGCCCTCCGGGGCCTCGGAATTGAGACGGGCACCGGTCGTGTCCGGTGCCTCATACCCATCTTGCTCTTTGGAGGATTTGGCTATGCGCACTTACGACTTCTCCCCCCTGTTCCGATCGACCATCGGTTTCGATCGCCTGTTCGACCTCGCCGAGACGGCCCAACGGGCCACCGACGAAGGTTATCCGCCCTATAACATCGAACGCCTGGCTGAGGACCGCTACCAGATCTCGCTGGCGGTGGCGGGTTTCTCGCCCGACGAAATCTCGATCACTGCCGAGCAGAACGTCGTCACGATCGAAGGCGGCAAGACCGAAAAGGCCGAGCGCGAGTTCCTCTACAGAGGCATCTCGACCCGGCATTTCAAGCGGCAGTTTAACCTGGCGGACTATGTCCAGGTAAAGGGTGCGGCCTTCGACAACGGCTTGCTCAAGATCGAGCTGATCCGGGAAATCCCGGAGGCCATGAAGCCGCGGCGCATCGCCATCAACGGCGCATCGCCATCCGGCAATGTCCATCAAATCGAGGCCAAAGCGGCCTGATTGATCTAGTGCGGGACTGCCGCGCGTCGAGCGACGCGCGGCAGCGGGTATTCGTCTAAGAATGGAGGAGACCATGCGGCCGACGACCGCTTTTGACGACAACGTTTTCGACCTCAACGCGCTGCTGCATCCCGGAACGGTCTTCGACCACCCGAGGGACGTGCTGGCGGACCCGTCACTGTCAGTTTCAGAAAAACGCGCCATTCTGGCATCCTGGGCGTCCGATGCGTCGGCGATTGCGTCTTGCCCCCCATTACGGGCGCCAGCGGGACTGAAAGCGCCGGTCAGCATCGACGAGATCCTCAATGCGCTGTGCGAGCTCGACGGCGGCCCCCGTCATCCGCCCGGCGGCAAACCGTACCGTCTTTGCTCGACGTCAAGAGCTCTGGCCGCTTAGGAGGAGAGACGCCATGGATGACGTCAAGTTACCCCGCCACGTCCTTAACCGGTTCGAACACCGGTGGGCAGCCAGGTTTGCGCAGACACCTCGGCGGTCGCCGTCTTTGGCTTCCCGCGACGATCCGTTCCGATCGCCGCAGGTCCGGCGGCTGCTGGAAGGATCTCTGAAGCCGCCGACGCGGGATAGGACTTTCGAGTCGCTGCGCCGGAATTAGCTGGCGGTTATCGAACCGCTTCAGATGCGGTCGCCGGCCGGCGCGAATCTCTTTGTGTCGCCGCGCGCGCTCCGGATCGACACCACACCATCGACCTCCGAGGAGCTCTGCGATTTTCGGAGGTCGTTCCATTTCCAAAGCGTCGCCTTCGCGGGGCGGCAATCGCCCCCAGAGACATCAGGTCGATCTCAGCTTCCTCGCCGCGGGCTCTCTATGCCCCCACGCAACGAACGTTCCCTCGTTCTGTCTACCCGGCAAGCAAAGAGCTTTGAAAGCGAGCGAACAGCGTTGCCGGCCCGGGATATACTTCGACGCATCCCGCTTGTCGTAGCGAGCTCTCCGTGAACCCGCCGCAAAGCACGCCGATTGTCGCGATCTTCGCCTTGCTGGCCGCGATGGCATCATAGGGTGTATCGCCGATCGCGACGGCGTCTGAACCGTCGATCTTGAGCTCTCCAAGTACGACCTCGAAGACGTCTGGCGAAGGTTTCGATGCTCCGACATCGTCGGACGATGTCGCCACGTCCACCAGGTCGCCGATCCGTGCGATGTCGAGATACTTCTTGAGTTCATCCTTCTTGGCGGAGGACGCGATGGCAATCCGGAGTCCGGCATCGCGCACGCGCCGCAGCAGGTCCGGAACTGCCGAGAACGGTCGCACAAGCGGCAGGTACTCGGCCTTGAAACGATTGCCGCGCCACTCCTCCAATTCCTTACCGTGGTCTCGTTGTTCGCCGGCGGAGAGGAAGATGGGAACGAGCTTGTCTCCCCCCTTGCCAATTTGGCTCCGAGCCTGTTCGAAACTCACATCGTGGCCGAACTCGACCATCGCTTCGTGCCAGGCGAGCGCGTGAAGATCCACGGAATCCAGAAGCGTTCCGTCCAAGTCGAAGATAGCGGCTTTCGGCAATTCAAAGTCCTCCACGTTCGGCGCGAGCGAAGCCCCCATACTAGAGTTTTCATCCGGATCCGGCGCCAGTCGCCAGCGCAATGTTCGGCATCAGCGTTTCCGTATGGGCGGCCGTCCCCCTCGTCTCGGCGGCTCCGTCGCCCCGTGCAACTGTAATGCTAGGCACCGGCTCACCGCGGTACGCCAACCGGGCTCTCAGGCCCCTCGTTGCGCTACTGATGGCTACGATCGCGAAGCCGACGAGGCCGTAGGCCCTGGCATGTGTGGGAGGAGCGGCTGATAGAGCCGCTTAAAATTTGGCTCAGAACCTAGTTTGCAGGATCCCCGAATTAACGCGAACTGCCGGCATTAACCCAAACCAATAAGCCTAATCGGCAGATCGCGTTGCAAGACCATGTCAAGCCTCTACAACGGGTCAGTTTTTTACCAAATAATTTGAAAGTAGAAGTATCAGCCATGGCACCAACAAAAAGCCTTCTGAGCGAAGTGGTTCGGCAAGTCCGAACCGAGATCCGTACCCCAACACCGATCCACGAACCGCACTTTCGTAGCCACGCGACCCCAGTGGTCGCTGCGCCGGACCTCGCAATCCCGGATTACGTCGAGCATCGCGACGGGACGACGGAAATCGGCAAACTCTCGGCCGAGGCGATTGTCCGGGAATATGAAGCTGCCGCGAAAGAGATCGAGTCGATGGGCGGCGAGCTGATTGAGCGCACCAAGCAATGCGAGGCCCTGACCCGCGATGCGTTCGCCGTGATCACCGAGCTGAACAAGGTCGCAGCGCGCTATCGCGACGAAGCTAAGCGCGTCTTCGAGCACATTGAAGGTTGCTCTATAGTGGTGGCCGAGGCTCGCAACATCTGCAGCGATTTGAAAGACAAGATTGCCGCTCCGTTGGCTGCAAAGAAATGACCCGCGAATCCGCTTCGGAGGGAGACTGGAAAGGCGAGCACCATGTTCGCCTGCGCGGCGACGGTGTGGGCACCATAGCTGGAAGGGCAAGGTCTAGCACAACTCGGGCACGCGCTTTGGCGGAGCGCGCCATCAACGCTCCGCAAGCCATGAAAGCGCGCAAGGCCGAAGCCATGATTTTGGAGATGATGCCAGCCAGGAAGTGGCTGAGCTGCACAGCAATCTCGCGCCTGATTGGTGCCGGTGATGATCGCAAGACGCGGGCCCGGCTCGACCGTCTAGCACGCGATGGCAAGATCAAATGCAAGCGCGAGGTTGGCATCCGCGGCTTTGTCTATCTGTTTTGTAAGCTGTCGTAATTCGGACCATAGACCTCGCGACCAAGAGCGTTACCAGCTCAACTTTGCCAACGATGTAGTCGCCTGGACGAACCGCTCGGCTCATCCCGTCTCGAAGCTGATTCGGAAAATAGTAGAATGCGCGCACCAGCGTTCCACGGCCCTGGAATTCCTCGAGCAGGCGCTTGTAGTCGATATCGAAGCCGAGCGCCTTGGCTGTGGCGAAAAGGTTAGGGCCGTCGATAAAGAGCGCAATTTTGTTGGATGATGACATTCGATACCGCCCCCACGATCAAGCGTGACCTCATACTTTGCTTGGATTGGGGAACGCCAATGAAGCGACGCGAATATTCAACTACATAGTTAACTCCCCGGAATGCTTTAGGTTTCAAATTAATTTTTTGATAGTTTCTAGCCAACAATCGCACTTCAGCGAACGAACGTTGCATGATTTTTTGCCAGTTTGAAGAATGATCACTGGTCCAGAGGTGGCGGTTGCTATGCCCAGTTTTTCAATCTTTGAAGTGGATTTGAAGAAGCGCGGCCGGAAATGGAGATGGTGCGTATCTACGACCAACGGAACGGTCGTGATGCAAGGATTTGAAAGCACCCGGCCAGCCGCCAAGTATCAAGCTGATAGGGCCTTCTTCCTGCTGTTGCTGGCAGCGGCGTATCGATCGCGGGCTTCGGCACGAAGCGCGAGCCACGCTAGGCGCTCACGGCCGCTCGGCAGCGGGGTCAACGCGGCTTCCGACCCTACCAAAAGGCTGCTGGGATAGCCGAACAAATGCCCGCCGGTTCGCAGACCACTCCCCACCGTCGAAGCGGTAACCCTCAGGAGTAAATCCAATTAATCGCGACGGCCATCGGAAGGGCCACGCCCAAGGCGCTGAAGATTTGTCAGCGCGAATGCAGTAAGCAAATTTGGCTCGGGTCGCATCTCGGGTATCAGCATCGTTACTCCTTCGAGCCCACAACGAGCCTCCGCCCGCCGCCCAAGAATGGACGATGAAACAAGCGTCACGGACAAACCGTGACCTAGCCTCGCCAGTACGTGAGAGGCTGCTTGCGTATGGTTAAGAGAAGGTTAACGACCGAAAAATTGGCCCTACAAAATTCAGGCACACGTCTTCGCGCGCGCGAGACGGGGGGCCTGTCCAGGTACCCCCGGGGGGTGAAAGCTCGACGCTCGCGCCATGAGGGCCCGACGCGGCTGTAGACACAAACACTACAGCAGCGAGCACTCATGAAACGCGACCTCTACGCGGAAGTGTCGGCGCGCATTGTTGCCGAGCTAGAAGCCGGCGCAGCGCCTTGGATCAAGCCTTGGTCGGCATCACCCGGCGCTAACGTGCCCTGCAATGCAGTCACCAACCGACCATACAGCGGCTGCAATGTCCTTCTGTTGTGGATGGCGCGAGCGGCCGGCTTTCGTACGCCACGCTTTCTCACATTCCAGCAAGCGTTGGAGTTGGGCGGCCACGTTCGCAAAGGCGAGCATGGCACAAAGGTGTTCTTCGTCAAAAATCTTGAAATCCGCGAAGGCGCAAACGAAGCGGCTGTAACGCGGCTTGTCCCGATGATGCGCGAATACACCGTATTTAACGTTGACCAGTGCGAAGGGCTACCCGACAACATCATTGCCGGCAAACCGATGCGCGTTCGCAATCCCGATACACGGGACGAACTTGCCGACGATTTCTTGCGCTCTACAGGTGCGGACATCCGCGAGGGCTATGGCGAAGCAATGTACCTGCCAAGCCGTGATTTCATTTCCCTGGCTGCATTCCAGGCGTTCAAGGGTGCTGATCATTTCTACAACGTCGCTTACCACGAGCTGGTCCACTGGAGTGGCCACCGGTCTCGCCTTGATCGGGATTTGAAGAACCGGTTTGGCTCGCAAAACTACGCCGCAGAAGAACTGGTTGCTGAATTGGGCGCCGCGTTCCTGTGCGCAGAGTTCGGCTTTGACGGCGATCTCAGGCACGCGGGTTACATCGGGCACTGGATCGAACTCTTAAAGGCCGACAAACGAGCCTTCTTCACTGCCTGCAGCCAAGCCTCAAAGGCCGCGGATTATCTGCGCGGGCTGGCGCTTGCTGCTCCGGCGGAAGTCGCAGCATGAGTGTGGATCGTCGACATCGGCATGAGCCGCTGTTCGATGTCGGCCCGGTGACCGGCATCAGCCTCGAAGTGTTCTACGCTGACCGCGCACTTGAAACGTTCGGCAGGAGGGGTGCGGGCTGGTTTTGGTGGCCGCGGCGGCGCGGGTTCGCGCCTGATAGTCCGGCGGCCGGTCCGTTTCCTACGAGCTACTCAGCATATCGGGACGCGATAAAGAGCGGCGAACCAGGGTTTTTGGCAGGCGAAGCGTCAGAGACTTGAGGAACAGCAGCGACAGCAACGTCAAGCGTTGGGATCGCAATGCCGAACACCGCTCAATCACCGTCAGTCCATCGCGTTCTGGCGGACACTGTGCGGACACGCGCTTTTGGCAAAAGGGAAATGGGTGAATAAACTATTGATTTTGCTGGTGCGCAAGAGGGCATCGCGCTTATGGCACATCGGCTTGAAACTACTCGCAGTTTTTTGCGCGATTTTTGAAACGGACCACGAAAAGCACCACAGAGTTGCGGGGCTGTCGACGCCAACCACGTGCTCGAGGGTGGATCTTGGCATCCGAGGTTCGGTTGGTTGAGGCCATCGTAGCGCGCGGCACCGGCAGTCCGATCGCGGCCCTGCTCTGCTCCGTCGACCGACAGGCTCTCGGCGCCACGGTGACGTCAGGGCATAGGGCTCGGTATCGCAGACCACTATCGTCCCTCATTGGCGCCATAGGCGCCCTCGTTTGTTCGGGAGGAGGCGCGCATGGATTTTCCGGACGCCTATGGTGCACACATAGGTTTCACGGGCCCGCTGAACCCGCGGCCGCATGCGCTCGTTGGAAAAGCACCACCCGCCGCAGCTGAGTTTGCGCAAATCCTATGACGCGCTCAGTCTGCCGCTGCCGGACACGTTCGCTGGCCGGAAGACTCAAGAGCCGTTCCCCCAACAGCACGAAGATTCCCTCGTTGAGGGATGGCTAACATCGAAGGAACTGCAGCCCGGCTTGTCGTTGCGGAATATGCAAATGATCTGCGGGAGGTCCTCAATAAACTCAGGAAGCTTCTGAAGAAGCCAAATCCACCTTCATGGCGCCGCGAGAACTGAAGCGCGTAGAACTACGGACGGCCCTCGCGATTTCGCTAGGGCTCGCCGCTGCTATTTTCCTGTTTGCGATGGCGGCTCGAATTTTTATTGCCGGACCGGGCTAGGACCTACCGGAGGTGGTCGAGATCGGGCTGAGGGGAGATGATGATGCCTAAGAAGCCAATGAGCGAGGTTGAACTGAAAGCGCTCTTGAGAGAGGGAGCAGTAAGGGTCATCGCTGGCTTGCGAGCCGATGGCCTCTCCGATGCTGAGATAGAAAAGAAGCTGGGCCGTCGGTTGCCTCTCGAATTGCGAAGACCGACCGGAGGCGAATAAGCCGGTTTGCCGCCGCGCCGTAGCCGAGGCCGTGCGTTATTTCGGGTTGGGGCTAGTCGCCGCACCCGAGCCGGAGTCGGAACCAGCAGCTCCGGCAGGAGTCGACTCATCGCTCCCCGGTACAAGCCCCCAAAAACCCCAGCCGGGGAGACAACCGCAAGGTTGGCGGCCCTGCTCACCCCCACACCCCACTAGGAGCAGGGCCGCTTATTGCGTGACGTTCGGGTTTCGGGTACTGGCCTTTTCCGGCCTCGGTGGCCGATTTTGAAAACCGAAATGGGCCTGATTTGAAACTGTGTACGGAATTCGAACCGATGGCCGATCGAATTAGATGGACTCCCGAATAGATAGAGCGTCTAGTCCGATCCATCATCGCGCTACCATTTTGGCTCATATCGGTGACTGAGAGTTCGCTAATGCTCCCGCCCAACTTTGGAAGGAGCTAATATGACCTGGCTGATAAATAAATCGCCGACGCTGTACGAACGCCTCGCGGACGAGAAAAAGCGCGTCGGGCTTGCAGCATCGTTGCTAAAACCAGGCGCTATGCAGAACAAGCTCTTGGATAAGCTTCGTCAACTAGACGTCGCCGCTGACGTCGACGAATGGCTTTCATCCCCGGGCTTGCGCGCCCCAACATAAGCAGTTGAAGAGCGCAATCGTGAGAAGGATATCGTGAGAAGGATGCCCCGTCGTTTCCGGGCTGGGCCGTTGACTTCCAATGTCGGATGTTCGCTCTATGGACAGACTGCAAAAAGAGACCCTCCTATCCATGATCTTGCTGGTCGGTGGCAGCGCCATGGGCGTTGCTTTGTTCCTGGCATGTGTCGCTCGCTATGACTATGGCCTATCCGGAGAGGAGATCCGCAAGTGGGCCATTGCAGGCGCCATCTCTATCGCCTCACTTCTGGCGGGACGGTATTTCGGCCAAAGGTTGCGCAGGCGATGAA
>Ga0134128_10010431_pt1 | contig 11129 bp, 11 predicted proteins | sample KB31754_FD_96462 | JGI IMG/M metagenome (GOLD analysis project Ga0134128, IMG submission 96462) | Terrestrial soil microbial communities with excess Nitrogen fertilizer from Kellogg Biological Station, Michigan, USA - KB3-175-4 | ecosystem: Environmental > Terrestrial > Soil > Unclassified ...
GCGCCGCTTCCCGAGAGGGTACTGATGTCCAGCTTCAGCGCCTGGGCTTTCTGGCGTGCCGCCGGGGAAATGCGCTGGCGGCGCGTGGCTGCTGGCGGGGCCGCCGGCGGGGCCGTTTCGCCCGGGGCCATCAAGGTCGCCAGTGCCGCTCCCACCGGCAGCTTGTCGCCGGGCTCGGCCAGCAGTTCCCGCACCGTGCCGTCCTGCCAGATCTCGATGTCGATGGCCGCCTTGGAGGTGTCCACGATGGCCACGACCTGGCCCTTGTGCACGGCCTCGCCGGGTTTGACTTTCCACTGCAGCAGCGTGCCCTCGTCCATGTCGGCGCCTAGCGACGGCAGCTTGAACTCAAACATTGAGCATCCCCCTTACGGCGGCGATGATTTTCGCCACCTGCGGCAACGCGGCGTCTTCCAGGTGTTTGGCATAGGGAATCGGCACCTCCTCGCTGCACACGCGCGCCACCGGGGCATCCAGTTCGTAAAAGCAGTCTTCCATGAGCCGCGCCATGATCTCGGCCGCCAGGCTGCAGGTTTTCCAGCCCTCGTCGACGATGACGGCGCGGTGCGTCTTGCACACCGACGCTGTCAAGGTGTCGCTATCCAGCGGCCGCAGCACGCGCAGGTCTATCACTTCCGCGTCTATGCCTTCGCTGTCCAGTTCGCTGGCCGCCTGCATGGCCTTGGGCAGGCTGCCGCCGTAGCTGATCAGCGTGAGCTGCGTGCCGGGGCGCCGCACGGCGGCGTGCGTGATGTCGCACTGCCAGTCATTGGGCAGCTCGCCCTCCAGGTTATAGAGTTGCGCATGCTCGAACATCACCACCGGGTCCGGGTCGGCCAGGGCTGGGACGAGCATGCCGCGCGCGTCGGCCACGGTCGCCGGCGCCAGCACGCGGATGCCGGGGATGTGGGCGTACCAGTTCTCCAGGCTGTGCGAATGCTGGGCCGCCAGTTGCCGGCCCGCGCCGGTGGCCATGCGCACGACCAGCGGCACCGAAAACTTCCCGCCCGACATGTGGCGCAGTGCCGCCGCCGTGTTCACGATGGGGTCCAGCGCCAGCAGGCTGAAGTTCACCGTCATCACTTCAACGATGGGCCGCATGCCGCCCAGCGCCGCGCCCACGCCCGCGCCGACGAAGCCCAGCTCCGACAGCGGCGTGTCACGAATGCGTTCCGGGCCGAACTCGTCAAGCAAGCCTTTGGACACGGCATAACTTCCGCCATAGCGGCCCACGTCCTCGCCCATCAGGAACACGCGCGGATCGGTGCTGAGTGCCTCGCGCAGGGCCTGGCGCAGGGCTTCGCGGTAACTGATTTTCATGACGTTTCCTGCGGCGTGTAGACATCCTTCAGCAGATCGGCTATCGGCTCCATCTCGGCTGCTTCGGCATAGGCCATCGCATCCGCCACCTCGGCCTCGGCGCTGGCGTCCAGGGCCAGAAATGCCTCCTCGGTCAACTCGCCGGCGGCCTTGAGCTGCGCCGTGAAGCTGTGGATGGGGCCTCGCTGCTTCCATTGCTCGATTTCCGCCTTGTCGCGGTACAGGTCCGGGTCGAACATGGAATGGGCGCGGAAACGGTAGGTGGCGTATTCCAGGAAGAAGGGGCCGGCGCCCGCGCGCACCTGCTGCGCGGCCTGGCGCGTAGCCTCATGAACCGCCCGCACGTCCATGCCGTCCGCCTTGACGGCCGCCACCCTGTAGCTCGTGGCCTTGGCGCACAGGTCGGTCTGCGACTCGGAGCGCGCCAGCGCCGTGCCCATGGCGTACAGGTTGTTCTCGCAGCAAAACAGCACCGGCAAGCGCCACAGCGCGGCCAGGTTGATGGCCTCGTGGAAGGCGCCTTCGGCCATGGCGCCTTCGCCAAAAAAGCAGGCGGTGACGCGCGCAATGCCCTGCAGTTTGTCGGCCAGCGCCAGACCCACGGCCAGCGGCAGCCCGCCGCCCACGATGGCGTTGCCGCCATAAAAGCGCCGGGCGGCGTCGAACAGGTGCATGGAGCCGCCGCGGCCCCGGCAGCAGCCGGCCGCCTTGCCGTACATCTCGGCCATGATGGCGCGCAGGGGCACGCCGCGCAGCAGCGCGTGGGCGTGTTCGCGGTAGGTGGCGACGATGTTGTCCTCGGGCGCCAAGGCGCGCAGGGCGCCTGCCGCGCAGGCTTCCTCGCCGATGTAGAGGTGCAGGAAGCCGCGTATCTTGCCGGCGCCGTAGAGCTCGGCGCATTTTTCCTCCATGCGGCGTATGCGCAGCATGTCGGCCAGCAGTTGCAGCGACAGGGGCTGGCCGGATTCGGGTGGAGCGGTCATGCGCCTGCCTCCAGCGTGGAGGTGTCGCCTTCGGGCAGGCCCAGCTCGCGCGCCTTGAGCAGGCGCCGCATGATCTTGCCGCTGCGCGTGCGCGGCAGCGTGGCCAGGAAATCGATCTCTTTGGGCGCCACGGCGGCGCCCAGCTTCTTGCGGGCGTGGCCCAGCAGTTCCATGCGCAGCGCTTCGCTGGGCTCGAAGCCTTCTTTCAGCGAGACGAAGGCTTTCACTACTTCGCCGACCAGCGCGTCGGGCTTGCCGATGACGCCGGCCTCGGCCACTGCCGGATGTTCCATGAGCGCGCTTTCCACCTCGAACGGGCCGATCAGGTGCCCGGCCGACTTGATCACGTCATCAAGCCGGCCGACGAACCAGTAGTAGCCGTCGGCATCCCGCCGCGCCAGGTCGCCGGTGAGGTACCAGTCGCCCGCAAAGCATTTGCGGTAGCGCTCCTCGTTGTTCAGATAGCCGCGCAGCATCGAGGGCCAGCCGCGCTTGAGGGCCAGTTCGCCCTCCCGGCCGGGCTGGTCCAGCACCTCGACCGGGCCATCGGCGTGCTGCCGCACGATGGCGGCCTCGACGCCCGGCAAGGGCAGGCCCATGGAGCCTGGTTTGATGTCCAGCGCCGGCAGGTTGGCGATCATGATGCCGCCGGTCTCGGTCTGCCACCAGTTGTCGTGAATCGGCTTGCCCAGCACATCCAGGCCCCACCAGACGGCTTCCGGGTTCAGCGGCTCGCCCACGCTGGCGACAAAGCGCAGCCTGGGGTAGCTGTACTTGCGGGCCAACTCCGCCCCGGCCTTCATGAGCATGCGTATCGCCGTGGGCGCCGTGTACCAGACGCTGACCTGCTGCTCGTGCAGGATGCGCCACCAGCGCTCGGCGTCGAACTCGGCCTCGTCGACGATGGAGGTCACACCATGCAGCAGCGGCGCGATGATGCCGTAGGACGTGCCGGTGACCCAGCCGGGGTCGGCGGTGCACCAGAAAATGTCGTCGGCGTGCAGGTCCAGCGTGTAGCGCCCGGTCGCCCAGTGCGTCACCACCGCGCCATGCACATGCAGCGCGCCCTTCGGTGTGCCGGTGGTGCCGCTGGTGAAGTGCAGCAGGGCAGGGTCTTCCGCCTGCGTGGCGACGATGTCGAAGGCGTCCGGGGCTTGGGCCATGAGCCGGGCCAGATCGTGCGTGTCCGGCAGGTTGGTCGGCTGCCCTTCGTCGCCCACCAGCAGCACATGCCGCAGCGCCGGCAACTGCTGGCGGATTTTCGCCACCTTGTGCTCGTACAGCCCTTCAGTGGTGACCAGCACCGCGCCCTCGCCGAGCTTCAGGCGCGTGGCCAGCGGCTCGGGACCGAAAGCGGAAAACAGCGGCGACACCACGCAGCCGTTCTTGAAGCTGCCCAGCACTGCCGTGTACAACTCCGGGATGCGCCCGGTCAGCACGAACACGCGTTCGCCACGCTGGACGCCCAGTGTCTTGAGCACGTTGGCAAAGCGATTGGTGAGCCGTGACAGTTCGCGATAGCTGATGTCGCGCTGGGCCTGGCTGCCCAGAAAGCGGAACGCCACATGGTCGGCGCGCGCGCCCTGCGCATGGCGATCCACCGCCTCAAAAGCGATGTTCAAGCCGCCGCCGGGCAGGCCCGCCAGTTCACGCCGGGCCGCGTCCCATGAAAACGCACGGCAGGTGGCGGCGTAGTCGGCCAAGTGAGGCGGCACCGCCAGGTCGGCGGCAGTTTTGTGAATGATGGCAGGGCGACCCATGGCGCGCTCCTTGAATTCAGGTCATTGTGGAGACCTGCCTGCCGCGCTGGCTTGATGTGCGTCAAGCCCGGCCTTGATCCGGCAGCCGTTCAGGCGTAGCCCAGCGCGTGCGCTACGGCGGGGTGCGTGACGCGGCCGTTCTGCACGTTGAGCCCCATGGCCAGGTGCGCATCGTCTGCCAGCGCCTGGCGCCAGCCCTTGTCGGCCAGCGCGAGCGCAAATGGCAGCGTGGCCTGGGTGAGCGCGAACGTCGAGGTGCGCGCCACCGCGCCCGGCATATTGGCCACGCAGTAATGCACGATGCCATCGACGACGAAGGTCGGGTCGGCATGGGTGGTCGGGTGGCTGGTCTCAAAACAGCCGCCCTGGTCGATGGACACGTCCACCAGCACCGAACCCGGCCGCATGCGCGCCAGCCACTCGCGTTGCACCAGCCTGGGAGCCGCGGCTCCCGCCACCAGCGCCGCGCCTATGACCAGGTCAGCGCCCAGCACCAGCGTTTCAATGGCGGTCGTGGTGGCGTATCGGGTCTGGATGCGGTTGCCGAACACCTCGTCAAGACGGCGCAGGCGCTGCGCCGTGCGGTTCAGGACTGTGACCTGGGCTCCGAGTCCCACGGCCATCATGGCGGCGTTACCGCCCACCACGCCGGCCCCCAGGATCACCACCCTGCCCGGTGCAACGCCGGGCACCCCGCCCAGCAGCACGCCAGCGCCGCCATGGGGCTTTTCCAGGCAGGCCGCGCCTGCCTGGATGGCCATGCGGCCCGCCACCTCGCTCATGGGCGCCAGCAGCGGCAGGCCGCCGTTCGGGCTGGTCACGGTTTCGTAGCCGATGGCGGTGACGCCCGACGCCAGCAGCAGCCGGGTCAGGTCCGGATTGGGGGCCAGGTGCAGGTAGGTGAACAGCACCTGGTCAGGGCGCAGCAGCCGGCATTCATGCGGCTGGGGCTCCTTGACTTTCAGGATCAGGGCGGCCAGGGCAAAGACCTCCTGCGGTGTGTCGGCCAGTTCGGCGCCGGCGGCCAGGTACTGGGCGTCAGTCAGGCCTATGGCAGCGCCGGCGCCTTTTTCCAGCAGCACCTGGTGCCCATGCGCGACCAGTTCCCGAACGCCGTCAGGCGTGGCGCCTACCCGGTATTCGTGGCTCTTGATTTCCCTGGGTATGCCGACGAGCATGGCGCAACTCCCTGATAAGGCCTCCGGCCAGCGACAGGCTGATCAGGGGGTGTGGTCGATACAGACAGTTAACAGCTTCAGACTATCACAAGCGCTCGAAAATCGCTGCAATGCCCTGGTCGCCGCCTATGCACATTGCGGCCAGCGCGCCCAAAGCCGCACAAGCGCCTCGCACACCCATTCCGGGAAACGTCCCCTACCCTGTTCAGGGGATGGGCTGCGACAGCGCAGGCGCGTAGGCTGGATGGGGTCGTGATTCTTTGGCATCTTGGACCGGAGGCAGGCATTGCAGGCTGTTTCCTGTTGGCAATGGCACGTCAGCGCAACGGGGCCGTCGCTGGCTGCTTTGATGCGTGAGGCCTCTTTGTCTGAAGGAGAACCAATATGGTTACGTACATTGCACTTTCCAACTTTACCGATCAGGGGATTCGCACCATCAAGGACAGCACCAAACGAGCCGATGCCGTCAAGGAGGCCGCGAAAAAATTTGGTGCCACCATGACGCATATCTACTGGACGCTGGGGAAATATGATTTGGTGGCGATCATCGAAGCACCAGATGACGCGTCGGCCACCGCATTCGCGCTGGCCATTGGAACGGCGGGCAATGTGCGCATGCAAAGCCTGCGCGCTTTCTCCAGGGATGAGATGAACGGGATTCTGGCCAAGATGGCCTAGCGGCGCGGCTGCCCATTCCCTCAGGCGTGTGCGGCACCGCCTTCGAATGCCGCAGCATATGGAGAACATCCCATGAAAATGCTACTGACGGTCGAGATTCCCCATGAGCCTTTCAACTCCCTTGTCCGAAGTGGCAAGGCGGGCGAGATCATTGGCCGCATCCTCGAAACCATCAAGCCAGAGACCGCCTACTTCACGGAGCAAGACGGAACACGCGGCGCAATCTTCGTGATTGACGTAAAAACCCCCTCGGATGTGCCCAGCTTTTCAGAGCCCTTCTTTCTCAACTTCCAGGCCGATTGCAAATTTCGTATTCTGATGAGCCCGGAGGATTTGCAAAAGGCGGGACTGGAGGCGCTCGGCAAGAAGTGGGCGTGATATCTGCCTAACTATGTCTTGAACCGCAAATCGCCCATTTCCGAAAACTCGCACATCGGCGCCCAGGCCACTTCCCAGTAATGGCCGTCCAGGTCGGTAAAGTAGCCGCTGAAACCGCCCCAGAAGGTGTTGTGCGGCGGAGTGACGATGGTGGCGCCGGCGGCTTGGGCGGCCTCAAACGCGGCGAGCTCGTCTTCGCGGCTCCCGACGTTGTGACCCAGGGTGATACCGCTGAAGCTGCGCACGGTGGGCTCCAGTGCGGGGTCCAGTGCCGGTGAGATGTCGCGCGCCAGGTCCGCGCGCGGGTACAGCGCGATCCAGACGCCGGGCAGGGTGAAGAAGGCCACGCCCTCGTTGTCGCCGGTGGGCGCGGTGCCGAAGACGCGGGTGTAGAACGCCCTGGCGCGTGCGAGATCGTTCACGCCCAGGGTAATCAGGCTCATGCGGGGGATGGTCATCGTGGGGCCTCGTCTTTTGATGGTCCACCAGAGTGCGACTTCTTTTACAGCCGGGCAACACGGCGACCCGCCTTGGCGGCTACCGCTGCCTGTCAGCGCTCAGCGCGCTCAGGGTTGTGAACGGGGTGTGAAATCAGCGCAGCAGGGCAGCCGCGGCAGAAGCAGAAACCGGCGTTGAAACGGGCGCGGCAGAAGTCACCGCCCTGTCGGCGTTGGCCGTCTCGACGCGGCGGGCGCCGTTGAAGCGCGAACGCCAGTAGCTCCCGCCCATGTCCTCGACCCGAATTTCGGCGCCGGTACGGGGAGCATGGATGAATTTGCCGTTGCCCACGTAGATGCCGACGTGGCTGAAGGCGCGCCGCATGGTATTGAAAAACACCAGGTCACCGGGTTGCAGGTCCTTGCGGTCGATGGCCTGCGTGGCGGCGGCTTGCTGGTCCGAGCGGCGCGGCAGCACCAGACCCAGCGTTTGCTCATAGATGGCGCGCACGAAGCCGCTGCAGTCAAAGCCGCCGGTATCGACCGAATTGCCACCATATTTGTACGGTACGCCAAGGAACCCCATGGCGTTGACCACCAGGTCGGAAGCCTTGCTGCTGACCGACTGGCGAACCTGCTCGAGCTGGCCGCCGATCTGGGTGATCAGGCCCCTGTCGCTGAGAAGTTTGTCCATGTCGTCCGTACCTGGACTGGAGGAAGGAGCGGCTCGGGCACTTGCGCAGAGGAACAGGAAAAGCAGGAGCCATTTGGACATGGGCTGCAGGTTAGGGGCATTTTGCTGCGAAGTCAAGTGAAGAAGCCGTTGTAAGTTATTGATTCATAATGAGTTCGTTGAACTTTACTTTACTGAACCTCACAAAATGGCTATTTGGGGAGCTTGCCAGCGGCACCGGCCATCCGATAAAAGTGTTTCAATTCAATCCACTCTAACCCCATTTTTCTGGAGACGAATCCATGTTCAAAGCCCTGCTGCTGGAAAAAAACGAGACATTCTCGGCCACCGTCAAAGAGGTGGATGATGCAGCGCTGCCGGCCGGCGATGTGACTGTCAAGGTGGATTACTCCACGCTTAACTACAAGGACGGACTGGCCATCACCAACAAGGGCCCGGTGGTGCGCCACTGGCCCATGGTGGCGGGCATCGACGGCGCGGGCACCGTGCTCGAATCCAGCCACCCGGCCTGGCGCGCGGGCGACGCGTTCATTCACAACGGCTGGGGCGTTGGCGAGACGCAGTGGGGCTGCCTGGCCGAAAAGGCGCGGCTCAAGGGCGACTGGCTGGTCAAGCTGCCGTCCGCCTTCACCGCGCGCCAGGCCATGGCCATCGGCACGGCGGGCTACACCGCCATGCTGTGTGTGCTGGCGCTGGAAGATCACGGCGTCAAACCCGAGGCTGGCGAGGTGCTGGTCACCGGTGCCACCGGCGGCGTCGGCAGCGTGGCGATCGCGCTGCTGGGCAAGCTGGGCTATACCGTGGTGGCGGCCACGGGCAAGGCGAGCGAGGAGGCCTACCTCAAGTCTCTGGGTGCCGCGTCGATCATCGACCGCGCCGGGTTGTCCGCCGCGGGCAAGCCGTTCCAGAAGGAGCGCTGGGCCGCGGTGGTGGACCCGGTCGGCTCGCACACGCTGGCCAATGCGCTGGCGCAGACGCGCTACGGCGGTGTGGTGGCGGCCTGCGGGCTGGCACAGGGCGCGGATCTGCCGACCACGGTGATGCCCTTCATCCTGCGCGGCGTCACACTGGCCGGTGTGGACTCAGTCATGGCGCCTTTGCCGAAGCGCCAGCGCGCCTGGGACCGGCTGGCGCGCGACCTGAACCCCCAGTTGCTGGAATCCATCACCACAGAAGTAACACTGGACGCCGCGATTGCCAAGGCCCATGAGCTGATGTCGGGCCAGTTGCGCGGGCGCATCGTCGTGAAGATCGGCTGACCGGTGCTGCCTTTGATTACGAGGGAAATATGCCTCCAGCCCTTGTCAGACAAGCGCTTGTAGCTATTGTTTTGATAGTTTCCGGCTGGAGTGCCCAAGCCCAGACCGTGCGCCCCGAGGTGGTGGCGACCCACCTCGAACATCCCTGGGCCGTGGCGTTTTTGCCGGAAGGGCGCTTCCTGGTGACCGAACGCCCGGGGCGCCTGCGCGTGGTCGAGGCCGACGGGCATCTGGGCGCGCCCGTGGCGGGCGTGCCGGCGGTGGCTGCGGGCGGGCAGGGCGGCCTGCTCGACCTGGTGCTGGACTCGGGCTTCGCGCGCAACCGCACGCTGTACTTCTGTTATTCGGAGCCCGCCGCCACCGGCAACACCAACGGCACGGCCCTGGCACGCGCCGAACTCTCGCCGGACCGCACGCGGCTCGAGAACGTCCGGGTGATTTTTCGCCAGCAGCCCAAGGTCGCCGGCAGCCTGCAGTTCGGCTGCCGGATTGTCGAGCGGCTAGAGGATGGCAAGCCCGATGGCACGCTGTTCCTGACGCTGGGCGAGCGCTACACGCACATGCAGGATGCACAGACGCTGGACAACGACCTCGGCAAGATCGTGCGCATCGCCAAGGACGGCACGGTGCCTCAGGACAATCCGTTCGTGGGACGGCCCGGGGCCCTGCCCGAGATCTGGAGCTATGGGCATCGCAATCCGGAGGGCGCCACGCTCGCGCCCGATGGCACGCTGTGGGAGCACGAACACGGCCCGCAGGGCGGCGACGAGATCAACCTGCCGCTGCCCGGGCGCAACTACGGCTGGCCCGTCATCACCTATGGCGAAAACTACGGCGGCGGCAAGATCGGCGCGGGGCTGACCGCCAAAGGGGGCATGGAGCAGCCGCTGCATTACTGGACGCCGTCGATCGCGCCGTCCGGCATGACCTTCCTGAGCAGCGAGCGCTATGGCCGCGCCTGGCGGGGCAACCTGTTCGTCGGCTCGCTCAAGTTTCATTACCTTGACCGGATCGAGCTGAGCGAGCCGTTCAAGGGCCGGGTGGTGCATGAGGAGAAGCTGCTGACCGAACTCGATGAGCGCATCCGCGATGTGCGGCAGGGGCCGGATGGCCTGTTGTATGTGCTGACCGATAATCCGGCAGGCCGGCTGATCCGGCTGTTGCCTCAGTGAACCCACCGGTCTGAAACCCGGCCCAAATTTCTCAACATCCCCGTCTGCTGTCCATGATTCCCTTTTCCATTCTCGACCTGTCCCCCATCATCGAAGGGGGCGACGCCGCCCTGTCGTTTCGCAACACCCGTGATCTGGCCCAGCACGCCGAACGCTGGGGCTACCGGCGCTTCTGGCTGGCCGAACACCACGGCATGCCGGGCATCGCGAGCGCGGCGACCTCGATCCTGATCGGGCACGTGGCCGGCGCGACCTCGACGATTCGCGTGGGCGCCGGCGGCATCATGCTGCCCAACCATTCGCCGCTGGTGATCGCCGAGCAGTTCGGCACGCTGGAGTCGCTGTATCCGGGGCGCATCGACCTCGGACTGGGCCGCGCGCCCGGTTCGGACCAGGTCACGGCGCGTGTGCTGCGGCGCAACCTCGCCTCGGACGCCGACGAGTTTCCGCAGGACGTGGTCGAGTTGATGGCGTACTTCGCGGCCGATCCGCGCCTGCCGGTGCGCGCCGTACCCGGCTCCGGCGCCAACGTGCCGGTCTGGATCCTGGGCTCCAGCCTGTTCGGCGCCCAACTGGCGGCGGCGCTCGGCTTGCCGTATGCGTTCGCCTCGCATTTCGCGCCCGCCCAGATGATGGAGGCCGTGGCGCTGTATCGCGAAAGGTTCAAGCCGTCCAAGCAGTTGCAAAAGCCCTATGTGATGCTGGGCTTCAACGTCATCGCGGCCGACACCGACGAGGAGGCCGCGTTTCTGGCCACCTCGAAGCAGCAGGCCTTTGTGAACCTGCGCAGCGGGCGTCCGTCGCGCCTGCCGCCGCCGATGGCCGACTATTTGAGCCGCATCGGCCCGCAGGAGCATGCGCTGCTCGCGCAGGTTCTGTCGTGCTCGGCGATCGGCTCCCCCGCCACGGTGCAGGCAGGGCTCCAGTCCTTTATCGACCGCACCGGCGCGGACGAGTTGATGATTGTGGCGCAGTGCTTCGACCATGGCGCAAGCCTTCGCTCCTACGAGATCACGGCGCAAGTCCGAAGCGCATTGCGCTGAGCCGGGCGCCGACAAGGCCCCTCTGGCATGGCCCCTGCCGCCGCGCAGGCACTGACTGTCCAGTGTCGCCCTGCGCATAAATTCAGTTACGATTCACCCGTATTTGGTGCGCGCGGTAACCCCATAGCACCAAGGCAGGATCCGGACGGCGAGCGCTACCCGCGCGTGCCGATCCGGCCACAGCGACCAGACGCAAGACATGATCGAGCGAGGAGTGACGCGAATGA
>Ga0134128_10010432_pt1 | contig 11128 bp, 5 predicted proteins | sample KB31754_FD_96462 | JGI IMG/M metagenome (GOLD analysis project Ga0134128, IMG submission 96462) | Terrestrial soil microbial communities with excess Nitrogen fertilizer from Kellogg Biological Station, Michigan, USA - KB3-175-4 | ecosystem: Environmental > Terrestrial > Soil > Unclassified ...
ATTTGAACGCCGGGCCGTCTTCGTACATGTAATACGGCGCGGTTTTAATCGTCACCGCCTGATGGCCGTGGCCAATCAGCATTAAATCGCAATTGCTGGGGCTGAAGGCATAATTGCCCGTCGGCGCGCCATCCCACTTGGCATGAAAATGCTGGCCGATCAGGCGATACTTGACGGTCGGATCCGCCGACGCGGCCGCAAAATCTTTCGCCGCCCAGTCCCGTAGACCGGCATCGCTCCAGTCATGCATCAGCACGTAGAAATCGCCCATGCGAAAGGAATACGTGCGCTGGCCGAATTCCTTTTCGTAAAAATTGGCCGAGATGGGATGCCAGTTGATTTTGGAGCCAAGCAACAGCTTTCCGGGCGGCGTCACATCGTGGTTGCCGGGAGTTTCGACGTAGGCCACGGCATAACCCTGGTGGCAATCCTTGTAGTCCGCGCTCAAGCGCTCTTCAAGTTGCATCGTTTCCTCGCGGCTGAACAATTTTTTTCCGGACGGTTTGTAGCCCCAGTTGGACCAATTGTTCCATCCATCCAGCGCGCCGTTGTAATCAATTTGATCCCCCGTCACGATCACAAAACGCGGGTTGATGAGATTCACCGGTTCCTGCATCCATTTCATTTCCTCCCAGGTTCCCACCATCTTGTAGTATTGCCCGGACGGGTCCGTGTGAATTTTATTTACAATCTGCTCATCGGTGATGTGCAGCAGGTAAAAATTTGTGGCAAACGCCGGCGTGATGCTGACGCATTGATTCTGGAAGCTCACGCCCTCGCTCGACGAAATGGTGAGATTAAACAGCTCGGGCGAGGCATCGGCCGGCACGCTGAGTTTGACCTGCCAACCCGGCTCGGTGCCGCGATTGATCGTGGAATACGAGGCCGAAACCACCTGGCACGGCCAACTGCGGAGATCGTTGGCGATGGCCGCGGTCCAATGGTTCGCCGACGCCGAACCCCGCACTTCCGCCACAAATTGGCGATCGCTGGCGGTGTCCAGCGCGACAATTGCCGGCGTCGCAAAGCGCGGCCGCCACAACGCCGCATTATCGGTTTCCGCAGCGCCCGCCGCAAATGTGAGCGCGGCGGAAATCGCGCTCGACATCAGGGCGAGTCGCAGAGTTGAGGTTTTGAAAAGGGAACGGTTGGGGTAGTGGGATTTGAACTTCATTTGGACTGCAATCGATAGTAACGGCCGGAATCGGTTTCCGGCGGCAGAGAAATCTGCCATTGGTTGTTGGTCAAGACGGGCTGATTGGTGGCCAGCGTCCAGTTGGCTGAGACAAGATTCGTCGCGGTGTAGAGCGCGAAGCCGACGCCGCTCGCCGGCCAGGTGAGCAAGGTACCGCCATCGCCGGAGCCGCCGATAGCCAGGGCCGGTGATGCCTGCGCGACGCCCGAGTACTGGGCGAGAGACGCGTTCGACACCACATTCATCCAAGCGGCCCAGACCCAATTCGAGGACCGTTTGCCGGACTCCACGCGCACTTCATCCATCATGCCTTTGAAATAAAATGCGCTATTGGTAAATCTCCCGAGATTGACGCCGCTTTGATTTGGAAAAGCGTTGTCGATCGTGGAGGTCTGCGTGTAATCCGTGCCGTCCACATACAAATGCGCGTTGCCTCCGGCTTCATCCACTACCGCGGTGACACGGTGCCAGACGCCCGGAGTCACCACGCTGGCAGCAGTCGAGGCATTGAGACCATTCACGCCATCGCCGGTTTCGAGCACCAGCTTTTGGTCGCTTGTGTTGTAGCTGTTCACGTAGAGGGCAAAGCCGGCGGAATTCCAACCGCCGGGCTTGTTCGCCCAAATGGTCTGGATGCTGCTCGCCGAAGGATCCACTTTGACCCACGCGGAAAGCGTGAAGGCCGGGCCTAGATTCACGGCTCCCGCATTGAGATATTGGGAGGTACCGTTGAACGCCGAGCCATGGCCGATCAGACCCGTCGTGGATGCCGGGGCATTACCCGACAACGCGGGATTTTGTTGCGCGCTGTCGGCAAACGGCAGCGTGGTTTCTTTCAAATGCCAAACGAGATCGTGATTGGGCCAGACCAGTCCGTTTGTGGTCCAGACCGGGGGATTCGTCGCTGCCGGATTGCCCCAATAGGCCCAGATGTAATCGTTCGTTCCCGACAACAATGGCACGTTCACCCAGGCGATTGAAGTGCCGTTGGTGTTCCATTCATCAATCTCGTGCGGGATGGGCATCAGGCCGCCGGCGTCCGTGAAACGCAAGTCGCCGCCGCTGGGCGAGGCAAATTGCGAGTAGGAGAACCCGGGCAGATTCGTGCTCAAATTCACGAGCAACGGAAAATTTGTCAGCGGCTCGCCGCGATCATATCCGGTAAACGAAATCTTCAGGCGCGAACCGAAATCCGCGGGATTAATCGTGGCGGTGGATACCGATGAACTCGCCGAGAAAGCGGAGCCGTGCGTGTTGATGGCGAAAAAGCGAAAGAAATAATTGGTGTTCGGCGCCAGATTCGTGAGCGCGATCGTGTAAGTGGCGGGATTGAAATGCGTATTGACGCCCAGCAGGCGGCTATTCTCCCACGCGCCGAAAGTGGTGCCCGCGTCCTGCCGTCCCCACACGACCCAGACCGCCGCTTCATCATCTCCATAGATGCCCTGGGCCATCACGCCGGAGACGTTTGCGGTGTTGGTGGAGGTCATGGTGAAGCCGACGTTGGTCACGCTCAATGCCACCGGCGCGGGAAGCGGCTGATTCAACAGCGGCGTCATCAGCGAAACAAATTCCGCGTCGGTGGGCAGCCGCCCGTTGGTTTCCTTGAATTGCGCTACCCGCATCCGCGCGTTGTTGTAAAAATAATTATGCAGGTACCAGGACGCGGTCTTGTTGTCCTGGTAATCAATCAAGGAAAAGTTCGTACCGCCGCCCGGGTTGAAATTGCTGTACATCTCCCAATAGAGAATGAAGCGCAACACGCCGCCGCCGGAACTCCAGTTCAACAATCGCTGGATATAAGCGCGGTTGAACGGCTCCTGTGCAGCCGTGCTCAAGGTGCCGCGCCCATATTCGCCAATCCACATGCGCGGCTCCGGGAGGATGCCCACCTTGTTGGTGGAAAGGTGCGCATGGATGTAATCCAGCGTGGTGTAAAGGTCGGCGGCGCTGAGATTCTGCGCGTCGTAAGAAGAATACGACAGGCAATCCAGGTTCGTGACGTACGGGATGACCGCGTTGATGGCGCGGATGTTATTGTTCGGGCCGTTGAACATCGCGTCGCGCACGCGATTCACCTCCGCATAATTGTAGACGTTCACATTGGTGTGAGCCGTCGCGTTGCGGGCGTCATCCACCGCCTTTTGCCGATTGTTCAGCCAGGCAATCATGGCCGTCACGACCGCCGGGCTCGGATTGGTCGACCAGTTGTTCACGCTGAGATAACCGTCGCCTTCCCAATGGCCGAGGAAAAATTCCCGGCCGGAATTATTGTAATTGGTCAGGAGATAACAGGTCAGGTTGTAAATCTCGCGATAATCCACTGACTGTTCCGAGGAACTATAGTTGCCATCCGTGAACGGCGGCTCCGGATTTCCGAGCGGATACGTCCAGATGACCATGTGCCGAAAAGGCATATCGAAGACCTTGCGATAACTCGGCTCGTCGCGAACCATGGTCAGGAGGTCTTTGATGTTCGGTCCCAGCGTGACGCCGCTCTGGCCGGCCGCGTTCGGACCGCAATACAGCTTGATGACGTCGCTCCCGAGATTGGTGATGGCCTCGGCGGTTTCCACCAACAACGTGTTGGTCGTGAACTGGTACATCCCGGCGAAGGTCTGGGTGCCGATTCTCATATTATAGGCATCCACTTGTGGGTCGGAAAGCGCTGCCCCGTTTGCGGACCGGGACATCGTCAGGCACAAAAAGAGCGCGGCAATGATTTGCGCAAAGCGGCAGCTCAAAGGGAACCCCACGAAACGACCGATGGTTATCATCATTGCGGAAATTCCCCTGCTTAATACGGCAGCGGCGTGCCGTCCGTTCGCGCGGAAGTGTGTTTGGCAAGCCAGAGAATATCCGGATTGTGCAACGCGGTGATGCCGGTTTTTGGCAGCGCCTGGTAAGTCACGTTGGCAATCGCTGCCGGCTGCAGCCACTTGTGAATTTCCGAATGGCCGTCGGCGAAGGAAAAACCACAGCCGTTGGCGTGCGCCTTGGAAGGCATATCAATCCAGGTGGTCGCGGCGGCGCTGGAAGGCATCTGCACGGCGAATGATCCGTCGTTGATGCTATCCGGACTCTCATCGATCAACACCCACGTGTCCGACGGACCCGGGTCCCTAAGCTCCCCTTCTTTGATGAAATTTTTGTAAGTCGGGTATGGCAGCCAGCTATTGGGCTTGTTATGCGGGTCCGCCTGGCCGGTTCCATCCGAACCGATCGAGTTATTCATGGAATAGCTGCGCACGCGGTCCAGCCCGACCGAACCGAGGCTCCGGCTGTAGTCCACCGGGCATTTGAAAACAGCCACGCTTTTTACATAGGGTCCGAGCAACGAACCGTATTGGGAATTAATCAGGAAATCCGTGTTGGTGTCGGATTGATTGCCGTTGTAATCCTCCCAGCCCACGACCCAACTTGGCGTGGTGTCGCTGGCGCCGAGCCCCGCGTGGTTCACCACAAAATAGCCATTGTTATCGCCGGTATATATCAGCGAACCCATGGTGATCTGCCGGGTATTATTCATGTCCTGGATGGCCTGCGCGCGAATTTTCGCCTTGCTCAACGCAGGCAATAACATCGCGGCCAGAATGGCGATGATTGCAATGACCACCAGGAGTTCAATCAACGTGAAACCGCGCCGAGCACCGCCTGCTCCGCTCTCTCTATATTTATTGTGCAAACTTTTCATTCGATTTCTTTTCTCTCAGCTTGATTGCGGCCGGGATTTTCATCCCGGCCGCGTCCCCTAACACGCCAACGTTAAGGAATCACCACCTGATAATATTGGGATGGCTTGGCCGGATCGACCGGCACCGCGTTGCTGAAATTGCCGCTGCCATCCAGGTTGCCCGTGAGAACCGGCGTCCACTGCGCCAGCGGGGTCGCCAGGTTCGTGGCCGTCACCACGTGATATTGCAAACTGGCATCCGAAGGCCCGCCCGAGCCCATCACGATAAGGTTGCCGCCCGAAACGAAGGAGCGCATGGTCACCGGTGTGACGCTCACCACAGTGCTGTTCACCGCGGAATAGCTTTCCAGGGTCGAGTTCTGCGCGACCGTTGCCCAGCTCGCCCAGACCCAATTCGAGGAATCGACGCTGGAGCGAACGCGCGCTTCGTCCAACCCGCCAGTGAACCCGAAGCCTCCGCCGAGGTAAGCGCCCAGGGTCAAGTCGTTCAAGGTGGGGAAGTCTTTGACAATTTTCACGCTGGAAGCCGCGAGATTGCCATCGTAATAGAACTGACCGGTGCCATTGGTGCGATTGACGGCCACCGAAACCATATGCCACGAGCCAAAACCCACCGTGCCCGCAGGCGTTTTGCTTTCGTCGCCCGCCGTGCCGTCGCCACTGGCAAAGATCAGAGCCTGGTCAGGGGTTTGGTACGAATCCACGTAGAACGCGAAGCCCGGCTTGGCGAATCCGCCGCCAAAATTAGCCCAAATGCCCTGGATGTCCGATGTGCTCGTCGGAATATTCACCCACGCGGACAGCGTGAACGTGTCTCCCATGTCGTTGGTGCCGGCGTCGATTGATTGGACTCGGCCGAAAGCGGCCCCCGTGCCCACGATGCCGTTTGTCTGGCCCGGCGCCACGCCATTGGTCGCCGTGAAATTCGCCGTCGAATCCACGAATGGGAACGCGCCTTCTTTCAAGTGATAGACCCGCTGAAAGGCCGGGAGGTTCTCAAAGGACGGCGGCACCCACACGTTAGTGCCTGGCGTGGCCGTGGTGTCTCCGGAGTTGCCCCAATAAGCCCAGATGAAGTTCGTGGGCCCGCTCAAGGCCGGCACCTGCACCCAGACGGTCGACACGCCGCCCGGATTCCATTCATCGATTTCGCTCGGAATCACGCGCGTGCCGGTGGCGTCCGTGAAACGCAGGTCGCCGCCGGTTCCCGAGGCGAAATGCGAGTAGTTGAAGCCGCTGACACCCGTGCTCAATCTCACCAGCACCGGGAAGTCCTGAAGCGTTTCATTGCGAGTGTAACCCGCAAATGTGATCTTCAACTTATCCGTGTAGTTCGCCGGATTCAGGGTGGTTATCGGCATTCCCACCACCGTGCCGGTCAAGCTGACCGCGGGTGTTCCCGCGCTTTCCGCGTTGGTGACCGTGCAGTAATACGTGTTCGTGCCCAGCAGGGCCGCGAATGAGTAGCTGGAGTTCGTCGCATTCGGAATGGCCGAGCCGTCCTGATACCATTGATACGCAAACGGCGGAGTGCCGGAGGCGATGATGCTGTAGGTCACCGGCGATCCGGTGTAGACCGCCAGGTTCGTCGGCGACAGATCCGTTGAAATGACCGCCACGCCTTCAATGACCGTCAGGCTGACGTTGGTGCTGGCGTTGCCGTAGAGATTGTTGATGGTCACCGTGTAGGTGCCGCTCTGCGTCGTTTGCAGGTTGGATAGCGTCAGCGTCGCATTGGTTTGATCCGGGAGCAGAGTCATGTTCTGGTCATACCATTGGTAGTCCAGTGGCGCGGTGCCGGTCGCAGTCACCGTGAACGTAACCGCTGAGTTTTTGTTGGTCGTGAAACTCTGCGGCGTGACCTGGGTGATGAGCGGCGCAATGCCGGACGCGAAATAATGATTTTGAATTTCGGTCGCGCTCAAAGCCCGCTTGTAAACGGCCACTTCGTCAATCGCTCCCAGGAATTGGAAGTCGTTGCTGACGGTGTCGAAATGATCGGATTCGCGCGCGCCGATGGTCAATGGCATCGTCGAACTCAGAAGGCCGCTTCCCGGCGCGATGGTTCCGCTCGCCAGCAGGTTTCCGTCCATATAAAGATACACATGGCCGCCGGCTTCATCGCAGACGCCAACCACGTGATGCCATTTCCCGTCATTGGCCGGGAGATAGCCGCTGGTGGCCGCGCTGACGGTTCCCGCGGCGTTGCGCACGAAGAAGCGCAAGGCGCCATTGGCACTGCCGCCGGTATCGAGGATGAATTGTTCGCCGCCATTGCCGTAGCCAATTCCCAGGATGGAGTTGCCGGTGCCGTTGACATACTTGTACTCGGTCATCCATGCCTCTACCGTGAACTGAGCGTTGCCGCCGTTGGGCGTGCCAAAGTTCAGGAGCGGAGACACGTTGCCGGCGAAATCGTTATACGGGTTGACCGACGGATAATCGCCGAATTCCGCCGCAAAATTGCCGGGGTCGCTATAGATATTGTATCCGGGCAGGCCGAGGAACACATTGGAATAAACCCCGTTGTAGCCGCCCGCGTTGTCATAGACCGTCAGGCCGTTGTTGCCCGCGCCGTCATCCGGATTTTCATTCAAGCGATAGTAAGCGATCGGACCGCTGGCGAGAACGGCCTGCGGATAAGGCGTCGTCGGCGCTGGGATCACCGTGACCGTCACCGGACTAAAGGCCGGCGAAGCTATTCCGACGGCATTCGTCACGGAGCAGGTGTAGATTCCGCCCGTGGATATATTCGTAATGGTGTAACTGGAGTTGGTCGCGCCGGAAATTGGCGCACCACCCAGGCTCCATTGATAGCTGATCGGCTGCGCGCCGGTCGCGGAGATTTGCAACGTGGGACTCGTCCCGGCAAACACCTGCATGTCCGGCAGCGATTGCGCCTGGACGTCCGGGGCGCCAAAGAGGAAGAGCGTGACCACCGAACTGGTGACGGCGCCGTAATTATTCGTCACGACGACGAAGTAGTTTCCGGCATCGTTAGTAATCGCGGGAGTGAAGGCGAGGTTGGCATTGGTCTGGTTGGCAACCGGGTTTCCGTTTTTGTACCACTGATAAAACAATGCCGGGCTGCCGTGCGCGCCCGAGAAAAGGGTCACGTTCGCATTCGCATTATTGGTGGTGTTTTGAGGGGCAAGCCACAACGACGGCGGAACACCCGCGGCCGTGTACAATTGCTGAATTTGCGCCGGATTGAGCGCGTTGGTGAAAAACGCCACCTGCGCCAGGCTGCCATCAAACCATCGGCCGCCGCCGCTGCCGCTGGCGGGCGGGGCCAAATATTGGGGATCTCCGCCTAAAATAACATCGCGCGTGCTGCCCGTCGCGACGACGCCCTCATTGACACCGCTTTTCACCAGCAACCCATCGAGATACAGCGAGTCATTGGTGCCGTCGGAAACGCCAGCCACAAAATGCCAGTTGCCGTCATTTAAATACATGCCATTGGTCAACTCATCGGTCACATTGGCGAATTGAAGCTCCGGTCCGTTGCCCGGATTAAACCGGTTGCCGGCGCTGGTATCGAGAGTCAGCCGCCAGCTTGCATCGCTGTGGCCCATGATCACCTGAAAGCGCCCCACGCAATCGGCGGGATTTCCTTTGAACCAGCCCATGACCGTCATCGGCTGATGGTTGGTCGGATTCAGCAGCGAGGGCGCTGCTCCGGCGCCCACATCCACGGCGGAATTAAATCCGTTGAACGCCACCCCGTAGCTGGGGGATGAAAAACCCGAGAAGGCCGGGCCGGGAATTCCGGGCGACGAACCCGGCAGATAATAACCATTCGCGAGCGTTCCGAGGGAGCCGACGTTGGCCGCCACCGGGGAATTGGTGGCGCTCGGACCGGCGAAGGCCGGCTCGTCCAGCCGCAGATAAATCACCGGGCTGTCAGCGGTCACAACCTGGTCATAGGGCGTCGGCGGAGTAGCGCTAATCCCGGCTTGATAATGTGTCGTTACTTGCGTCGCATTCAAATTCGTGTTGTAAACGGCCACTTCGTCCACCGCGCCGCCAAAGAACACGTTGGCGCCGCCACTCAGGCCCAATTCGTTGCCGCAGCCAATGATCATGGGTGAAACCGGATCGGGCACATAGCGCTGGCCTTGCGGATTCAAAGGAGGTGTTTTGGTATTGACCTGATTCCCGTCCAAATAGAGGGTCATGAGCGTGCCGTCGAACGTGGCGACAATATGGTGCCACTGATTCAGCACGAGCGTGCCAGTGTCAATTTCCGTCTTGGCGCCGGCGCCGTTGAAGGTGTTGAAATAAAGAAAACCGCTGTACATGCCGAGCGCGGTTCCTTCCGTGGTGGTCGCGTAAGTATTGGTGGCGTGGACATTGTTGAAGCCTTCCGCGAAGATCGGCTTCAGCTTATTAGCGGCGGCGTTGGTCGGATATATCCAAACCTCAATCGAGAATGGCGCGGTCAAGGTCACCGCTGAGTTTACCACGCCATTTATCGTGCGCGGGATGACCACATATTGACCGACGGCGCCCTGCTGCATGGCCATGTCACTATCGCCCTGGAGAGCGCCCGGGACATGCACGATGGAGTTCAGGTTGGTGAGCACGCCGGAGGCATCCGGCTGCCAATACGTTTCGTAATAACCGTTGCCCGCCGCTCCCAATGTTCCGGAATTTGTGGCGATATAAAGGCCGGCGGAGGGCGGCGGCGTGGTTTCGGACAGGGGCCAATAGGCGACTGGATTCAATGCCACCACGGCATTCGAATACGTTTGCGCCCGGGCAGACAGCGATGCGGCCGCAAGGGCCGACACTGCCGCGGCAATGGAGAGAAGATTTCGCTTTGCCATAATACTACGATTTGGTTTGCGGACGGGATTTAGGATGGAACGACACAACCGGAACTTACGAGCTGAACGATGCAGGGAACTTGGGGGAATAGCCGGTTCGATTGGATTCTGGGATTTTTTCTGCGCGAAGCCTAATCAACATGCGGCGGCTTTTCCCGTTGGGGCAAAAGTTCTGCTCCCGCATGGCGAGCCTAACACAGCCGTTGCCGAGCATGTGCGTCAACTTCATGTTTAAACCCTGCCACGAAAACATTCCACGTCGTAGTCATAGATTTATACGGGTAATTATTATGGCTACTTATCCGGTGCTCCTCCCATGGCATCTCTCCTGAGTCAAAAATTCCGCGCACAAAAAAATTGCGCAAAAAAATCCCGCGGATTGTGAGGGGGAAATCGGAGCTGCTTCGAGGAGAAACCGCCTAGCGATGAAGGTACTTCACCACGGCTTCCGTGCGCGAATGCACGTGCAGCTTTTCGTAGATGTTCCGAATGTAACTGTGGAGTGTGCCGTGGCTGATGCCGAGATTGTCGACAATCTCCTTGTAGCGAAATCCTTTGGAAAGTTGATCCAACACTTCCATCTCCCGCGGCGCGAGCCGTTCCAGTTCGGATTCCGCATTCCGCTGGCTGAAATGTTGGACCACCCGCCGCGCAATCTGCGGCGTCATCGGCGATCCTCCGCGATGCGCCTCGCGAATGGCCTGCAACAATTTCGCGGGCGACGTTCTCTTCAACAGATAACCGCTCGCGCCCGCGGTCAGGGATTTGAACAGCCGGTTGTTGTCTTCGTAAACGGTGAGCATCAAAAACTGTGTGCCCGGCATCTGCGGTTTCAACGCGCGCACACACTCCACCCCGTCCATCTGCGGGAGATTGATATCCATTAAAACGACGTCGGGCTTGCGATTCGGCAAATCCTTCACCGCGCTTTCGCCGTCCCCAAACGTGCCGAGGAGCTGAAATGCCGGGTTGTTGCCAATCCTGTCGGAAAGATTGGCCCGGATTTCCTCATCGTCTTCCACAATGGCCACGCGAATCAGCACGGAATCTTCTACAGTATCATTTACGGCATTTAGCACGGTGGGATTGTAACATTCCTGTGACAACCCCCAATCCGTATAAATATACGAGTGCAGGGCCGTTTACGCAAAGACCTGTGGTGATCCAGAATTCAATTTCAAAATGAACTTTATCGATGTCCCCTGCTGGGGCGCGCTGCTGATTTCGCAATGGCCGCCCAGATGCTCCATTCGTTTGCGCATGTTTCGGAGACCATTGCCCTGCCGCCCGCCGTTGCTCGCGTTCAGCTCAAATCCGCGGCCATTGTCCGCCACCAGAATCTCCAGCACGGCGTCGTTCACTGCCGCCTCCACGCGCACCTCCGTGGCACTGGAATGTTTCAACGCG
>Ga0134128_10010433_pt1 | contig 11127 bp, 9 predicted proteins | sample KB31754_FD_96462 | JGI IMG/M metagenome (GOLD analysis project Ga0134128, IMG submission 96462) | Terrestrial soil microbial communities with excess Nitrogen fertilizer from Kellogg Biological Station, Michigan, USA - KB3-175-4 | ecosystem: Environmental > Terrestrial > Soil > Unclassified ...
CTGTCCTCACAGCTCGCCTCGCTCAGCGACCCGGTGCTGTTCCTCGCCGCGGTCGTCGGCCGCGTCCTGCCGCTCAACCCGGACGCGACGACGCTGACCGGAGCGGTCGGGCTCATCCAGACGCCCGACGTGAAGCTCCTGCAGGAGGCGCAGGGGCTCTTCACGCGGCTGTATGCGCTGCCGACGTTCGACGCCGTCCTCGCGACGGGGGGCACGCAGGTGCAGCCGGTGGTGGAGGAGCAGCCTGCGGCGGAGACGAAGCCGGCCGGCGAGAAGGCCGCAGCCCTCGTCGCCGGCAGGATCGACATCTCGAAGATCGAGCTGCCGCCGAACCTCGTCGGCGTGTTCACCCAGCGGGGCGCCGCCGACGTCTCCGGGCTCGTACCCGAGGCGGATCCCGGCACGGCGCTCACGCCACGGATCGACCTCAACGGCAATCAGATCGACGCCGTCATCGCGCGGGCGAATTCCGGAGCGGGCCTGCTCGTGGTCGCGCTCGACACGACCGGTGCGAGCAGCCTCATCTGCGCGAACAACCGCATCCGGAGCCGCATTCCTGCAGGTGCCACGGTCAGCCTCTGGTCGCTCGTCGAATGCGCGTTCACCGGCAACGTGATTACGAACGAGGTCGAGCGGGTGGAGACGAACCGCAGCGTGGTGCTGAGACCGGAGCCGCTGGGTCAGGCCGCGGCGGTGGCCGTGACGGGAAACGTCCTCGTCGGGCCGGCGCAGCTTCCGCTTCGCGCGAGCCCGGCGCCCTTCGACAGCTGGAACGGGCTGAACACGATCGTCGACTACGTCGCGCCGTGATGACGGCCTCGGCGGACGACTCGGGAGGCGGCTGATGCCCAACCAGGTGTGCTCGGGCGCGGCGCTCCAGTGCTCCTTCGGGACTGCGCCCTCGACGTTCGCGGCTTCGGGCGTCCAGGTCGATGCGACGGCGCCTGCCGGCGTGGTGACCGACGTCGCGGCGAGCAACGTCCCGCCCTTCGCCCTGTGCACGTCGCTCGCCAACCCGCAGGTCGCAGCAGCGACGAGTGCCGCGTCGAGCGTGCTGACGCCCCAGCCGTGCGTTCCCGTGCTCGGCCCCTGGACGCCCGGCTCCTCGAAGGTGACGATCGGCGAGGTCGCGGCGCTCGACGACTCGTCGCAGTGCAGCTGCAGCTGGGGCGGCGTGGTCACGGTCAGCTCCGCGGGCCAGAGCTCGGTGACGGTCACCTGATGCTCGTCAACTCGCTCTCACATGCCGATCACGCGCGGGACGCCCGCGACGGAGGACTTGCGCCGCATCCGGCACGCCTCGCGCGGGACGGCGCTCCGCGGAGCCCACTGCTGCGACCGAGCGCCGTGCCCGTCCGAGGAGGGCTCGAGGTCGGTGGCAGCAGCTCGCAGCTCGAACGCGAGGCCGAGCGGTTCGCCCGCACGCTCGCGGGCACGGCAGAGCCCCAGCCCGACACGGCCGCGAGGACGGCTCCTCGCATCGTGCACGACGTGCTGCGCGAGGGCGGCGCGCCGCTCGACGACGCCAGCCGTGGGTTCTTCGAGCCGCGCTTCGGACACGACCTCTCGGCCGTTCGCGTGCACGCCGGACGAGCGGCGGCCGCGGCGGCCCGTTCGATCCACGCCCGGGCGTATGCCGCAGGCGATCACGTCGTGCTCGGGCAGGGAGCCGGGCCGACCCGCGAGGTGCTGGCGCACGAGCTGGCCCACGTCGTCCAGGACCGTGCGCGGGGTGAGGCCCGAGCCGTCCACCGCCGCGTCGAGATGCGCGACGTTGGGCGAGGCGAGCAGTCCGGCTTCGCGCGTGTCCCCGAGCTGATCGACCGTCTCAATGCAGTCGCGAACGGCTTGGTCTTCCAGCTCGACGAGAACAACGACCTGCAGTACACCGAGAACCCGTACGGGACTATGACCGGATTCGAGCGTCAGATGAAGGCGTTCATCGACGGCGGCACCCCGATCCGGCTCCGGATCACGAACAAGAGCGGTCTTCTCCCCGACGCGTCCGGGCGGTTCACCGAGACGATCGACGTGGACGCCTTCCAGTCCGGCTACGTGGACATCGACGACCTGCTGAGCGCGGACGACCTGGCGCTCCAGACGCTCATGGTCCACTTCCTCACCGAGCGTGCCCACACCAGGGATTACACGCGCCGCATCGGGACCGACTTCAGCGACGACGAGTTCACCTCGGGCCACGCCGCCGGGATCGACGCCGAGACACGGGTTCTCCAGGATTTCTTCAAGGACACGAGCATCCGGTTCGTGAACGAGCCGGCCTTCGCGACCGGCATCGGGCGCGTGTGGACCAACAGCCGCAAGGACCTGATTCGCGCTCCGTTCCGCCGCTCGGGCGGACTCGAGACCTGGTCGATCGAGGTGCGCCTGCGGGACGGCCGCGTCATGAGCGCCACGGAGTATCGGGACCTGCTGGCGAGCGCCCATCCGGCAGCGGCAGCCCCCTGACCGGGGCACCGGCCTCGCGAGTGGCAGACTGAGCTGCGATGCCTCTCTCGACGCTGAAGGCGATGGGGGCGGATGTCGAGGACGCGCTCGAGCACGTCAACGTCCCCAGCTACGTCCTCGACAACGTCGGCGTCGTCCGCTGGATGAACGAGGCGGCCCGCCGGATCGTCGGCGACCAGGTCGGGCGGCAGTTCACGTCCGTCGTCGCCCCCGAGGAGACGCGGCGCGCGCGCGAGCTGCTCGCGCGCAAGCTGCTCGGGAACGCGCCGGTGACCAATGCGTGTCTCGCCGTCATCGACAAGGAGGGGCGTCCCGTCCAGGTGGAGATCAGCTCGGTGCCGCTGCGCCGTGACGAGCACGTGATCGGCGTCTTCGGGCAGGTGTCGGACGTGCTCGAGGAGCCGCGGCCGCATCCCGAGCTTCGTCTCACCCCGCGGCAGGCCGAGGTCCTCCGTCTGCTCGAGCTCGGACGCTCGACGGCCCAGATCGCCGACGAGCTCCATCTGAGCCGCGAGACCGTCCGCAACCACGTTCGCCACCTCCTTCACGCCGTGGGCGCGTCGTCGAGGCTCGAGGCGGTCGCCGTCGCGCGCGGCGAGCTCGCGGTGCCCGCCGCCGCGAGTTGACGCGATCGCGTCAAGCGCGCGGGGCGCTCCCGCCGCCAAGCTGGGATCGTGGACGAACTCGACTTCGAGCTGAGCGACGTGGTGCTTTTCGAGCTCCCGACCTACGCGGCCTCGCAGGTGTTTCGCGTCCATTTCCGGCCGCGCTGGCCGGGCTGGTCGGCAGAAGACGAGCAGGTCTGGCTCTTCGCAGTCGATCTCGGCGGTGCGGTGGCCGAGCTTCCCCTCCTCCTGCGCGAGGCCCAGGACCTGCTCGCCGACCGGGGCCTGCCCGCGATCCGGTTCGTCCTCGACAGCCGGATCTACAAGCTCGAGCCGTCTCACGCCCGGGCCGCGTAGCCCGCGAGCCGCGCCCCGACGACATCCTCCGCAGCGGCCTCGGCGAGCGCGTGCCCGGTCACGGCCGATAGGAAGTCCGCCCGCTCGAGCGCATAGAGCCGCGCCGGGGTCGCCGCCGTCACCGTCGCCGTGCGAGGCACGTCGCGCAGGAGCGCGATCTCGCCGAAGTACTCGCCTGCGCCGCTCTCCTTCTCGCCGCTCTCGAGCGCGATCCGGACGGTGCCGGAGTCGACGATGTAGAAGCGGTCGCCGACGTCGCCCGCCCGCACGACCGTTGCCTCCGGGGGGACGTCGACCCGGACGAGCCTCGCCGCCAGCCGCTCCTTGGCGGCGAGCGACAGCGGCGCGAACATCGGCACCGCGTCCACCAGGTCCTGCTGCCTCGTGGGCGCCGACTCCGCGTCGAGCGCCCTCATCCGGCGATAGCCCGCCAGCGTGAGCACCGGCAGGAGCAAGCCGACGAGCACGAACGCGGTGCGGTCCCCCAGCTCCCGCACGAGGACGGGCGTGGCGATGGATCCGAGCGCGAGCGCTCCCATGGCGGTGCCCCAGATCAGCCCGAGGACGCCGCTCAGCGCGTCGTCGCGAATCGCCCGCTGCAGGAGCGTGAAGCCGGAGACGTCCTCGACGCTGTTGGAGGCGCCGACGATCGCCAGCAGGACGAACGCGCCGATCAGCTCCGGGCTCGGGGCGATGAGCACGATCGGCAGGCCCCACCCGAGGAGCGAGAGGGCGAACACGCGGGCGAGCCGGCTGCCGTGGATCGTCGCGGAGACGATCGCACCGATCACGCCGCCGGCCCCGATCGCCGCCGTGAGGAGGCCGACGGTGCCGCCGGCGCCGTCGAGCAGCCGGAAGGCGGCGACGACGATGAGCACGTTCAGGCAGCCGCGGACGAACGCCTGAGCGACCATCAGCGTCACCACGACCGGCGCGCCCGGCCGTTCCACGACCGTGCGCCAGGCGAAGCCGAGACGGCCGGGCGAGGCGGCGCGCGCCGGCGCCGGCCCCTCCGCGCGGACGAACAGGATCAGGCCGACGCCGACCGCCATCGCCGCAGCGGCGGCGGCGAAGGTGACTCCGACCCTCGCCTGCTCCACGAGCACTCCGGCGACCAGCGGCCCGATGAGCGTGCCGAGGCTCTCGACCGTCGAGGTGGCGGCGTTCGACGACACCAGCTCCTCCGGCGTCCGCGTCAGGGACGGGAGCAGTGCCTGGAGCGTCGGCCGGATGAGCGTGGAGGAGATCCCGAAGAGCGCGGCGCCCGTGAACACGCCGGCCTCGGAGTCGGCGAAGGCGGCGACCGCCGATCCCGCGAGCGCAAACGTGCCCAGGAGCGCGGCGCCGAGAAGAAGCCGCTCGCGGCGGACCCGGTCGCCGAGCGAGGCCGCGCCCGGTGCGACGATCCCGGCCGGGAGCAGCCGGATCAGACCGGCGAGCCCGACCGCCGACGCTCCGCCCGCGTGGTACGCGAAGACGCCGAGCCCGACGAAGTACGCCCACTCGGCGGTGATGGCCGTGCCCCACGCGAGCTCGACCCGCCTGACGTTCGGGTTCCGGCCGGCGAGCGCGGCGGCGGCGAACCTGTCCCGGACAGCCGACACACCACGATTGAACGCCTCCGTCCGTCGCTTGGCAAGCAGGCGGCCCGGGGGTTGAAGCACGGCGCGGCTTGCCCTAGCCTCTGACGCAGGCGTCGTACCGACCACACAGGGGGTTTCCGGCTTGAACACGTACCACTACGTCCTGTACGTCCACTTCCTCTCGCTCTTCGTCGGCATCGGAGCGGGGTCGGTGCTGCTCGCGTGCCTCTTCCAGCTGCGCGCCGCGCGCACCGTCGAGCAGGCGGCACCGTGGGGGATGCTCGCCGGCAAGGTCGGAAAGCTCTTCCCGGTCGCCGTCGTCGGTCTGTTCGCGAGCGGCGCCTACATGACCTCGGAGACGACGTTCCCCTGGACGTGGAGCACCGGATGGGTCGCAGTCGGCATCGCCGCGCTCGTCGTGCTGCTGGCTCAGGGCGGCGGTATCGCCGAGCGGACGGGACACAAGCTCGGGTCGGCGCTCCAGGCCAACGGCCCCGGGCCGCTCGGCCCTGAAGCGCGCCGGATGGTGCTCCATCCCGGCCTCTGGATGGTCGAGTTCTCCAACCTCGGGATCGTGTTCGGAGTCGTGTGGAACATGACCCAGAAGCCGGGCCTCGGGGGAGCGATCGCGGCCGTGCTCGTCGGCTACGCGGTCGGCGCCGCGCTCGCGCTGCTCGCCACGCGGTCGGCGAAGGAAGAGCTCGCCCCGGCGACCGGGTCGGCCTCCTAGCACACCGCCGGCGGCGTCCTGCCCCACCGCGAAGATTCGCCGGTGGGGATCGCGGACGTGGTCCAGCGCCTGCAGGCGGTCGAGGAGGCGGCGCCTCGCTCGGACGGCGTCGCCTGCTTCGCCCGCCTCTACCGCTCGGTGACCGAGGGAGTCGGCGCGGACCTGACGAGCCGGGGCTTCGCCGACGCGCGCTTCCTCGAGACCCTCGACGTCCACTTCGCGGAGCTGTTCTTCTCCGCGCTCGACGCATACGGGCGCGATCCCGCGAGCGCGCCGTCCGCGTGGGCTCCGTTGTTCGCGCAGCGCTCTCGCCGCGGCATCGCGCCGCTCCAGTTCGCGCTCGCAGGGATGAATGCGCACATCAACCGCGACCTGCCGGTGGCGCTGGTCACGACGTGTCGCGAGCTCGGGCTCGACCTCCGCGAGGGATCTCCGCAGCACGCCGACTTCGAGCGGGTGAACGCCCTGCTCGCCCAGGTCGAGCAGGAGGTGAAGAGCGCCTACGTGACCGGCTGGCTGACCTGGGTCGACCGGCTCGTCCACCGCTTTCATCGCATCGACGACGTCGTCGCGATGTGGGACGTCGACCGCGCGCGCGACGCGGCGTGGACGAACGCGCAGGCGCTCTGGGCGCTGAGCGGCGAGCCGCCGCTCGCGGGCGACTATCTGCTCGCGCTCGACCGCATGGTCGGGTTCGCGAGCCGCGGGCTCCTGATTCCTGCGGACTCGTGGGTGCGCAAGGCCGCCCGCGTCCTGTCCCGGACTTGACCTGCAGGAGCGGTGGCTCTACGGTCGCCGTGTTGGGCCTGCGGCGGCTCGGGCATCGACCGGGAGCGTGAGGGAGGTCATCGCTGTGGGCTTGGACGCTGTGTATCGGAAGCTGACGGGGGCAGGGGGCAGGCTGTTCGCCGACCCGCAGCCGGTGCCGGACCAGGTCTCCTTCCAGATCGACAACACGAGCGCCGCGTACTACGACAGCGTCTACTACAAGCTGCACAAGAAGGACCTGCAGCCCGTCCCGGAGCCGCGGGTGCCGGAGCCTCGGGTCGACCTCGCCGACGTGCTCGAAGCGGAGTTCATCGCGGCGATCACGACGGCCAAGAAGATCAGCTTCCACGCGGTCGGCGACACCGGAGCCGCGAAGGTGAACACCTTCCAGACCGCCGCGCAGGCCATCGAGCACGAGGCGAACGTCGCCGACGCGATGGCGAGGGACGTCCAGGTGGGCGGTGCGGCCGGGCCGGCGTTCTTCTTCCACCTCGGCGACGTCGTCTACAACTTCGGAGAGGGCCAGTACTACTACGACCAGTTCTACGAGCCCTTCCGGGCGTACGACCGGCCGATCTTCGCCATCCCGGGTAACCACGACGGCATGGTCTTCGGGGACAAGCCCGACCTGCCGCAGGTCAAGACGCTGACCGCCTTCCTGCGCAACTTCTGCGCGAAGGCGCCGGGCCCGTCCCCCGACGCGGCCAGCGTCGTCCGCTCGACCATGGACCAGCCCGGCGTCTACTTCACCCTCGACGCGCCGTTCGTCTCGGTCGTCGGCCTCTACACCAACGTCCTGGAGAGCCCCGGCGTCATCTCGAGCCAGAGCGGCCGCTATCCGGTTCTCGCCGGCGACGAGCAGCTCCACTTCCTCGAGGCCGAGCTCGCACGCCTCGCTCCGGCCCGGAAGGCCGGCGAGCGCGCGGTGATCGTGGCCTGCCATCACCCGCCCGCCTCCGTCGACGCGGGACACGGCGGCGGCAGCGGCCTCGCACGCGACATCGACAACGCGTCACGCGCGGCCGGCTTCTGGCCCGACGCCGTCCTCTCGGGACATGCCCACCTCTACCAGCGCTTCACGCGGCGTGTCGACGGGCGCGAGATCCCGTACATCGTGGCCGGCTCGGGCGGCTTCGCCGCGACGCAGCCGATCGGGGGGCTGCCGAAGACCCCGGTCACCGTCGGGGAGTACACCCTCGACAAGCCGCCGATCGTCGAGTTCGGCTACCTCACCGTCGCTGTGGACATGACCGGTCGGGACCATCACCTCACGATCACGTTCCACGACCGCAGCAACACCCGCGTCCACGACACCACGCGCCTCAACCTGAAGACCGGCAAGATCCTCGCTCGCTGAGCCGGCTCAGCAGAGGACGGTGAGGACGAAAGGCGCGCTCGGGGTCGAGAGGAAGCTGACCTGGAAGGTGTGCGCGTCGGTAGGAACCCCGGCGGTCGGTGGAGGCGTCCTGCTCGCCGGGTCTTCCTCGGGGACGGCGAGCCAGGAGCAGTTCGTGATGTCGGTCGCGAACACGATCGCGTACGACCGCTTTCCGTCGAACTTGCCGCTGGGTGTCTCGGTGGAAGCCGACTGCGCGATCGAACCATCGGCGTTCACCACCGCCCAGAGACGGATCGCGGGCATGCCCCGCGGGCCGGTATCGCCCTTCGCGCCTTGCTTGCCCGAAGCGCCTGGGTCGCCTTTCGCGGCCGCTGCGCCGGGCTTGCCTCTGGGACCCTGCGGGCCGGTCGAGCCGCGTGGACCGGTAGCGCCGGGCACTCCGCGTGGCCCCCTGCTCGGCCGGGCGTAGCCGGCTGCCAGGCTTCCGCCGACGGCGACCACGAGGACGGTGGTGGCGAGGATCCGTGCGCCCAGGGGCAAGCCGGAGAGTGACTCGCGCACGGCCCGGATTCCTCTCGGACCGCCGAGCCGGCCCAGGTTCCGCCTGCTCAGCGCAGCCGCCGCGCGCTCGCCGGCCGCGGCATGCAGGCTCGCCGCCCTCTCCAGGTAGTCCTTGGCCGCCGTCCGATCACCGAGGAGCGCGGCGCGGCTGCCGAGCCGGTCGAGCACCCACGCCTGGGAGCTCGTGTCGCCGAGCTTGTCCGCAGCGTGCAGTCCGTGTTCGAGCGCATGACCCCACGCGTCGAACCGGCGCGCGAGCGCGAGCCCGGTCTCTGCGATCTTGACGAGTTGCAGCGCCTCCTGCCAACGCTCGCTCTGGTGAGCCCAGTTGAGCAGGCTGAAGACGGCGCCGAGGTCGTCGAGTGCCTCGTCGGCCGAGAGGCTCCCCGTGGCGAGGCCGGTGAACAGGTGCACTGCCTTCTCGGCCCAGCTCGAGAGGTCCGAGATCTGTTGCAGCCGCTCGTTGAGCTGCGCCGGCCCGGCGACGCGGTCCGGCCGCTCGTCACGCCGCAGCAGTCCGCGGCGCACGAGCGAGTCGAGCACCGGCTCGATCGGGTCGACTCCTGTCAGCTCGGCGAGCCTTTCGGCCCGCAGCGGCGCACCGTCGAGCGCGGCCAGCGCGGCGACCACGCGCTCCTCGTCCTCTGTCAGCGAGGCGAGGAGCAGCTCTGCCAGCCGCTCGTGCGGCGAGCCGGCGAGCTCCGCCGCGAGGTCCGACAGAGGAGCACCCTCGCGCGCGAGACCCGCGATCTGGACCAGCGCCAGCGGATGACCGGCGAAGGCGTTGCAGATTCTGACTGCGGCGTCGCGCTCGGTCCCCGCGGTCGCGCGTCCGAGCCGGAGCTCCAGCAGCCCTACCGCGGCCTTGGTCGGCAATCCCGTCAGCTCGAGCGCCGCCGGAACATCGGCGGCCGGCTCGCTCCTGGCGACGACGAGCGTGCACTGCGGGACGCGTGCACGTAGCTGGTCGAGAGCCTCACGGGTCAGCGGCGGCTCGTCGAGCAGCAGCAATGCCCGCTGGCGTTCGAGCAACTCCCATACCTCCTGGTCGCCCGGCCGCCACCGGGGCTCACCGGCGACGAACTTGGCGGCGAGCGCCTCGACCAGGTCGGCGGGTCCGCCCAGGGAATCCGGGCCGAGGTAGACCACGCCGTCCGGGTATAGGTCGGACTGCCGCTGGCCGGCGAGGAACCGGAGGATGGCCGTCTTGCCGAACCCTGGACGCGCGTTCAGCTCGACTCCGCCTCCGGGAGGCAGCGCGCGAAGCAGCTCCAGCTCTGTCTCCCGGTCGAGCAGCTCCGTGAACGGCAGCGGCAGACGCGCAGCAGGCGCCGTCTTCTGGGGCGACGACTCGCGCGCGCGTCGGCTCAGGCGACCGGCGGCGTCACTCGCCTCGTAGACGAGGTCCCCCACCACGATGGTCTTGGTCGTATCCGACACGAAGCCCTCTCGATCTCCGACTCGAGGCCGCGCCGCGACCCAAGCCTCCTCCTCTCGAGGGTTGTTGTCAACCGCCCGTTAGAGGGCTTGACAGCGGCCCGCGCCGGTGGGACGGTTGGCGGGCCGGCCCGGGGATGACGGCTCGCCCAGTACGTCCCTGCGGCCCTTCGGCCGGTCGACGCGAGTGGACCGACCGAAGGAGGGCTTTCGATGCAGAACGGACGGCTGACCCCGAGGCAGCTGGCACCGATCTACCACCCGAAGCTCGGGCTGTTCCTCGCGGCCGGAGATGCGGCCGCCTCCTGGAACACGATGCGGCTGTACCTGCTGCAGCGCTACGGCCCGCGCGGCGACATCTATCCCGAGGGGCCGCTCGGCGCCTATCGCAACTACGCGGGACAATGCCGGTGCAAGGCGCTGTACGGGAGCAACGCCGCGGTGCCGGGCACCAGCAACCACGGCCTCGGGCACGCGGTCGACGTCGCCGAGCACCAGATGGCGAACCTCGTCGACGAGCACGGCGGGCTCTTCGGCTGGCATCACTGGGACGCGAAGTGGGAGTGGTGGCACCGGGAGTACGACGGCGGCTTCAGGCGGCCGGACCCGGGTCCCGACAAGGGCAACCCCGTGCTGCGGAAGGGCTCGGGGGGCGTGGGGCAGAAGCCGCTCGTCGAGGATCTGCAGCGGCGCCTGAACGCGCTCGGCGATTTCGACCTGGCGCTCGACGGCGACTTCGGCGGCAACACCGATAAGGCCGTGCGCGCGTTCCAGCGATCCCAGCGGCTCAAGGCCGACGGCGTCGTCGGCGCCGGAACGTGGCGGGTGCTCAGGACGGCGAAGCCCACGCCGCAGCCCAAGAGGAAGAAAAAGCCGCAGCCGACGCCGAAGCCGGCGCCCCGGCCACAGCCCGCGCCGACGCTCCTGTCCGGCTTCGACGTGTCGGACGTCCGGGGCGACATCGACTTCGACAAGGCGCACGCCGCCGGGATCGGCTTCGCGGTCGTCCGCGTCGCGGACGGGGACATCCGCGACACGCGCTACGGCCCAGGCCGGGTCAAGGCGCTCCGCGAGAGCGGTCTGGCCTGGTTCCCGTACTACTTCGGTCGCGTCGCGTCGCCGCAGAACAGCGAGCGGAGCGGCGCGGCCGAGGCAGCGATGGCGATCAAGCTCGCGCGTGTCGGCGGCTGGGGCAGGAAGAGCGACCTGCCGCTCGCCTACGACTTCGAGACGCCGGACGGCCAGCCGGCGGCGAAGTGCGCCCGCCATCTCGTCCAGTTC
>Ga0134128_10010434_pt1 | contig 11126 bp, 9 predicted proteins | sample KB31754_FD_96462 | JGI IMG/M metagenome (GOLD analysis project Ga0134128, IMG submission 96462) | Terrestrial soil microbial communities with excess Nitrogen fertilizer from Kellogg Biological Station, Michigan, USA - KB3-175-4 | ecosystem: Environmental > Terrestrial > Soil > Unclassified ...
TGGAGGTACCTGTGCCCTTCGTGGATGTGACCCAAAAAAAGTGTTGGTAGGTATAGCAGAGATAATTGATTTGAGTCATAGAATGGAGAGCAAAGGAGTTGGTCATGCCAAAGAGATCCGGATAAACTGGCCAGAGTTGATGTATTTTAAGAGATCTTTTACGGAACCAGTTCCGAAAAGAAGAGAGGAGGAATTCTCTAAAGCCGGAATAGCCATCTTTCATGGGCATGCACGCTTTACCGATAGCACAACTGTTAAAGTAGGAGAACAAGGTAAAGTACTTAGTGCAAAATATATACTTGTAGCAACAGGAGCAAAGCCAGCCAAACTCAATATTCCTGGCGAGGCATATATCACTACAAGTGAACAATTCTTAGAACTAAATGATTTGCCTAGGCGGATTGTATTTGCTGGAGGTGGTTATATCTCGTTTGAATTTGCACATATTGCTGCACGAGCGGGTGCAGAGACAACAATTATTCATCGTAGCAAAAAACCTCTTGGTCAGTTTGATCCTGATCTTGTAGAACAATTAGTACGAAGAACACGGGAGTTAGGTACAGACGTTCGATTGCAGACAGAACTTAAAGGAATAGATAGAACAGCTAATGGTACTCTTCTAGTATATACATCGTCAACTTGTACTGACGACAATAAAGAACATACGATTGAAGCGGATATTGTGGTACATGGTGCAGGAAGGCTGCCTGACATAGAGGGCCTAGATTTACCTGTAGGAGGAATAGAATATGAGCCCAAAGGTGTAAAGGTTAACGACTACCTTCAGAGCATTTCAAATCCAGCAGTTTATGCTGCTGGAGATGTAGTAGCAGCAGCAAGTGGTGGTCCACAGTTGACACCTGTAGCAACTTATAATGGAGAAATTGTAGCTGCTAACTTACTGAAAGGAAACCATGTGAAAGTTGACTATAGTGGAGTCCCTAGTGTGGTCTTTACTATCCCCCCTCTGGCATCTGTCGGAATACAAGAATATGCTGCTAAAAAAAAGGGTCTGCATTTCAAAACCAACCACGAAAAAAATACCTCTAGCTGGTATTCATCTCGTAGGATAGGAGAAAAATACTCTGGATTCAAGGTGCTAATCGAAGACGGAGGAGAAAAAAGCGGTCGCATATTAGGTGCTCACTTGTTGGGGTCCCATGCTGAAGAAGTTATTAATATTTTTGCGTTAGCTATTAGATTGGGACTTACTGCTGAAAATATCAAAGAGGCATTATTTTCATATCCAACAAACTCTTCAGACATTCGCTATATGCTGTGATTGTAACAAATTAGACGTTTTAAGATAAAGAAAATAAGAGAATGTTGTTGCTTACACTTAATTATTAGGACTATTTGCAGTATGGAACGAGGGATAATTATCTTTTATTATATATCATTTTACTAATGCGGCAGATATCTTAAAGCGACATTGATGGGGATGTGCATGGTTATTTTATCCGTGCCTTCATCATAAACACCATAAATTCCCCCAAGGTTAACGTTGCCGTACTTCAAGTTAATCGATCCATTAGTGACAATAACATTCCTCGCAACTACTATTGGAAAGTCGAGTTTTGTCTTTGTGGCATCAATTTTTGATGGAGTAACATGTATTTTGACATCTGATGCGGATATACTAAAGCCTAACAGTCTATAAATTAGACTACTAATATTATAATCTGATGAGTTGTAATTTTTAACTATATCTTGTTTTACTGTATAGTTTGAAAAGATTTGGTTTCCGTCCAAGTCAACAATATATTCAAAGCGCTTTGTAAGACTATCAAATTGTTTTGCGAGATTCCCAAGGATGTTGTTATCGACTATAAATACACTATTAATATTACTGTTGACATCATAATTTGCTTTTGTATACCCAGCTCCCGACGATGGAAACCATAGACAAGCACTAATTGAAAGGATAATCAGAACTGATACCATTAATGACTTTGCCTGTTGCACATTTCAACATGTACCAATATCAATTAAATATTTGTCATTGAGAATACTCTCTGTTAAAGTATTATTATCTAGACTTTTAAATATAGAATGACAAGTCATGGGAATACGCTCAACAAACAATTACCAGAGACATTATCGTCGAGTGAAGAAGATCTAGAATTAGATATGAAGACAACTTTAGCAACTGAGGAGATTTTACTACAGCCAAATACTGCGAGTTAATTTTGAAAGATATGAACAACAACCAATAGAAAATCTTTCTTTAGCAGAAATTGTAATGGAATACAGTTTAGAAAATAATAGTGGTTAATTGTGAGCTGTTGTTATAGAATTCCTTTATCGAAATGTCCTGCTTGGAAACAGATAGGTTTTCAAATGCATACCAATCAATAATAATAGCAGCAGATCTACAACAGTTTTTGTGTTCAAACAGGCAGGAGCTTTTCGAATTCGTTGAGCGTTGGTAGGAGTTTTTAAGTATTGCTACTAGTTTCTTCACGCTGATACATACTTTACTAAAATTAAAAGGGTCTTTTGGTATATGAGTTAAACGTCACTTTATCGATTATGGTATGGTGTTTTGCTGCTACTATTTTTTTTAAAAGTGTAGATATGTGTTTAATCTGATTAGTCTTAATGTATGATCTTTTTTAACGTTTTTGAAAAATTCTTCTACTTTTAACTTTTAGAAAGAGAAATTGCCTGTCCGACTTAGATAAGAATCGTTGTGTTTAGGTTGGACCCGCACATTTCACTATAAATTATCTCATTATTTCAACACATTAAAGCTTAAGGTGTTAAAACTTTCTTATTGCTATGCGCCAAGAGCCTATATTTGGAGTATCAGGAAACTTTTATTGACACTTTTGACCGACCTGCTAAATAAATTATTTTTTCATTTATTCTTTATTTCATTTCCTGTTGTACCGCTTTTGAACCGAAGCTCCTCTTTCCCGCTACTCCCAAGGCTATCATCTCTAGTCCCACTATTAAAAGTCCAATTGATATCAGAAAAGCCAAAAGAGGAATTCCAATACCTACAGGATGAGCCAATACCGCAGAAGCAATAGCTATGCTTATTATTCCAACACCAACGAGGGCAGATCGGATCCAACCCCTGTTGTTCTTATCTACAAAGCCATGGATTATTCTTGCAATACCGTTAAACAACAATGCAAGCGCACCAAAAAATATCAAAAAGGCTCCTGCTTGTATTGGATAAGCCATGACTACAATGGATAATGCGATTACCAGAATTCCTAGTCCGACATTAGCAAAACGTGATGTTTTTGAACCCGAAGGCGCCGATATTCCAGCTGCAATACGTTCGATTCCAATAAATAGAAGAACTATTGATAGAAATATCACAATTGTTGCTATCGCTGATACGGGAAATGTTAAGGCTGCTACTGACAACCCAATTGCAATTAGCCCAAAGACTATTTGTAAAATTCGATACCAACCAGGTGATTTAATTTTAGAACTCTGCATAATTATTATCGTATTTAATTATTTGATGGTATAAAAGCATTAATGGACAATGTACTTAGTTAATTTTATTTCCATCAACTTTGCAAAATAATAATAAAAATCCATAATGGGAGTAATTTGTTACGTCAGCACCACATAAGCATCGTAAACATCGCATCATTTTACGAGGCTTAAGGATTGTATTTGTAGGCATCGTCTTCAGAATACACAGTTATCGATAGATAGGAATATCCTTCTCCCTTCTGCGAATGATATCCAAATCAAAAAATTACATAGTGTCAAGTACAAGAATTGTTTCTCTTTAGAGGAACAATCCAGGTTCCTTTAATTCTCTAAACACAATATAGAAAGTAGCATCTTTTGATGCTTTGAGTAGCAGCAGTACCACATGTCATTTTTCTTCGGAGGGAACTTCCCCTTTTTGTATATGTTCAAGCAACACATGCTTTTGCATATCACCTAGGACCTCAAAATTCATTCCACACATACTACATTTATAATATTTCGATGGACTTTCGTTGCTGGCCAAATCGATTTTATTTACCTCTTTATTCTCCTTATTTTTAGGTTGAATGTCAATAATAAACTTTTATAAGTTATAATCTATTTTTACTTTGTTGATAAAAAATGGTGTGTAATATATGACAGGAAAGAGCAGTACTACCTATGCATCCAATTCTGCTGATCCATGGCAGGGCTTTATTGCCAAGGCTGTGATGTTTGCACATCAAACTTCTGAACATACACTTCAAGGAATAAATCCAGGTGGAGTTTATCAAGCGATATGGTGTAGAGATGCGTCGTATATTCTGTTAGATTGGTTCTTTTCTGGTAATATTCACGGTGCCTTGCAGCAGATCTACCAAATATGGGACCATCAAATAGCTCCCAATAGAGAAAAGATAGTTTATGGAAGAGGCTCCCCGGAATTGAAATTCAGTGCTAAAGCAGGAGGTGTTGATATCAAAAAAAAATTTGAAGGAGCACTTCCCACAACAATATATCAATTTGGCTTCTCAGAGGTCTATGGAAAGAACCCAGATATAGATTCTACATCATTGATGATTGGAACAAGCTCTTATATTTTGGCAAAAGCTCCTGTCAAAGAAAAATCAAAAGAAGTGGCCAATTCTGCATCCACGATGGCATCAGAACATTCTTCAGATTACATTTCATCTTTACTATCAAAAGTTGGGATAACAGATCCATCAAAGGTAACAGAATTTGTGGTTCCTCGTATGCTAAGAGCTGTAGAACACCTTGAAAGCAGAGATATTGATAAAGATGGGTTGCTGGAACAAAGCCATAATGAAGACTGGATGGACACAGCACTTAGAGCAGGAAAAATAGTTTATAGCCAAGGGTGTTGGATATTTGCCTTAGTTCATCTTTCTGTTCTGCTATCAAAGATAGGGAGGGATGTAGAGGCTACTAGAATGACACGGTTAGCGGATAAAGCAATAGATGCGGTCGATCGACTATTGTGGTCTAAAGAATATGGTAGCTATATGGATATTCAAACAATAGAAAGTACGAATCACAGTACTAGTAGCAGTGGTAATCAAATTTACAGGCTTTTGACTCAAGATGTATCATATTACCTAGTTGCAATTACAGCGAATACTGTTAATGATAGTTATAAACATGTAATTCATGAAGAAAAAGAACTACAAGAACGACAACAAGAAAAATTCGGACGTAAAAAAATCGCTGACTCTCTTCATCAGAGAGCCATAAGTACACTTGATGCAATTAAAAGAAGAGTTTGGAAAGACAAATGGCCACTAGTAACAGAAGCAGAGCTTAGAAAGACTGGACCTTGGCCTCTCAAACCATATCAATACCACAATCATACCTTTTGGCCTTGGACTACAGGTATAGAAATGCTGGCTAGGAGTAGGTTTGATCAAGTTGAAGAATGCAACATTCTCCTCTCAAAGCTATCTTCAAAGGATCAAAAGAATGTAGGAGTACACACCTTTTATGAATGGATTAATCCTATTACCGATCAAGGAGGCGGAGCTTATCCATTTAGGACAGGTATATCAACTGTAAGACTAGCTTTAGCTGATCTAGTTAAAAAAATTGGGGCTAAGCATAATATTCAACAGGTATAGCAGGAAAGAACAACATAAATGCCTATTAAGTTTCAATGACAGTAATGATATCAATCTGATCTCAAATTGTAATGATATGAATGGAAGAAGGGATATTAATAAACTGTCATGTTACAGGGTAGGAAACATAGAAAAACAATTTCTCTTATTATGACAACCAAAAAAGCATTATTTGAGTTAAATGATAATATCTGACATAAAAAAAGCATTTCTTTACAATTCAGATAGAAAAAAGATGAAAGGAATCAAAACTAAACCGCAACGATCGGAGTGTTAATTTAGAATTCAATGCTTATCCTAACGCAAATAATATAATCATAGACGAAACAAAATCCCCATCTCCAGCATGACAAACTCTAATATGCCTCTTGACGTTCTATCTCCTTGTAGACCACATCCCATGCAAAGCCAACTGCCGATTCTCATAGCATTTTCAATTCCATTCTCCCAGCAGTCCCTTACGCTGAACTTCTCGGAGTAACCCGCATTCAACATTATCAGTTACTATGTAGTACTAAAGATTCAGAAAAATCTAAGTGTATTTGTATACTAGTGTTATTATATAAAGCTGTATATGAACTCAAGTGATATCTAATAAAATTATGGAAGAGGCAGACTGACTAACCCAAAAAAAAGAATTAGCTAATTCATGCACTAAATGCAAGGCATGGAGTAGAGTTGCTCGGTATTCTGATTGGGCCATACGGCCAATGCTCTTATCTTATGATTGCAAATGAGTCTGTACAAGTGTGCGCAACAATAACAGACTTAACACATTGGACGTGGTTTTTTTCTTGACTCTACAGGGGAAAAGGCGGATTTGACCTAATGAACCAAGGAAACAAGATATGTCACCTGTAAGAGAGCATAATCTGTCAGTTGCGGGTGTTAGTTTAGAATATTCTACAAATCACTACCAGTTCCTGTAAAGTCGCTATAGTCTGCCAGATGGAGTAAGCCAGGACCGACAGGCAGTATTTTAATAAAAACTTCTGACTTAATTATCTGTTCCTGGCTGCGATATTATTAAAGATATCTGATATAGCACTATAGAGCCAGGCTATTATAGTTGTTCTAAATATTATTTTCAACCACCAAGATTTCAGCATAGAACAGCAGATTTACAGACAATATCTGTGTCTGTAGAAACGCCGCTGATTTTGGCATAACTTCCAGTTCGTTAGGATTAACACCTATTCCTTATCCTCGAGCCTTTATAATGTGACTATGATAGTGCGCTATCCTGCTGATGTTGGCGATAGTGTGGTATTGTTCATTTTTCTTTTCTCCTCTTATTTCAATATATCCCTTGTGTTTCTCATTCTGGTATCACCAGTTATCTAACATAAGGCTTCCTTATGACACTATATCACTAATAGGTGAAATGTTCTATATATTCACTACGTAATTATCATAAGCACATCCATTAATATGCGTGAGAATAATGTAACACTAATGGCCAAGATTACACAGAAAATTAAAGAAAAATTAAGAGGCACTAAACACAAGGTAACGGGTGCTGCAGATAAGACAACTAGCAAAGCCAAGGACAGTGGTTTTGAAAAAGGACGCCCTGGTAAAGAGATTGGCAGAAGGGAAGACCCACTAACAGAATACAGAGAGAAAGAACCAATGACTCCTGCCAAAATAAAGCAGCATGAACCAACTGCAGTAAAAAGAGAAATGAGTGAAAAGATCTCAGGGTCAGGACAAACGGGTACAAGTAGTAGTGAAGCAGCTAGAAGAAGTGGCATGACAAAGGGAACAGCTAACGCAGCTGAAACAACTAGTGAAGAAGACACTGATGGGGCAAGCAAGTAACCACTTAGGGAATAAAATAAACTACGTATGGGCAAACGTTTGGCAATCCCTTTCAATTTAGAATCAGACTTATTGCACAGCTTGCCCTATATTATGAGCTAAAATGATAAAAGTTATTGAACCCTCAGTACAAACAACTAATTTGTCTGTGGTACAGCAGGAGCACTAGTAAGTAATCTTATAATCTCACTCTTTTCCTATTTATATTTGACCGGGTACCTATCACAAGTGAAAGAAAAAAGAAAGACAACAAAATAAATACCTCGTCCTCGTTTTTAATATAAAATCTCGAGTTTTTTTAGCCATATAATCTCCAAAAATGTAATGATGTTTACTGATTGAGGGTCTGGCTGAATCTACTGCTGTTGGTGGTTGTCTGAGTAGATGCAGCGGTACATTGACTCTAGAACCTGGTAGATCGTAGGCACAGTAGCTCCTGTTATATTATTTGCCATCACTTGACCGCCAGCTACTTAACCTGTCCAGCGTTTATTATTATGTTAGCTGCTTTAAGCTGAGCATTCGCTACTGATTGCTTATTCCACCGGACATCATGTTGGCACTTTTTACGCTAACTTTAACCGGAATCATAACTTAAGGTCTAGTTTCTTGCATAATAAGCAGTATGTGTCATTGTAATATTATTTCGTCACTTTAACATCTATCAACAGTTGATCTCCCACTCTAGGGCTTCCCATCATCTCATAGCGTCTCTTCGGCATAGTAATCTGAATGATAGTTTGAGAGTATGTATTTATTACAGTCTGAGGTTGAGATCCAAGAACGGCTTCTAAAATCGGTTTGATCTGACCTTTAACTTCTTTATCTGGAATGGCCCGATCAATGGCTTCTAGCATCAACTGCTGCTGAGAGACAGACTCAAGCTCTACATCTTCACTAAGAGTAAGACTTACATTCATGCCATTATCTGACATCTGGTTAATTTTATAACGAGTTACCGAGTTATCCAAGATAAAATTATAGGAATGAATGATTATTATTGGTATCGATTGTCTAATTCCTTATAAGATTGAACACGATAAGTTGTCAATACTGAATTTACTAACCTACTACGGTACGTTTATTTGGAATTTGATAGTAGCATTCGCATATCAATGAATACCAACCAATTTAATAGAAGAGACGTTACTTTTGATAAAGTCAACTATAATCAAAGTATGGAATATACTAAAAGATCGTTTTTGAAGAAAATAATTATTCTAGGAGCGATATTGGCGCTTACCCTAAGTATCACTACGTTCCTGCTTAAGCCGATAGTTCCTACTGACTATTTGATTTACACTCAGATAGCGCAGATTGCTATAATGGGTTATTTTGTTATAGAGATATTGGGCAACACAGCTTTCAAACTAGTATTAGCTGCACAACGATCGGGGCAGACTGCCAAATCAATAAGGAGTCTTATGAGGATTGTTGGTTCTGTTGCACTTGCTGCTATTGCAGCGTCCTACCTAAGCCAAAACCCAATCCTAGCCGCATCAATTGCTACTATCTCAGCAATAGTGGTTGGTTTTGCTGCACAAAATCTGATAGGAAATATGATTGCCGGAATGTACTTAACAATAATTAGACCTTTCAAAATAGGTGATAAGATTACCGTATTTGGAAATACTGGTAGAGTCTATGAAATAGGATTATTATTATGCGAACTCCTAATGGAGAACGGTGACACCGTGCGTGTCCCAAGTTCATCATTACTAACAACTTCGATAATATTGAGGGAAGGAAAAGAGTCTAATTTACCCTCTTCCTATATTTGTTGAATTGTCAACGGCTCATAATAACAGTATTGCTAGTCATTATGTACTATAACAATCAGCTTTTTTTAGTAAACAAAAGCATAGCAGATTCTTGATTTAGAGAAATATTCAAGAAGTCAACCATTAACTACTGATAAATTCCATTCAAGTGTCGCATTGTTTTGTTATCAGGAATGAATCTAGTATTCTGTGAAGTATTGGTAGAATTGGTTGTACGTTTGAATCACAATAGAATTGCCATGTAGTATTGGATATTGGAGGTGATATACTTCCTAGTCCTTCTCCTCCTATCCATGTCTGAAGGGCATTGTATCGTGTCTGCATATTGATTATTTTCAGGCATTGTAATCTGATCGCATACCTGTAGAAGGTAATCCACATTGTTTTTTAGGCCGCGTGGTGATAACATGCAAAAGCTCATATTTTTAGACATAGATGATAATAATTGTAATCATTTAGGATTATACCATGCAGTCTTACGTAGTATGTGAAAATAATGACCCTTTACAACCAGATATTAGGAGTTAGTATTACGGCTTCCCAGGCAGAAATAAGAGAATCATTTCGAAGACTAGCACTAAAACACCATCCAGACAGGAATAAAAATTCTGAAGAAGCAAAGCAAAAATTTTTGAAGATACTTGAAGCTTATGAGGTTCTTTCTGACAAACAGACAAGGAAAAAATATGACGACGAAAATAATATATACATTAACACTCGTGGTGATAGCTATATCTCTACACAACGATATGCTGCTTCTGTAGCTTCTGAACGACTAAATCTCAGTTATACAGACATAAGGCGAAGATACATGCAGATGGAGTGACTAATATCTAAACATTAACATATTTATGATTTTTTGTTTACAACCTCTGCCGCAAAGTCAAAATCGGATTTCTGTGACAAATAAGACCTGATGTTGACTCGAATAAAAAACAACAGTTATAGTAAAATTCTAAAAGCGGTAGTCATTTAACTTCCTTTTGGCCTAGGGATTCCTCGCTTTTCTGCTGCCTTTTCTTTTTTTCTTCCTTCCTATGTTTCATATATGCTTCATTTCCATATGTGGAAGGAGAGTCGACATTCTCCTCTGACGCATTGATATTGCTCATTTTAATGATCTGCCTGTTATATATCACTTATATATCGCTTTACTCAGAATACTCTCGCAGGGATGAACGTAGTCACTGAAATGTGAGTAATAATCCTAATTGTTGACCTGAGGCGGAAGCCCGTCAAAGGAATATAGATCACTGGTAATAGCAAGAAATTCCTATATCTTATTCTGATGGGTATAAAAGCGAAGAATACTATTACTATCGTATATAGATCATAGATTTGGTAGGAAGTAGCGGTTCAAAAAAAGCAGTTTACGCTGCTCTAATTGGCAACCTGGGAATAGCATTAGCCAAACTTATAGCAGCTGTTCTTACCGGTAGTACTGCAATGTTTGCTGAAACATTGCATTCATTTTCGGATACAATTAATCAAATATTATTGCTAGTTGGAATTAAAACTAGCACTAAAGCTGCTACAGAACGTCATCCATTTGGCTATGGCAAGGAGCAGTTTTTCTGGTCATTTATTGTTGCGACAATGATTTTTGGAGTATCGGGCATCCTCTCATTGGAACAAGGTCTTAATTCATTGTTGTTGTTAGGAGAGAAAGCACACCATCCTGATCATCACATCGAAAATGTAAATGTCAGCTACATTATTTTGGCCATATCAACTGTCTTTGAAGGAAATGCACTAAGGGTCGCATTAGTTTTATCAAAACGTGCTATCGAATTACGTGGCGAAAAGTTTGGAATTAGTACTTTGATAAAAGAATTCCAAGAGAGTAAAGATCCATCTATCCTTACTATTTTGGTAGAAGATTCTGCAGCATTGCTTGGTATAGGTATTGCAGGTCTTGGTATTTTTTTCTCTTCTATAACTGGTAATCCCA
>Ga0134128_10010439_pt1 | contig 11123 bp, 4 predicted proteins | sample KB31754_FD_96462 | JGI IMG/M metagenome (GOLD analysis project Ga0134128, IMG submission 96462) | Terrestrial soil microbial communities with excess Nitrogen fertilizer from Kellogg Biological Station, Michigan, USA - KB3-175-4 | ecosystem: Environmental > Terrestrial > Soil > Unclassified ...
AGTTGGCCTGCACGTTGTAACTGGTGGGATAGTTCAATGTGTCGCCGTCGACGGGCATGTTGTTCGCGTCGCAGAAGCCCGCCGGCTGGGCCATGTTGCAGCCATACAGGTAGTAGCTCAGCGGCTTCGGGTTGGGGCCCGAGAAGAGCGCATTGGTATTGAGCTGCCCGCCGCCGACCACGAAGTGGTCGTCCACGCTCCATTCACCGAACTTGCCGCTGTAGCTGCCGCCGAAATAATTCAGCTTGCCACCGCGTCCGTTGGCGAGATCGGCGTTCAACATGTTGCCGTAGGGTCCGGGCACCTGGACGTGCTGGATCGCCTTGCTGTAGTAGGTTCCGGTCAACGCGTCGATGCCGGGGAAGCTGGAGTAGTTGGAACCGCTGCCCTGGATGATCGCCGTCGGCGTGATGAACTGGTTCTTGTCGTCCAGTGCACGTGCCCACAACAGCAGGCTTCCATTGTCCATGTCGTGCGACACGGTCGCCGTCAGCTGGCCGCCGTCATCCGACGGGAACTGCGGATCGCGCACGCCATCGGATCGACGATAGAAGCCGCCGATGCTGCCATACCAGCTGTCGGCGATGGGAAAGCCGAAGAAGCCGTCCAGGCGATACATGCCCTCGTCGCCGTAGGTCACGCCGACATCACCCGAAGGTACGTCCGTGCCTTGACGCAGGAGGAAGTTGGCCGTGGCGCCCATCTGCCCGGGACCGAAGATCGCGCCCGGTCCACCCTGCACGATTTCGACGCGATCGATGGTGTCGTCGAGACGGAACAGCGAACTGCTGTCCATGAATGACAGCGACGGCAGTCCATACAGCGGCGTGCCGTTGACCATCATCGTGAAAAACGGTGCGTCGCCGCCACCCGGAAAGCCGGCAATCTCGATGTTGGCGCCGGTCTGGCCGCCGCTGGATTCCGGCCAGATGCCGGGCGAAATCTTCAGCAGGTCCGCGGTGCTCTTCGGATTGGCATCGGTGATCTGCTGCCGATCGGCCGTGACCACGTTGTAGCTTGCATCGATCTTCTTCACGCCACCGGCGTTGGCGGTCACCACGACGGCCTGGAGGGACTTGACGTCCTTGAGGCCGGACTTGGGCCCTCTCTTGTCGGCCGGCGTGCTGGTGGCCTGGGTGTCGGTCTGGGTATTGGTCTGGGTGTCGGCCTGCGCCGCCGGCGCAGGTCCGTTGGGACCTGCCGCCCATGCCATCTGCGGAAGCGCGGCGGCTATCGCAGTCACCAGCGCGAGTCTGACTAGTTCAGGATGATTCATGGTACTCCCTCCTCAAGGCGGTGTAGGAACACCGGTTTCTGATTCAAAGTTGCGTAATTTCTGATTTACCAACGGTCGATCCGGTGACAATCCCGCTCAGCTCCACACCACAAAATCCTCCAGCCTGAATGCGGCCAGATTCGGCAACACGGCATCGGCCTCCGCCAGGACCCGGGCGTCTCCGATGCCCAGGGCCACCATGCCCGCAGCCTTGATCGCCGCTATTCCCGCCTGCGCGTCTTCAACGCCCAGACAATCGGCGACATCGACACCCAGGGCCGCGGCGGCACGCCGGAAGATCTCCGGATCGGGCTTCGCCCGGGCGATCGTCGAGGCGTCGACGATGTGATCGAAGAATTCGCCGATCCCCATTCGATCCACCAGTTCGCCTGCGCTGCGGCTGGCCGACGCCAGAGCCACCTTCAGACCCGCGCGACGCACCCGCTTGAGCGTCTCCAGCGCCCCCGGAAGCAGATCGGCGGCCGAGAACGATTCGATGGCCTTCCGGTAGTAGCCATTCTTCCGGTCGGCAAGCTCCTGCTTCTGCCGGGGCGTGTAGTCGACAGCGGCTTCGCCGAGCACCAGATTCAGCGAGGTGGCGCGGTCGACGCCCTTGAGTTTCTCGCCCAGGCTGTCGCTCCAGGGCAGACCAAGTTCATCCGTCAAGCGCTTCCAGGCCGCCTGATGCAGGTGCGCGGTATCGGCCAGCACGCCGTCGAGGTCGAACACGATGGCCTTGAATGCCTGTGGGAATGCAGTCGCCGATGACAGCGGACACGTGCCCTGTTCGCGCCGATCGGTCAGCACCAGCGACTGGGTGATGCCTTCATGCAACAGCACGGGTTGGCCCGCATGCACGATACCGAGCGGGGCACCCTGCACGAGGGTGTAGTGCGCCGCCGCGGCATCGACCGCGACCGTGATGCAGCGAGCCTTCCAGAAGACACCGAAGCGATAGCCACGCCAACCTGTCGGCAGCATCGGATCGAAATGCAGGCCCTCCGCCTCGGCGCGCAGACCGCCGAATCCCCAGGTCAGGGCGAGCCAACTGCCGGCCATCGCCGCCATGTGCGCACCGTGACTGGTGTTCGCATGGAGGTCGTCGAGATCGACGCGCAGCCCGTCCATGAAATAGTCCCGTGCCTTTTGCGCATGGCCGACTTCGGCCGCGAGCACGGCGAAGGACGACGCGGACAGGGTCGAGTCGTGCACGGTGACCGCCTCGTAATAATCGAAGCTGCGGCGCTTGGTGGCGCGATCGACGTTGTTCCCCGCGAGCACCAGGGCCAGCAGCGCATCGGCCTGCTTGCATACCTGATGCCGGTAGAGCGTCAGGGGGTGGTGGTGCATCAGGAGCGGGTATTTTTCCGGCGGCGTGCCGGCGAAATCCCAGGATGGCTTGTCCAGGAAGGTGTCGTCCTGCGCGACGATGCCCAGGCGTTCGTCATGCGGCAGGTACATCGCTTCAGCGGCGCGCGACCATTCGGCGACCTCGCCGCCGGAAAGTTCCAGCTTCTGCTGTAGCGCATCGAACAGTGCCGGCGCGCTTTCCGCCATTCCCCGCGTTGCTTCCACGGCATAGCGAAGGTGCTCCTGCGCCATGCGGTTGGTGTAGTAGTTGTTGTCGACCAGGGCGGTGTACTCGTCGGGCCCGGTAACGTCGTTGATGCAGAACGCACCGCCACGGCGGGCATTGAAATGTCCGACCTGCAGCCAGATCCGCGCAGTCTCGATCAGGATTTCCGCGCCGCCCTCGGCCAGAAAGGCGCGGTCCCCGCTGGCTTCGACGTAGAGCCTGATCGCGAACGCGATCGCGGCATTGATGTGATATTGCGCCGAGCCGCTGGGGTAGTGCGCCGAGCACTCGTCGCCGTCGATCGTGCGCCACGGGTAGAGCGCACCGCGCTGGTGGTTCATCTCGCGCGCATGGGCGCGGGCGCGATCGAGCGTACGCAGGCGCCACAGCAGGCTCGGCTTCACCAGCGCCGGATCGATCAGCGCGAGTGCCGGCAGCACGAAGGTTTCCGAATCCCAGAACACGTGGCCTTCGTAGCCTTCGCCGGTCAGGCCCTTCGCGGCGATGCCGCCTTGACCGTCGCGCCCGGCCGACTGGAACACGTGGAACAGGTTGAATCTGAGGGCCAGCTCGCTTGCCTCGTCACCGTCGACCGAGAGACTGGCGCGTCGCCAGAATGCGGCGAGCTCACTTGCCTGGGTCTGCAGCAAGCCCTCGAAGCCGGCGTCGATGGCGGACTCGAGCGCGGCTTTGGCGCGGGCATGCAGCGCGTCCCCCGATACCGCCTGGCTCGGCTGATCCCACGCATAGGCGACGTATTTCTCGATCACGACGCTCTGGCCGGCCTCGATGTACCCGGAGTACGACTGGCTGACGCTGTCCGCTTCGGTCGAAGCGCCGGAAAAAGCCAGGCCGCTGACCCGATGACGCTGCACGCAGACCAGGCCAATCGCGCTTTCGCGGGTGCGTTGCTCGAGCCACGCCTCGCTCTGGGTGGCAAGTGCCCGCTGCACCTGCAGGGCGATGCCGCTGCCGGCACCGAAGCGCGGATCATCCCCCTGCGCGGCTGCGCTGCGGCTGCCGGAGATCGACGATTCGAATCCGATCGGGCCGGCGTAGTCGATGGAGTGCAGGCGCAGCCGAATGGCCATCAGACCGGGGCGCGCCAGCGGCACGACACGCTCGGCATCGAGTTCGAAAGTGTGGCCCTGATCGGTGCGCCAGCGCAGGTGACGCGCAAGCCTGCCTTCGCGCAGATCGAGCACCCGACTGAAGGCGAGGATTTCACCTCGGGCCGGATCGAGCTGACGTTCTCCCAGGCACATGCGGATTGCGGTCGCGTCGGCAACGGGTACGCGGGTGTCCGTGGTTCGCGCGAAGCCGAAGTGACGCTCGTGGTAGTGGATCGGCGCTCGCTCCCAGACTCCGGCCAGAAAGCTTGCCTGGGTTGGACTGGCAGTCTCCTCGAAACCCCCGCGCACACCCAGTGAACCATTGGCCAGGGCAAACAGGGTTTCGTCGCGCGCGGCGTGCATCGGCTGCCATTGCGATTGGGTCAGCTGCCAGGAACCCTCTCTTGCCGCAGGCGCGCCCGCCAGTTGCTCCGTGCCCGCGAAATCCTCGCCCTGGACGGCACCAGCCTGAACCTCGGGATGATCCGCACTCATGCGTACAGGCCTGCCCGGAGCGCGCGCGCCGGATCGGCGCGGCCATGCGCGGACGCAGACACCAACGATGAACGTTCCTGGATCAACACTCCCCTCCACAGTGCCGGTGCCGGGATTCCCGCCACTTGCTTTAGCCGGCCTTAGCGCAAACCTAACATCGAACTGTTACCGATATCAAGTTACCGATAACAACGACTGCATTCCATGGCGACACGCATCATCCGACGGCGCCGAGCATCGCGGCTCGCGACCGCTCGACGCACGAACCGTCGTTGTCGTGACACGCCGCCCGGGCCGGGCGTAGGATCGAAATGATTTCGCCTGGACAGGTACCGCGATGAGCCGCGATTTCAATCCAGCACGACGGGCCGTACTCAAATACGGTGCGTTGTCGGCTGCCGGCCTGGCGTTTTGGCCAGATCATGCGACCGCCGTCGCGCCGCCGGCGCCACGGCCGCTGGCCGAGCTCGGCTACGCGCAGGTGCGATTGGCCCCGGGCCCCCTCGAACGGCAGGTGCGCGAGAACCATCGGCTGGTCCTGAATCTCGATGAGAATTCTTTGCTGCGCCCGTTTCGTCTGCGCGGCGGCCTGCCCGCTCCCGGGCAGGAACTCGGTGGCTGGTACGACACCTGGGGCTTCGCACCGGGCGCGACGTTTGGCCAGTGGATGAGCGCCTTGTCGCGCTACTACGCGATCACCGGCGATGCGGCAACCCGGGCCAAGGTCGAACGACTGGTGCGCGGGTATGCGGCGACGATCGAGCCGGATGGAAAGTTCTATCGCAACAACCGGTTCCCCTCCTACATCTACGACAAGCTCGTCGGTGGCCTGATCGACGCTGCGCAGCTGACCGGCAACGTGCTGGCGCTGCCCGGACTGAAGCGCACGACCACGACGGCGCTGCCCTATCTGCCGGCGCACGCGGTTCCACGCAACGAACATGCCCTGCCTGGAGAGGATTTCAGCCAGCACGCCTGGGACGAGAGCTACACCCTGCCGGAAAACCAGTTCATCGCCTTTCGCCTAACCCGCGACGGGCGCCACCGCATGCTGGCCCGGCGCCTGATGTACGACGACTTCTTCCTGCCGTTGGCGCGCGGGGAAAACGTGCTGCCGGGGAAACATGCGTACAGCCACATGAATGCGCTGAGCTCGGCGGCGCAAGCCTATCTTTCACTCGACGAACCGGCGTACCTGGAGGCGGCGAAGCAGGGTTTCGCGATGGTCGACGCGCAAAGCTTCGCCACCGGCGGATGGGGGCCGGACGAACACTTTGTGGCGCCCGGCAGCGGCAAGCTCGGCGCCAGCCTGGCGACGGAGCACAAGAGTTTCGAAACACCGTGCGGTTCCTACGCGCACTTCAAGCTCGCCCGCTACCTGCTGCGCGTGACCCGCGACTCGCGTTACGGCGACAGCATGGAGCGCGTGCTCTACAACACCGTGCTCGGTGCGCTTCCGATCCAGCCTGACGGGCATGCGTTCTATTACTCGGATTACAGCCGGCAGGCGCACAAGAGCTTTCACCCGGATCGCTGGCCGTGCTGCTCGGGCACCCTGCCCATGATCGCGGCGGATTACCACATCAGCACGGCCTTCACCGACCCCCAGGGCATCTACGTGAACCTGTACGTGCCGGCACGGCTCGACTGGGTCCGCAATGGCCAACCCGCGAGCCTGTCGATCGACACCCGTTATCCGCATGCGAGTGCGATCAGCATGACGATGCACACCCCCACGGCTCAGACCTTCTCGCTCAACCTGCGCATTCCTGCCTGGGCCACCGGCGCGAGTGTTCGCGTCAACGGACGGCTCGAAACACGGCCCCTGGTTCCGGGAACCTTTGCCACCTTGCGTCGCCCATGGCGCGCCGGTGACCGGATCGAGCTCGACCTGCCGCTGCAGATGCGGCTGCAAAGCATCGACGCGGAGCATCCCGACACCGTGGCCTTGCTCGCCGGCCCGCTGGTACTGATGCATCTGCTTGACGGCAGTCCGCCGGAACCGTTGACCCGGTACATGTTGCTGTCGGCACGATCACGGCAGGATGACCCGACACGCTGGCGCATCGGCGGTGGCGCAACCATCACCCTGCGCGCGTTTCCCGACATCGGCAAGGAAAGCTACAGCACCTACCGGGATGTCGAGCCTGCCTGACTCCCCATCCTTGCCTTGGACTGCCGGCGTGTCCCAGGAGACTCCTAGGTCGAGCGCACGACCAGACTCACCGGCAAGGTCTCCGATGCCGCGGACTCCCCGCGGATCAGCGCCAGCACCTTGCGCGCCAGCAGGATGCCGCCCTCCTGCCAGTCCTGGTGCACCGAACTGAGCGCCGGCAGGAAACTTGCGCCAAGCGGCATGTCGTCGTAACCCACCACCGAAACATCGCCAGGCACGGAACGCCCCACTTCCTGGATGCCTCGAATCGCACCCATCGCCAACAGGTCGCTGCAGGCGAAGATCGCATCGAAATCGACCCCGCGGGCATGCAGCGAGTGCACCGCGCCGGTGCCGGAGTCGGGCGTGAATTCATCACGTCGCATCAGCAGCGGCTTGATGGCATGCGCGCCCAGCGCGGCCACAAATCCGTTGAGGCGCTCCTCGATCTCCGGATGACTCGGATTGCCGATGAACACCGGACGCCGCCGCCCCAGTCGAAAAAAGTACTCGGCGACCACCGACCCGCCCAGCCGGTTGTCGCTGCCGACCACCACGTGCGAATCGCCCTTCAGTCCCGCTCCCCACACCACCATCGGCACCCCGAGCTTGTGAAACCGGTGCACGGCATCCTGATGCACGCCCTGACCGAGCAGGATCAGCCCGTCGGCCGCCTGCACGGCGGCGGCGGCCGCGCCTTGGCGCGTGGTCAGCAACACGCTGTAGCCGGCCGCGGTCAGCTCCTGCGAAATGCCGCCGAGCAAGCCCAGCGGATATGGGTCGAACATGGTGCGGTCGCTGGACGGCTTCATCTCGACGATCACCGCCACCGTGTGGCTGTGTCGAAGTCGCAGGTTGCGCGCGCTGATATTGAACTTGTAGCCGTGCTTCTGTGCCAGTTCGCGGATCCGTTCGCGCGTCTCCGGATTCACCAGCGGACTGTCGCCCAATGCCCTGGAAACGGTAATTTTCGACAGCCCCGCCAGCCTGGCCAGATCCGCCATCGTGGGTCCGGCCGAATGCAGCTTGCCGCCTCCATGTTTCTTGCTTGTCCGGCTCAATGCCCGATCCTCCCGTGTGCGATTCGGACTGATGCCCGGCCTGACCCAGTGTGGCCATTTAGGCCAGGGCAGTCCATGCCGCTCCAGGCCAGGTCTTGTCCCGGCGACAACGTCGACCCGGTCGCGCCCGTGTACCGCCGTACTTTCGCACGCACATGATACCGTTACCATGACTTGATACCGATACCATTTGCCGGCACACTCCAAGCTCGATCATCGACCCGCTGCGTACCGGCATCGCGCATCGCATCCCGTCCCGATGCACGTCGCCGCGCTTGCGCGGATTCACCACGAAGCAGGTGCCCATGAACCGATTCCGCATGATCGTCGCGCTGGCGTTGATCTACATGGTGTTCGCGATCCTGCTCAACAGCGTCGGCACGGTGATCCTGCAGGCAATCGTCAGCTTCGGCGTGGACAAGCCGCAGGCGAGTCTGCTCGAGTTGTTCAAGGACCTGACGATCGCGGTGACCTCGCTGCTGGTCGCCTCCTTCCTGCCCCTGCTGGGTTATCGCCGCGCGATGATGCTGGCCTTGGCGATCGTCGGTTGCGCCTGTGTGCTGATGCCGCTCTACCCCGGCTTCCACACCACCGAATTGCTGTTCACCTGCATCGGCATCGGCTTCGCCCTGACCAAGGTGGCGGTGTACTCGTCGATCGGATTGCTGACCAGCAACAAGGCCGAGCATGGCCGGCTGACCAATACCATCGAAGGCCTGTTCATGGTCGGCGTGCTGGCCGGCGGCTGGATCTTCAGCGCCTTCATCGATCGTGCCGCACCGGCCAACCTGTCCTGGTTGAATGTCTACTGGCTGCTGGCCGGCATTTGTGCGCTGGTGATCGTGTTGCTGGCCGGCTCGCGGATGGACGAATCGGCGGCGCACAACGCACAGACCAACACGATACGCGGCTCGATGCTCGAGATGCTGCAGCTGTTCCTGCGTCCGCTGGTCTATGTGTTCCTGATCTCGGCCTTTCTGTATGTGCTGATCGAGCAGAGCTTCGGCACCTGGCTGCCCACGTTCAACAACGAAGTGCTGAAACTGCCCAACGCGATGAGCGTGCAGGTGGCCAGCATCCTCGCCGGCGCCACCGCGGTCGGCCGCCTGCTGGCCGGCCAGGTACTCCGGCGGGTACCGTGGTACGTCCTTCTCAACATCTGCATTGTCGGCATGGGAATGCTGGTGGTGGTGACCTTGCCACTGGCCGAGCACATCGTCGCCAACGCGCATGTCGGCTGGCTCAATGCCCCGGTCGCGGCCTACCTGATTCCGCTGATCGGCCTGCTGATGGCGCCGATCTACCCGGTGATCAACTCGGTGGCGCTGAGTTCGCTGCCCAAGCCGTCGCATGCCGCGATGACCGGACTGATCGTGATCTTCTCGGCGCTTGGCGGCACGCTGGGCTCGCGCATCACGGCGATCGTGTTTGCCCGTTTCGACGGCATCCACGCCTTCTATTTCTCGCTGATCCCGATGACGCTGCTGCTGGTTTCGCTGTTCCTGTTCAAGCGCGAGACCGACCGCGAGGGCGCGGCCATCCCGGTCAACATCCGCCTTGCCGCCAAATAGCGTCGCGCCCGAACCGGGGCACGCCTTGCAACTCCTGGAGCCAGCATGAAAGTCCACCGCACCCTGTTCGCCTGCCTGTGCCTGCTCGCCAGCGGCGTCTCCCTGCCTGCGTTCGGCCAGACCGATCCGAGCTTCCTGCTGACCGGCACCGCCAGCAACTTCGGCAGCTACTTCCCCAGCTATCTGGCGAACGGCTATTTCTCGACGATGACTTCGCCGCGCGGCACCGAGCCCGACATGGGCTACATGGTCGCGTTCATGGATTACGCCAAGGGCGACATCGCGCGCCCCGCGGCGATTCCCGGCTGGAGCGAAATCGACTACAACCCCGGTGGCGGCTGGCTCAATGCGATCCGGCTGGATCCGAAGATCTTCGCCGGCTACACGCAGACGCTGAACATGCACGACGGCACGCTGTCGACCGGCTACCGCTTCAACTACGCCAACAAGTCGACCGACGTGCAGGTGACCACCTTCGTCAGCCAGGCCGACCCGCACCTGGCCGCGACCCGGCTGACGATCACCCCGCAGTTCGACGGCAAAGTGCAGCTGACTTTCCCGTTCCGGCTGTGGTCGGAGCACCAGCCACGCTTCCCGATCGCCACGATGACCGGCGACGAGATGATCGACGCGGTGATCGCCAGCGGCCAGAACCTGCAGAACAAGCCGGTACCGACGCCGGATCGCGCGGCGGTCTGGTATCCCGGCCATACCCGCATCCTGGCCAGCGACGGCGACGCGAAGCAGCTTCTGCTGTGGCTGGACGGCCAGGCCGAACAGGGGCTGCACATGGCCGAAGCCGCGGCCATCGGCCTGCCCGCGGGTATCAAGATCGATGCGGTGAGCCTGGAGAAAGGCCCTGACAAGCTGTCGCTGAACCTCACCGTCAGCGTACAGAAGGGCAAGACCTACATCTTCACCAAATACATCGCCGCCTCGCGGCAGGACTGGGGCGGCGATGCCAGGGCCGACGTGAAGCTGGCCGAAGCGGCTCGCAGTGCCGGCTTCGACCACCTGCTCGCGCGCCATGTCGCCGCCTGGCATGCGTTGTGGAACTCCGACATCGTGATCGATGGCGATCCGAAGGTGCAGCAGGCGGTGCACTCGGATCTGTATTACCTGCTGTCCAACACCACCGTCGGCACCGCGTGGCCGATGGGTGCCTGCGCGCTGACTCCCGGCTACGCCGGCCACGCCTTCTGGGACAGCGATTCGTGGGTGTTCCCTGCCCTGCTGTTGCTGCATCCCGAGCGCGCCAAGCCGATCGTGATGTTCCGCGACCGCACCATGCAGCCGGCGCGCGAACGGGCCCAGCAGTACGGCGCGAAGGGCACCATGTATCCGTGGGAAGCCGATCCGCAGACCGGCGTCGACAACACGCCGAATTTCGCCTACGGCGTGTTCCGCGAGATCCACGTCAACGCGGATATCGCGATCGCGCAGTGGCAGTACTACCTCGCCAGCGGCGACGAGGCATGGCTGAAGCAGCATGGCTGGCCGGTGATCCGCGAGATCGCCGAGTTCTGGAAGAGCCGGGTGAGCTGGAACGCCAAGGCCAACCGCTACGAGATCTTCCACGTCACCTCGCCCGACGAGGCCTATGACGACGTGCCGAACGACTCGTTCACCAACGCCGCCGCGCGCAAGGCGCTGGAGATCGCCGGCAAGGCCGCTGCGGTGGTGGGCGCAACGCCCGACCCGCAGTGGGCGCAGATCGCCGCGAAGATGTACATCCCGTTCGACCAGGCGCAGCAGCGTCACCTCGACTTCGATGCCTCGGTGCCGCACGACAAGATCACCTGGATGGGCTCGTCGCTGGTCTGGCTGATGTACCCGAACCTCGACCTGCCGATGACGCCGCAGGTGCGCCGCAACGA
>Ga0134128_10010444_pt1 | contig 11122 bp, 10 predicted proteins | sample KB31754_FD_96462 | JGI IMG/M metagenome (GOLD analysis project Ga0134128, IMG submission 96462) | Terrestrial soil microbial communities with excess Nitrogen fertilizer from Kellogg Biological Station, Michigan, USA - KB3-175-4 | ecosystem: Environmental > Terrestrial > Soil > Unclassified ...
AATGCCAGAGGCTTGATGCGCCAGCGCTTTCGCTGGTCCTTCGGCATACTGCAATCCGTTTGGAAACATCGCGCCGCCTTCGCCCGCGAAGGCGTGCTGGGCTGGATTGCGCTGCCCAACATCGCCATCTTCCAGGTACTGCTGCCGCTGGTGTCGCCGTTTATTGACATCATGTTCTTTGTCGGCACGATCTGGTATTTCGTCCAGAAATCCTTCCACCCTGAGTCCACCGATCCCGGCAGCTTTCAGCGACTGATTGTTTTCTTTGTGGCATTCCTGGTGATGGACTTCCTCGCGTCGGCCATTGCGTTCGCGCTCGAACGCAGCCGGCCGGATGCGCCGGAAGATCCCTGGCTGCTGAGCCAGGTGTGGCTGCAGCGCTTCGCCTACCGGCAGTTGTTTTCGATTGTGTTGCTGAAGACGTTAAAGCGCGCCGCGGAAGGACGCCCCTTCGCCTGGGACAAGCTGGAGCGAACCGCTTCTATGAGTTACCAGCCGTCGGAAAAAGAAGAGTCGGTTAAGGTTCCGTAGTGGCGCCGACCTCGTCCCGGCCCCATGGGTGCGCGGGACGCCCACCCGACGGCCGGGCCTGCCCTGAGCGCAGTCGAAGGGCCTGCGCTACGATACAATTCCCCAGCCATGAGAGCTCTTGGTTCCGGCTTGATCGTATTTCTCTTTTCCCTTGCCGCCTTCGCGCAGGACGGTCAGCAACAGTTTGCGTCCCTGGGCGACTTCAAGCTGGAGAGCGGCGAGACCATCCGCGACTGCAAACTCGGCTACCGCACCTTCGGCCAGATCAACTCCGACAAATCCAACGCCGTCTTGTTTCCGACCTGGTTCACTGGAACTACGGCACAACTGGTAGAACTGGTTGGTCCCGGCAAGATCGTGGACAGCTCGCAATACTATGTCGTCCTGGTCGACGCACTGGGCGATGGGATTTCTACTTCGCCCTCTAACAGCCAGACGCAGCCTCACATGAAGTTCCCGAAATTCGGCATCCGCGACATGGTTGCCAGCCAACATCAGTTGCTGACCCAGGTATTGCAGGTCAATCATCTCAAAGCCGTGATGGGGATCTCGATGGGCGGCATGCAGACGTTTCAGTGGATCGTTTCCTACCCGGACTTCGTTGACAAGGCAATCCCGATCGTCGGTTCGCCCCGGCTGGCGCCCTTCGACCTCATGCTCTGGAAGGGGGAGAATGATGCCATCATGGGCGACCCCGCCTGGAAGAATGGCGAATACACCGAACAACCTGCACTGGCGTTGTTGACGGCCTTTGAAGGTCTCGCCATCGAAACTCCGGAAAAATTCAACGCCGACACGACCCGCGAGAAACTGCCGCAGTGGTTCGCCAAGGCCCAAAAGGATGTCGCCGAGTTTGACGCCAACAACCACATTCGCCAGGCGCAGGCAATGATGGCTCACGACGTGTCCGCACCCCTCGGCGGTTCGATGGATCGTGCGGCCGCCGCAGTCAAGACGCAGGTGCTGGTGATCGTATCGATCAGCGACCACATGGTCACCCCCGGACCTGCCCTGGATTTCGCCCAACTGCTGCATGCCGAAGTGGTGGAATTACGCGACAATTGCGGCCATCTCGCCCCCGGTTGCGAACTCGGAAAAATTGGGCCAGCAATCGCCGGCTTTCTCGCGAAGTAGCCAGCACGCTGCATCAGAGACGTTGATCCAGAGTAGCTTTAGTGGCTTTAGTGGCTTTAGCCGCTGAGGTACCTCTGGAGCTTAGGCCCTTGCGCGCGAGAGAGAGATTTCATAGCGCAGGCCTCCGGCCGGCCCGATGGGATGGGGGGACGCCCACCCGACAGCCGGCGGGACGCCGGCGCTCGAGAACCCACCACGCCCGGGCACAATTCCCGGTGCTACAATAAGCGCGAAGAGTCTTATATCTACCCACCGGCATCGAATATCTCCGAGGTGCGCTCATGGCAACCGTTGAAGCTCCGATCCACACACAGATTCGCCTGCATGAAGGACCATTCGTAAACGAGCCGCTCGTCGATTTCACCAAAGACGAGAATGCGCGCCGGATGCGTGCCGCCATCGACAAAGTCCGCGGCCAACTGGGCCGGGAATATGACCTCATCATCGGCGGCAAGCGGATCAGGACCAGCGACAAGATCAAGTCCATCAACCCGGCCAAGCCCTCGCAGATCGTCGGATTGCACCAGAAGGCCGGCAAAGACCAGGTCGAACCGGCCATGCAGGCCGCGCTAAAAGCCTTTGCCAGCTGGAGCCAGACCTCATTTGAAGAGCGCGCCAGCCTGCTCTTCCATGTAGGCGATGTGTTGCGCGAGCGCAAGTTTGAATTCTGCGCCTGGCTGGTTTTTGAAGTAAGCAAGAACTGGGCGGAAGCCGACGCCGATATCGCCGAGACCATTGACTTCGCCGAATACTACGCTCGCGAAGCTCTGCGACTGTCCCGCACCGAACTGGCGGTACAGATGCCGGGAGAACGAGACATTCTCACCTACATTCCGCTGGGCGTGGGTGCTGTAATTCCGCCGTGGAATTTCCCCTGCGCCATCATGGCGGGCATGACGATGGCTTCCATCGTGAGTGGCAACACGGTAATTCTGAAACCATCGAGCGACTCTCCGACCATCGCGGCAAAGTTCGTGGAACTGCTCGAAGAGTGCGGCATGCCGGAAGGCGTGGTGAATTTCTGTCCCGGCGCCGGCGCCAGCTTCGGAAACGCAGTGGTGGCGCATCCCAAGACCCGATACATCGCTTTCACAGGGTCGCGCGAAGTTGGACTCGACATCAACAAGAGCGCAGCCACACACGCTCCCGGCCAGATCTGGATCAAGCGCACCATCCTCGAAATGGGAGGCAAGGATGCCATCATCGTGGACGCCGACGCCGACGTTGATTCCGCCGTCGAAGGCGTGGCCCAGGCCGCATTCGGCTTCCAGGGCCAGAAGTGTTCGGCTTGCTCGCGCGCCATTGTTGACGAGCGCATCTACGAAATATTTCTGGCGAAGCTGAAGGCGCGAGTAGAGAAAATTACGGTCGGCGATCCCGCGGAAAATGCCAACATGGGCGCGGTAATCAACGAAGGCTCCATGAAGTCGATTCTCGATTACATCGAAGCCGGCAAGAAAGATGGCCGCGTCATCACCGGCGGCGGCACCGCGCAGAGCGCAGGCGAGGGATATTTCCTGCAGCCCACCGTCATCGCCGACATTCCCCCCAAGTCCCGGCTGGAACAGGAAGAAGTTTTCGGCCCGCTATTGGCGGTGATCAAGTCGAAGAATTACGACCACGCGCTCGATATTGCCAATGACACCGAATTCGGCCTGACCGGAGCGGTGTACACCAAGTCCCGCGAGAAGATCGAGCGCGCCATCCGCGAGTTCCATGTCGGCAACCTCTACATCAACCGCAAGTGCACCGGCGCAACCGTGGCTGCGCATCCCTTCGGCGGCTTCAATATGTCGGGCACCGACTCCAAATCCGGCGGTCCGGATTACTTGTACTTGTTCACTCAGGGGAAGGCCATCGGCGAAAAGATCTAATATTCGAATATTCGAACTCAGTGTTTCGCGAGCTTGTCGAGCCATGTGCCGCAAGCGACTCGCCCGCGAAAGAGCGATCTCGGAGCCAAGGGCTCTTGCTACTGAAAGAACGCGGCGGGCCGCCCGCGACCACACGGTGACAGCGGAATATTTTGTAACAATGTGGTAACAAAATATTCTTCCAACCCTCCCCAAGATGCATTTAATTCCTACAGGTTGCGCGAAAAGGTTTTATGGCCGTGATCGAAAATTGCTATTGGACAGCCCTCCCCTCGTTCCCTATCGTTGGAGCATGTCTTCATCATTACCTTTAGAAGATCCTTCCATTGATTTCCTGCACGAATTGGGCACCAGCATGGCGTCGGCGGACGCCTTGCATGAGGTCCTCGCGCGCGTTGTGGATTTCGCTTCGGCCCTGGTGAAGTGCGACTCCTGCCTTATCTATGTCCTCGAGGACGAGCAACTGATGTTGCGGGCGTCGAAAAACCCGCACCCCGAAGTGGTAGACAGCCTAAAACTGAATGTGGGAGAAGGCATCACCGGCTGGGTGGCGGAGCATCGCGAGCCGGTCGCAGTCTCAAAGCACGCTTCCAAGGATCCGCGCTTTCAATTCTTCCACGAGTTACCCGAGGACACTTACGAAGCATTTCTCTCGGTGCCGCTGATGTCGCGCGGTCGCGTGGTAGGCGTAATCAATCTTCAGCATCGCCGCCCTCACGTTCACAACCAGCGAGAGATCCGGCTCATCTCGACCGCAGGTTTTCTCGTGGGAGCTGAAATAGAGATGGCCCGCCTGGAAACTGAGAACACCAATCTCTCGCAGCAACTGGAAACCCGAAAAATCGTCGAACGCGCGAAGGGAATTCTGCAGCGCGATCTCTCGCTGGACGAGGAGCAGGCCTATCTCGCCTTGCAACGGCAGAGCCGGCAGACCCGCAAATCCATGCGGCAAGTGGCCGAAGCGGTTGTTCTCACCGATGAGTTGCGGCGCAACTCCCGAACCCACTAGTCACCAGAATCCTCAGACGACTGCCAAAAATGCGGAAGCGACCACCAGGCTCGATGGCCGCTTCCGCCTCTTGTTCTACTTCGCTGATTGAGAGCCGGCGAGCGGCGGCAATCCTGCCGTTTCCGCCACTGGCACCGCCTTCGGAGAGACAAATTGCAGCGCTATGCCGATGTTTTTCAAGCGCAGCGTATCGACGACTGATTCTCCGCCTTCCTGATGGAGAACCAGACTGCTGCCTCCGACGAAGTCGTCGTCAGAGATTACCTGCGGCAAGATCATCGCCACCATGGGGCCATCAAGGTGACGGACCGAGATTCTCGCCGGCGAACTCTGGGTATCGAGGGAGAATGCGTAGTCTCCCGGAGGCAGTACGGCGTTGGCCCACAGAACCTTATGCGCCAGGCTGAATGTCCCGGTGGTCGTTTGCGCGCGCGCTGGAATTGCTGAAACCCCGATGACCGCAATGGCCAGAAGCAGCACCTTGGAAGGCGAAAATCTCCGAATTGATTTCATGTCCTCATCTCCTTTTTTGGTTTGTCGGGAGCGGACACACCGACGCCTACGCCGGATAGCATCGCTCGCGGTTTTCGTGGGACGACGAGGTCAAGGACTACGGGACGGAACCACAGGGGTGAAAAGCGAACTTCACTGTTCGCACCCATCACCTTGCAATCGGTTTATCGCGGGGGTATGGACGGTGCTACTGTGCCATCCCAGACCGGCAGTGGTCCAACTCAAAAAATGAATTACCACGATTCACGAAGGTTTGGACGCCCTCGTCCGGGCGGGCCAGCGCGAGCGGCCAGGTTTTACAGAGCTCCGCTCCGCCGGCGGGTGAGGCACCCGCCCCTACGTGGTCTGTGCACGCAAAAGCAAAAAGGCCGCCCGCGGGCGACCTTTCAGAACCCACATCTTCTTTACGACGTGACCCCGGCCCCTGCCTGGGGCGTGGCCGCAGCCGCGGTAGCTGCCGCTGCTTCGTTCAGAATCCGGTGATGGATGGTGAATAACGCCAGCTCCAGCCGGTCGGAGACGCCAATCTTGTCATAGACGTTGCGCAGGTAGTTCTTGATCACTTGCTCGGTGGTTCCGAGCTGGGAAGCGATTTCCTTGTTCTTGTAGCCCTGCACGATCAGAGCGACAATGCGCAGCTCTTTCGCAGTCAAGCGGTCGCGCACCCGCAGTCCCACCATATCGTTTTCGGTGAGCTCGCTGGGCACGGCAATGTCCTGCACCCAGTTCTCGCCGCGAGCCACCTTGCGGACACAATCAACCAGCGCCGCGCTGGTCACGTTGCGATAGACCACGCCGTTCGCGCCCGCGCCCATGTAACGCTGCGCGCTCTCACCCGTATCGGCCAGCACCACTACTCGGGTCTTGGCTTTGTTGGCAGCTTGCAGTACGCCATTGAAATCGGAGTGGAAGCCGCCCGCCACCACCAGAACGGCGGCGCGAAATTTGTCCAGGGCCATGAACATCTGCTCCTGGGTCTGCGCCTGCGCCACGATGCGCATTTCATCCTCGACCGCCAGCACTTTGGCGATGCCTGCCCGGAAGATCGCTTGATTGTCGGCCAGAATCAATTTCAGCATCTCTTCAGCTCCTCGCCTTTAGTGGCGAACGAAATCGTAGGAGTCAATCACGCAAGCCACGCCGCGTGCCTCCGTGGGACTACCGCCGTCAGGTTCGTCGGTACGCACGACACGACCCCGGCACTGGATGACCACGCCTTCTTTGGCTCCGGTCATCTCTGGCGGCAAAGTAATCTCAAATTCAACGGTGGAGCCCATCTCGAGAGCGGCATCGGCCTTGATGTACACTCCGGCAGCGCTCAGGTTTCCCGTGAGGCCGCTGTGCTCGCCGCCTGCTTCTTTGTGAATCTTAATCGGTAGTTCCAGGGGAAATCGCTTCCCCGTCCGCGCGTCGGACACAAAGCCTCCTCGCTCCTGCCCATTTCGAGCGAAACCCAACGGCATGCCGGATTCCATGAATGAAGCCAGAACGATCTGCTTGCGCGGTTATATCACGGATGGAGCCCCCCGGAACAGCCTGATAAGGGACACAATAAGGGTAGCAACTAGATTCCCCCTAATCTTTTAGACCAAATGCCACCCGTCTTGTTGCCTGAAACGGCGCAATCTGGGGTATCAGGTACGCCCTTTCGGCCGGTGCCGAGCGGAATTCTTCGGCTATTCTGTTCTCGAAGCAAACTTAGCCCTCTGATTGGCAACCAAGGACAGCTATGAAGTTGCGCCCCGGACATGTCCTTGCCGTTCTGCTGCTGGTGAACGCCAGCGCGGCGGCTCAAATGCCTTCTCACCAATCTACAGTGTCCTTTAGAAAAGGCCCCGATTCGTATCAGCCGATCACCGGCAGGCAGCGCTTGAATTGGACGGTCAAGAGCACGCTCGGTCCGGTAGGCCTCGCCGCCGGCGCGTTCTCGGCGGGCTTCGGCACGGCCATGAACCGCCCCCGGGAGTACGGTCCTCATTGGGAGGGCTTCGGCAAGCGCTACGGGATGCGATTCACCGGCATCGCCACCGGCAACCTCATGGAAGCTTCGCTTGGCGCTCTGTGGGGTGAAGACCCCAGGTATTTCCGCGCCACCGGCCAGTCGGTCAAAGGACGGATCAAGAACGTAATTGTGATGACTTTCGCCGCACGCCAGGCTGACGGAGAACTGGCTCCTGCCTATGCCCGATACGCCGGCATTTCCGGCAACAATTTCATTTCCAACAACTGGCGGGCTGACAGCGAGTCCAGCTTGGGCGACGCCTGCCTGCGCACAGCGCTCGGTTTTGCGGGACGGATGGGTAGCAACGCCTTTGCCGAGTTTTGGCCCACCCTGTCCAATCACCTGTTTCACAAAAACCGCTGATCGTTTCACAAAGAGCACCGACCCAGGCTAAATCCGGATTGGCTGCGTTTCCGCAAATCAAAAAGCGCTTCCGCCGCCGCCACCGAATCCGCCGCCCGAAAATCCTCCACCGCCACCGCCAAAGCCGGAACCACTCGAACTCGAGCGCGGCGCGGACACGAACACCTGGTGCATATCCGACGCCATGTTGTGCATTGAACTGGAAAAGAATAGGGGATTGAAACCGGTCATCCCGTTGGGCGAGACGTACCAGCTCGGAGGATTCTGAATGATTCCGGCAAATGCCTGCGCCCAGTGGTGCTCGACTCCCAGCGCCATGGCGTAGGGGAGATAGTTTGCAAACGTATCGGGCGAGATGCGCCTGAGGCGGTCGGCGTCCACGACGTTCATGAACTCCTGAAAGCCCAGTATTGCAACCCGGGTACGACCGCCCTGCAAGGTCTTCGCCGACATCTGGCGCGCGAACAACCACCAGACGATCGCCGAAATCATGACGCACCCGATCAGAAGAACAGCCGAGCTGAACACCGGTTTGTAACCGGTGAACTGCGAGATGAGAAATGGAGCAACGATCACCAAGGCCGCGACAACGCTGTAGCCATTAGCGGAATCGGGATCGAGCAGATACATGCCTTTGTTCTTGAGCGCCGCCTTAATATCCTGCTGGATGATCGGAATTGCCTTGTAAAAGCGGTTCTTGAGGCTGGAAAGTCTGGTCTGCTCTCCGCCGGCGAAAATATTTTCCATCATGACTCGTTCGTGAGGTGCCAGAACCTGCCATTCAGTCGCCGGCTTGAGGGAGTGAAGGATGTAGTCCTTGGAGTGGAAGATCAGAAGAGTTGTGTCGACAGTCTCTTCAATCTTCACGTAGCCACGCACCGCCAGGTCCACGATCGTGGAAGTAATGTCGCGGGGATGAATCGTGTCGTCAATCAGCGTGCCCGCCTCAGCGGGAGAAATGCCAGCCGGAGGTTCGTACATGGGCGCGACTGAACGCCCGGGTTCAGGATCGCGGCCCTTGTACCACCACAGGACGAACATCACACCGAAGGTAACGAACGGCAGAAACACAATAGGATTGCTGCCCAGAAACCAAAAGAACCGGGTGATTGGCCCCGGCTCATTCAGAATGCCTTTCGGGATGAAGATGTCGATTGTCATCCCGCCGCGCATGGGCAGCGGGTTGGTGGTCTCGAAAGCCAGGTCGGCACCATTAACATCGGACGTGGCATCGCGCTCCGCCGATCCGTAAAGACCGGTAAATGCCTGCGCCCGTAACCTTCCGGCCGCGGCCTTGGGCAGATAAACATGTGCCTCGGCGTGATCAATCGGCACGGGCCAGTCGTTGCCGGTGACATTCCAGAAGAACTCGTCGTGGTCTTCGAAATAACGGATGCCGTTGTGGACGATGTAGCTGATCTCAACCGTGCGCGTGGTGTCCACCGCGCCGGGAATGTAGATTTTCAGATCACGGTAGCCGCCGGAGGTTTTGGATTCGTACTTCAGCTTCTGACCGGAAGCGTCGGTGACCGCCGTGACATCCAGGAACAGAGTGTAGTTTGTGCCGCGAGGGCCGGGATACTCGACAGGAATCGTACGGTGGATGCCATGCCATTGGCCGATGAAGACCAGGTTGACGCGCTCCTTCACCACGGCCGACCCATCTTCACCGATCAGGATGGCGTCCGAGAAGTCGGCAATCCGCCAGCTCTGGGCGAAGAGCGGAACGGCAGTAGCAAGGCAAAACAGAATCAGGAGCCTGGACGGCAAAGCTCTCGCCCTAAGCCGCGAAGCGGCGCAAGAATGTAGCCCACGGTGCAAGCCGTGCGTAAGCAGCCGGCGGATATTGAGCCCCAAAGGGGCGAAAGAATCGTTCAGAATCGACCACTCCTGGGCGGCGGTCTCGCACCGCTCCTTCCCCCCGGTGAGGCTCGCGAGCTCGGCGCTCTGCTATTATTGCGCCGCTTCGCGGCTCACCCGACCTCGACTCGCCTAGAACTTCACTGCCACCGGCTCGCGGTCGGCTGCCGCGACCTCGAAGAACTGGCGCTGCTGGAAGCCGAACATTCCAGCGAGAATGTTCGTCGGAAATGACTGAATCTTAGTATTGAGGTCGCGCACCACGGCATTATAGTAGCGGCGCGCGTTTTGAATCGTGTCTTCGGTCTGACTGAGCGAACCCTGCAGTTGGGTAAATTCCTCGGACGCTTTCAGCTGAGGATAATTCTCGGCCACTGCGAACAAGCTCTTCAGCGCGCCGCTAAGCTGGTTCTCGGCTTCGGCCTTATCGCCAGGTGTGGTGGCCTGCATCGCCTGGGATCGGAGTTTGGCAATGTTCTCGAATGTACCCTTTTCGTGGGTGGCATAACCCTTCACCGTTTCCACCAGATTGGGGATCAGGTCGTGCCTGCGTTTCAGTTGCACATCAATATCCGACCAGGCGTTATCGCAGCGGACGCGCAACTGCACCAGGCTGTTGTACATGCCAATCAGCAGGACGACGATGACTACCAGAATGCCGAGGAAGATTAGGGCCATAAGCCTCTCCCTTGCGTGAAAATGGGGAACAGGGGCGACGGTAGCACACGCCGCACCTCGGCGCAATCGGCCGTCCGCCGCCGGTTGCAAATACGGAGTATCGAGGTCTGCTCCGACAGTTTAAAATTGTTCCGATGTCCAATATCGGCTACCCAAGGAACTACGCGACATGGCTGCCCGCCTTATTGATCTGCTTATCGGCGCTGGGCGCCCAGGGCCAGACCTGCCTCACCACGAGCGATATGGGCGAAGCCACCACTTCGGCGCTGGTGAGCACAGCGACGCGCTTCTACGACATGGCCGCGCGGGGAGACTCGGCCGGGCTGCGCCAGAATGCAATCGCCAGCCTGGCATCAGATTTTTCTGGCATTGAAAGCGCGGTAAAGGAGAACCAGGCAAACCTGTCCGGAATCCAGCCCGTGGCGCGGCCTCCATTCCTGCTCAAGGCAGAGGGGACGGCACCGCTTGATCGCGCCGAGTTCCTGTGTGGCGTGTTTGGGGCGCAAGGGCAGACTCGCGACAGTGCGGTTTTTGTCATTCCCAATCTGCCGCCGGGCAATTACGGCATCGTTACACTCGATGCTGCTTCGCCACAGGGCGCCTACACCGTGTCTTTTGTTTTGCAGCAACAAGGGAACGCCTGGAAATTGGGCGGATTCTACGCCAAGTCCACTCAGATTGCCGGCCATGACGGCAACTGGTTTGCCGCCCGGGCGCGAGAATTCAAAAACAAGGGACAGCTGCGGAATACCTGGTTTTACTTTGGCGAAGCGCGAGAACTGCTGGTTCCCGTACCTTTCATGGCCACTGCCACAACCGACAGACTGTATGATGAGATGCAAGCGGTGAAACCGGCTGATCTGCCTCCTCTCGATCTGGCGGCCGGCGCAAAGACCTTCAAAGTCACCGATCTGTTTCCCGTCCCGGTAGGCCGCGACTTCGACCTGGTGGTGAAATACCAGTCCGCCGATATCTCCGACACCGGAAAAGCTTTTCAGGACAACCTGGCAGTGATGAAAGCGCTGTTGGCGAAGTATCCGGAGTATCGCGATGCCTTTGGAGGAATTGTCGTTCGTGCGGTCGACCCCTCGGGAAAAGACTACGGGTCAATGCTGCCGATGAAAGACATAAAATAAGTTTCCAGAAAGCAGTTTCTAG
>Ga0134128_10010445_pt1 | contig 11122 bp, 9 predicted proteins | sample KB31754_FD_96462 | JGI IMG/M metagenome (GOLD analysis project Ga0134128, IMG submission 96462) | Terrestrial soil microbial communities with excess Nitrogen fertilizer from Kellogg Biological Station, Michigan, USA - KB3-175-4 | ecosystem: Environmental > Terrestrial > Soil > Unclassified ...
CTGTGGTTGGGTATGCATTTACCGATGTGCGCGTACCCAGTCGCGCCATTGTATGAAAAGGCCAGGATCAAGTGCAGCGATGGTCGGACGCTGCCAAAGCGGTTCTGTCCAGAAATTGTCCTGATCAAAACCGCACACGTGTCCCCCCGCCTCTTCCAGAATCAGGCTGCCAGCGGCGTAATCCCAGAGTTTCTGCCCTCCATGCAGATAGAGATCAAATCGGCCGGCGGCGGTATAACACCATTCGAGCGCACAAGCACCATAGTTACGCTGGGAGGAGAAAGGCCGCGAAGTGCAGATGCTTTCTGCAAGCTTGGCACTAAGCCGCTTCAGATCGACATTCGCCATCGCGCTTCTTAGCAGCGGTACATGTTCCTTGATCGGCAATTTTTCGCCATTAAGGTACGCACCTCTGCCATTCTCAGCATAGAACATCTCATCCGCAACTGGATTATAAACAACTCCCAGCACGCTTCTACCCTGCCGCATGAGCGCCACCGAGACGGCAAAATAAGGGAGGCCATTGACGAAATTGGAGGTGCCGTCTATCGGATCCATGCACCAAAGTCCGGCATCACCTGCCAGCCATTGATTGAACTGCTCCTGTTCCGGCATTTCCTCTGCCACCACCGCACCCGGATAAATTTTCCTTAATTCCCCCGATAGTGCCGCCTGCGTGGCAAGATCGGCTTCAGTAAATAGGCTGCCATCCGCCTTGCGCTGCCGCGCCACCCTTAGATAACGGGGTACAATTTCCTTTTTTGCAACTGCCTTGACCGCAGCAATGACCGCATCGAGCATCGATTATTCCGCCCGCCATTTAATCGAACAGCCAATACTGGGAATTTGTTTATCCGGTCCGCGACCCGTTTCAGCAACCTGGAGCATGCCCTCGAAAAGGTCCCGGCGCGCGTCGGGAGCCGCCGACTCCTTGCGCGAAGCATCCAGGCGGCCACGATACTGTAGCTCAAGTAGATTGTTCAAGCCGAAGAAATCCGGCGTGCATACCGCACCATATGCCTTCGCGACTTGCTGGGTTTCGTCCCATACATATGGAAATGAAAAATTGAATTCCGCCGCTACTTTCACCATGTTATCGAACGAATCCTCTGGATAATCGAGTGGGTCGTTTGACATGATTGCGATGGCTCCTATGCCATGCTGGTGTAACTCCGCTACATCGCGCACAATACGATCCCGTATCGCTTTAACATAAGGACAGTGATTGCAGATAAACATCACCAGCAATCCTCTTTTACCTCTTGCCGACGCCAGATTGTGGCGCTTTCCGTCTACGCCCAGTAAATCAAAATCCAACGCTTTCCAGCCAAAATCACAAATAGGTGTTTGCAGGCTTGCCATGGTTTCTCCCCCGAATGCCAGATATTTCTTATGCATAACAAGAATCTAATTCCGGGCAACTTCGGCGTAAAAACTGAGCCTACCCGAATGTACTCAATAACCCAATGCTAAAATCCAATAAAAGAGCCAATAAAAGAGCCATTCTAGCGAAAATTCCGGTTTGTTGAGATCTCATTATATTATCATGGGGACGCTCATTAATTGCAGGGCTCCAGAACAATGGTGCGTCCACGTTTTTACTCTCCCGAAAAAATTGCCACGGGTCGGACTATCGAGCTGCCTGACAGCGTTGTACATCACGCACTGCGTGTATTGAGGCTGGGACAAGGCGACGAACTGATCCTTTTCAATGGCAACGGCGGAGAGTTCCTGGCTGTTATTGAAAATATCGATAAGGGTGGTGCCACCGTAGGGATTGAAGCATATCTGGATATTGAACGTGAGTCACCACTGGCCATCACGCTGGCTCAGGCCGTATGCGTCAACGAAAAGATGGACTGGATCGTACAAAAAGCAGTGGAACTTGGCGTTAGCCGGATTCAGCCTCTCGACACTAAGTTGAGCTTGGTTAGACTTTCGGGCGAGCGAGTGGAAAAAAGAATGAAGCATTGGCAGCAAGTCATCATTTCAGCTTGTGAACAATGCGGTAGAAATCGCATTCCACAGGTATTGCCGCTAGTATCGTTGTCCGACTGGCTGGGCGCACAATTTAACGAAGGGAAGAATCCGAGTAGTGTTAACTTTTCTAGCTTACGTTTTATGCTTTCCCCCACTGCAAGGAAAGGCCTGCACGATTTTCCGGAATCTGTCACTGCTGCTATGCTGACGCTTCTTGTGGGACCGGAAGGTGGCTTGACGCCAGAGGAAGAGGCAGCAGCTCTGGTATCCGGATTTGCCCCACTGCGTCTGGGTAAACGCATGCTCCGCACCGAAAGCGCTGCACTGGCAGCAGTGGCGGCAATGCAGATGCGATGGGGCGACTTCTAATTCTGTGGCTGTAGTTGTAAATTTGGCCTGTTATGGAGTTTGGATTGAGCTGCATTCCGCATTTTTTATTTAATTGGATTTGGCACGAGTATAGATCATGCATCCTTTAGCGTATCAACTTAAAGTGTGAGAGCCAACTCGGATTTCGTGGCTTGGTTTCGCTCGGTAGCCCCCTACGTTAATGCATTCCGCGGCAAAATCTTTGTTATCGCTTTCGGCGGTGAGGTGGTGGCTGACGGAAAATTCTTCGAGCTCGTTCATGATCTCAATTTGCTGGCAAGCCTCGGGGTACGGCTAGTACTGGTGCATGGCGCACGTCCGCAAATTGAAGATCGTCTGAATGAACGCGAGTTGCATACCATATATGTCAGAGGAATGCGTGTTACCGACGCCGTCACGCTGCAATGTGTAAAAGAGTCGATAGGACGAGTTCGGGTTGAAATTGAGGCACTTCTGTCGATGGGATTGCCAAATTCACCCATGGCCAACGCTGCCATTCGCGTTGCCAGCGGAAACTTTGTTACCGCTCGTCCCGTAGGCGTCGTGGAAGGTGTTGATTTGATGCATACCGGCGAGGTACGCAAGATAGATACTGCAGCCATTCGCTCTCGACTGGAACAAGGGGAGTTGGTGCTGCTCACGCCGTTAGGCTATTCTCCCACTGGAGAGATTTTCAATTTGACGCTGGAAAACGTTGCAGCTGAAGCAGCGATTGCGCTTAAAGCTGAGAAACTTGTTTTCCTAATGGATGCCGCAGGTATAGAGACAAAATCTCCTGGCAGCTCCGAAACATTTCTGCTGCGCGAACTGACCGTGGCCGAGGGTAAAACGTTGCTCACGGAATTTGCAAATAAGACTACGAAGCTGTCCGATGATGCGCGGTTATATTTGCCCTTTGCTGTGAAGGCTTGCGAAAGAGGTGTGTCGCGTGTTCATCTCATCAGCAGACATGTTGATGGTGCGATGTTGCAGGAGCTCTTCACGCGCAATGGTATCGGAAGCATGATATCGGCGGGGCCGCTACAAAGTTTGCGGGACGCAAGGATAGAGGATGTCGGAGGTATCCTGCAATTGATCGAGCCGCTCGAAATTGATGGGACGCTGGTGAGGCGCAACCGTGAACTTCTGGAAATGGAGATTGGACGTTTTGTCGTGGTCGAACATGACCATATAATAATAGGCTGTGCCGCACTCTATCCTTTCCCCGACGATCAGGCAGGAGAACTTGCCTGCCTGGTGGTGCATGCTGATTATCGTAGTACGGGATGGGGTGATACGTTACTCAGGAATATCGAAGCCAGAGCCCGATCTCAGGGCAACAATAGATTATTTGTGTTGACTACCCGAGCTTCCCATTGGTTTGTGGAGCGCGGTTTTCTTGAAACCGAAGTGGGAGAATTACCAGTAGCCAAGCAGGGACTATACAATTATCGGCGTCGTTCCAAGGTATTCGTAAAAAAGATATAGCGGCGTGGATAAAGCCTTTGGGCTAGCTCATTGAGCCCGGCAAATAATCGTTAACGGATATGTCTGATATGCAGGTCGGTTACGCAGCCAAACGACATATTCATAAACGAAGTTGCTGTTTTCATGTTTTTTATATTGGAGGAGATCAGTGGCAAGACTTGTTAAGTGTATTAAGCTTGGCCGTGAAGCGGAGGGACTGGATCTTCAACCTTATCCGGGTGAGCTAGGGAAACGTATTTTCGATAACGTATCGAAGGCGGCATGGAATGGATGGATCAAACATCAAACCATGCTGGTCAACGAAAATCACCTGAATCTTGCTGATATCAAAGCACGCAAATATCTGGCCGAACAACTCGAGGCGTATTTCTTCGGTGCTGGCGCAGAGCGACCTCTAGGCTATGTGCCTCCAACAAAGTAAAAATGCGTCAGAACATCCTTGAGTATAAGCAGCTCTCGCGCGACTTGCCCGTCACACGCAGCAAACAATTAAGCAAAATTGTTAAGACAAACCGCGGCTTCTTATGACAAATCTTCCACCAGGCGGTCAATTCCTTAACCGTGAGCTCGGCCAGATAGAATTTAACCTGCGGGTCCTTGCTCAGGCTGAAAACAAGGACAGCCCTCTTCTGGAGCGATTGAAATTCCTGTGTATAGTCAGCAGCAACCTCGATGAGTTTTTCGAGGTGCGTGTTGCGGGACTGAAGGAGCAGATGAATCTGGATACCCCTGGTTTCGGGCCGGATGGCATGGTGCCGCATCAGGTATTCAAGCTGGTATCGGCGCAGGCTCATTCGCTGGTGGCGAAGCAGTACAAGCTATTGAATCAGGACATCCTGCCCGGCCTCGCAGGCGAAGGTATCCGTTTCCTGCGCCGCAATGCCTGGAACGACATTCAGCGTGAATGGATCAAAGAGTTTTTTTTCCGCGAGTTGATGCCGGTACTAACTCCCATTGGCTTAGATATCTCACATCCTTTTCCCCGCGTGCTCAATAAAAGTTTGAATTTCGCAGTTGAACTGGAAGGCAAGGATGCTTTTGGGCGCAGTTCCGGGACGGCTATCGTACAAGCGCCACGGGTACTGCCGCGCCTGATTCTGATACCCCCCGAAATCAGCAGTAGCGAATACAACTTCGTATTTTTGTCCTCCATTCTGCACGCTCATGTGGGCGAGCTGTTTTCCGGTATGAGTGTCCTGGGCTGCTATCAATTCCGTGCAACCCGTAATAGTGATCTGTTTGTGGATGAGGAAGAAGTCAAAAACCTGCGCATTGCGTTGCAAGGCGAGTTGCCCCAACGACATCTCGGCAATGCCGTTAGACTGGAAGTGGCAGATAATTGTCCGCCACACATGTCGGATTTTCTGCTGGAGCAGCTTGGTCTTTCCCGTGATGATTTCTACCAGGTAGAAGGACCGGTAAATCTGGTTCGACTGATGCAGGTCCCGGATCGCATCGCGCGTCCGAGTCTGAAATACCCACCATTCATCCCTGGTTTGCCCCTGACGCTGCAAAAGAAGAAGATTGTTGATATTTTTCAGATGATCCGCAGGAACGATATCCTATTGCACCATCCTTATCAATCGTTTCAGCCAGTAATTCATTTCATTCAGCAGGCGGCAGTAGACCCCGGAGTGGTGGCAATTAAACAGACCGTATACCGTACCGGCATTGATTCATTGGTAATGACGGCCCTTATCGCCGCGGCAAGTAGCGGCAAAGAAGTAACCGTAGTGGTGGAATTACTGGCCAGGTTTGATGAGGAAGCCAACATTAATTGGGCGAGTCGCCTGGAAGAAGTCGGCGCTCATGTGGTATATGGAGTGGTAGGCCACAAAACCCATGCGAAGATGGCGATGGTAGTGCGTCGAGAAGATGGCAAGCTGCGGCGCTATGTGCATCTGGGCACTGGCAATTATCATCCCAGCACCGCCCGGCTGTACACCGATTTTGGCTTGTTTACCTGTAATGAAGAAGTCTGCGCCGATGTGAATGAAGTATTCACACAGTTGACGGGGCTCGGCAAGGCGGGGAAGTTGAAGCATTTGTGGCAATCTCCATTCAGTTTCCACAGCCAGATGCTAATAGCCATTGACAACGAGGTTCAGAACGCCAAGGCGGGAAAACCCTCACGTATCATCGCAAAAATGAATGCACTTCTTGAGCCGGAAATCATTAAGGCGCTTTATGCTGCTTCAGGCGCAGGAGTGAAAATCGATCTCATTATTCGCGGTGTGTGTGCATTGCGTCCCGGCATTGCGGGATTGTCGGAAAATATCCGGGTGCGTTCAATCATTGGACGTTTCCTTGAACACACCCGAATTTTTTATTTCCGTAGCGGCGGTACCCACGCCATATATCTTTCCAGTGCTGACTGGATGGACCGGAATTTTTTTCGACGTATCGAAATATGTTTTCCTGTCCTGGATACAAAACTGAAAAAGCGTGTGTTGACCGAAGGTTTAAATATTTATCTAAAAGATAACGTACAAGCATGGGAAATGGATAGTGACGGTAATTATCACCCTAGATCGGCCCGCAAAAGCAAAAAGTTCTGTGCCCAGGAGGCTTTGCTTACGGAGTTGGCGGCTTCCGCGCAGACCGAGATTTAGCCGAATAAATTCGAACTTATGGGGATGCTCCTTCAAGTCGTGCGTACCGAGACTGAACTCAAATTGCGGTTATCGCCTGAATGCGCCGCCCGATTGCAGCACAACCCGCTGTTGAAATCATTAAATGTTTCCAGCCCATTTACAAAAAAAAACTACAGCATTTACTATGACTCTTCCAATTTTGATCTCAAGCGTAATGGTGTTGCATTACGGTTGCGTCGGGAGGGTAAACGCTGGGTACAGACTATAAAAGGCGGCGGCAGCGCCATAGCTGGATTGCATAAGCGGGAAGAATGGGAAGCGAGTGTGCTTAAAGCGCAACCCGATATCACCAAAATCTCCGATCCACTTTTGATTAAACTATTTAGTGCCGCGGGTCTGCGCGAGCAACTGCGTCCATTATTCACTACTGAATTCAACCGTAGTACTCGCATGCTACACCTGCCTGATGGAAGTGAGGCAGAGTTTTGTCTAGATCGGGGGAAGATCATTGCGGAAAATGTTAGTTTGCCGCTTTGCGAAATTGAGCTAGAGCTGAAATCGGGCAGTCCAGCGGCATTATTCCATTTTGCGTTGGATTTGTTGCGTATTGTTCCCTTCAGATTGGAGAACGTTAGCAAGGCGGAGCGTGGTTATGCGCTTTATTCAGGATGTATGTCTCCACCCTTTAAGGCTCAGTCGATCCAGCTTGTTCCTAAAACAAATGTTGGTGAAGCGTTCAGAACTATTATCTGGAATTGCCTCAGCCATTTGCACATTAATGAAGCTGGTATGCTGGAAGGCGGCGATATCGAGTATCTGCACCAGATGCGTGTTGCCTTGCGCAGGCAGCGATCGGCCTTGAGTATTTTTTCAAAGGGGTTTTACAAGGCGACATTTACGCCGATCGTGCAAGAACTGAAATGGCTGGCCGGGCAATTTGGTCCAGCCAGGGACTGGGATGTATTCGTCACGGAAACGTTGGCTACGGTTTGCGCAGTCTTTCCCGATCATCCGGGTGTATTGGCACTGCAGGAAAAGTGCGAGCAATTTCGTCGCTATCACAATGATGATGCCCGTGCTGCGATAGAATCCAGGCGCTATACGGAGGCAACGCTGAAATTGGGCGCGTGGCTGAGTGCCGAATCCTGGCTTGTGAAGCCCGATGTACCAGCGTCAGATGATCTGATCGATATCGAACCTGGAGTGCCGATTAAAGAGTTTGCTGGAAAATTATTGTCACATCGACATCGTCAACTGAAAAGATATGGCTGGAAACTGGCGCATCTTAGTGCGCAGGATCTGCATGCTTTACGCATCCTTGTCAAAAAACAACGCTACGCTGCCGAGTTTTTTGCCGAACTTTATCCATATAAGGAAACAAAACGTTACATTCAATCCTTATCTACCCTTCAGGATATTCTAGGCGCAATGAATGATACTACCGTTATCGAAGGCTTGCTGAGTGAAGTTTCTATCGCTAAAGATGAAAGTGGCATGCATGAAGCGGTCGGCATAGTCCGAGGCTGGGAGACCAGCCTTGCGCTGACCAAAAAGCTGGAACTAAACAATGCCTGGACATATTACCAAGAAAATAGTCCATTCTGGCAATGAGCTTGCCACGATGGCGCCTCGCTTTTTTTAATGGCAAGGCAAGCCTCTTATTCACTGATAGAATCATATTCCTGTAAACAAAAAGGCGGTTAATACTGATCGCCTTTTTATCTATTCCCGTATCTCGAATCTATTCTCTCCTTGGTTTGGAAGGAAATATCCGGGTTGCCCTCCTTTTTTACTTGATAACGGCTTTCAACTCACCTTTGATATATTTGTTTGCCATGTTATCGAGCACGATGGGTTTGATTTTGTCGGCCTGACCGGCGCAACCAAATGCTTCGAAGCGTGCCTTGCAAATATCTTTTGCCGCTGCAGTTGCATCCTTGAGGAATTTGCGGGGGTCGAACTCACTTTTGTTTTTGGCAAGATGGCGTCGGATGGCACCCGTCATGGCAAGTCGGATATCGGTGTCGATGTTGATTTTACGTACACCATGTTTAATGCCTTCCTGAATTTCCTCCACCGGCACGCCATAGGTCTCTTTCATTTCTCCACCATATTCGCGGATGATGTCGAGCCAGTCCTGAGGTACTGAACTGGAGCCGTGCATTACCAGATGAGTATTGGGAATACGTTGATGAATTTCCTTGACGCGTTCGATAGCGAGAATGTCGCCAGTCGGTTTACGTGTAAACTTATATGCACCATGGGAGGTTCCGATGGCGATGGCCAGCGCATCCACGCCGGTTTGCTTGACGAAATCGGCGGCCTGCTCGGGATCTGTCAATAATTGATCATGAGATAGCTTGCCTTCGGCTCCGTGCCCATCTTCAGCTTCGCCCATGCCCGATTCAAGCGACCCCAGGCAACCCAATTCTCCTTCGACAGAAACGCCGACCGCATGCGCCATTTCCACGACTTTGGCGGTGACCTCGACGTTATACTCATAGGATGAGGGTGTCTTGGCGTCCGCTTCCAGCGAACCATCCATCATGACACTTGAGAAACCGCTGCGAATGGCATTAATGCATACCGCCGGGGACGCGCCGTGATCCTGATGCATGACGACAGGAATATGCGGGTAAGCTTCCACCGCCGCCGCGATCAAATGACGCAAAAAAGCTTCACCCGCGTATTTGCGCGCACCAGCGGAACCCTGCATGATTACTGGACTATTGCATTCATCGGCGGCCTGCATGATGGCCTGAATCTGTTCGAGGTTATTTACGTTGAAAGCGGGCAGACCATAGCTATTTTCCGCCGCATGATCCAAAAGTTGACGCAATGATACGAGTGCCATTTGAGTCTCCTCCAAGTTTAGAATCTGTATAGCTGAACCCTAATATCAAGCTACCAGCAACGGACCAAAGATATCTGGAAATAGGGCTGGATTATCTAATGTTGCGCTGATCGCAATCGCTTATGAGCAACTAGCATATTATCGCCTTGCTGATACGAGCCAGCCTTTCTTGCGCTCCGGTGTTTTGGTCTGGTTTGAGATTACCATGCAAAGTATCTGTGGCTCGCCATCCTAACAAAAGTGAAAAATAGCATCATCGAAGGGCTATGATTCGCGCTGCATTTATGCTTTTCTATATTCGCCTACCTTAACTATCTTCATAGTATTGGTGCCGCCTGCCTTGCCCACCGGTTCGCCAATAGTCATGATAATCAGATCGCCATTGCGCACCGCGCCACGTTTGAGTAATTCGTTTTCCGCGTGATTCAGGATGACCTCGGGATCATTTGAGCCGCCACCAAATTTTACCGGGTAAACACCGCGAAACAAGGTCATTTTACGGCGGGTGTCCTCCTGTGGGCTTAAGGCAAATATGGGAACATTAGAGCTTCTGCGCGACATTAGCAATACCGTCCGTCCGCTCTGCGTAAGCGCGGCAATGGCGCGAAGTTTCAGGCCTCCGGCAGTAAACATGGTCGCGCGGGCAATTGCCTCCTCGATAGTATCAGGAAGACCACCCTGAAGCCGGCGAAGCTCGCTGCTCACCAGATATTCCTTTTCTGCCTCGAGGCAGACCCTAGCCATGGCTGCAACCGACTCGACGGGATACTGGCCCGTAGCAGATTCCGCCGAAAGCATCACGGCATCGGTGCCATCCAGCACCGCATTAGCCACGTCGGATACTTCTGCACGTGTCGGGATCGGACTGGTAACCATTGATTCCATCATCTGCGTAGCAGTCACCACCAATTTATTGTTCGCGCGAGCGGTGCGGATCATGCGTTTCTGGAGTGCCGGTACCACCGCGTCCCCAACCTCCACCGCAAGATCTCCACGTGCCACCATGATCGCGTCAGAGGCCTGCAGAATGTCATCCAGTGCTAGGATTGCTTCGGAGCGCTCGATTTTTGCCATCAGCAGACTTTTGCCACCAGCTTCGTGCATTACGTCCCGGGCCCAGCGCATGTCATCCCCGGAGCGCGGGAAGGAGACTGCAAGATAATCTGCCTTAAGCGCTGCGGCGGTTCTAATATCCTCTACGTCTTTATTGGTCAATGCGGGTGCGCTAAGTCCGCCACCCTTGCGATTGATACCTTTGTTATTGGACAACACGCCGCCTTGCTCTACGACACAATATACCTGGCCTCCCTTGACACCAGAAACGCCAAGTACGATGCGACCATCGTCCAGAATCAGCGTCGCACCGGTTTCAACGTCATTTGGTAGCTCCTTGTAATCCAGCCCCACGCGCTCCTGATCGCCAAGAGCGCATTCGGCGTCAAGTATAAATTTATCTCCCGTTTTAAGTGTGATCTTTCCCTTCTCGAATTTTCCGATCCGGATTTTCGGTCCCTGCAGATCCGCCAGCACCCCCACAGCATGACCCGCGGCACGTGCAAGCGAACGGGTCAACTCCGCCCATTCGATATGCTCCTCCCGCTTGCCATGAGAAAAATTGATACGCACTACGTCCACCCCGGCGTTTATCATGCGCTCAAGAACCTTAGGATCGCTGGATGCTGGACCGAGAGTTGCTACGATTTTTGTTCTTCGAATCATTAAAGGAGGTATTGCGTGGTTAACCTTGCAAAATCAGCGCGCGCGTTGTTCAAGTATCTCCACGGCAGGCAGTTTTTTGCCTTCGAGAAACTCCAGGAACGCGCCGCCAGCAGTAGAAATGTAGGATATCCTGTCATAA
>Ga0134128_10010447_pt1 | contig 11119 bp, 7 predicted proteins | sample KB31754_FD_96462 | JGI IMG/M metagenome (GOLD analysis project Ga0134128, IMG submission 96462) | Terrestrial soil microbial communities with excess Nitrogen fertilizer from Kellogg Biological Station, Michigan, USA - KB3-175-4 | ecosystem: Environmental > Terrestrial > Soil > Unclassified ...
ACGCGAAGCCTGAGGCACTCGCCGGAGGCCGGCAGCGGCGGGTGATCACCGTCCTGGACGGGGGACGGCTCGCTTCCTGAGTTTGAAACGATTGGACCGCCAATCGTTTCAAGTGACCTTTCGACAAAATAAAACTTAATGATTCCGTGGAGCTGAACGGGATCGAACCGTCGGCCTCCTCAATGCCATTGAGGCGCTCTCCCAGCTGAGCTACAGCCCCGAAACCGGTTACCCGGCGGGGAGTAACTAGCAGTCCCAGGCCCCGAGGTCAACGGCCTAGCGAAACAGGGTCTCGAACCGGGGGTTCCCGCGCAGTCGGTCCCAGTCGTTCGACAGATAGACGTCGCGCAGCACGCTCTCCGGGCGCGGCACGGGTGGGCGCAGGACGAAGCTCTCCAGCGCCGCGAGGGCCGCCTCGGTCTCGCCGAGCGCCGCCGCGCAAGCTGCCCGGGGGAGGGCGGTGGCCAGGTCGGCGCGCTGGGCGGCGGTGAGGTGGGCGCGGGCGGCGCGCGCGGCGGCGGGGTCGCCGCCGGCGGCGAAGGTGGCGCAGAGGAGGAGCGCGATCTCCGGGTCGGCGCTGTCGCGCGGGCCGGTGGCGGCGGCGCGGGCGGTCTCCAGGCGCTCGCGCGTTCGGACGTAGAGATCGGGCGGCAGGCGGCCGAGCGCGGCGCGCGCCGCCATCATCTTGGCGCGCAGGAGGCGCGCCTCTTCCAGCGACTGGCGGCGCAAGAAGGCGCGGCGGGCCTCTTCGGGGAGGTGGATGAGGGAGGGGCCACTGCCGGCGCGCGCGCGGGTGGCGAGCGCTTGTGACGTCAGAAGCTCGCGCTCGGCCTTGGCGACCGCGCTCTCGAGCGCGCGCGAGGGGCGGGTGCGGGCGACGGCGCTCCAGGCGTCGGCGGCCTGGCGGTAGAGGGCGCGCGCGTCGTCCCAGCGCATGTCGGCGTCGGCGGCCGCGGCGCGCGCGTAGGTCTCGCTGGGGAAGACGCGCTCGAGCGGGGCGCCGACGTCCTCGCTGGCCACGACCGTGACGGTCCGTCCGGGCACGGCCGAGATCGCGCCCGCAAGCAGCGTCAGGGGGAGGATCGTCGCCAGCACGACGCGATGTTAGCGCGGCGGGCGCGCGGCGCGATCTTGACGGGCGGCCGGGCGGCATAGTACCGACGGACATGCGACTTCCCGGCTGGTGGTGGGCGGCGGGCGCGACGGTGGCGCTCGGGGCGTGCCACAAGGGCGCCGGACCGACGGGGCCGGCCACGCCGACGGCCGCCGACTTCGCGATCCTCGCCCGCGCGGAGACGGGGCCCATCACGGCGATGGCCGCCAAGTCCCCCTCCCTCTGGGCCGCCGGCGCGCCGGGGTTGCGTCGCTGGGACGTCACGAGCGGCGAATACGAGGTGGTCGGCGGCGGCGCCGCCAAGGGGACGCGCGCGCTGACCGCGCTGGCCGTCGACGACGAGGGGAGCGCCTGGGTGGCCAGCGCCGATGAGGTGGGAAGGTGGGTCGCCGGGAAAGACGGGTTCACCTATCAGCCGGCCGGCTCGCCAGGCGACGTGGCGGCGCTGGCGCCGCGGCGGCCGGTGAAGACGAAGGGCGTCTGGGCCGGCGGTCCGGGCGGGCTCTACCGCTACGACGGGCGTCGCTGGGCGATCGTCGACGGCCTGGGCGGGGCGGCGGTCAGCTGGCTCGGGCTCGACGACGACGGCGTCACCGCCTGGGTCGGGACGCGCGACCACGGGCTCTACAAGGCGGACGACCGCGGCGCGGCGCCGGCGCCCGGCGGGGCGGTGGTCGGTTGCGAGCAGATCGTCGGGATGGCGCTGACGGCGTCGGGGACGCGCGTGGTGGCCGGCAACGTCAACGGCGATGCGCGCGTCTACGCGCTCACGATGGCCGGGACCGTGGAGCTGCGCGCGCCGGTCGGCGTGCACGCGGCGGCGCTGGCCCAGAAGGGGAGCGAGGCGGTGCTGATCGCGGGCCCGATCGGGCGCGAGCGCGCCTATGCCCTGCGCGCGCTCGCGCCGGGCGAGCCGGTCCCGGCGGGTGGCCTTCGCTTCACCGAAGTGGCCAGCGAGATCGCCCACTGGACCGCCGGACCCCTCGACGTCGTGGTCCCCGAGGGGGTGACGGTGGCTGCGGGCATCGGGAACGATCTTTACTGTGGGACGCGGGCGGTCGGCGTGGCCCGCGCGGAGGCGGGGCGGCCGTCCCCCTTCGACGGGTCCGAGTTGGTCGGCGACGCCGAGCGGTTCACGGTGGCCTGCCGCGCGCCCGGCGACTGCCTGGTGGTCACCGACGGGCCGCACGCCTGGAAGACCGACGGCGAGAACTATGCGGCGGCGAGTGTCGGCGAGCCCGAAGGGGCGGCGGTGCTGGCGGTGGCCCTCGATCCCCAGGGGAACGCCGTCGCGCTCTGCACCGATCCGCGGCTCAAGGGGCTGGTCGTCACCCGGCGCGCGGCGGGGCACGACGACTGGCACCCCATCGCGCGCGCCTCCCTCGAGCTGCCCGCGGACGCGGCGCCCAAGGCGACCTTCGCGGCGGTGTCGCCCGGCGGCGCGCTCTGGGTCGGCCTGCGCGTCGCGCGGGGCGGCGGCGAGGAGGTCGGCTACGGCGCGCTGGAGATCGATCTGCAGACGGGCGTCAGCGTGCAGCACCGGCCGCGCCGTCCGGGCGAGCCGGTCCCCGCCGACGCGCTGCCGCTCCCTGCCGATCTGAACGCCGTGCTGTTCGAGGGCGGCGCCGTCTGGTTCGCCTCGCTGGCGGGGGTGGCGCGCTTCGCCGAGGGACAGCTTTCGACCTGGGGCGAAGCGGAGGGGCTCTTGAGCGAGCTCTGCTGGGGCCTGGCGCGCGGCGCCGACGGCGCGATCTGGGCCGCCACCTCCGAGGGGTTGGCGCGCTTCGACGGAAAGAGCTGGCATCCCGCCGAGGGGAGCAAGCCGGCCGTGCACGGCCTCGGCGTCGACGACGCCGGCTGGCTCTGGGCGGCGAGCGCCACCGGGCTGCGCATCGTCGGCGCCAGCGGAAACCTCGACCGGGGATCGCTGGTGATCCCGGACGACATGCACGATCTGACGCGCGACGCGTTCGGCCGGATGTGGGCGCTCACCGCGTCGTCGATCGCCCTCGTCGCGCCCGCGCCCAAGCCCGCACCGCGATCGCCAAATTAACCACGGGCGAACACCGTGATATGGTCGTCGCGTGACGACGCATGAGGGCGCCCGACCGGCGGATCCGGTGATTCCGGAAGTGCTCCCACTCCTGCCGATCCGGGACCTGGTCGTGTTCCCCTACATGATCGTGCCGCTGCGGGTGACGCGCCCCTTGTCGATGGAGGCGGTGGCCAAGGCGCTGGAGGCCGACGAGCGCCTCTGCTTCCTGGTCGCGCAGCGAAACCCGGGCGACGACGAGCCGTCGCCGCAGGGGTTCTACCGGACCGGCACCATCGGCATGATCATGCGGATGCGCAAGCTCTCCGAGGGGGGGCTCAAGGTGTTGGTGCAGGGGCTTTGTCGGGCGCGCATCAGCAAGTTCGTCTCCGAGAGCCCGTGCTATCGCGTCAAGCTCGATCGCACCGAGGACAAGCCGCCGACGCGGTCGCTGGGGATCGAGGCCTTGCTCCGCTCGGTGCGCGGCAACATCGACAAGCTGTCGGGGCTGGGCAAGGCCATCCAGCCCGAGCTGTCGATGGTCGTGCAGAGCGTCGACGAGCCGGGGCGAATGGCCGACCTGGTCGCCTCGCACCTGACGCTCAAGGTCCCCGAGGCGCAGGAGCTGCTGGAGCTCGACGAGTCGGTGCAGCGCCTCACGCGCGTGAACCAGACGCTGGAGAAAGAGATCGGCATCCTCGAGGTGCAGTCGCAGATCCAGAACCGCGCCCGCGAGGAGATGTCCAAGACCCAGCGCGACTACTACCTGCGCGAGCAGCTGCGCCAGATCAAGCACGAGCTCGGCGACGGCGACGTGCACGGCGAGGAGATGGACGAATTGCGCGCCAAGGTGGCGCGCGCGGCCCTCCCCGAGGAGGCGCGCGTCGAGGCGGAGAAGCAGGTGCGGCGCCTCGATCAGATGCACGCCGAGAGCGCCGAAGCGGGCGTGCTGCGAACGTACATCGAGTGGCTCATCGAGCTCCCCTGGAACGTCTCCAGCGAGGACACGCTCGACCTCGAAGCCGCGCGCCGGATCCTCGACGAGGACCACTACGACCTCGAACAGGTCAAGGACCGCATCCTCGACTACCTGGCCGTGCGCAAGCTGCGCGGCGGGTCGCACGGCCCCATCCTCTGTTTCCTCGGCCCCCCCGGCGTCGGCAAGACGTCGCTGGGCCGGTCGATCGCGCGCGCCATGGGGCGCAAGTTCCAGCGCATCTCGCTGGGCGGCGTGCGCGACGAGGCGGAGATCCGCGGGCACCGCCGCACCTACGTGGGCGCCTTGCCGGGGCGTCTCATTCAGGCCCTCAAGGCGGCGGGCACCAACAACCCGGTGCTGCTGCTCGACGAGGTCGACAAGGTGGGCTCCGACAACCGCGGCGATCCCTCGGCGGCGCTGCTCGAGGTGCTCGACCCCGAGCAGAACCACAACTTCCGCGATCACTACCTGGGCGTCTCGTTCGATCTGTCGAAGGTGGTCTTCATCGCCACCGCCAACCAGCCGGAGACCATCCCGCCGCCGTTGCGCGACCGCATGGAGACAATTCGCCTCTCGGGCTACGCCGAGGAAGAAAAGCTGGCCATCGCCGAGCGCTACCTCATCCCCAAGCAGATCGCCGAGGCGGGCCTGACCGCCAACGAGATCGTCATCAACCGCGAGGTGACGCGGCGGATCGTCAGCGAGTACACGCGCGAGTCGGGGCTGCGCGAGCTCGAGCGCCTCATCGCCCACCTGGCGCGCAAGATCGCGCGGCGGGTCGTGGAGGAGTCGGCGCGCGCCACCAACGGCAGCGTGACCACCCCACGCGCGCCGACCATCGGCATCGAAGAGGTCCCGGCCTTTCTGGGGCCGCCCCGTTATCTGCCCGAGGAGCGCCACCGCGCCGCCGAGATCGGCACCGTCAACGGCCTGGCCTGGACCCAGTACGGCGGCGAGGTGCTGCTGGTCGAAGCGCAGACGATGGCCGGCAAGGGGTCGCTCATCCTGACCGGGCAGCTCGGCGACGTGATGAAGGAGTCGGCCCAGGCCGCGCTCTCCTTCGCGCGCGCGCACGCGCTGGCGCTGGGCCTGAACGCCGAATTCTACTCGGGCCGCGAGATCCACATCCACGTCCCGGCGGGCGGCGTCCCCAAGGACGGCCCCTCGGCCGGCGTGACGATGGCCTGCGCGCTCGTCTCGCTCGTCTCCGGCATCCCGGTGCGCCACGACGTGGCGATGACCGGCGAGCTCACGCTGCGGGGCAAGGTGCTGCCGATCGGCGGGCTCAAGGAGAAGCTGCTCGCCGCCACGCGCGCCGGCATCACCACGGCCATCATCCCGGCCGCGAACTCCCCCGAGCTGACGGAGATCCCGAGCTACATCACCGACAAGCTGTCGGTGCGGCCGGTGCGCACGATGCACGAGGTCCTGGAGCTCGCGCTGGCGCGCCCGCTCGGCTCCAAAGCCTCCGCCTCGGCGTCCGCCTCCGCGAGCACCGGCGCTGCTACCGCCGGCAAAGGCGCGCGGTCACGAAAAGTCGGGGCCCGCCCCGGGATCGCCTGACACGCTGGCTTCGGCTCCTGGCTTCGGCCCCTGGCTTCGGCCTCTTGACGTAGCTTGCGTCCGTTACGTGCGGCGCAAACGCCTCGCCTTGACCTGACGCCTCTGGCCGCCCGTGGACTTTTTTCGGCGCGTGGGCTGCGTCTACGACATTAAAGGCAGCCCACGCGCCGAAAAAAGTATCGTGCGGCCCTCGGCGGTGGGTCGAGGCGCTCGGTGCGCTCCGCACGAAGCTGAAGCGAGGGCTCGGCGGGAAGAAAGCGGCGCCTCGGCGCCAGTCAGTCCCGCCGCAATGCCGAGGCCGCGATCAAGGGGAACTCGACGACCGCCGCGTCGGAAAGGGCGGCCGCCGCCGTAGATCCCGGGCCGGTGGGTGCCGAGCCGGGCGACCGGGTGTACAAATGCGACGGCACGACGTTCCCCAACGCTGCGACCATGGACTGGCGCAGCGTGGGATTGTCGCGCTCGAGCGAGGCGAGCAGGGCCTTCATCTGCTTGCGCTGCGCGTCTTCTTGGGACCCGCACAATTTGCACGGGAGGATCGGGAACTCGCGCGCCGCCGCGAACGCAGCCAGGTCGGCCTCCGCCGCGTAGGCCAGCGGGCGGATGACGACGAAGCGGCCGTCGTCGGTCACCAGGCGCGGCGGCATGGTCGCCAGCTTGCCGCCGAAGAAGAGGTTCAGGAGCAGCGTCTCGAGGGCGTCCTCACGGTGGTGGCCGAGGGCGATCTTGTTGCAGCCGAGCTCACCGGCGGCGCGGTAGAGGATTCCGCGCCGCAGCCGCGAGCAGAGTGAGCAGTAGGTCTTCCCCTCGGGGATCTTGTCGGTGACGATGGCGTAGGTGTTCTCACGTAGGATTTTGTAGGAAACGCCGCACCCCTGGAGCCAGCGCTCCAAGGGTGCGCCGTCATAGCCCGGCTGCCCCTGGTCGAGGTGCACCGCCACCAGATCGAACGCCACGGGCGCCCGGGCCTGCAGGTCGTGCAACAAGACGAGCAGGCCGTAGCTGTCTTTGCCTCCAGAGATGGCCACCATGATCCGATCACCGTCTTCGATGAGACGGTGATCGCCGATGGCGCGGCCCATGTCGCGCTTGAGGCGGCGTTCCAGATCCATGTTCGACCGGGCTCACATGCTACCTTCATAAGAGCAGGCGGCGCCACTGATGTCCGAGGCGGCAAAGACCGGGCGAGCCAGGCGGCGCCGAGCCGGCTGGGCGCCCGCGGTCGCCGCCTCGGCCCTGGTCCATGCCGGCGTGCTGCTGGGGCTGGCGCTTTACGGGCGGTCGCCGGCCGCTCCGGTGGCCGGCGAGGCGGCGGCCGACGCCCACCGGGCCTTGCCGGCGCTGTTGCCCCTCGCCGTCCCGGTCGAGGTCGCCAGCCTCGACGTGGCCGACCTGCCGCCCATCGACGCGCCTCCGCCGCTCGCTCGGCCGCTGGATGCGCCGCCCGGCGAGCGGGACAATCCCGCCCCGGTGACGGTCGCGCCCGCCGACGCCGACGGGCGCGACCGCCGCCCGCCCGCGCCCGATCGTGGCGCCGCGGGTGGCGCGCCGCCGGCGCACGCCTTCCGGCGCGACAGCTCGACGCTCCATTCGCGGCTCACCGACGGCGCCAGCGAGGCGCAGTCTGCCGAGCTGCGTACGTCGCGCCGGCGCGCTTCAATGCAGGCGATCCGGCGCGAGCCGAGGGTGGGGATCGGCGACTCGGTGCGTTCGACGGTTCCCAGCCGGGCGCCGATCTCGCCCGCGGCCGCCGCGACCGCGCCCGCGCTGGGCGGCGAGCCGGGCGGCGCGTCGCTCACCCCGACGCCGGCGGCGCCGTCGGAAGGGAAGCCGCTCGCTGCGCGCGTCGATCTCCACCCGAACGCCGCGCACGGCGTCGGCCCCCTGGACGCCGAGGCGGGGAAGCGGAGCTTCGACGTGCAGCATCCCGGCGCCGCCGTCGACGATCGCACGCAGCGAACCGCGTCCGCCGAGCTCCACCCCGGCATCACGGACTTCTCGCGCGCCGCGGCGCCGCGGCCGGTTGCCTTCGCCGACGGGCACGGACCGGCCGACACGCCCGGCGCCGTCGCGCGGCCGACGTCCGGCGACGCCCCCGCCGAGCTGGGCGCGCCCAACCCCCGCGAAATGGGCCCCGACGTCGAGGAGCGGACCCGCGACCGCCGCTACCAGCGCTACTCCGACGAGATTCAGCAGCGTGTCCGGAGAATCCGGGAGTTTCCGCGGTCGCTGGCGGTCCGCCTTCTCGAAGGGGAGACGATCGTCGCCTTCGTCGTCGACGTGAACGGCCGCATCAGCGATGGGCCGCGCGTCGTCAAGTCGTCAGGTTTCGAGGAATTCGACGCCGCCGCCGTCCGGGCCGTCCGCCGCGCGGCCCCGTTTCCGCCCATGCCCGACCCCGGGTCGGCGCGCCCCTTGCCGGTGTCGCTGCGCGTGATATTCGACAATCCCGTCGTCCGCTAGGCTCTAAATCCAGGAGTAATCTCGCCGCGGCGGCGCTAGATTTGACACGCTGGGTGAGGCTGCGACATGCGTGTGACCAGCCAACGACGATCTGGCGCCGCCGGCGATAGCCGCGGGGACACGCACATCGGCGGGCGTCGCCATGGGCGGAAGATAGGATTCTGGCTGGCTGTCGCGGCGCTGCTGCACGCCGAGATCATCCTGATCGTCGGCGTGGGGCTCTACCTCTACGCCCCGCGCAGCGCCGAGCTGGCCCGCACGCTCTCCGGCGGTGGCGAGGGGTCGTCGATCGACGTCGGCATGATCGACGAGGACGCGGCCCGCGAGATCGTGGCCGATCTGGAGAAGCAGGAGGAGGAACGCAAGGCCGAGGAGACCCGCAAAGAGGAAGAATCGGTCCACCCGCCCGGGCAGGTCGTCGATCTGCCGGCGCCGCGCGAGGAGCACCGGCCCGACAGCGCGAAGTTCGTCTCCGAGCACGACAGCACGGTCACCCACGAGACCAAGAAGTACGGACATTTCCAGGACAACGCGCGGCAGGGCGATGAGTCCGGCACGGCGGCGACGTCGCAGCCCCAGGCGCCGAAGGGCGACGGCCGGCTGGCGATGCGGACGCCCGATCTGGGTCGATTCCTCCGCGGCGCCCAGTCGGCGTCGGGCCTGCCGGCGCGGGTCGGGCGTTCGGGCGCCGCGTACGGCGCGCCCGACCCGGGGCGCCCCGAAGAGGGGGGCGTGTTCTCCGGCCAGGGCGCGGACGGGCGGCCGCGCGCCGGTGGGGGCGCGCACGGCGGCCAGGGCCTGGCGCTGCTGCCGACCGACCAGCAGATGGCGCGCGCCGTCGGCCCCGGGACGCAGGACGCGCTCAACAACGTGGACGACGGCGAGGAGACCGCGCTCAACTCCAAAAAGTGGCGCTTCGCCTCGTTCTTCAACCGCGTCAAACGGCAGGTGGCCGAGCACTGGCACCCCGAGGAGTCGTACCGCGAGCGCGATCCGACCGGAATGATCTACGGCCGCAAGAACCGCTACACCGAGCTGCGCATCCAGCTCAAGCCCGACGGCAGGCTCGGCAACGTGGCGGTCTACCAGCCGAGCGGCCTCGATTTTCTCGACGACGAGGCGGTCGAGGCCTTCAAGGAGGCGGCGCCCTTCCCCAACCCGCCGCGCCAGCTCATCGAGGCGAACGGGCTCATCAATTTCGGCTTCGGGTTCCTCTTCGACCTCAACGGTCCGCCTGAAATGCGCTGGTTCAAGTACTGACCGGGCACGGGCGGACTTGTACAGAGCTTGTCCAATGGACAGGTTCGTTGTTGTAGGAGGTCGGGTCCATGAAGCTCGGCCGTTTTGTCTGGTCGACATGGGGCGTGCGACTGGCGCCACTTTTTGTGGCGCTGGGAACGACTGGGCCGCTGGCCAGCGTCCCGGCCCGCGCGGCTCCGCCGGCCCGTCCCGCCGCCCCGGCCGGCGATCCGCTGTCGCCCTCGGCTTTGCTGTCGGGGCCCTCGCTCTATGAGACCGGGAAGGTCGGTGTCTCACCCGACACCGCCCCCGCGCCGGCGCCCACGCCCGTGCCGCAGGAGCTGCAGTGGGCCGGCAACGGCGAAAAGTCGATCAAGCCGGTGGCCGCCGATATCGCCGACGCGCCGCCCCCGCGACCCCCGGAGGGGGTGATCGCGCCGGCGCGACTCGACCGCGAGATCGCCGGCTACTTCGAGGCTTTGGACAACTGTCGGGTCGACGTGGCCCGTGCCAAGCAGGTCGCGGTCGGCAAGGTGACGGCCGACCAGCTCTGGCTGCGCTGGACCATCGAGCCCTCCGGGGAGACCGGGCCGACCGAGGTGGTGGCCACGACCCCGGTCGATCTGGACGTCATGGACTGCGTGAAGTCGGCCATGAGCCGCTGGACCTTCACCGCCCCGCGCGGCGGCGCGGTCCACGTCGAGCGCGCGTTCGCCTTCCGCAAGGTCCCCTGAGCCGCGGAACCCCGGCGCCGACGGGGTTTTCGACGTTCCGGTCGCGCTCTTTCCCCGCACCGGGCAGCGGTCGTGTTATTGATCGATCGCTCGTCATGAGCTCGGTCGGCGGGACCACGACGGTTACCGAGGCGGCCTCGGCCGCGAGTGTAGACTCTCATCAGGCCGCGTTGGTCTGGTTGTTTCCGCGCGCCATCGGGCCGGTCGACCTCGGCGCTGGCGGCGCGCGGGAGCTGAGCATCGGCCGCGACGAGACCTCGGCCGTGTGCCTGAGCGGGAACGACGTCTCGCGCCGCCACGCGGTCCTGCGCATCGCCGCCGACGGCGGCGCGCGCATCGCCGATCTGGGGAGCCGCAACGGGGTGCGGGTGAACGGGCGTCCGGTTTCAGAGTCGGCGATCGGTGTGGGCGACGTGGTCCGGCTGGGCGGCTGGGTCGGCCTCGTCACCGCGACGCCGGGCGCGTTCAGCGAGATCGCGCCCGGTCTGTGGGGCGGGGCGGCGCTGCAGACGGCGCTGGCGCCGCTGCGGCAGGCGGCGGCCAGCGATCTGCCGATCGTCCTCGAAGGAGAGACCGGCACCGGCAAGGAGCTGGTCACGCGGGCGCTCCACCGCTGGAGCGGCCGGCCCGGCCCGCTGGTGGGGGTGAACTGCGCGGCGCTGCCCGAGGGGCTGGCCGAAGGCGAGCTGTTCGGCTATCGCCGCGGCGCCTTCACCGGGGCCGATCGGGCCAGCGCCGGGTTCTTCCGCGGCGCGCACGGCGGCACGCTGCTGCTCGACGAGGTGTCGGACCTGCCGCTCCCCCTGCAGGCCAAGCTGCTGCGCGTGCTGGAAGAGCGTGAGGTGCAGCCGCTCGGCGAGATCCGCCCGGTCCCGATCGACGTGCGGGTGGTGGTCGCCGGGCAGCAGCCGCTCATCGAGGCGGTCCGCGCGGGGCGGTTCCGTGCCGATCTGCTGGCACGGCTCGACGGCCTGGCGGTCAAGCTGCCGCCGCTG
>Ga0134128_10010449_pt1 | contig 11118 bp, 9 predicted proteins | sample KB31754_FD_96462 | JGI IMG/M metagenome (GOLD analysis project Ga0134128, IMG submission 96462) | Terrestrial soil microbial communities with excess Nitrogen fertilizer from Kellogg Biological Station, Michigan, USA - KB3-175-4 | ecosystem: Environmental > Terrestrial > Soil > Unclassified ...
AAAGGCCCATGCAAATTCATCTTCATCGCCGGCCAGACGCCGTCGGACGAGAAGTATCAGCCGGTGTCTCCCGGCGATTACAAAGGCCAGTACGAGCACATCATCAAGATGCTGACGATCCAGCTCAAGGCCGCCGGCGCGACCTGGGACGATGTCGTGGTGCGCCGCGTCTTCACCCTCGATGTCGACGCGCTGCAAAAGGCGCTCCGCGACGTGAAGCGCCCGGAGAACAAGGATTTCCCGCCGACGTCGACGATGATCGGCGTGACGCGGCTTTCCAACCCGGGCTTCCTGATCGAAATGGATCTGATCGCGATCACCAACGCCTAGCACTGGCCGGGAGCGCTCGCGTGGAAAAAGCCATCATCAATCCGCCGGAGCTGATGAAGCATCCGAGCTATTCGCGCGTCATTACCGTGAAGGGCCCGTGCAAATTCATCTTCATCGCGGGGCAGACGCCGTCGGACGATAAGTACCAGCCCGTCCATCCCGGCAATTACCAGAAGCAGTACGAGTACGTCATGGACATGCTGGCGCTCCAGCTCAAAGCCGCCGGCGCGAGCTGGAGCGATGTGGTCGTGCGGCGTGTCTATACGCTCGATGTCGATGCGCTGCTCAAGGTGATGCGCGATCCGACGACCCGGAAGTACGAGAACGCCGATGCCCTGCCGACCAGCACCATGATCGGCGTGACGCGCCTCACCAATCCCGGCTTCCTGATCGAGATCGACCTCGTCGCGATTACGGACGCGTAGCAAGGTCCCTTCACCCCCACCTTACCCTCCCCCTTCAAGGGGGAGGGGTTTATTTTTGAGATCGCTCCTCCCCCCTTGAGGGAGGATGTCAACGCAAAGCGTTGACAGGTGGGGGGTGCTCTACACCAGCCGCTCTTCCTCGTTGCGCGGCGCCATGTCGAAGGCGTTCACCGTCGCCGACGCGGTGACGTAGAACCCGATCGTCGCCACGAGCTCGATCAGCTTGTCGCGGCCGAGCATATCCAGCGCGCGTTTGTAGCTGCCCTCGCTCAAGCGCTTGGATTGCAACAGCTCGCAAACCGTGTCGTAGACAACGCGCTCGTCCTCCTTGCCGAGATCGGGCGTGCGGCGGGTACGGATCGCATCGATCACCGCGGGCGCGATGCCGGCCTCGCGCGCGTAGCGCGTGTGCGTGGTGAAGACATATTGCGCCGACCAGTGGCGCGCGACGGCGAGCACGGCGAGCTCGAAGAGGCGCTTCTCGAGCTTGCCTTCCACACGCAGCGCATTGCCGAAATAGTGCGCGCGCTCGGCGATTTTCGGATGATTCATCCACACCTGGAACGGTCCGCCGGGCGAGCCATTGCGCACGGCGCCGATCTCCTGCCAGAGCCTCTTCTGCTCCGCCGTCAATTCATCGAATATCAGCGCGGGCAGTCGAGCCATGGTTTCCTCCGTCAGTTATTTGGCGCGCGTTTTCCCCGCGACGCCCGAGAGCGCGATCGCCTCGGGTATAGCAGACATGCTGGCGGGCGCCATCACATGCGCACCGGCGATGCCCGGGATGGTCGCGAGCTCCTGGATCAGTTCGCCGCAAATCTTCGTGCCTTCGGCCTTGGGGTCCGCCGCCTTGTCGAGCCGGTCGATGATCGCGTCGGCGATGATCGTGCCGAAAAGCTTTTCCTTCATCCAGCGCGCCGAGCGCGCCGAGGGAATCGGGCAGACGCCGATCAGAACCGCGATCTTCTGCGCGATGCCGAGATCTATGAGCCGCTTGGCGTAATTGCGCACGATCTTCGTATCCATGCAGAACTGGGTCTGCACGAAATCGGCGCCGGCATCGATCTTGGCGGTCAAAGACTTCGGCTGCCAATCGGCGGGCGGATCGAGCGGCATGTCGGCGCCGCCGAGGGTGAAGGCGAGATCGCCTTTGACCGCGGTGCCGGTCGGCAATTGCTTGTCCCGGCGCAGCTTGTCGGCGACCTGCAGCAGCGCTTGGCTGTTGAAGTCGAAGACCGGCTTGGCGTCAGGCTGATCGCCGGCCTTGGGATCGTCGCCGGTCAGGATCAGCACGTTGCGGATGCCGAGCGCGGCGGCGCCGATGAGATCGCTCTCGAGCGCCAGGCGATTGCGATCGCGGCAAGTCATCTGCAGGATCGGCTCAATGCCGTTCTGCAAGAGCAGCACCGCCGCCGCGCCGCTCGACATATGCGCCTTGGCGCCGGCGCCGTCGGTCAGATTGACCGCGGTGGCGATCCCTTTCAGCGGCAACGCACGCTTCAAGAGATCGGCGGGATCGGCCGAGACCGGCGGCGCGACCTCCGCGGTGATGACGAATTTGCCGCTGCTGAGGGCGGCGGCGAAATTACTGGGCATGCCGTTTGCCTCGCTAACCCTCTCCGCGCGACGCGGGGAGAGGGAGGGGCCCAATGCGCAAGCATTGGGAGGGTGAGGTGTGCCGCAACGGCACCCTCGCGTCGATTTAAGACACCCACCTCGCCCTACCCTCTCCGCCCTCAAGGGCGGAGAGGACGTGGGTGACAGGACTAATACCGATAATGATCGGGCTTGAACGGACCCGCCTGGGCCACATTCAGGTATTCCGCCTGCTTGGGCGAGAGCTTGGTCAGCTTCACGCCGAGCTTCTCGAGATGCAGCGCGGCGACCTTCTCATCGAGATGCTTCGGCAGCACGTAGACCTTGTTTTCGTATTTGCCGGGGTTGGTCCAGAGCTCGATCTGCGCCAACACTTGGTTGCTGAAGGACGCGCTCATCACGAAGCTCGGATGACCGGTGGCGCAGCCGAGATTGACGAGTCGACCCTTGGCGAGAACGATCAGCCGCTTGCCGTCGGGGAAGACGACTTCATCGACCTGCGGCTTCACCTCTTCCCATTTGTAATTTTCGAGCGCGGCGATCTGAATCTCGCTATCGAAATGCCCGATGTTGGAAACGATCGCGCGGTCCTTCATCTTACGCATGTGATCGAGCGTGATGATGTCGACATTGCCGGTCGCGGTGACGAAGATATCGCCGACCGGGGCGGCATCGTCCATCGTCGTGACCTGGTAGCCTTCCATCGCCGCCTGCAGCGCGCAGATCGGATCGATCTCGGTGACCATGACGCGGGCGCCCTGGCTACGGAGGCTCGCGGCCGAGCCCTTGCCGACATCGCCGAAGCCGGCGACGACGGCGATCTTACCGGCGAGCATCACGTCGGTCGCGCGCTTGATGCCGTCGACGAGGCTTTCGCGGCAGCCGTAGAGATTGTCGAATTTCGACTTGGTAACGCTGTCGTTGACATTGATCGCCGGCACTTTGAGCGTGCCCGCCTTCATCATCTCGTAGAGACGATGGACGCCCGTCGTGGTCTCTTCCGAGACGCCCTTGATATCTTTCAAGAGATCGGGACGCTTCTCGTGGAGGATCTTGGTGGCGTCGCCGCCGTCATCCAAAATCATGTTCGGCTTCCAGCCGTTCGGGCCGGTCAGCGTCTGTTCGATGCACCACTCATACTCTTCCTCGCTCTCGCCCTTCCAGGCGAAGACCGGGATACCAGCAGCCGCGATCGCCGCGGCGGCCTGATCCTGGGTCGAGAAGATGTTGCACGAGCTCCAGCGCACGCTGGCGCCGAGCGCGACGAGCGTTTCGATCAGCACCGCCGTCTGAATGGTCATGTGCAGGCAGCCGACGATGCGCGCGCCTTTCAGCGGCTTCCGCTCGCCGTATTCCTTGCGCAGCGCCATGAGACCGGGCATTTCGGTCTCGGCGATGTTGATCTCCTTGCGGCCCCAATCGGCGAGGCCGATGTCTTTGACCTTGTAATCTGCGGCCATCCTCAGAACGCCTTCTTCAAATCTTGTGCGAGATCGGTCTTCTCCCAGGAGAAGCCGCCATCCGCTTCCGGCTTGCGGCCGAAATGGCCGTAGGACGCCGTGCGCGCATAGATCGGCTTGCTGAGCCCCAAACGCGTACGAATGCCGCGCGGGCTGAGATCGACCAAGTCCTGAATGACCTTGGAGAGCTTCTCCTCATCGACCTGGCCGGTGCCGTCGGTGTTGATATAGACCGAAAGCGGCTTCGAGACGCCGATCGCGTAGGACAGCTGGATCGTGCAGCGCTCGGCGAGGCCCGCGGCGACAACATTCTTCGCGACATAGCGCGCGGCATAGGCGGCCGAGCGATCGACCTTCGACGGATCCTTGCCGGAGAAGGCGCCGCCGCCATGCGGCGCAGCGCCGCCGTAGGTGTCGACGATGATCTTGCGGCCGGTGAGGCCGCAATCGCCGTCCGGCCCGCCGATCACGAAGCGGCCGGTCGGATTGACGTAGAAATTCTCTTCCTCGCACATCCAGCCCTTCGGCAGGACCTTGAGGACATGCGGGCGCACGATCTCGCGCACCTCTTCCTGGTTGATCTTTTCCGAATGCTGGGTCGAGACCACGACCGACGTCGCGCGCACCGGCTTACCGCCGACATATTGCAGCGTCACCTGGCTCTTGGCATCGGGACCGAATTCGGGGGTCGAGCCGCTGTGGCGCGCATCGGCCATCGATTTGAGGATCTGGTGCGCGTATTGGATCGGCGCCGGCATCAGCTCTTCGGTCTCGCGACAGGCATAGCCGAACATGATGCCCTGGTCGCCCGCGCCTTCGTCCTTGTTGCCGGCGGCGTCGACGCCCTGCGCGATGTCCGCCGATTGCTTGTGGATCAGGCATTCGATTTCGGCATGCTTCCAATGGAAGCCTTCCTGCTCGTAGCCGATCAACTTGACGCGCTGGCGCGTCGCCTCGATGAGCTGATCCTTGGTGATGCCGGCAGGACCGCGCACCTCGCCCGCAAGCACCACACGGTTCGTGGTGGCGAGCGTCTCGCAGGCGACGCGCGCCGCCGGATCCGCAGCCAGGAAGATATCGACGACCGTATCGGAAATTTGATCGCACACCTTGTCCGGGTGCCCTTCCGAAACGGATTCGCTGGTGAACAGAAAATCGCCCTTGGCCACGTTTATCTCCTCGCCTCTCGGGTCATGCCGAATCCCGCTTGCGCGAGATCACATAGGATTCGTCCCAGAACCACAAACCGCCGTGTTTCTGCAATACTTCCTTGGTCGCTTCAAGGTAGCTGTTGTCGCCAATCACCTGCTCCAGGCGCTGATCTTCGATCTGCGCCACGTAAATGGCCGCGTTCCAGGCGGCGAACAGGGTGGATGTGCCGATGCTCTCGCTGATTTCGTGCGGCAAGGTATGCATCGCATAACGGAAAAGCGAGCGCGCATCGGAATACGCGTTGAAATTGAGGTCGCGGCCGGCCGGCCCGAGCTCGGCCTTCACCGCACGCAGCAGCTTGTGCCGGTCGGTCAAGAACGGATTCTCGCCCGGCCAGATTTTCTGGATGACCTCGAGGCCCGGATCGTGGCCGTGGCTGTGGATGCCGATCAGGCGTCCGCCCGGTCCCAAAGCCCGCGCCAGCGGCGCGACCACTTTCGATGCCTTGAACTCGGTCGAGGCGCGCGCGCGATAAGGCTGCGACGCGATGACGAGATCGTATTCGGCGCGCGTCGCGCCGCGCTTCGGCCTCAGGCCATCGAGCAGGAATTTGTAATCCTCGCGATAGAGGACGAGCACGACCGGCTTCTCATAGATCGGATTGCCGCTGATCTTCGAGACCTTGGCGCGCCAATTATTGGCCAGGAAGCCTTGCAGCTCGGTGATCTGCTTCTCGAACTCCGCCGCCGTGCTGCCGAGGAGGCTCTGCTCGTGCCAGACGAGGCTGGTCGCCGCCGTCACGGAATTGGGCGTGAGCCACGGCGCCTCGGAGTAATACATGTTGGTGAGCACCAGCACCGTCGAGGGATGCTCGTAGAAGCGATCCGGCATCTTCTCGAGCGTGAGGCGCACATCCTCGAGGCTGATCTCCTTGCCGACGATGTAGGATGGGACCGTTGGAAAGCGCTCATGCATCGAGCGCATCACGCGCGTCAGAACCGTGCCGTCGCCGACACCGGCATCGAAGATACGGAGACCGGGCGGATGCGGATGGACGTTGGCGAGCTCCAGCGCGACGCGTTCGGCCACCACCCATTTCTCGCTGCAGGTATTGACGAAGAGCAGATATTTCTGGCGGTTGTCGTAGAAGCGGAAATTCTTGTCGGTGGGCTCGGCACCCTGCGACCCGGCCGGAGCCGACGGCACGTGGCTCGCGTGCCGCGGCGGCGCTGCCATGGCGGCCATCATCGGCGCTGGAGCATTCGACGGAATCGGCATCGCCAAAACCGGCGCGCGATTGCGCAACGCTGCCCCGGCGCTGCCCTGTTTCTCGCGATCGATGAAAGCGCGCACACGCTCGACCGTCTTGTCGCGGACGCGGCCGCCGAAGCGCAGCCGACTCACGAGCTTGCCGTCATTCACCGCGAGCCGGCCGAAAGTCGACTCGGCCATGCCCACGCGGCGGCAAAATCCCGAAATCTCCGTCAGGAGCGCTTCGCTCTCCAAAGGCCAGATCCTCCCTGCGGCCACAATGCCGCACGGTCTTAACGAAGCCCAAAGCCGCGTGGGATTCAACTAAAAATTAGCCCACATCCAAAGTGGGAATGTTTATGGGATTTTTATGGGCTAAGCTCTTGGAGTTACTGCGAGCATGGGCGAGTCGCTTCGCCCACCCGCGGCATCAGCCCCAGACCTCTTTGGCCGTTTCAACCACAAGTTTCAGCTTCGCCACCTCGTCGGCAACGCTTACATCGTTGCCTTCAACCGTGCTCGAGAAGCCGCATTGCGGGCTGAGGGCGAGCTGATCGAGCGGACAATATTTCGCCGCCTCCTCGATCCGGCGCTTCAGCGCGTCTTTGGTCTCGAGCGCCGAGAGCTTGGTGGTGACGAGGCCGAGGATGACAGTCTTGCCCTTCGGCACGAAACGCAGCGGCGCGAAATCGCCGGAGCGCTCGTCGTCATATTCGAGGAAATAGCCGTCGACATTGATCTGGTTGAAGAGCACGTCGGCGACCGGCTCGTAGCCGCCCTCCGCGACCCATGCGCTCCGGAAATTGCCGCGGCAGAGATGCATCGCCGTGACCATGTCGGCCGGCTTGCCGGCGATCGAATCATTGATCAGCTTGGCGTAGGTCTTCGGCAGCGTGTTGGGATCGCTCCCGATGTTCTGCACCTGCTCCCGAAGCTTCGGATCGCAGAGATAGGCGAAGTTCACCTCGTCGATCTGCAGATAGCGGCAGCCGGCAACGGCGAGATCCTGCATCTCCTCGTTATAGACGCGGGCGAGATCGGCATAGAACTCGCCGAGATCGGGATAGGCCTTGGCGTCAATGGCTTTGCGCCCGCCGCGAAAATGCATGTTGCTTGGCGCCGGGATCGTCATCTTCGGCGTGACCTTCGTCACCGATTTCAAGAATTTGAAATGGTCGACGAAGATCGGATGCGGCCGGCTGATCTTGCCGTCGATGCGGATGCCGGGCGGCGCGAAATGGATGTCGCCCTTATGGGTGTGAAAGCTCGCCTTGATGCTCGGCGGCACCATGACGACGTTCGCGAAGCTGACGAGAAAGTCGACATGCCAGAAGGTGCGGCGGAATTCGCCATCCGTAGCGGTTTTGAGGCCGACATCCTCTTGCAGCTTGACGACATCGCGGATCGCCTTGTCCTCGACCTGACGCAACGCGTCGGCGGAAATCTCGCCGCGCTGCTTCTTCTCGCGCGCGTCGACGAGCTCCTTCGGACGCAACAGGCTGCCGACATGATCGGCGCGGAAAGGCGGTGTGGTACGCGGTGCCATGATGATACTCCTCGATTTAATCCTCGCCGGCCGCGGGTTGCGCCAGCGCACCGCGCGGACTTTTCCAGGCGGAGCGATAAAGCGGCGTCAGGATCGCGGCATTGATGAGCCCGAGCACGAGCGGAACGGCCGCGAGCAGGAAAAGATACTGCATCGGCACGTTCATCGAAATCAGCCAGCCGCCGACCAGCGGCCCAACCACGGAGCCGACGCGGCCGGCGCCGAAACAGGAGCCGACACCCCAGGACCGGATATAGGTCGGATAGACATTCGTCTCGCACGAGATGTTGCCGAACTGCAAGCCAAGGAGGCAGAAGCCGGAGGCCGCGACGAGCGCGATGATGACGCCTTCGGGCAGGCCCGGCAGCCCGATCAACGCGACGATCGGAATCGCGCAGGCAAAGAGGATCGGCACTGGGATGAAGCCGTATTTGTCGAGCGGGCGCATGATGGCGAGACCGCCCGCCGTGCCGGCGAATTGGAACGCGGTCGCGGCGAGCACCGCGTCGCCGACCGGATAGCCGGCATTGGCAAGGATCGTCGGCGTCCACTGGTTGATGAAATAGAAGATCATCAGATTGATCGCATTCGAGAGCCAGAACATCGGCGTGATCCACGCCAGGCGGCCTTTGAAGATCGCGCCGTAGGAGAATTTCTCCTCATTGACCTCGTCGCCGATAGTGAAGGTCGAATTCGGATCGAGGTTGAGGCCGGGCTGCATGCGCTCGATCTGCTGCACCAGCCGTACGCGCCGCTCGGGCTTCAGCGACAGGAACTTGAGCGATTCGGGCAAGGTCGCCATGGCGATGAAGCCGACGACGATCGGCACGATGCCGCCGACCCAGAACAGAATCTGCCAGCCATGCGTCGGCATGTAGGCTTTGGCGACCAAGCCGGGCACGCCGCCGCCGAATGTCACACCCGAGAACATCACGATGAAGAGCGTCGCGCGGATGTGCCGCGGCGCGTATTCGATCACCAGCGCCGTCGCGATCGCCAGAACCCCGGAGATGCCGATGCCGGCGATGAAGCGCAGCCAGATGAGCTGCGTCAAATTCTCGGCCAGCACCGAGGCCCAGGTGAAGACGCCGAAAAACAAGAGGCCGCCGACGATCGCCGTGCGGCGTCCGTAGTGGTCCGCGATCCAGCCCATCACAGGCGGGCCGATCAGTCCCGCGACCAGCCCGGCGCTGAACAATCCGCCAAGCGCGGCCGGACTGACCTGCCATTCGCGAATCAGAGCCGGGGCCGCGAACGCGGCCGCGCCGATATCGTAGCCGTCGGCCATCACGGTGATGAAGCAGACGACGATCAGGCCGATATGGAAGGCGCCGATTTTCTGATTGTCGATGATGCGAGCAAGATCGACGGTTTGCGCTTGCGCCACGATGATTCTCCCTCTCCCCCGCGCGTCCCTCGCCGCGCGGGGCTCATTTAAGTCCTAGCGCGAATCGCGGTGCAACCTCTTTGCTGCCCACTCCCCGAGTGGGCGCCTAATTGCGGGCGGGCGCTGGCGGCAGCGGCGGCGATAACGGTGTCGCGCCGGCTTCGACCTGGCCGACGCTCGGCAGTTGGCCGCTCTCCCAGCCGCCGCCCAGCGCTTCGATCAGGGCAACGCTGGCGACGAGCCGCGTCTGGTGCAGATTGACGGCGGTCACCTCATTCGAGAGTGCCGTCGCCTGTGCCGTAATCACGGTGGTGAAATCGACAGTGCCGGCGCGGTACTGGTTGAGCGCCAGCTGCTCGGCCTCGCGCGCCGCAGCGACCGCGCGATCCTGCACCCTCGCTTGCCGCTCGAGGATGCGCGAGGCGGCAAGCTCGTCCTCGACCTGCTGGAAAGCGACCAGCACGGATTGCCTATAGGTCGCCACGGCCTCGTCGTAGCTCGCGCGCGCCGCAGCGACCTGCGCCGAGGTCAGGCCGCCGTTGAAGATCGGCAACGAGACATTGGTCAGGCCGAAGGACCAGAGGCTGCTGCCGGCGGTGAGCAAGCTATGCAGGAAGGAGCTCTGCTGGCCGTAGGAAGCGCCGAGCGTGATATTCGGAAAATAGCCGGCAATCGCGACGCCGATCTTGGCATTGGCCGCCGCCATGGCGCGCTCATTCGCCGCGACCGTCGGATTGCGCTCGAGCAGCGTCGATGGCACATCGGGCGGCATCACGGGAACCGCATCCGGCAGCTTCGCCACCGCGAGAGAAAACTCGGCCGGCGGCTTGCCGATCAGCACGCCGATCGCATGCTCGAATTCAGCGCGCTGCACGCCGGTCGCGATCTGCTGGGCGCGCGTATTCTCGAGCTGCGCCGTCGCTTGCATCACGTCGGTCTTCGCCGCGGTGCCGGCATTGTACCGGTTCCGCGTGATCTGCAGCGAACGGCTAAATGCCTCGGCTTCATCGCCGAGCAACTGCGCGAGCTCGTCCTCGACGCGGAGCTGAAAATAATCGCTCGCCAGCGTCGCCTGTGCCAAGAGACGGGCCGCCGCCAGGTCGGCGGCGCTCGCCTGCGCGCTCGCGACATCGCTTTCGACGGTGCGCCGGATCGAGCCCCAGAGATCCAGCGTCCAGCTCGCTTCAGCATCGACCTGGAAATTGTTTTGCGCAAAGCCGCCGCGGCCGCTGCCGGCGAGGCCGCTCGCGCGCGCGGAACTGCCGCGACCGCCGAGGCCGCTCGAGCCGCCACCGCCGCCACTGCGGGTCGCCGAGCCGGTGAGATCGAAGGTCGGGAAGAAGCCGGCCCGCGCCTCCGCGACAAGCGCTTGCGACAGCCGGTAGGCCGCTTCGTTCGATTTCAATGTCTGGTTCGAGATATCGATCTGACGCTCGAGACCATCGAGCACCGGATCGTTATAGATCGACCACCAGGGCTCGCCGCTCGCCGCCTGCTTCGGCGTCGCCGGCTTCCAGCCGTCGATTTCCTTGTAACTCAGGGGCACCGGCGCGGCAGGCTTCTCGTAATCCGGCCCGACCGTGCAAGCCGCCAGCGCGATCAGCGCCACGCTGGCGAGCAGCGGGCGCGACAAACAAAGGATCATGCCTTATCCCCGAGAACATCGCGGTCGAACCGGTCGATGCGGCGCCCGACACGCGCCGCCATCCACACTCGGAAACGGTCGAGATAAAGATAGATGACCGGCGTCGTGTAGAGCGTCAGAAGCTGACTGACGATCAGTCCGCCAATGATCGCAACGCCGAGCGGGCGGCGGATCTCGCTGCCTTCGCCATGGCCCAGCGCCAGCGGCAGCGCGCCGAAGATCGCCGCCAGCGTCGTCATGAGGATCGGCCGGAGGCGCAGCATGCACGCATCGAAGATCGCGTGGCGCGGTGCCCAATTATTCGCGCGCTGCGCATGGATCGCGAA
>Ga0134128_10010451_pt1 | contig 11117 bp, 8 predicted proteins | sample KB31754_FD_96462 | JGI IMG/M metagenome (GOLD analysis project Ga0134128, IMG submission 96462) | Terrestrial soil microbial communities with excess Nitrogen fertilizer from Kellogg Biological Station, Michigan, USA - KB3-175-4 | ecosystem: Environmental > Terrestrial > Soil > Unclassified ...
GAGCCGAGGGGATACCGCAGCAACGCCTTTCGCTGGGACTTCTCGTCGGACGTCTGCAAGCACTGCGAACACGCCGGCTGCCTCGAGGCCTGCCCGACGGGCTCGATCGTGAGGACGGAGTTCGGCGGCGTCTACATCCAGCCGGACGTGTGCAACGGCTGCGGCTACTGCGTCGTCACGTGTCCCTTCGGCGTCGTCGATCGGCGTCCCGACGACGGGCGGGCGTTCAAGTGCACGTTCTGCTACGACCGGCAGAAGGCCGGGCTCCAACCGGCGTGCGCGACGGCATGCCCGACCGAGTCGATCGTCTTTGGAGACATCGACGAACTGCGCGTGCGGGCGTATGCGAGGATCGAGGAGCTGCGGGCCCGCGGCATCGACGACGCGGTCGTCTACGATCCGCAGGACACGAGCGTCGGCGGCACGCACGCGATCTTCGTGCTGCGCGGCCGTCCCGAGGAGTACAACCTGCCGTCGAAGCCGGAAGTGCCGACCGTCCACCTGCGCGACGGGTGGGCTGGCGCGGCGGTCGGCGCCGGACTCATACTGCTCGGCACGTTGGCGGCATTCATCAGCACGTCGTCTTCGCGCGCGCTGCGCGCCTCTCGCGAGCGATGAGCGACTACTACGGCCTTCCCACGCTCAAAGAGCCGGTCTGGACCTGGGAGGTCCCGGCCTACTTCTTCGTCGGCGGCGCCGCGGGTGCGGCGGCGACGATTGCCGCGGCAGCGCGAATGGCGGGCGGGCGTCCGGAGCTCGTGCGCGACGCGCGCTGGATCGCGGCGGTCGGCGGCGCGATCTCCCCCCCGCTGCTCATCGGGGATCTCGGACGCCCCGAGCGCTTCCTGAACATGCTGCGCGTGTTCAAGCTGCAGAGCCCGATGTCGGTTGGCGCATGGACGCTGGTCGCCTTCTCGAATGCCGCCGGCGCGGCGGCATTTGCCGACTGGACCGATCGCGCGACCGGCGGGCGCGTACCCGTGCGGGTGATCGGGAACGCCGCGGAAACGGTCGCCGCTGCGACGGGGCTGGTGCTGTCCACGTATACCGGCGTGCTGATCGGCGCGACCGCGATCCCCGTATGGTCCGACAACGTGCGCGTGCTGCCGGTCCATTTCGGCGCGTCCGCGGTGGGGGCCGCGGTCTCGATCCTCGAGTTGCTCGGCCATCGCGATCCCGCACTGAACCTGCTCGGTGCTGGGGCAGCCGCGGTCGAGACGCTGGTCGGCGCGTCGCTGGAGCTGTCGAGCCGCGAGGCGCTCGTCCCGCTCAAGCAGGACTGGACCGGCGCCGTCGTCCGCGCCGGCGGCGTCCTGTCCGGCCCGCTTCCCCTCGCGCTCCGTCTGATGGCGGGGCGCTCCCCGTCCGCGCGCAAGGCAGCGGCGATTTCCACCATCGTCGGTTCGCTCCTGACCCGCGTCGGCTGGCTCGCCGCCGGCCGAGAGAGCGCCGCGCGCACGTAGCCGGGGCCAGGTCTGTAAAACGTCCGGTCCCGGGGGGCAGGCCCCCGCACACGCTCGACGACTTGGCACCCCGAAGCGACAGTTTGCAGACCTGACCCCCGAATGGCCCCGGGGCGGCGGCAACTGGGGGTCAGGTCTGTAAAACGTCCGATCCGGGGGGCCAGACCCCCGCGCACATTCGACGACCTGGCACTGCGAAGCGACAGTTTGTAGACCTGACCCCGGGGGACGCCGTCGACCTGGCACCGCGAGGCGACAGTTTGCAGACCTGACCCCGACGTGGCCCCCGACGTGGCCCCGGGGCGGCGGCACGGCCGGGGTAAGATGCCGCGCATGACGCGACTGCTTCTCGCTTCGATACTCCTCGTCTGCGCGCTCGCGGCGCCGGCCGCACAGGGGGCGCGGACGCTCATCGTGCTGAACAAGGCCGACGCGACGCTGGTCAAGGTGGACCCCGCGAGCGGGAAGATCCTGGGCACCGTGCCGACCGGCGAGGGACCCCACGAAGTGACGGTCTCCGCCGACGGACGCACGGCCTTCGTCGGCAACTACGGCGGCGGCGCGCCGTCGCCGGGCAGCACGATCTCGGTGATCGATCTCGGCGCGATGAAGGAGCTCAAGCGCGTGGACGTCAGGCCGCTGCTGCGCCCGCACGGGATCGTCTTCGCGGACGGCAAGGTCTACTACACGTCGGAGGTCAGCCGCGTCGTCGCGCGCCTCGACCCGGCGACCTACCAGACCGACTGGCTGCTCGGCACCGGACAGGCCGGCACCCACATGGTGTGGGTGAACCGGGACGCGTCGCGGATGTTCACCTGCAACATCGGATCGAGCAGCATCTCGATCCTCGAGCGCCCGCAGAACCCGAATCAGCCGTGGAACGTGACGACCATTCCGGTCGGACGCGGACCCGAGGGGTTCGACGTCTCGCCCGACGGACGCGAGCTGTGGGCCGCCCACTCGCAGGACGGCGGCGTGTCGATCATCGACCTCGAACAGAAGAAGGTCACCGCGACGCTCGATTTGCAGACGAAGCGATCGAACCGCCTCAAGTTCACGCCCGACGGCAAGCTCGCGCTGATCTCGGATCTCGACGCCGGCGAGGTCCTCGTCGTGGACGTCCCCACGCGCAAGGTGACGAAGAAGATCCCGCTCGGCCGCATGGTGGAAGGGATCCTGATGGACCCCGACGGGGCGAAGGCCTACGTCGCCGTCAACGGCGACAACCACATCGCGGTAATCGACCTGAAGACCCTCGAGCCGACCGCGAAGATCGTGACCGGCGGCGGGCCCGACGGTATGGCCTGGGCGCGCTGAGCCCCACTGATCAACGTCCCGTACGTAAACCGAACCCCGGCCCGGCCCGTCTGAGCAGGGGTGAGCATCTTCTCCACCGTCGCTCGCGACCTCGGCTACGCCTTCCGCACGCTCCGCGCACGGCCGGGCTTCACCGCGGTCACCGTCGTCACCCTCGCGCTCGGGATCGGCGCCAACACCGCGATCTTCAGCGTCGTCCGCTCGCTGCTGCTCGAGCCGCTGCCGTTCAACGACCCCGGCAGGCTCTACATGCTGTGGGAAGCAGACGCGACCAACCCGTCGCGGACCTCGATCCTGAGCATGCCGAACTACGTTGACTTCCAGCGCGGCGTGACTTCGTTCGAGCAGACGGCGATCTGGGAGTACCTCAACTTCAATTTCTCCGGTGACGGCGAAGCGGAGCGCGTCATCGGCCTGCGGATTTCCGCCTCGGCGTTCCCGATGCTCGGGGTCGCGCCGCTGCTCGGGCGCACGTTCACGCCGGAAGAAGACGCGCCCGGCCACAGCGTCGCCGTGATCAGCCACGCGCTCTGGCAGCGGCGGTTCGGCGGACGACCCGACATCGTCGGACACATCGCGCGGATCAACGGCTCGCCGTACGAGATCGTCGGGGTGATGCCGCCGTCGTTTCACTTCATCACCCGCGAGGTGGCGGTGTGGACGCCGATCGCGTTCAACGAGGAAGACCGCGGCCGCAACTCGCACTCGTTCCAGGCCGCGGTTCGCCTGAAGAGCGACGTGACGCAGGCGGCAGCCGGCGCGGAGCTGCACACGCTGGCGCGCGCGATGGCGAAACAGTATCCCGATTCGAACGGCGGCAACACCGCGGTGATTACGCCGATGCGCGAGTTCGGTGTGGTGCAGCTCAGGCCCACGCTCGTCGCGCTGAGCGGCGCCGTCGCCTTCGTGCTGCTCATTGCCTGCGTCAACGTCGCCAATCTCCTGCTGGCGCAGTCGTCCTCACGCCGGCAGGAGTTCGCGGTGCGCGCCGCGCTCGGCGCATCACGCGGCCGGCTGGCGGCCCAGGTGCTGAGCGAGGCCGCGGTCATCGCCGCACTTGGCGCGACCGCGGGGCTGGCCATCGCCTGGACGGGGACGGCGGCGCTGGCCAGCGTGCTGCCGCGCAGCATCGCCAGCGCGCCGTTCCGCGATGCGGGCGCCGGCATTCGCCTCGATCCGTGGGTGCTCGGATTCACCGCGGCGACCGCGATCGTCACAGGACTGCTCTTCAGCCTCGCCCCGGTAATCGGACTCACACGCCCCGATCTGAAGGCCGCCGGCGCGCGCGGAGCGACCGGCCGGATGACGACCGTGCGGACCGTGCTCGTCGCCGGTGAGGTGGCGCTCGCGCTCATCGTGCTCGTCGGCGCGGGCCTGATGGTCAAGAGCCTGGCGCGGCTGGTGAACGTCGACCCCGGGCTCGATCCTCACAACGTGCTCACGGTGACGATGGCGCTGCCGCAGCCGGATTTCTACGGCCCACCCGTCCGGAGAAACTTCTGCACCGACGTCACGGAGCGCGTCGGCACGCTGCCGGGCGTACGGTCGGTCGGCGCGATCAGCCATCTGCCGCTGAGCGGCGCGAACGCCAGCCGCTCGTTCGCGATCGAAGGGCGCATCCTGCCGAACGGCGAAATCGCGACGGCGATGTATCGGCTCACCTGCCCGGGATACTTCACCTCGATGGGGATTCCGCTGCTGAAGGGACGCGACTTCGACGCGCGCGACACGCTCGAATCGCAGAACGTCGTCATCATCAACGAAGAGGCGGCACAGCGTTACTGGCCAGACCAGGATCCGATCGGCAGGCGGTTCAAGCTCGGACGCCGCGAATCCGCCAACCCGTGGATGACCGTGGTCGGCGTCGTCGGCAGCGTGCGCCACTTCGGGCTCGACGACGTGGCGCGCCGCGAGATCTTCCGTCCGTACAGCCAGGCCGCGTGGCCGATGATGACGGTCGTCACGAAGACGGCGAGCGCGCCCGCCGCCTTCGCGGTTGCGGTGCGGACGGCACTCCAGACGATCGATCCCGACCTGCCGGTCGGACGCGTGTCGACGATGGAAACGGTGGAGCAGGAATCGCTCGGATCGCGCCGCTTCCCGATGCTGCTGCTCGGGGCGTTCGGCGCCGTCGCGCTGCTGCTGGCCGTCGTCGGCGTCTATGGCGTGGTGAGTTATCTCGTCACGCAGCGGACGCGCGAGATTGGCATCCGCGTGGCGCTGGGCGCGCGGCGGGCGCAGGTGCTGCGGATGGTCGTGGCCGGCGCCATGCGGCCGGTCGCGCTGGGCCTTGCGATCGGCGCCGCCGGCGCCGTCTTCGCGTCACGCCTGCTGGGCACGCTGCTCTTCGCGGTGCGGCCCGGCGACCCCGCGGTCATCGCCGGCATCGCGGCGCTGCTCGCCGTCGCGGCCGCCGCGGCATCGCTCGTGCCGGGGGCGCGCGCGACGCGCGTCGATCCGATGGCCGTGCTGAAGGTCGACTAGGCGCGCCGGCAGAGGAGGCAGACCTAGGGGTTTGCGCGCTCGATGGTCGCGGGAATGACGCTGCGGATCGGCCCCCAGCCGCCGCCGAACTTGCCGTCCGCGGTCTTCCACACCTTGACGACGGCGACGCCGGCGCCGTCGGGCAGATCGGCAATCACGACCATGCCATTGGGCGAGGTCAGCACGTCGGAGATCTTCAGTTCGCGTCCCGGCCCGCTCACGATCGTGCCGGTATAGACGCCCGCCTTACCGGTGATCTCCATCGTCCCCGAAATGGCAGTCCCTTCGTCGTCCTTGGTCGAGTAGTTCCACTTGCCGACGGGATTGAAGGATGCGGCCTGGCGCGGCTGCACGCCGGTGGCGGCGAACGTGGCGAGGAGCGTAGCAAACAACAGATGGCGCATGAAGCCTCCGGGGTCTTTGACGACACTGGCGCGGCTCAGGTTGCTGCGAACGTCCGCTCGAGCGCGTCCGCGGCGGCCGCGCTGCCGTTCTCGCCCGACACGATCCGCGCGATCCCGCCCGCCCGTGCCGCGACCGAGGAGTCGCCGAGCAGGGCGCGCAGCGCCGACGCGGCACTCGCGGCGTCGTACTGCGATCGCCGGATCGTCGCGGCAATCCCCAGCTTCTTCGCGCGCAGCGCGTTGTCGGGCTGATCGTGCGCGTAAGGCACGATCACCATCGGCCGCCCGGCGCGAAGCACCTGGCCGGTCGTGCCCGACCCGCCCTGGTGCACGATCGCGGCGGCGCGGGGAAACAGCTGCGAAAAGGGGGCGTAATCGAACACGCCAATCGTGCCGTCGATCAGCGGCGCCGGCGGCAGGCGAACCGGCTGCGGCCCCACGAGCAGCACCGCCCTGCGTTTGAGCGCGAGCGCCGCCTTCGCGCTCTCGTCGAAGAACGCGCCGGGATCGAAGACGGCGGCGGAGCCCAGCGTAAAGACGATCGGCGGCTCGCCGGCGGCCAGGAAGGCCTCGAGGTCCGGATTCAGTCCGCGCTCATCCCCGTCGTAGAACGCATAGCCGGTGACGACGGTCTGCTTCGGCCAGTCCGGGCGCGGCGGGCCGATCAGGCGCGAGAACATCGCCAGCACCAGCTCGCGCGAGTGCTTGCCCGCGAAGAGCGGCTGGTGCACCGGCTCGAGTCCTTGCGCCTGCCTGAATGCGTTGACCGGCGCGCCGAAGCGGCTGGCACTCCGTTTCACGAGGTCGAGCACGAGCCCGTAGACACGCGGTCCGAGTGCGTGCACGCGGCTCAGCCACGGCACGGGCGGAAGGATCGTGTCGTCGTACGGAGAGAGGAACGCGATCGGCGAGAGCGTCACCGACGCCCAGCGCAATCCGACCTTGTCGGCCGCGATCGGACCGGCGTAGGCGAGCTCGCTGCTGACGAGCACGTCGGGCGCGAACTCGTCGATCGCGCGGCGGATGTCTTCATAGGTGCGCGGCAGATCCGCGACCATGAACTTGAAGACCATCTCCGGGCCGCGCCGCTCGTCCATTGTCGCCCGAATGAGCTCGCGATCGTCGGGCCGCAGATCGGGCGCCGCGGGAAAGAAATCGAGCCCGGCGTCGAGGATTCGATCGCGGTGATACGCGGAGGTGGCGATGGCGGGCCGGTGGCCGCGGCGACGCAGCTCGAGGCCGAGCGCGAGGATCGGGTGCAGATCGCCGAGCGAGCCGAACGTCGTGAAGAGCAGTCGCAAGCAGGCGGCGCGCTAGGCCTTGACGACGGCCACCAGCGCGGGACGCAGCACCTCGTCGCCGATGCGGTAGCCCTGGGCGATGACGCCGGCGATCCGTCCGTCGGCGGCCTCGTCGCCGGGCACCGTCGTGACCGCTTCGTGCACCAGCGGATCGAACATCGCCCCCTCGGTGGGGATGCGCGTCACGCCGAAGCCCTCGAGCTTGGACAGGAACTGCTGCCGCACCAGCTCGACCCCCTGCAGCAGCGGATCGGCCGCGTCGTTCTCCTGCCCCGAGCCAGGCCGAGGGGCCTGCCCCGAGCCAGGTCGAGGGGTCTTCGTCGTCTTGCGCGCGGCGTCGATGGCGCGGTCGAGATTGTCGACCACTTCGAGCAGGCTGGCCAGCACGTCGCGGCGGCTGCGCTCCGCGTCCTTCGCCAGCTCCTTGCGCATCCGCGCGCGCGCGACCTCGAACTCCTGCGAGGCCTGGCGGTACTTGCCGAGATACTCCTGCGCCTGCTTCTCGCTGTCGGCCAGCTTGCGCTCGAGCTCTTCGACGTAGGACGGCTTGAGCGACGCGGCCGTATCGCTGCCGGGAGCGTCCTCGCCGCGCGCCCACCAGCGGCGATCCACGACCTTCACCGGCACTTCGTATTCGTCAGCCATTGGACTGGAGGATAGAATTCTATCTGCCGTGGGTCAGGGCTTCATGCCCTGACTGTCACTGCGGCGCGAAGGTGAACGTCAGCTCGTCGCCGGCCAGGCCGATCGTCACGGTTCCGCCGGTTTCGAGCGCGCCGAACAGGATCTCGTCGGTCAGGCGATCGCGCACCTCGGTCTGGATCACCCGCGCCAGCGGCCGCGCGCCGAACACGGGATCGTAGCCCTTCTTCGCCAGGTACTTCCGCGCCTCGGCCTGCAGCGTGATCGCGATGCGCCGCTCGGCCAGCTGCTCCTCGAGCTGGATGATGAACTTGTCGACAATCGTCTCCATCACGTCCGCCGACAGCGAATGGAAATTGACGATGGCGTCGAGGCGGTTGCGGAACTCGGGGCTGAAGATCCTCTCGATCGCCGACTTCGACCGTGCCTGCGCGGCGCGTTGCCTCTGATCGACGCCGTCGGCCGCCGGCGCGCCGGCAAAGCCGAGGCTGCCCGCGCTCATCTCGCGCGAGCCGGCGTTCGACGTCATGATCAGCACGACCTGCCGGAAGTCGGCCTTGCGGCCGTTGTTGTCGGTCAGCGTCGCGTGGTCCATCACCTGCAGCAGGATGTTGTAGATATCGGGGTGCGCCTTCTCGATCTCGTCGAGCAGGACCACGCTGTAGGGATGGGTGCGCACGGCGTCGACGAGCAGCCCGCCCTGCTCGAAGCCGACGTAGCCCGGAGGCGCGCCGATCAGCCGCGCGACCGCGTGCTTCTCCATGTACTCGCTCATGTCGTAGCGCTGGAACTCGTTGCCGAGGTGCAGCGCGAGCTGCTTGGCGAGCTCGGTCTTGCCGACGCCGGTCGGCCCGGTGAACAGGAACGCGCCGGCGGGACGCTCCGGCTGGCCGAGGCCGGCGCGCGAGCGCTTGATCGCGCGCGCCGCGAGGCGGACCGCTTCCTCCTGGCCGAACACCACGCGGCCGAGCGACTCTTCGAGCGTGCGCAGGCGATCGCGATCCGAAGAGGACGCCTGCTTCGCCGGAATCCGCGCCATGCGCGCGATCACTTCCTCGATCTGCGGAACGCCCACGTCGAGTACCGCGACCGCCTCCCCTTCCACCCGCGGCGGCGCGCCCAGCCGGGCCTTGGCGCCAACTTCGTCCAGGACGTCGATGGCGCTGTCGGGCAGGCGGTAGTCGCGCAGGTGGCGCGCCGCCAGCTTCGCCGCCGCCTCGAGCGCATCGTCCGAGTACTTGACCCGGTGGTGCGCCTCGTAACGCGAGCGCAGCCCCTGCAGGATCTTGACAGCCTCGGCGATCGACGGCTCGTCGATCGTCACCTTCTGCAGCCGGCGCGCCAGCGCGCGATCCTTCTCGATGTGCTTGAACTCTTCGTGCGTCGTCGAGCCGACGACGCGGAGCTGGCCGGCGGTGAGGATCGGCTTGATCAGGGTCGCCAGGTCCATCGTGCCGCCGGTGGTGGCGCCGGCGCCGACGGTGGAGTGGATCTCGTCGATGAACAGGATCGGCATCTGGCGCTTGCTGAGCGCGTTGATCACCGCCTTGAATCGCTCTTCGAAGTCGCCGCGGAAGCGCGTGCCGGCGAGCAGCGCCCCGGAATCGAGCGAGAAGACCTCCGCCCCCTGCAGCACTTCGGGCACGTCTTCCTGCAGCAGACGCGTGGCGAGCCCTTCAGCCAGCGCGGTCTTGCCGACGCCGGCGTCGCCGACGAACACCGGATTGTTCTTGCGCCGGCGGCAGAGGATCTCGAGCGTCCGCTGCAGCTCGCTGGTGCGGCCGATCAAGGGGTCGAGGAGGCCGTCCTTCGCGCGCTCGGTGAGGTTCATGGCATAGGCGCCGAGCGGATCGCGCGAGCTCGCCGCGCCGCGCTCGCCGGTGCCGGCATCGGCGTCGCCGGACGGGCTCTCGGCATCGGATCCACCCGAGGAGGGCGGCACCTTGCTGATGCCATGCGTGATGTACTCGAGCACGTCGAGCCGCGACACGCCCTGGCCGGCGAGCAGCTGCGCGGCATAGGACTTCGACTGCTGCAGCGTGGCCGCGAGCACGTCGCCCGACTGCACTTCCTGCCGGCCCGCGCTCTGCACGTGCAGCACCGCGGTCTGCAGCACGCGGCGGAAGGCCATCGTCTGCTCCGGCTCCTTCTGCTGCCCGCGGCTGAACTGCTCGATGTGCTCGTCGAGATACTTGTCGAGATCGCGGCGGAGCTGCGGCAGGTCGGCGCCGCAGGCCGACAGGATGCGCTCGCCGTCCGGATCGTGCGCCAGGGCATAGAGCAGGTGCTCGAGCGTCAGGTGGGTGTGACGCCGCGCGGCCGCCTCGCGATAGGCGACGGTCAGGATGACTTCGAGGGCCGGACTGAACACGTTCCTTCGTATCCTTCGCTTTCCTTCGTATCCTTGCGGGCCGTTACTCAGGCTCCATTGCGGCCCGCAGCGGGAAGCCGTGACTGCGCGCCATATCGACCACGGTCGCCACCTTCGTTTCCGCGACCTCGTGCGGATACACGCCGCAGAGCCCCTGGCCCTGGGTATGAACCGCCATCATGATGCGATAAGCCTCGGCGGGCGCCTTGTTGAAGACGGATTCGAGGATCTCCACGACGAAGTCCATCGTCGTGTAGTCGTCGTTCAGAAGCAGCACCTTGAACAGCTCAGGCTTCTTGGTTTCCTGCCTGGTATGTTCGAGGACCTCTCCCCCGGTATGACGCTCCGGCTCGCTCATGCGGTTCGTCTTTATTCTACCAAGCCGGGCCCGGCAGACGTGTTATTCTGAAGGCACCGTCGGTCGCACTTGTGACCACGACAAAAAAAGGCTCCTAGCGACCATCGCCGCGGTAAATGCCGGCGGCACCGTTCATATCTGGTCGCGGCCGGGAGGTGCATGCATGGCAGACACTATCGGGGGCAGTCGCTGAACTGCCCGCCTAGACTGGAAACGGCCGGCGGAAACGCCGGCCGTTTTCTTTTCCTACAATAGATTCCCATCATGCCCGTGCTTGCTTCCGGCGTCGACTACATCGACCTGCACTTCCTCGGACGTCCGCAAATCATCGCTACCGCCATCCTTCACGGCGCGTCCGGCATCGCCCTCGTGGATCCCGGCCCGACGACGACGGTGCCGGCGCTGACGACGGCCTTGAGCCGGAAGGGGATCCGATGGGAAGACGTGCGGCAGATCCTGCTGACGCACATTCACCTCGATCACGCGGGATCGATCGGCTCGATCGTCGAGAAGTACCCGCACATCGACGTCTTCGTGCACGAGCGCGGCGCGCCGCACATGGCGGACCCGGCGAAGCTCATCGCCAGCGCCGGCCGGCTCTACGGCCAGGACATGGATCGGTTGTGGGGAGAGATCAAGCCGGTGCCGAAGGAGCGCATGCAGGTGCTCGAGGGGGGCGAGACGCTCACCGTCGCAGGGCGCGAGATCAAAGTCGCCTACACGCCGGGGCACGCGTCGCATCACGTGTCGTACTTCGACACTTCGTCGCGCGTGGCC
>Ga0134128_10010455_pt1 | contig 11115 bp, 8 predicted proteins | sample KB31754_FD_96462 | JGI IMG/M metagenome (GOLD analysis project Ga0134128, IMG submission 96462) | Terrestrial soil microbial communities with excess Nitrogen fertilizer from Kellogg Biological Station, Michigan, USA - KB3-175-4 | ecosystem: Environmental > Terrestrial > Soil > Unclassified ...
CACGTTCACCACCGCGATCTTGTGCGCGACGTCGAGATTGGCGAGTTCGGCGGGCGAGCCGCGGCCCACGAAGATCAGCTGGCCGGTGGTCGAGAGCGGGGCCTGCCTGGCGCTGCGGATCGGCACGGCGGAGCGCAGGCTGACGTCGGCGCTGCCCGCGCCGTACTCGGGCCGGCCGTAGACGTGGACGTCCCAGCTGGTCGGCAGCCACAGCGGCTGTTCGGAGACGTAGGTCTCGGCATGCGCGTCCTTCAGGCCCGCGGCCTTCAGCTGGGCCACCGCCCACTGGACGGTCTGCGCCTCGCCGGGCAGGCCGCTGATCCGGCCCCAGAGCGGATCGCCCGCATCGCGCCGGGCGAGCGAGAAGCCGACGATGGTCTTCACGTCGGCCAGCATGCGATCGCCCTTCAGCGCGCCCGCCGCATCGTCCTTCGGCCGCCCGGCGAAGGGCGCGGGGCCATAGGCCTCCGGGCCGGCCACGAAGGTCGGCTTGTCGACAGGCGAGACCGGGCCGGGCGCGGGCACGCCGAACCAGGCCTGCGCGTGGGCCGCGGCGGCCAACGCCAGCGCCGCGGCCAATCCCAGAGCCATGGTCTTCATGCGCCGCCCTCCCCTGCGTTCTGTAGTCAGGCTAGCCTACTCGCCGATCAGATGCAGCACGACCTCGCGCCGGTGCGGCCGGCCGCGGTGCTCGAACAGCCAGATCCCCTGCCAGGTCCCGAGCGCCAGCCGGCCGCCGACGAGCGGGATCGAGAGCTGCGTACTGGTCAGCGCCGCGCGCAGGTGGGCCGGCATGTCGTCGGGCCCCTCGTCCTGGTGGCGGTAGGCGCGGTCCGGCGGCGCGAGTTTGGCGAAGTAGTCTTCCAGGTCGCGGGCGACATCGGGATCTGCGTTCTCCTGGACAAGCAGCGAGGCCGAGGTGTGCCGGCAGAAGACCGTGAGCAGGCCGGTGGTCATCGCCTGCTGGGCGACCCAGGCGGCGACCTCGCGCGTGATCTCGTGCAGGCCGGCGCCGCGGGTGGCGATGGTCAGGGTCTGCGTCGCCTGGCGCATCAGAGGAGGTCGCGCAGCCAGGCGACCAGCGGCGCGTCGGCCGGCGGCATGGGGTAGTCGGTGAGCGTCGAGGGCTTCACCCAGGCGATCTGCGGATGCTCGTTGGCGGTGACGCGGCCCTCCCAGCGGCGCAGCAGATAAAGCGGCATCAGCAGGTGGAAGCTCTCGTATTCGTGGCTGGCGAACACGAAGGGCGCGAGGCAGGCGTGGGTGACGGTGATGGAGAGCTCTTCGGCGAGTTCGCGGATCAGGCAGGCTTCGGGGGTCTCGCCGGCCTCCACCTTGCCGCCCGGGAATTCCCAGAGGCCTGCGAGTTGCTTGCCCTCCGGCCGCTGGCAGATCAGCACCCGGCCGTCGGCGTCCACAAGCGCGGCGGCGGCGACCAGCAGCAGGGGTTTGTCGGCCATGGCGGCTTCATTCCCGCCCTGAGTCCCAAAGGCAACACCCCCGCGACAAACTCGACCGTGCAGGTTGACATTAACGCCGCCAACCCCGATGTGCCGCTCGCGCCCTCATGGCGCTATCGGCGCTCCAGCCGCGTGGGGCCTCGCTTCGAGGCCCAGCCTGTCGAGCGCAGAGACACTCATCGAAACCCCATCACGCGGGGCGTTTCCCCCAAAGACCCGCCACCCGCGCCCTCGATGCGTTCGAGGGCCGCGCGTGCGCACACGTGAAAGACCCTATTTGACCCAGTTTACCGATTTCGGCCTCGCGAAGCCCTTGCTGCGCGCCCTGGCCGACGAAGGCTACGCCACGCCCACGCCGATCCAGGCGCAGGCCATCGCCCCGGTCATGGCCGGCCGCGACCTGCAGGGCATCGCCCAGACGGGCACCGGCAAGACCGCCGCCTTCGCTCTTCCCATCCTGCATCGCCTGGCCGGCGAGCGGCGCCAGCCGCCGCGCAAGGGCTGCCGGGTGCTGGTGCTGTCGCCCACCCGCGAGCTCGCCAGCCAGATCGGCGAGAGCTTCCGGACCTACGGGCGCCACATCGGCGTCTCGGTCGCCGTGGTGTTCGGGGGCGTGAAGTACGGCGGCCAGCACAAGGCGATGGCCAATGGCGTCGACGTGCTGGTGGCCACGCCCGGGCGCCTGCTCGACCACCTGCAGGAGCGCACCATCACGCTCTCGGGCGTGGAGATCTTCGTGCTCGACGAGGCCGACCAGATGCTCGACCTGGGCTTCATCGTGCCGATCCGCAAGATCACCGCCCAGCTGCCGAAGGTGCGCCAGAACCTGTTCTTCTCGGCCACCATGCCGGGCGAGATCGGCAAGCTGGCGGGCGAGCTGCTGCGCGATCCGCTGAAGGTCGCCGTGGCGCCTCAGGCGACCACCGTCGAGAAGGTGAACCAGAAGGTGCTGTTCGTGGAGCAGGGCCGCAAGCGCGCGCTGCTGGCGGAGCTGTTCGACGACCCGGGCTTCAAGCGCGTCATCGTGTTCACCCGCACCAAGCGGGGGGCCGACCGCGTGGCCAAGGGCCTGGAGCAGGTGGGCGTCGAGGCGGCCTCGATCCACGGCGACAAAAGCCAGGGCCAGCGCGAGCGGGCGCTCGCGGACTTCAAGGCCGGCGGCGTGCGCGCCCTGGTCGCCACCGACATCGCCGCGCGCGGCATCGACATCGACGCGGTGAGCCACGTGGTGCAGTTCGAGCTGCCGCACGTGCCGGAGAGCTACGTCCATCGGATCGGCCGCACCGCGCGGGCCGGCGCCGACGGCTCGGCGGTGGCGTTCTGCGCCGACGACGAGCGGCCCTTGCTCAAGGACATCGAGAAGGTGACCCGCCAGCAGATTCCCTCCTGGGACCGCCGCAACGACCGCCAGCTGGGCGCCGCCACCGCGGCGATGCCGGAGGTCGGACGGCCGGAACGGGCGGACACGCGAGGCGCCGGCGCGCACCGCGGCCAGCACCAGCCGAAGCGCAACCGCAACCACGGCGGCGGCGGCTTCAAGGGCGGCGCCCACCGGCACGAGGGCGGGGCGCCCCGCCAGGGTGAGGCCGGGCCCCAGGGCCGGCCCAGCTTCAAGGGTCCGCGCCGCGGCGGCGGCGCCGGGGGCGGCCAGTCCTCCGGCCGCACCGGCGTCTGGTCGAACCGGTAGCCCGCGCGACGGCGGCTTGACGCGGCGGATTACGCCTGTAGTTCTATTGGACTACGGGTGTAGTCTGAAGGCGTGCGGGCCGGATGCTGAGCAAGTCCCTGGGATGGATCGCCAGCGCCGGCCTGGTCGGCCTCGCCGGCGCAGGCGCGGCTGAAGCCCAGACGTCGCCCGCGCCCAAGCCGCCGGCGAAGGAGTCCAAGACCGTCCAGGGGGTCACCGTCACCGGCGAAGCGACCTCTGGCCTGCGGATCTCGATTGACCGCAAGAGCTACGACATCGCCAAGGACCTGCAGACCACCAGCGGGTCCATCGGCGACGCGCTGCGCAACGTGCCCTCGGTGGTCGTCGACGCGCAGGGGAACATCAGCCTCAGGGGCGATCCAAACGTCACCATCCTGGTGGACGGCAAGCCGTCCGGGATGTTCAGCGGGCCCGGCCGGGCGGCGGCCCTGCAATCGCTGCCCGCCGATCAGGTCGAGCGGGTGGAGGTGATCACCAATCCGTCCGCCGACTTGAGCCCGGAGGGCACGGCCGGCGTCATCAACCTGATCACCAAGCAGGTCCGCAAGCCGGGCCTCGCCGGCACGGTCCGCGGGGCGATGGGCAGCGAGGCGCGGCAGACGGCGGGCGCGAGCCTCGCCTACAACACCGGGCGGTTGTCGCTCTCGGGCGACATCACGGCCAGGCGCGACCCGCAGAAGTACACGGTGGACGAGACCCGCAGCGGCGCCGACGCGGGCGGTCAGCCGTTCGCCAGCCATTCGCTGTCGCAGGGGCGAGGCCGCGGACACATCGAGACCTACCGGTTCGCCGGCGACTACGACCTCGACAAGGCCACGCGGATGAGCGCGGAGGTGCGCCGCACCGACGTCTGGACGCGGATCGGGCGGCGCCAGGCGTTCGAGGGCGAGATCCCAGGCGACGCATCGCGCGTCGCGTTCGAGCAGGACGGGCCGTTGCAGGTCAACCTGCACGACAGCGCCGCGACTCTGGGCTACCGACGCACGCTGGCGGGCGACGGCCATTCGCTCAGCGTTCAGCTGCGCTTCGAGGAGACCGACAACGACTATCGGCAGTCGGCCGTCCTGAGCGGGCAGCCGCCGCCGGGGCCTTCCGCGTTCAACGCCTCGCGCCAGCTCACCACCCAGGGCCAAACCCAGCTGAAGGTCGACTACGCCCGGCCCATGCCGGCCGACGGCAAGCTGAAGGCCGGCCTCGACTGGCGGCGCGACGACGACCTCTTCCACGACTTCGGGCTCGTCGGGGCGAGCGCGACGACGGCGCTGGCCGACCCGAACCAGACCAACCGCTTCCACTACGTCCTCACCGTGAACGCCGCCTATGCGAGCTACGAGCAGCCGTTCGGCGATCTCACGGTGCTGGGCGGCCTGCGCCTGGAGGACGCGCGGATCGAGACCCATGAGTTCAGCGGCGGCGCACAAGACAGCCGGGAGGATGTCAGCGCCTATCCCAGCCTGCATCTGGCCTGGAAGCTCAGCGACGCCCAGCAGATCACCGCCAGTTACAGCCGGCGCATCCAGCGGCCCTTCCCGAACTGGCTGGACCCCTTCGCCTCAGTGAACAACCTGATCTACCGGGCGGGCAATCCCGCCCTCGAACCGCAGCGCACCGATTCCTACGAAGCCGGCTGGCAGCACCGGCAGGGCGGCGAGAACCTGCTGGCGACGCTGTTCTGGCGCGACAGCCGCGGCGTGATCGTCGACGTCACCACGGTGCGGCCGGACGGGGGGCTTCTGCTCACCAAGGAGAACGTGGGCAGAAGCCGCAGCGCGGGCCTGGAGCTTTCGGCCTCCGGCAAGCTGACCCGCACGCTCGGCTATAACGTGACCGCCACCGCCGCGCACAACGACTACGACGCGGCGAACCTGGGCTTCCGCGACCGGCGGCGGGGGACCACGCTGAGCGGGCAGATGTCGCTGAACTGGCAGCCGACGACGACCGACTTCGCGCAGGTCAGCGGCTACCTGGTGGGCGAGCGGCTCACGGCGCAGGGCCACGGCACGCCGTTCGGCGCGCTCAACCTCGGCTACCGGCACAAGCTGACCGAGCAGCTGTCCCTCGTGATCACCGGGGCGAACGTGCTGCCGCTGGTCGGCAGGGACGTCGTCGACACGCCGGCGCTGCACGACGTCACCAAGTACCGCAACGACGCCAAGGGCTACTACATTGGCTTCAGCTACGCCTTCGGCGGCAGGAAGGCCCCGGCGGACCAGGGCTTCGACTTCGGCGGCGGCCCGGGGCGCTGACCTGATGACTTGGACGACGGCGATCAGTCGGCGGGGTTGTGCTTCTGGACGAAGGCCGCCGACTGCTCGAGCATGATCCGGCGGGTGGCCTCGGTGGAGAGCCAGTGGTCCTCGCCGGGCATGATCACGAAGTCGACCGGCTTGCCGGCGGCCTTCAGCGCGCGCTCCATGAGACGGCTCTGGTCGATGCGCACCACGCTGTCGTTCTCGCCGTGGATCAGCAGCACCGGGGCGTCGGCCTTGGCGGCGTGCTGGGCGGGCGAGATGGCGTCGAGGTCCTGGCCCTTGGCGCTGGAGAGGCCCCGCCAGAAGTCCAGCGCCCGGCGGTCGGCGCCGTCGGCCGAGGCGATGTCGGTCAGCATGCGGTGCATGTCGGCGACGCCGGCCACGGAGACCGCGCAGCGGTAGAGGCCCTGCTGCAGGGTGACGCCCGCGAGCGCCGCGTAGCCGCCGTAGCTGGCGCCGACGATGCAGACCCGCTTCGGATCGACCACGCCGTCCTTCACCAGCGCGGCCACGCCATCGGAGATGTCGGTCTGCATCTTGCGCCCGTACTCGCCCTCGGCCGCTTTCTTGAAGGCCTCGCCGTAGCCGAGCGTGCCGCGGTAGTTCGGCTGGAACACCGCATAGCCGCGCGAGGCGAAAGCCTGGGCCCACCAGTCGAAGCCGACGGTGTCGCCCTCCACGATCGGGCCGCCGTGCGGCATCACCACCAGCGGCAGGTTCTTCGGCGTGCGGCCCGGCGGCAGGGTGAGCACGCCGTTCATGGCCAGGCCGTCGGCCGCCTTGTAGTCGACCATCTTCACCGGCCCCACCTGATCGGGCCGGATATCGGGCCACACGTCGCCGATGGCGATGGCGGAGCGTTCCGCGGTATTGATCAGGTAGTAGCGGCCGGCGTTCCTGTCCCCCTCGACCTTGATGATCATCCGCTGGAACCCGCGGGCGTAGGAGGTGAGCTCCGTCTCGTCCTTTTCGAAGGGCGAGATCGCCGAGACGATGCGGGCCTCCAGATTCTTGTCGAGGAACCTGTCCACGCTCTTATGGGTCCAGCCGATGGTGAGCCCGGTGTCGCGGTCCTGGATCGAGCTCGAGCCGGTGGCGTCCTTGACCAGCACCTCGCCCGGCCCGGTCCCGTCCAGGGGGATCTCGCGCAGTTGCTCATGACCGTTCGCCGTCTCGCGCAGCAGCAGCGTGCCGGGCGTGCGCCCCTCGCCGTCGATGTCGACGTCGACGTTCACGCCTGAGGCCTCGGCCAGCACCTTGGACTCGCCCAGGCCGGCGTAGACATAGGTCGTGCGGCTGGCGGGATGGTAGCGGGTGTGGGCCACCACCGCGCCGTTGCGGGCGATCAGCCACGAGCGCTCGCGCTCGGACGACGGGGTGATGGTCTCGACCTTGCCGGTCTCCAGATCGATGCGCGTGAGGTCGGCGTAGATCGTGCCGCGCGACCATTCCTCGGTGTGCGCGAAGGGGATGGTTCCGACATAGACCCACCAGTGGCCGTCCGGCGTCTGGGCCGCGCCGTAGTAGCCGAAGATGGCGTCGACGTACTGGGTGCTCCTGGCCAGCAGCATGGCCGCCTTGCCGGTGCGCAGGTCGAGGTTGATCAGCCCTTCCCACTCGTGCGGCTTGGCGCTCACCTCGGCGTGCAGCGTCTGGCTGGCGGTGTTGAAGATCAGGAGGTGGTCTTCGCCGGCCCAGGAGAGGCTGCGGATCTTGTTCACGCCGAAGTCGACGCCCTGCACGATCTTTCCGTCAGCGCTCTGGCGCACCAGGACGATCTGGTGGCCTTTCTCCGAGGTGATCAGCGCGAATAGCCCGCCGGACGGCGACATCGAGGCGTCCTCGATGGCCGGCAGCCGGCCGTAGGCGGCAAGCGGCGGCGGGGCCGGCGGCGCGGCGGCGGCGGGCGCGCCCAGGACCAGGGCGGCGATGACGGCGAACAGGACACGCACGGGCTGGCTCTCGATCAAGTCTCTGAAATGGCTTTGCCATTGGCCGCCGTCCTTCGACAAGGACGCGGAAAGTCGCGGGTCGGCGAACCTCGGCGTCGGCTGTCTCAAGACCTGGCGCGCCCCCCAGCGCCGCACATCGGATTGGAACCATAGCCAGTTCAGCCACGGCGCATCAATCGCCCCTCGGGCCACCGCCGGATTCCGCCTTGACCGCCAGTCTTACGGGCGTAATCTCAGGCTCGTGATTGCACGGATATCCGCCGCCGAGAGCCAGATCATGGAGGCGCTGTGGACCTCGGGTCCGCTGACCGCCGACGAGCTGGTGCGCGAGGTGGGCACCGCCCAGGGCTGGGGCGGGGCGACCGTCAAGACGCTGACCAACCGCTTGCTGAAGAAGAACGCCCTGGAGTCGGTCCGCGAGGAGGGCCGGGTGCGCTACAACCCGCTGGTCAGCCGCGAGGAATACCTGACTGGCGAGAGCCAGGGCCTGCTGGACCGCCTGTTCGGGGGCCAGCTCGCGCCGCTGGTCGCCCACTACGCCAAGCACCGCGCGCTCTCCGACGAGGAGGTCGAGCGGATCAAGCGCCTGATCGCCGAGCTGGAGAAGGGCGATGATTGAGCTCTTGCTGACCCTATTGCGCGCGAACGCCATCGCCGTGGTCGCCATCCTGGCGGTGCTCGCCGTGCGCCTGCCGTTTCGCCGGGCGTTCGGGGCGGAGACCGCCTACGCGCTGTGGATGACGCCGCCGATCGCGGTGGCGGCAGGCTTCCTGCCGGCCCGCGTCACGCTCGCCATGCCATCGGTCGTCGAGCACGTCACGCAAGCCCGCAGCAGCCTGCTGCCGGCGTGGGCGGCCACGGCGCTGCTGGGGGCCTGGATGCTGGGGACCGCGGCCATGGCGCTGCGCTTCTGCGTGTCCCACCGGCGGTTCCTGCGCGAGGTCGCCCGCGGCGGGCCCGAGGCGGCGGTGGTGGGCTTCATCAACCCGAAGGTGCTGATGCCGCGCGACGACGGGCGGTTCTCAGCCGAGGAGCGGGCGCTGATGCGGGCCCACGAGCAGGAGCACATCGCCCGCGGCGACCCGCTGGCCAACCTGTGGATCGCCATCTTCCAGTGCATCTGCTGGTTCAACCCGCTGGTGCACGCCGCCGCCCACATGGCCAAGCTCGACCAGGAGCTGGCGTGCGACGCGACGATCCTGCGGCGCAACCGGCGCGCGCGCGGGCTCTATGCGAAGACGCTGCTGAAAGCCCAGCTGGCCGGCCAGGCGCCGGCGCTCGTCTCGGCCTGGGCGGCCGGCGGCAAGCATCCGCTGGAGATCAGGGTCGGCGCCCTGCGGCAGCTGGGCGTCGACGACGCGGCGACCGGGCCGGTGCTGGTGCTGCTCACCATCCTGACGCTGGCGGCCACCGCCTGGTACGCCGAGCCGCCGGAGCTGCACGCGTTCAAGCTGATGCCGCGGGTGACCATCGAGCAGCCGACCATGACCGTGCTCCTGGTCCGCGACCACAAGGGCGGCTGGGCCGCGGGCAAGCATTGATTTCCGCAACAAGGTCGTCCCGGAATGCGCACGAGCGCATGTCCCGGACCCATACGCGCCCGGCTTCAGGATAGGTCGCGGCGGCGGCGGCGTGCGACGGCGAAACCGGGATGACCCAGAAGGGACGAGCGGAGCGAGGGGTTAGCTACGGTAATCGCCGTTGATCTCGACGTAGCGCTTGGTGAGGTCGCAGGTCCACATGGCGGCCGAGCCGCGGCCGACGCCGACGTCGACGGAGACCTCCAGCTCCTTCTTCTTCATGTAGGCGCTCATCTTGGCCTCGTCGTAGTTGGGCGCGACCAGGCCGTCGCGGGCCGCCCACAGCGGGCCGAACCTGACGCTCATGGACTCCCGATCGTCCGGCTCGTCGGCGCGGCCCACGGCCATGACGATGCGGCCCCAGTTGGCGTCCTCGCCGGCGAACGCGGTCTTGACCAGCGGGCTCTCGCAGACGGTGCGGGCGATCTTGCGCGCCGAGGCGTGGCTCTCGGCGCCGCTGACGGTGACCTTGATGAACTTCGTCGCGCCTTCGCCGTCGCGGACCAGCTGCTGGGCCAGGTCCATCAGCACGCGCTCCAGCTTGTCGCGGAAGTCGGCGAGCCGGCGGTCGCCCGCCCGGCTGATCTTGGGCGCGCCCGACTGGCCGGTGGCGAACAGCAGCAGGGTGTCGTTGGTCGAGCGGTCGCCGTCCACCGTCACCGCGTTGAAGGTCGAGCGGGTGTAGAGGCTGACCAGGTTCTGCAGCGCGCCGGGCGAGATCGCCGCGTCGGTGACCACGAAGGCCAGCATGGTGGCCATGTCGGGCGCGATCATCCCCGAGCCCTTGGCGACGCCGCCGATGCGCACGCGGGTCCCGTCGATCAGGGCCTCGGCGCAGGCGCCCTTCGGGAAGGTGTCGGTGGTCATGATGGCCCGGGCCGCGCCGGCCCAGCCGTCGGGGGTCAGGCCGCGCTCGATATCCGGCAACCGGTGGATCACCTTGCCGTCGTCCAGCAGCACGCCGATCACCCCGGTCGAGGCCACCATCACGTCGCGCTGGCGGCAGTCGAAGCGCTTGGCCGCGGCCGAGCAGACGCGGCGCACGGCGTCGGCGCCCGGCCGCCCGGTGAACGAGTTGGCGCAGCCGGCGTTGACCACCAGCGCGCGCACGCCCTCGCCCTTGGTCATCCCCAGGTGGCGCTTGCACCAGTCGACCGGCGCCGAGCCCACGCCGTGGCGGGTGAACACCCCGGCGCAGCTGGCCCCTTCCGGGAAGTGCATGACCATCAGGTCGTCGCGCTCGTGGCGGTAGAAGCCGGCCCGGGCGGTGGCGAGGCTGACCCCGGCGACCGGCGGCATGGCCGGGAACGGCACGGCGAGCGGCGAGATGGGCGCCGCGCCCTTCGATGCGGCGGAGGCCGGCTGCGGGGCGGTCCCGGCGGAGGCGAACTGCTGGGCCTGCTTTTCGGCGCGCTTCAGGCCCGCGCGGCGGATGACGCTGGCCAAGGGATCGAGCGCGCGCTCCAGCGTCTGGCCGACCACCTCGACGGGCCGGGCGGCGGCCTCCAGGGCCTTGGCGGCGGGCGTGCGCGGCTTGCGGCTCATTTCTTCGCCCCCTTGGCCGGCGCGGCGGGGACCGGCGCGGGCGGCGGCGGCGCCAGCTTTGGCGCGTCGGCCGGCGGGACGCCCTGGCGGGGGCTGTCGGACTTCACCATCACCTCGACCTTGGAGCGGCTCCTGAGCTTCTCCAGCAGGTCGCGGATCTGGTCGTAGGTGAGGAAGCGCACGATCTGCGGGCGCGCGGCCTCCAGGCTGATCGGCTGCTCCAGGCGGCGGTCCTCCACCTTGACCACGGCGAAGCCGCCCTGCACCGGGAACGGGCCCACGATCTGGCCGGGCTTGGCGGTCTTCAGGGCGGCGTCATAGGTCCCCGGCATGACGTCGATGGTGAAATAGCCCAGGTCGCCGCCGTTGAAGCGGGTGGCCGCGTCGATCGACTTCTCCATGGCCAGGGCCTCGAAGGAGGCGCCCGACGCCAAGAGCCGCTTGACCGCCTCGGCCTCGGCCTGGGTGGCGGTGACGATCTGGCGGGCGTGGATCTCCTCCGAGCGCTTGGCCAGCTTCTGCTGCTCGTTGTAGAGGCCGCGCACGGCGTTGTCGTTGACCGCGTCGGCGACCACGCTCTCCACCAGGATGTCGCCCAGGATGCGGTCCCGCGCGGCG
>Ga0134128_10010456_pt1 | contig 11114 bp, 10 predicted proteins | sample KB31754_FD_96462 | JGI IMG/M metagenome (GOLD analysis project Ga0134128, IMG submission 96462) | Terrestrial soil microbial communities with excess Nitrogen fertilizer from Kellogg Biological Station, Michigan, USA - KB3-175-4 | ecosystem: Environmental > Terrestrial > Soil > Unclassified ...
GCGGTGAGGAAGTTCAGCAGGTTCGGCATCTGCTCCAGGTCGCTGGGCACGTTCGGGTTGTCCCTGGTCAGGTGCACATTGTCGAACTGAAGGTAGATCACGTGCTTGGTCGCGCTGCCCGGCTGGCTCAGTAGGCAGCCCGGATCGGCGCTGGCCGCGGCCTTGCCCGATTTGACCGCGCCCGCCGTGGTTCCCGCCTGCGCGGCCGCGGCCGAGGTGCCCGCGACCAGCGCCACCGCGATCAGCGGTACGAGGCCGCGCACACGGCCCCGCTTTCCCGTGCTTTCCATCCGATTCCCTCTCCCAAGGTCGAGACTTCAGCATCCTGATGCTCGAGGCGACCGCTGCGCGGCCAGATACGACCTAAGCGCAGCCGGGCCGCATTGTCATCGGTGAAATCCCTCAAACTCGAGTGATTTTCCGGCGGCAGGGGTCGGAGGATCGCACCTTTATCGCAGAAGGCTGCTGGTGGCGGGCCTGGTACCGGCAAATCTCGGCGACGCGCGCCCCATCGGGCGCTAGCATCGAGCCATGATCCCGGTCACCGAGAAGGAACTGCGCGAGTCCTTCGTGAACTGCTCGAAGGGGGAGGCGGCCAGGATCAACCCGCCGGCCGGTCTGCCCAGGCTGCCGTGGCAGGATCTCGACTTCCTCGGCTGGCGCGACCCGAAGGCCCCGGATCGCGGCTACCTGGTCGCCGAGTACCGCGACCGGCTGGTCGGCTTGACCATGCGGGTGCCGACAGGTGTACGCCGGGCCCTGGTGAAGACGACGGTCTGCTCGATCTGCGTGACCGCGCATCCCGGCTCGGGCGTCTCGCTCTTCGCCGCCCCGAAGGCCGGCCCCAGCGGGCGGCAGGGCAACACGGTCGGTACGTATATCTGCGCTGACCTGGCCTGCCCGCTGTACGTGCGCGGCAAGAAGATGTCTGATCTCGGCTCGCGCTTCGAGGAGTCGATGACGCTGGACGAGCAGGTGGCCCGCACGATGCTGAACCTTGAGCAGTTCCTCGACCAGGTCTTCAAGCCCTAAGGAGCCGAGCAGCCAGCCGGATCCGGGCAGTTAGGGCGAGCCCTTAGTTGAACCCCGGCAGCCAGGCGTTCAGTTCGCCCCGCACCGGGACGGTCGCGCCGAGCTGGCACAGGATGCCGAGGCCGCCCATAGTGACCCGGTGAATGAGCAGATACGACGGCGGCAGGTTGAGCCTGCGGCCGAGCGAAGCGGCCGGGTTCTTGCCGTTAGCGAGATGCGCGGCCTGTTCGCGCAACCATTCGCGGCTGAAGGAGAACTGCGGTTCGCGCAGCGGCTCGATCAGCGGGGCGAGATAGTCGAGCACTGCCTGCGGATCGAGCTCGGTGCCCGGCTTGAGGAAGCCCTCCGCGCGCAACGTGTGCGCCACCTCTTCGGCATTCCCGGCCAGCGCGCCCCGCAGCGCCACCCCGATCGCCTCGGGCATCCCGTTCGGCAGCCGGTTGACCGCGCCGAAATCCAGCACGCCGAGTCGCCACTGTTGCGGGTCATCGGGGTCCACATCGGCGATGTCCGCGCCCGGCTCGGCCGGCAGCAGCCGGAAGTTGCCCGGGTGCGGGTCTGCGTGAAGCAAACCGACGCGTTGCGGACCTGAATAGAGGAACCGGACAAGCAGCGTGCCCGCGCGGTCGCGTTGCGCCTGCGTGCCGGAGGCGATCACAGAGGCCAGCGGGATACCAGGCAGCCACTCAGTAACCAGGATCGTGCCCGCCTGCTCGACCACGTCCGGCACCGTGATGTCCGGGTCGTCGGCGTAGCCCTTCGCGTAGTTCGACTGGGCCTCGGCCTCCGCCGCGTAGTCCAGCTCCTCGGCGATCCGCGCGCGCAGCTCCGTGATCAGCGGCTTCACTTCGATCCCGGGCACCAGCAGGCTGAACAGCCGGGAGACTCGGGCCAGCTGGTTGAGGTCGCCGAGCAGCGCCTTGCCCGCACCCGGGTACTGGATCTTCACCGCGACGTCACGGCCGTCCTGCCACACCGCGCGGTGTACCTGGCCGATCGAGGCGGCGGCGGCCGGCTTGTCATCGAAGGAGACGAACTTCTCCCGCCAATGCGGCCCGAAGGCCGCGGCCAGGGACTTGTGGACCGAGGCCGCGGGCAAGGCGGGCGCGCTCTCCTGAAGCCCCGTCAGCGCCGCGCGATAAGGCCTGGCCAGCTCATCCGGCAGCGCCGCCTCGAATACCGAGAGCGCCTGGCCGAACTTCATCGCCCCGCCCTTGAGCTCGCCCAGCACCCGGAAGAGCTGCTCGGCGGTGCGCTGCTGCACCTCGGTGAGCACCGCGGCCGCAGGTGCCCCGCCCAGCCGCTTGCCCAAGCCCACGGTGGCCCGGCCGGCCAGGCCGAGCGGCAGCGTCGCCAGCTTGGCGGTACGGGCTACTGCGTTGCGCGGCACGTCACTCACATGGTCCATTCTGCCAGGCCGATCGTGGATAAAGGCGGTGCGGCCGCTTCGAAGAGACGCAGATCATCGTCGCCGAGATCGCTGGCCACACAGGCGCACGCCGGGTGCTCGGCAACTGTGAACCGCTCCGGAAGCGCATATGGCAACGCAAAGGACCACACCGCCCCCACACTCGGCGGTAGTTGACCATCGAGATAGGCGAGCGCGTGCAGCACCGTGTAGCTGGCGGCGAGCGCGGACAAGGTCGTGTCACAGGCCGGCCGTGCGGAGGCGCCCTCCACCGCGAGTCCGGCCTGAGTGCGTGGCCAGAGCGGATCGCGGTCGGCCACCGCGAGATCGCGACAGCGGCTACACGGCGTGCGCCGCGGTACGACGAGCGGCCCGAGTACCGCACGGTCTTCGCATACCTCGACGAGCAGATGCGGTACCAGACGCCGGCTCAGATCGAGCAGCAACTCGGTCGGCGGCCGCTCGCCAGGGGCGACGATGACCAAGTCCGCCGCGGTGCGCCGCGAGGCGAGCACGGTGTTCGCGGACGGAGCGAGAAGGCGGATTGCGCGGGCTACGGCGTCCTGGCGGCGGGTCCCGGCGTCTTCGTCGCGATAAGCGCCGGGTCCGGTGTCCTCGTGCCGGACTGCCGAACCGTCGACCGGAACGATGGTGCCGACCCCGGCCGCTGCCAGCCGCAGCGCCGTCTGTGCGCCAACTCGGCCAAGCCCGTGCACCGCCACCGAGAAGCCGCGCCGCCGCTCCAGGGCGCGTACGGCTCCGCCGGGCAGCCGATGGCGCAGCCCCAGGCCGCTGAGATCGGGATCGAGGCGGGCGCGTTCGCCGGGCGAGAGGGCGGCCAGTGCCGAGGTGTCGAGGGCCGCATCGTCGAGGCAGCCGTCCGCGGCCAGTCGGTCAAGCAGTTCCAGCGTGTCGCGGCGGGCTACGCCGATGCGTTCGGCGTATGCGAGCAGGGCTTCGATGTCGCGAGTGCCGTCCAGCGCGTCGATCACGGCGCGAACCGTGGCCGTCATCCGGTAGCGATGGCTGGTGGCCGGACCCCGGCCGAGCTGAAGGGTGCGCTCGTCATGCCAGATGCGGCTCAGCGCCGGCTTGAGGACCGGTCGCATCGCGCTCAGGGCCCTCCGGGAATGTGGATCGTGAATTGTGGATCGAGAACTGTTCAACGCGGCTGCGATGTTCAACGCGGCTTCGCCGTGGCAGCGCCGGACGCCCAAGCGTCCGGCGCCTCTGCGCCGGCAGCCGCTCGATCACGCCTTGCCGAGAATCCGGTTCACCTTGGTGCCGCAGGTCGGACAAGTGCCCTGCGCCATTCTGCGCCCCGAGTCGCTGATCTTGATCTCGCCGGTGAAGTGCCGCTTCTCCTTGCACTTCACGCAGTAAGCCTCGCCCGTGTACGTCTCGGCCATGGTCGGCCCTCCTGTTGTTCCTGACTCTTCGCGATGGACCGCGATCGTGCGCCCTGCTCCGCCGGGCTCGGCGGTCGGGCGATAGGCCACCCTACGCGAGAGCACACACCGCACACGCATCGTGGCCCATGCGAGCGGCTGGAGCGCTAAGTGGTACCCACCTGAGGGTGATTAGTCACACCGCGATGGGGTTTTGCAGCGGGATTGTGCAGCGGGGATTGATCACCCGCGCGACCGGAATCCGGCAGAGAACACGCCGCGGGGCCCCCAGGCGCACGCTCCACCGACCGGGGCTTTACGCCGCCGCGGCGGGAGCTGTTTTCCGAGAGCCCCGCATCCAGAGAGCGACGCTACGGGCTGGCGGGGCCGACCGTCAATCGGATCCCACGGACGGCTGTGGATAACCCTGGGGACAACCTGGGGACAGTCCGGCGCGCCTTTGTGGACATCCTCGGTCTCCCTGTGGACAAACCTGTGGATCTGGTTGTCGCACCCCCGCTGACCAGCAGCGGCAAAAAATCTTGTGGAATTGACGAAAACCCGGTCTCCGACGGGCTGTGGACAAGTTTTCGGTCCGCTGGGCCCGCCGGGACGGGCCGAAAAGGCGTTCAGCCGCTAATTTGGTGGACATGGCAGCGGACCACACCGACCGGCCGGCCGCCGGGTCCGGCGCCGCCGACCCGGCCGTCGAAGTGCGCCGTTCGCCGCGCCGCCGCCGTACCGTCTCCGCGTATCGCGAAGGTGACCGAACGGTCGTGCTGATCCCGGCGCAGATGTCTGCCGGGGAGGAGGAGCGCTGGGTTCGAGCGATGCTCGACCGGCTCGAACGCCGGGAGCGGCGTAGCGCACTGAATGAGCCGGAACTTGCCCGCCGCGCGATGGCGCTGTCTGCGCAGTACCTCGCCGGTCGCGCTCGGCCGGTCTCGGTGCGCTGGGTGAGCAACCAGGCCGCCCGCTGGGGCTCCTGTACTCCGGTCGACGGCACCATCCGGATCTCGGATCGCGTCCGTGGCCTGCCGGAATACGTCCTGGACTACGTGCTGCTGCATTAACTGGCGCATCTGCTGGTCCCCAACCACGGCGCTAAGTTCTGGGCGCTGCTGGACGCGTATCCCCGCACCGAACGCGCCCGCGGCTACCTCGAGGGCTATGCCCGCTCGGACGGGTCGGCCGACCGAGACGGCGACGACCAGGACAGTGACGACTCAGACAGTGACGATCAAGACGACGACGCGAAGAACTCGGCGTCAGAGGAAGTCGAAGACTAGCCACGTGGGGCGGGTCCGACGGTGAAGAACCGGTCGGACCCGCCCCACGGTGAACTACAGGCCAGGTAGCCAAGTTGCTAGGCCGCTTGTGCCCGCGGCGATCGGGCGCACGCAATGCCTCAGCCTTAGCGACCCTTCGCCGCGTCCTTCACGTTGTCGCCAGCCTTCTTCAGCGAACCCGCGGTCTTGTCCTTCTTGCCTTCGAGTTCGGTGCTGCGGTCTCCTGCGGCCCGGCCGACCTTCTCCTTGACCTTGCCCTTGACCTTCTGCGCCTGGTGGCCGGCCTTGTCAGCCATGTCGTCGGCGGTCATCTCCGGTCCGTCCCTTCTTGCTCGACTTCAGTCGAGCAACCGGGTAACCGGGATCGGCCCAAGCATTCGGTCTAGCGTCAGCCGGCCCCGAAGCAGACGAAGCCGCGCGCGTCCGGAACCGCCCGCTGCGCCTTGACCAGTGCCAGCGCCGGAGGGAACCGCTCGGCAAGTGCGCCATGGAACACGTTCATCAGCTCGCGCGTCTCTTCGTCCCCGACTGGCGCGACCGACGCGATCAACGTGCGGGTGCCGAGCGCGAACACGGCGCTGGCCACGCCCATCAGCTCATCACCCGGCCGGATGCCGGATAGCGCCGCGTCACAGGCCGAGAGCACCAGCGTGGCCGGGGCCTGCCGGATGCCTTCCAAGTCGTAGACGGTAAGCGGTCCGTCCGCCAACTCCAGGCTGGAGAAGAGCGGATTATCCGATCGGAACCGGCCGTGCGCCGCGATGTGGGCCAGTTGCGCGCCGTCCAGCGCTTCAGCGACCGCTTGCGCCGTGGCGTCCGCGCCGACCAGCGGCTTGGCGAGCGGATACCGGTGCGCCAGGTCGCCGATCTCGGCCTCGGCGTGCGGCAGACCAGGGCCGTAAGCGAGCACCACCTGCTCGGCCAAGCGATCCTGCTGAGCCGCGGTCCTCAGCGCATGCGCATCACGTGCCGCCTGCTCGTCAGGAGCGCGCGCAGAACGTCTCCGCACGGCGTCGTCGCCGACGTCTCTAGGTGTTCGAGGCTTCGCCAGCTCGTCCTCGGCCTGAGCATTGACGGCCGTCAGCCACGAGCGCGCCGACGGAGACACCGTCACCTGGCGGCCCGTCAGCGATGGCAGCACGGACCAGGCCAGCGCGTGCAGCGAGCCGGTCGGCACCAGCACCAGTGGCCGATCCCCGAGCCGCTTGGCCAGCGGTCGCACCAGCGCGTTGTCCAGCTCGCCGCGGGCGTAGTCGTAGGCGGCCAAGGCAGCCTGTTGCAGAGCTTCGGAGCCATGACGCCGCGCCATCCGCTCCAGCGAGAAGCGCAGCGAGTCGACCTCGGAGAGCACCGCCTTGTACGAGCCGAGCGCGTGATGCCGAGCCACTCCGTCCACGAGGCTCACCGCGTGCAGTGCGTCATCGACCCGGACGTACTCCACCAGCGCGCGCTCGCCGAGACCGGCGCTGAGCGCGGCCAAGTCGCGCCGCGGCTCCGGCTCTTGAGCACTGCCGGGCGCGTGCCTGGCCAGCTCTTTGACGTCCTGTTCCAACCGCACTCGCTCGGCTTGGAGGCCGCGCACATTCTTTCCGGCGAGACCGTCCTCGGCGATCTGCGCGACCACTGCGCGCAGGCGACCGAGCCGTGCCGCGAACGCCGCGTCGTCTGGAGGCCGCACCGGCCGCCGGCGCAAGGCCGCGGCCCGCCACTGCTCGGCTCGCAGCAGCACCTGCCGCGCCGAACCGCCAGTCAGTGCCAGCCGCAGTCCTGTTTTGGCCAGGTCCGCGCCCATCATCGCGGCGCCGGCCCGCAGGTCGGTCGCGCCGAGCGTCCCCGCGTAGTCGGCCGCGACCCGCAGCCCCTGGTCCACGGCTCGACCAGCTTCCGCGACATTCCCGCGGGCCTCACTCAGCGCGGCCTGTGCCTCCCAGCCGACGATCCGCAACCGCGCAGGACCGCCCCTGCGTGCCGTCGCGACCTGGGTGAACAGTTCGGTCGCCTCGTCGTGCCGCCCGAGCGCCAACGCCATCCGCGCCGCGAATAGCTTGCTTTCCTGCGGAGTGATCAGCCAGCCGGCCTGTTCCAGCTGCTCCGAGTTACGTACCAGGTCGCGCAGGATGCGCACACTGCGCTCGCCGGCTGTGAACCGGGCCGCGAGCTCTATGTGCGACGCCCAGGCCGCCCAGTTAGGCCGTCGCTGCCTGGTGAATGCCACCCGGGCCGCGCGTGCGCACTCGATGGCCGCTGAGGGGTCGCCCGCAGCCAGCGCGGCATCAGCGGCCAGTAACCGCGCCTCGGCGGCGTTGAACGCGAAACCGGCCCGCTCATGCCCATCAGCCGCCTGCTCCGCACACTTCCGTGCCTCTTCGACGAGTCCGGCCTCCAGCAGCGCGTCGGCCCGGTCGGCCAGCACCGACTCGGTCCTTCTGCCGATCTGCTGCGCGAGTTCTCTGGCCCGATCCAGCTGGCGCAGCGCTTCGGGCAGGTCGCCGGCGCGCAGCGCGGCGAAGCCCAGATTGTGCTGCGCGCTCTGGTGGACCACCTCGTAACCGTTGTCGCGGCCGAGTTCCACCGCACGATGAAGATCCCGCCGAGCCGACTCGTGATCGCCGCGATAAGCCAACAGCGTCCCGCGCAGACTCAGCAGCAGCCCTTCCCAGCGCGCGTCTCGATGCTCCTGCAAGGTCTGCTGCGCCGCGCTGTAGCTTGCGAGCGCATCCGCGGTCCGGCCTATTCGCTGCAGTACCAAGCCGACGTTAACGCGTAGTCTCGCGAGATCCAGGGCGCCGTCAGGCAGGTTCGACAGCGTCGCCTCGGCCAGTGCGGCTTCGGCCAGCGCGGCCTGAGTGTTGCCGCGGTCGGCGTGGATCACGACCAAGGAGGTGCGCGCCTGTGCGGCGCGCAGCGGGAAGCCGGCCCGGTCCCCGAGTCTCACCGCGGTGCGCAGCGCCGCCCTGGCAGCGGGCAAGTCTCCGAGCTGCCGCCTGGCCAGCCCGAGTGCCCGGTACACGACACAGGCCACTTCGTCTCTGCGGCTTGCGCCAAGCAATACGGCGGCCCGCTCGCAGGCCGCGCGAGGGTCGCGCTGCGCGTCCTCGACAAGGGTGAGCGCCTCGGCGAGCCGACGCTCGTCATCGCGTGGAGTCTCGGCAGCTGTGCTCACCGACTCAGCTTCTCAGGCGTCGACCCATTCGGTCACTACCTGAGTGCCGTCCGGCATCGTGCAACGAAGCCGCAGCAATCCGGCCGGCACCGCGCTCAGCGAGAAGCGCCCGAGATGGTCGACGGGTGCGGTCAGCGACTGCCCGGTCTGCGCGGCCGATTCCAGGTCGACATGGTTCGGGCCCGAGGGCACCAGCTGGCCGATGAGTTTGCGCGCGCCGCCGACTTCGGTGGCCTCGATCGCGACCGTCATTCCCGGCGCTTCGAAGGTCAGCAGCCGGTGTTCACCGTGGGCGCGTGTCGCCGAGCCCACGAGCTGTGCGTCGTCGATGAGCTGGGCCAGTTGGGAATCCATGTCCCGCCAGGCGAAGGTGGATCTCGCGGCGGCCATGACCGCATCCGGCACCGGGTCGAGGTGATCGAACATCGCACCGACGCGTCTAAGCAGCTTCGCGTCGTCAACGCTCTCACCTACTGATCGGTTGCTTTCCATATCTCCTGCTCCCCCGACTCGGATGGACGTTGCGTGGCGTTGTGCTGAGCGACGACGCGCTGTGCCTTACGTCGCCAAACGTGCGCGTAACCGATCGAGGCAGCGTGCCCTCGTTGGACCGATCGATCCCACAGGAATGCTCAACGCGGCGGCGACCTGTGCGTAACTCTCCAGCGGCGAGACCGCGAGTACCCGCAACAGGCTCCGGCAACGCTCTGAAAGCCCGGCAAAGGCGTCCCATAACTCGCGGTGCTCGTCCTGCTCGATGGTGCGCCGTTCCGGGTCCTGTTCGTCGTCCTCGTCTTCTTCATCGGGGCCGTCGTAGATCGGCACCTCGCGGTCGCGCCGGCGCAGTACGCCGATCGACTCGCGCCGGGCCGTAGTGGCCAGCCAGCCGGCCAGCCGGGTCGGATCGTTGATCGCGTCGAGGTGCTCGACCAGGCGCAGCCAGGTGGTCTGGCACACGTCCGCGGCGTCGGCGTCGGAGAGCCGGAAACCGCGCGCCACCGACCAGACCAACCGAGCGAACCGGCTCACGAGCAGGTCCCATGCCTTCTGGTCTCCGTCCGCCGCTCCCGTGAGCAGTTCCTGCGTGCTGGAGTCCTCGTCCACGACCATTCCCTTTCCCGCGCTGACCTGAGCGACAGCGCGGGAAAGGGTATCGATCCAAGTGGTCACTCGACCACTACGCCGAAGTCCGGGTGGCACTGGCGGCTGGCGGTGTCAAGCAGCGTCTCGGCCGCCTCGATCGCGCTGAGGTGCTTGGACGCGGCGAACCCGGCGATCGCCCCGGCGACCCGCGGCGCGGCGAACGAGGTACCCGACCACTGGGCGAAACCGAAGAACTGGTGGCCGTCGTCGATGAACGGGCCGCACACATTGGCGCCGACCGAGCAGGCGTCCACCCACCAGCCGTGGTTGGAGAACTCGGCCCTGCGAGTGCCGTCCGACTCCAGCGCGCCGACCGCGACACAGCTCTTGAGCGTGGCGGGCCAGAACGGGCGGTTCGAGCCGCTGTTGCCCGCGGCCACCACGATCACGGTCTGCTTGCCGAAGCGGGCGAGCGACTCGGCGAGCAGCGGCGAAGGCTCGTCGTCGAAGGTGTAGCCCCCGAGCGAGAGGTTGAGCACGTCGAGGATTTCGCCCGACCGGGAAAGGCGGCTGCGCAACCGGGAGAGCGACCGCAGGACCTCAAGCTCGTCGCCCACGCCGTCATCGCCCAGTGCCCGCTCGATCATGAGGAAGGCGGTGGGCGCCTGGCGCAGCAGCGTTCCGGCTACGAACGTGCCGTGTCCCGTCTGGGTCTCCAGCTCGTAGTCGACCTCGGCCGGGATCGGGTCCAGCTGGTCCGGGCTTACCTGGGCGAACCAGTCGCTATCCGCGAACCATGGATGGCTCACGATGCCGGTGTCGATCACGCCGGCGAAGACGCGGCGCGCGGAGGTGTCCACCGGTACTGGCTTAGGCATCGGGGCGCAGGCTTTGGGCAGGTCGAATGGCCCGCCGGTGTAGTCCGGCTCGCCGCGCAGCAAATGGTTGAGCGAAACGGCCATCGGACCGTCGCTGTGCGTGCGCAGCTGGCCGATCAGCTCCATCGGATGGACGCCGGCGTCGGGACGCAGATGCAATCGGGTGACGCCGACCTCCAGCAGGTCGTCGCGGCGCTCGGTGTAGCGCTCGACGGCCTGGTGCGCGCGGTCGGCGTGCCGGGTCGCGACAAGGATCTGGTCCTTGCGGTGCAGCGCAGTTGTCCCGTTCGGGCCTTCGCTCAGCACGGCGTCGCGGTGACGGGCGAGCAGGCGCTCCATACGGGCTTCGTGGTTCAGGCTCATGGGTGTTTCCCTCCATTAGGCAGTCTTGCGCTAGGCCCGAGGCTTAGCACGTCTGCCCCGTTCTACGGCGCGGTTCGCGGATCCCGTTGCCGTGGCTGAGCGGGACGCGCCAGGTGGCCAGGACGTACCCCCGTGACGTCCTGACTGAAAGGGCGCGCCCCGCGCAGCCGTCCCGATGCCCGTCGTGTCTTTCCCCCCACGGGCATCGGGACGGTCCCCCAGCATCCACCCCACACTGACCTTCGCCGGGCTCTCCCCTTCCCGGAACGGTCAATAACAAGAGCGCGGGGGAGGGGTTCCTGATACACCCGGCTCAACTTTTTTTCGGATTTCCATTTCACCTGCTCAGAGGGTGACTGGTGGTCCAAATGTCATCGAGCTCACCCCGGCCGTTCATCGGGGACCCCTTGCGCGCGCTGCCGAGCATGCAGGTATGGTTAGGCTTGCCTAACTAGACCTGCGGTCGTGCCGGTCAGCCGGCCGCGCTGTGACAATCCACCGCCTGACGAC
>Ga0134128_10010457_pt1 | contig 11113 bp, 11 predicted proteins | sample KB31754_FD_96462 | JGI IMG/M metagenome (GOLD analysis project Ga0134128, IMG submission 96462) | Terrestrial soil microbial communities with excess Nitrogen fertilizer from Kellogg Biological Station, Michigan, USA - KB3-175-4 | ecosystem: Environmental > Terrestrial > Soil > Unclassified ...
GCCTCCGGACACGGCTTCAGTTCGCCTTTCCCCGGCCCCTCCGGCGCAACCGCGTGGCTGGGACCGGTGTACCCGGCCATCGTCGCCGGCATATTCAAGGTTTTTGGCATTTACACGCCGGCCTCGGCGCTGGCGGCGATGGTGATCAACAGCCTGTTTTCCGCGCTTACCTGCCTGGCCATTTACCTCATCGGCATGGAACTGTTCGGCGCGGCCGTTGCTGTCATCGCCGCCTGGGCCTGGGCCCTCCTGCCCTACAGTATCAACTGGAGCTTCTGGATCTGGGAAACTGCGGTTTCCACCTTCCTGTTTACCTTGCTGTTCTGGCTCACGCTGCGGCTGGCCCGGCGGCCGCGCGCGCGCACCTGGGCCCTGTATGGGCTGCTGTGGGGATTGCTGGCCCTGACCAACGCCTCCTGCCTGTCCTTTCTGCCGGTGGCGGCGATCTGGCTGTGGTACCGGCTGCGCATGCAGGGGCAGTTCCGATTGGCGCACGCCGCAGCTTCCGCCCTGCTCTTCGTGCTGGCGGTTTCGCCCTGGGTGACGCGCAACTACCTGGTCATGGGCAAGTTTATTTTCCCGCGCAGCGATTTTGGCGAGGAGCTCTACATGGGCAACCACCAGGGCTCGGAGGGCCTGTGCATGTTCTGGGACCATCCCGTGTGGAACAAATACGAGATGGCACGCTTCGCCCGGGAAGGCGAGCTGGCTTATGTGGCGGAGAAGCAGAAGATCGCGCTCGCATGGATGGAGCAAAATCCCGGCCGCTTCGCCGAGCTGACTTTAAAACGCGTCGGCTTCTTCTGGTTTGGCATTCCGGAACAGGGGCACCTGGCCCGGCATTTTGGTATCGGTTCCCGCCACGCTTTGTATTTCGCAGTCGCCCTGCTGGCCTTCTGGGGATTGGGGGTGGCGTTCCGTCGGCGGCAGCACGCCGCCTGGCTGTTTGCCGGGCTCTTCCTGTTTTTCCCCCTGGTGTACTACATCACCCATTGCCATCCCCGCTACCAGCACCCCATCACCCCGGAGATGCTGCTGCTGGCGGTATTCCTGCTACACAGTTCCTGGAAGGAGGAGCCGCGGTTTTTGCGCTTCGGCGCGCGCAGGAGGATCCCCACTTCCCATCCTGCTCCCGCGCCCGGCGAAGAAGAGCGCGTCGCCGTAAGCCGAGTGGAAACCTGACATCTCTTTCCACCACAGAGGACGCAGAGAAACACATACAAACCGTCACCAAAGGACACAACACATTGAAAATGTAAGCTGCCGGGAAAGTTGCTTTTGCCGGATTCGGGCTGGTCGTTTGTTGACACGTTGAAGAAAGCAATAATCAGTCGTGTTCCGGGCACTTGGATGGGCCGGGAGACATGCTTGGCTAGAACAGCACTGCGTTCTCACCTTTCTCAGCGATTCGACTCCTGAAATAGGCCAGAATTCTATCCCGTCGGGCCATTAGAGCCTGCACTTCTGACTTAGTAAGATAACCCTTGGTTTTTTGCTCCACTTGGCGACCATCGAGATCCTTGAGTTTTTGCAATAGGTTGCGGCTACAGCGGACTAGGCTTTTGGGGTTCTGTAGATCCCTGTCAAGAAGGAAGCCACGGCTGTAATCAACCCGGTAGGCCTTCCAATCGTTCCCAATCAGCAGATCCTTGGGATTAGTGTCCGATTCATCCACAAGTGCATCGAACACTCTGATCTCATCTAACTGTTTATTCCAAGCCTCCAAATCGGGTGGCTCTACTTTGCGTTTGAGACGCTCCGCTTCATCCATTTGCACAGGCAGCCACCAACTGAACGAGCCCCACCTGCCACGCCATTCGCGCTCGACGTACACCGGCAGCAGGTCGTCGAGCTCAAGCATATCTGCCAGCACGGAAGCTGCGAGGTTATACCTATAATCCTTGTTGTTTCGATCTGCGGTCTGAAAAGAAACGTCATGAGTCACCACGCCGTTGCTGAGTGTTAGACGCCAGGGATGGTTAACACCCCGGGGATCTGGTCGGCTACTCACCACCTCGGCATTAAGAAGAAACTGTTTTATCTGTTTTCTAGTAAGGACTTGGTCGTCCGCCGCATCAACCACCACTGGGCGAATGACGCAAACCGCCATCACAAAGATTAGCCACTGCCATTGCACATGAGGCAGACGCACGTGGCACCCCCGATTTGCGCCATTATGCCCAGACCCTTTGTCAATTGCCCTGACTACGACGGTGATTTTTCGTTACAAGAGAATTTTTGAGGACCTCGCGACAGGCTCCCGGGATGTCGCAGATGCATATAACTGCTGGGCCACAGAACCCGGAAGATGAGACAGGGACTTGGAGCGCGAACAATCGTGCTGTTGTCACCGCATGCTTCATCGGCAGTGTGATGTGGTTAAAAGTGAAACTTTGAAGGTCATAGGCTGGCCGGCGCTGCCCATCAACTAGCGCCGGACAGCCACCGCCTCGTACACCACCATCTTCGCCGCCGGCTTGCCATTCTCTTCCTGCTCGGGCGCGTACACGCGGTGGGTTTCGGTATCCACCGCCAGGCTGTGGACTTTTTTCTGCACGGGAAAATCTTCCAGCTTGCGGAAGTGGCTGGCGTCCTCTTCCTGGAACACGGAGATAAATCCGCTGTAGCAGGCTTCGTAGATGCGGCGCAGGCCGGGATCGTACTTGATGACGTCGCCGCCTTCGGGCAGCGGCAGGTAGGCGATGGGCTGGTGCTTCTCCAGGTCGAAGACGGTCATCAGGTTGTTGTCTTCGCAGGAGAGAAAGGCGCGGCGGTGCTCCACGTCCAGCGCCATGCCGTGATTGCCCCGGCAGCGGCCTACGCCGTAACGGGCCACCACCTGGTCGGTTTGCGGGTCAATGACCGCGAAAATGTTCTGCTCCTGCAAATTCACGTACACCTTGCGGGCCGCGGGATCGTACTGCGGCATGCCGGTTTCGCTCTCGAAGGAGAGGTTTTTCAGCACCGTGTCAGTGCGCACATCAATGACGGCTTCGGTTTTGCCGCGTTCGTCGGAAACGTAGAGCTTGTGAAAAGGCGGAGCGTAGGCGCTGCCGTCGGGCTTGTCGCGGGTGGGAATCTTCTTCACCACCTTGAACTGGCGCAGGTCAATGACCCCGATTTTGTTCTCCAGCCAGTCCGAGGTGTACACCTTGTGCAACTCGGGCACGTACTCCACGCCTTCCACCCCCGGCACATCGGCAATGGCCTTGACCAGGCGGTTGGTTCTGAGGTCAATCACGTACAGGATGCCGGCGCCCAGATGGGCGGAGAGCAGGTAGTGGTCGGGGTAGTCAATGGTCAGGTAGTCGAAGCGCTTCCCTGGCGGGCCGGGCAGGTTGATGGCGGCCACCGGCTTGAGCGTTTGCGCCCCCGACCAGGCAGCGGCCAGCAACAGCAAGGGCAACAGCGCAATGGTGAAGCTGCGCATGGTTGAGACTCCTCCCTACACTCCACGCTACCGCATCGAGCGGAATTCCGGCAAAAGCGGCGATGGGCGGCATCGGCCCCATGATCCCGGATGTTCGCGGGCAAAAACGGGAAGCGCGGTCCGTAACAGGTCATTGATTCTAGGCGAGTACTGCCCGTTTCGGGAAACGGGCCCATCCACGAGGCCTGGCCAGGAGCTCTCCGATTTTTAGCTCAAGCGCCGCAACTACCTGCAACCACAATGAGGTAGAGGGAAGCGCCGGCAGGAGCCTTCGCTTGGAGGACGACTTGCTCCACGGTACGGCAGTCGTAGCGAAGACAAAGCGAATCCGGCTTTGCGAAGGAAGCTCAAATGATGGAGTTAAAGCAATTCAAAGTTACGCAACGGGATGGGCAAATCCTGCGCCTGCTGCTGGAAGGCTGCAGCAACAAGGAGATTGCCAGCGAACTGAACATCAGCCCGCGTACCGTCAAACAACACCTGCGTTCGCTGTTTCAGCGCGCCGGTATTGAAGGCGGACGCAAGCGGGTCAAACTGGCCACAGGCCTCATGTGGCGGGAGCAAACACAATGCAACCACGCAATCGGTTAACCCCCCGGGAAATTGAAGTGGCAGCCCTGGTTTGGGAAGGCATGACCAACCGGGAAATCGGCCAGAGCATCGGCACCACCGAGCAGGTAGTGAAGAACTATCTGCGGGTCATTTTCGACAAGCTGGGAGTGTGGAGCCGGCTGGAGTTGGCCTTGTACATCGCCAACCATGGGGGCGAAGGCTGGCGGGTGCAGGTAGCAGAGGAAGGTGTAGGCGAGTCGCGCCCGCGTCCAGCCGAAATGGAAAAGGTCGCGGTCGGCCACTGAGGCGCCAGCAACCGGCAGCTGCGGCGGTCGGCTTGGTTCGCCGCTGCCGCCCCCGGGCTGGAAGCAAGGTGGCGACGAAATCCTTGCGGAGTAGGGTTTTGGCCATTTTTTCTACAGCGCCGAGAAGACCAGACCTGGGTCTGGAAACAGCGGAGCATAAGGTGTTGCACATTGCTATAGCCGATTGCAATGTCTGATCGCGGAATGGTGGCGTCACTACTGCACTATTTCTTGGCAGCCTGCCTGTGGACGGGCTGCACTTCGCTGAGCGTTCAGATGTTGGAACGAGCAGATAACGATTGACCTGCGCCGGTTGGCAGGGTACACCCAGCGAGCATGCACACGTTGCAGTGCATCCTCCCCTAAGCCATGGAAGACGCAGGTAGCTCGCCGGCGGCCACGGTACTGATTGTGGATGATGATCCCGCCATGCTGCGCTACATTCGCAGCTTGCTGGAGCTGGATGGCTACCGGGTGGAAAGCGCGGCCAGCGGCTTGGCGGCAGTGCAACGGGTCAGCGCCGGACTGGCTCCGGATATAGTCCTTCTGGACGTCAACATGCCGGAGATGGATGGGCTGGAGACTTTGCGGCAGCTGCTTCAGGTCCGGCCGGGCCTGAAGATAATCATGTGCTCGGCGGTTCCCGACCCGCGCAAGGCGCTGGAGGCGTTCATTAGCGGCGCCAACGAATTTCTAACCAAGCCTTTTCGCCACCTTTACCTCTCCGCCACCCTGGAGCGCTGCCTGGCCACGCGCAGCAGCACCCGCCAGCCCGTGCCCTGGCACGTGGTCCAGCAGATGTGGGAAATCGCCAACTGAGGGGCAGATTTCAGCGACACTCCCAGTTTTCGCCGCCAATTTGTAATCGAGTAATCTGTAATTTGGAAGGCGCCCTTCGGCGGGGAACGTCGTGCTCAGGGCTGGCCGGCGCCGGCTTTGCTGGCGCGACTGGACGCGGGACGGCTTACTCTCGCCTGATCCGCCAGATATTGCTCCAGCATCTGGCGCTCGGACTTGCCCATACCGATAAATTTCACGCCCACGCCGAAACCGGCGTGGCTGCTGGTGACCAGCCCGGGAGTAGCCAGTTTGCCGCTTTCCAGCCAGATGACCAGATCCAGCTGCGTGCTGACCGGCAGGGGAATCATCATCTCGATGTAGCAGCCGCCCAGACTGAGGTCCACCAGGTTGCCCCTCACCGGGGAGCCGGAGGACTGCAGGCGCACTTCCACGCTGGCCTTACACTCGAATCTGGGAAAACGGCGGCGGTCGGTTACTTTGGCGGGAACGTAAGGATCGGGCGCGGGCTGGGGCAGCGGCACGTCCCATAGCTGCTGGCCGGAAACAGCGTTTTCCAGTCCCACCAGGCCCTGGTCCTGGCCGCCAGGCTCGCCCACCCAGCTGACACGAAAACGCGCCTTGCGCTGATTGTAGGTGAGGCCTACGGCGTCGCCCGGCCGCAGCTGGCGATGCACTCCTTCCAGGAGCACACCCTGGGCGCTGATGTTGCGGGTCATGACGGGGTCAATAAAGGGCTGCCCGGAGGCATCCGTGCCCCAAAGTTTGACCGCCAGTCTGGCCGTGGTGCGTGCTTGCCTGCGCCGGCCCATTCCCTCCCCTGCTTGTACTTAGCTGGTGCTTGGATGTTACCCCCGCCGGTGGTAGCCCCCACAAGTTACCGGAGTCACCTAGGGCGCGCAGGTAACCTGCCGGAGCTAAAAACCAGCCCTCCGCAAGGGCGGTGCTACGGCGCGGCAAAACTGCGCAAAAGCTTGCAATCCAGAGGGCGGGAGGGGAGGAAAAGGTTGTTTATTATGAACAGATTACGGGTTATGGGGGTCGGCATGGAGATTGCTATTTTCGAGCCTTCTTCCTCGCTGTTCCGGAAGCAAAGCTCTGAGGCCCTGAATGACCTACAAAGAAACGTTCTGGATGGCGTGCGACACCATCGAACATAATCGCGCCGAGTACGGCCCGTTTAACAGCCGGCTGGAGGCGGAACTGGAAGCACGCAAGCTGGGTTTCCCCTACCTGCTGCGCTACGAGCATGAAATTGGCGATAACGACGAGATCCAGGATGTGCGCGTGGTCTTCCTCGAACTGCCGGAAGCCGCCGAAATTGAGCGCCCGGCTCCGGTGCGCCTTTATACCCGCTGCGCCACCTGCGGCGAGGCCTCCAGCCACGACAAGAACTGGCAGGCGGAAGTTTGGGCCGACATCCACGAATTCGAGCACTGCCGCCACCTGGTGCGCCTGTTCGAACAGACCCGCGCCGACGGCCTGAAGGAAATTGTGGGCTGGCGCCAGGAGTAGGCCCGGCTCACCAGGTTGCGCCCTTCGTTTGGCTCCTTCGCTTCATACCTTCGCGCAAAGTGCACGAGCACACATTCGTACAAACCCATGCTCGCTGGGTGAGAACCCAAAGCTGTCCGCAAATATTTACGCTATTTAGAGAACTGCCTCTTGCTGCGCCCGGTGAAGGACCACATCATCAAGAGCAACTCGATCCGGTCTGTGACCTGGAGTTGGTGGCAAATGCTCGAGAAAGCGCACTGGAGTTGCTCAGGAGATAGCGCCATCGTACGGGCGATTTCGCCATCCGTGTACCCACGTGCAAACAAACGGACAAGGTGACGCTGTGAGTTGCTAAGCTGTCGCTGCATGACGCACGCTCCCTGCTAAGCACGAGTCGTGACGCCTGAAAGGCCGTGCCAGCCACGACATGGTGAGGGAATCGGAACGGTTGGGGGGAAGGCTGGCGGGCGTGATTGTGATGCCAACTCCTGAGGCTGTCAAGAATAAATTGCGCGGCACTTCAGGTCTTCGGCGAACTCCGATGAAAACATTCGCAATTCAGGACGGGACGGACGGGGCGCCACTCAAGCCTGGTTCTGGCCCCTCGACTTGGCGGGTGGCCGACACTTCGCCAGAAAACAAATGTGGGCACCCACCCCAGGTGCCTCGACTGGGTCCAGAGGACGAGGGGTGGAGCAGGACCCCGAGGGGAGAATCTCGAAGCCTGCTCCACAGAAGAAATCTAGGCAATTAGTCGGCGGTGGCGGCGGCGTTGCCATTCACGCCATTGACCGGCGCGGGCAGCTTGGCGCCGCGGTTGGAGGGCAGTCCGGTATCGCGGATCTTGTAGAGCAGGGCGCGGTAGCTGATGCTCAAGGCCCGAGCCGACTGCTTGCGGTTCCAGTGGTTGGCCTGCAGCACCTTCAGAATCACCTTGCGCTCCAGCTCGCGCACCGCCTGGCGGGTCAGCTTCTTGAGGGAGATGGGCCCGTCAATGGAAATTTCCGGATTGAAAACATCGCGATGCTGGCTGACCAGGTCGCTGCTGATGGCCTCTTCGGTACCCAGGATGACGTAGCGCTTGACCAGGTTTTCCAGTTCGCGGATGTTGCCCGGCCAGTGGTACTTCTGCAGCATGGCCATGAGCTCGTCAGAAAGCTCGCGGGCGCGGCAGTTGTACTTGCGGTTGTAGTAGTCGAGGAAGTATTCCACCAGGGCGGGGACGTCGGCGGCGCGCTCGCGCAGCGGCGGCATGTGCAGGTTGACCACGTTAATGCGGTAGAACAGGTCCTGGCGGAAGCTGCCGGTGGCGATTTCCTGCTCCAGCTGGCGGTTGGTAGCGCAGACCACGCGCACTTCCACTTTCTTGTCTTCCTGGGCGCCGATGCGGCAGAACTGGCCATCCTGCAGCAGTTGCAGCAGCTTGGATTGCAGGGCGGAATCGAGTTCAGAAATTTCGTCGAGGAACAGGGTGCCACGGTGGGCCATTTCCACCCGGCCGGGCTTGGAGCCATAAGCGCCGGTAAAGGCGCCCTTTTCGTAGCCGAAGAGCTCGCTTTCCAGCAAAGTGCCGGGAATGGCGGGGCAGTTGACCTTGACAAAGGGCCCGGTGCGCCAGGGCGACAGGCCATGGATCATGCGGGCGATAATGTCCTTGCCGGTGCCGCTTTCGCCTTGAATCAAAACCGGCACGTTGGCGCCGGCGAGCTTCTGCAGGCGCTCGCGCAGGGCGCGCATGGCCTCCGTGCGTCCAAAAACCACGCTCTCCGGGGGAATTTCACCCAGTGACTGGGTCAACGAACTGACGGTTGCAGCCATGTCTAATCACTCCGCCGGAGCCTAGAGCGCTCGGGCACAACGGCTAAGTGCACCCCGAGCACCAAAGTACATGGGGGCATTCCGGCGAGCCCAATTTGGTTACTAATGGCCTTAGATTCAATTACTTAGCTGATATCTTATGCGCCGGAACATGACCTGGGAGAAGGTCCGCGAAGGGCACCATTTCCCAATGAGGGGTGGGAAAAGCTTTTCACAGTTAAGAACTAACTTTCCTTCCGGCGGAGCGGAGAAGAGGGCGGGAAAACTTGAGTCCAAGCAACTGGTGGCGGTTGGAAGAGCGGGCATGAACCACGCGGGCCTTCAGCCGGCGCACGGCATGGGGGAGGGGGTCGCCGTCAGAAAGTGGCGCGCTGGGCACCTCCAGCGAAACCCCTGCGGAAAGCGGCAAAGCCCGGGAGACGGCGAGCAGAACGCCGCCCGCGCTCAGGTTGAGGGCGGTGGCAAACTCGAGGAATTCCTTGCCCTGCTGGTCACGGCCACGGACGAAGACCGGAATCGCCAGGGGCAATCTTTCCCACATTCGACGGTTTTTCGCTGTAGTAGGGCCGGCCACACTTTCCCCTAATATGGTATGTAAATTGGCTATCTCTCGCACCTTAGCTGCCAAACCAAACGGCTGCTATTGATTAGAACCAGGGGGGGAAGTTTAGCAAGCGACAACTTGTGCCAGGTGACGGCAGGAAAGGCGTCAGAGCAGTTGTCAGGCAAGCCGGGGTACGAGGAGGGTGCCACCCTGGGGCGACAGAGAAACTGCACCAGGTATCGTGCCAGTCGCAAGCTTTTTCTCTTTTGTGACTAAAGACATGCATTTTGGCGGTTGACAGGGGTAAAACTCTGACATAGCATTCCTTCTACAGAGCATAGAAAAACAAGCTCTTAGGTATCCCTCCCCCCTAATCAGCAAGCACATAGGAAAACACCGCGGAGATGAGTGTGTCTACCATCAAGGAGGGGCACCCCGGGCAGTCGAGTGAGGGCCGGGAGGTGATGGGAGCGACGGAACTGCACAGCAGCAGCCAGCAGGAATTGCTGCAAGCTTACATGCAGTTGCAGGAAAGATATCACCGCTGCACGGAGGCCCTGGCCTCTGCGGCCCACGATCTGAAAACGCCTCTGGCTATCCTCTCCGGCTACATCGAACTGCTGCAAAACGAAAAGCTGGGCCCCTTGAGCGAGCGGCAGCGCTCGATTCTGCAGGACATGCAGGCCAGCAGCGCGCGCCTGGAGCACTTTGTTCAGGATTTCCTTACCTTCAGCGTGCTGGAAACGGGCGAGCTGAAGATGAAATACGAGAGTGGGGACATGAACGCCTGCCTCTCGGAAATCTGCAGCTTCTGGTCGACGCGGTTCCAGCAAAAGAGCGTAGCCCTGTACTTTCTGGCCAATGAAAAGCTGCCGCCGCTAATTTTCGATTACGCCAAAGTGCAGCGGGTGCTCTCCAATCTGCTGGACAATGCGGCCAAGTTCACGCCGGCCGGGGGCACGGTGTGGCTGCACGCGGAGCCGCACATGTGGGAGCGGCGCGCCAATTACCTGGGACGTCCGGCGCAGGAACGGCGCAAACTGAAGAGCGAAGTGCCGAATTCGGTGAAGGTCAGCGTGTCGGACACGGGGCCGGGAATCGCGCCGGAGTTTCACCAGGAGATTTTTGACGATTTCTTCCGCTTGCCGCAGTCGGGTATATCGGGCGAAGGGGTGGGACTGGGGCTGGCCATTGCGCGGCGGCTGGTGCAGGCATTCGGCGGGAAGATCTGGGTGGAAAGTGAACAGGGCGCGGGCTGCAAATTCTGTTTTCTGCTGCCGGTGCGGCATTCGGGCGTTGCCGGGGGAGAAGGACGATGAGCGCGTCACCGAACATTCTGCTGGTGGACGATGAACCCGGAATGCTGCGCTATATCCGGACTCTGCTGGAAGTGGATTCCTACAAGGTGGAGACGGCCAACAGCGGCAACGATGCGCTGGAGCGGGTGCAGCGCGGTCTGAGCCCGGACCTGGTGCTGCTGGACCTGCTGATGCCGGGACTGGACGGACTGCAGACGCTGGAACAGTTGCGCCACATGCAGCCCAGCATGAAAGTAGTGATGCTCTCCTGCGTGAGCGACACCCGCAAGGTAGTGCAGGCCATACGGCTGGGAGCACAGGACTACCTGACCAAGCCCTTCCAGAAAGCCGAACTGGATGCGGTGATCAAGCAATGCCTGCGGGCGCAAACCTCGTCCGGGGGCGAGGTGGAAGAGCTGTGTGACGATGTGTTTTTCGTGGCCGCGAGCCCGGCCATGAAGAAGATTCGCGCCCAGGCGGCGCTGGTGGCAGGGGTGGACATTCCGGTGCTGCTGCTGGGCGAGAGCGGCACGGGCAAAGAAGTGCTGGCGCGGCTGATTCACAAGCTTTCGCCGCGCGCCCACCGCACGTTTCTGAAAGTGAACTGCGCGGCGGTGCCCGCCGACCTGCTGGAAAGCGAGCTGTTCGGCTACGAGGCGGGCGCGTTCACCGGCGCCAACCATCCCAAGCCGGGCAAGTTCGAGCTGTGCAACAAGGGCACCATCCTGCTGGACGAAATCGGGGAAATGCCGCCGCTGCTGCAGGCCAAGCTGCTGCACGTGCTGCAGGACCAGCAGTTTTCCCGCCTGGGCAGCCGCTCCGTGATCAAGGTGGACGTGCGCATCCTGGCCGCTACCAACATCAACATTCC
>Ga0134128_10010458_pt1 | contig 11113 bp, 9 predicted proteins | sample KB31754_FD_96462 | JGI IMG/M metagenome (GOLD analysis project Ga0134128, IMG submission 96462) | Terrestrial soil microbial communities with excess Nitrogen fertilizer from Kellogg Biological Station, Michigan, USA - KB3-175-4 | ecosystem: Environmental > Terrestrial > Soil > Unclassified ...
CAAGCCGGGACTCCAAACGTTGAGGACAAGACAATCCTCGCTCATCTTGCCGGGACCGATCAGATCCGGCACGGGCATTCCGGACCCGCCGGAAGGCAATCGCGACCTGTCTTGAGGCGCGGGGGGCCCGATTTGCAGCGCATCCCGCAGGCCCTTCCATGGCTTCGGCGGCTCGGGCGGCAGGAAGCGCCTCGCGCCGGCGGTGGAAGATCCATAATGAACGCCCTTGAAGGAACAGATCCCCTCCGCGAAACCACCCCGGAGCTTTCCCAGACTCGTCGATGCGATCGGGCCCGCGGCAGAGCCGGCGTAAGCGCGACGAATGAGCGGCCGGCCGAACTTCTCAGTAGCCGCTGCCGCACCGCAGCCGAGCACGGAGGCTTTCAGGAATCCGCGGCGAGTGAGCACTTTGTTGCCCCCAGTCTTCATCGGCAGGCCGGAAGGATGGGCGAGCTTGGCTCCGCCCTCGTAGCGCGGCAAGCCGCGTCGTTCACATGGTCGGTGCGTAATGCGGGTGCAGAGTCCGGCGAGATCATACCCCGATTCGCGCCGACAAGGGGGGTGGGCATGGACGACCAGCCCTTGCCGCCGGGACCGAAGGCAACCCCAAAAGTGTGCTCCAGAGACTCGGCCCATATAAAGCCCACTGATGAGCGTAATCAAGCGTACAGTGGGATCAAACCGCATCCGATTCAGGGGGTCTACGAGTGTCACCGGCGGCTTGGCAACACCGCGGCGTTGTCTTCGGTCCTACCTAGCTCGACATGTACACAGCGACTCCGGGACCGGCGGCAGGACGACTGACGATTGCTGCCTACTCCGCGCGTTCGCGTGGAACGCTGACGCTGCTGATTGCGCTGGCGATCTTCATCAACTACATCGATCGCGGCAATCTCGCAACGGCAGCGCCGCTCATCAAGGTGGATCTTCACCTGACTACGCTGCAGATCGGACTCCTGACTTCCGCGTTCTTCTGGATTTATGTGCCAGGGCAGTTGGTGGCCGGTTGGGTGGTCGACCGTCTGGGCGGCCATGTGGCTTTGGGGCTCGGCTTCGCCGTGTGGTCGCTGGCGACGGCACTCACCGGATTGGCCGGTGGCTTCGCGGTTCTCGTGGGGCTTCGGGTACTGCTGGGTATCGGCGAGGCGGTTGCCTTTCCCTCGATGTCGAAGCTGATTGCGCAGGCGGTGCCACCCGCAGAGCTGGGCCTTGCGAACGGTTTCACCGTGGCGGGTTGCGGTTTCGGACCGGCAATTGGCGTTCTAGCCGGTGGTTTGCTCATCGCCGCAACCGGATGGCGGCCGATGTTTCTCCTCTTCGGTGGCATGGCGCTCCTCTGGCTGCTCCCCTGGACGCTGCACGGGCGCAGCGCTCGCGCCGCGCAACCCGCAGCACAACCGCCGCCAGGCTATCGCGCGGTGCTCATCCAGCGGGGGCTGTGGGGCACGAGCTTGGGACACTTCTGCTACGTCTATGGACTCTACTTCATACTCTCATGGATGCCGCTGTGGTTGGTTCAGCAGCACAGCTATTCCGTGATCGCGATGGCGAGAGTTCTGGCGGTCGTCTATGCAATGTACGGGACTGCTATCGTGTTGTCCGGGTGGGTATGCGATCGGCTGATCAGGTCCGGGTGGTCGATCACGGCTGTCCGCAAGAGTGCCTCCGTGCTTGCGCATGTCGGAAGCGCGGCGGGCCTTCTCGGTTGCGCGGTGGGAGGCCCTCGGGCGGCTGTCGTGAGCCTCTTGCTGGGCGCTATCTGTCTGGGAACAGCTGCCATCTTCCCGATCACGCAGACACTGTCCGGCCCTCGTGCGGCCGCGCGCTGGGTGGGCGTACAGAACTGCCTGGCCAACACCGCAGGAATTGTCGGCCCTCCGGTCACTGGCTGGATCGTCGATCGTACCGGCTCATTCCAGCTCGCTTTCGTGCTGACCGCCGCCATCGTTCTTCTTGGTGCATTGGGCTGGGGAGTGATCGTCCCGCGCATCGAGCAGGTCGACTGGGAGCGCGCCTGATCGATCGCCTGCGAAGACCACAGTTTGGGTCCCGCCGGTGAATGTCGTTTGAACACCGTACACCAGGGATGATTGCCGCCGTGTCGGCACTCGTCTGGCAGCTAGCCTTCGGGCTTTGACTGCCCGCTAGTCTCTCTGTCCCGCATGCATGCGCCATCCTGCTCGTGTAAGCCCTCCGCGCAAGTCCACCCATTGCCGGTATAGTCGACGTACGCGCCCGCAGGCACGACCAACCGTATGCAGGACGCGCCTTCCTGTCTGAATCCGCGCTCGCAGTGCCAGTCGTCGCCACTCCTGTTCAGATAGCCATTCGCCGGCACTGCGACGGCCACGCATGAATCAGCGTTTTTCTTGAACCCCCGGTCGCACGCCCATTCATCATGATCACCCACTAGGAATCCGTGAACGGGCGCTCGCATCGCCATACATGCCTCCCCTTCTTGCCGAAAGCCGGGATTGCACTCCCAATCTCGGTCGGGGGCGACTTCCGAGTAGTACGCGTTCGCCGGCACGAGGACCCGCGTGCAACGGCCACTGACTTCGTGATAACGGCGGTCGCATTCCCATCCAGCGCCAAAATCCTCCCCATCGTCCGCATGAGCATTCGCCGGTATCTTGACGGACTTACACCCCAGGCCTTGATCATCCTTGACGTATCCGCGATTGCAGTCCCAGTCGCTGCCGAACGAATCCAGATAGGCATTCGCCGGCACTCTGATCGGCACACAAGCTTCTTCGACTTGGCGAAATCCTCGCATGCAATCCCAGCCTCCATAGGGGCTGGCATGAGCATTCCGCGGCGGCACACGCTCGTCGGCTTGTGATGAGACGCTAGCGGACGCCGCGAGCAGAGACGCGCCGAAAAGCAGGCATGCCGAGATGGTGAGCAGTGGTCTTGGTTCGATACGCATTTAAATTCTCCTCGAGGCGGGGTCGGTGGTGGTTTGTCGGCGGCGATCGGCCATGGTCACGCCGCGGCCGGACGCCGAATCATCTCGGGCTCACGCAAGCCCTGCCTCACGAGCGCCAGTGGAACGGAGGCCACCGGCGGGTTCATACTGTCCACCATCGAGCTCGGCATCAGCATGGTGGCCCCTCGTTCCTTCGTCGTCTCGTAAACGATGTTCATAAACCGTAGTTGCAGTGCCACGGAGTGTGTGATCGGGCTCATGCCCGCTCCGCATACGGCTCTGCAACCTTGCAAGGTTGCGCGCCAACACAAGAGCCGTCGGTTCGCTGCCGCACCAAGCCTGCCGTGATCCTCTGCCGCTTCTGCCACCGTGCGCGCGCGAGCGGCGCTCTCCGCTCCGCTGTCTCGAGCGGTCAGTCGGACGCATAGGCAAGGGTCGCGTGACTGGCCAGATCGATCTTTCCGGTTGATTCGCCGCGATTCGCGCTCTCAATCGGCAGCAGCCGCTTCCGAACATCCGATGGTCTCGAGCGCAAGTCGGTGTTGGACTGAGCTTGCCTCCGCTCAGATGGGCTCTGATGAATTGACCCCAGCGATCGCCGTCACGCCGCCGCGACCGGCGCAGGCCTCCAGCGGGGCGTCACGCCGGTCAGCTCAGTAGACGCGATCCAATCGCCGGCCGTTCGTATGGTGGCGTACGGGCATCTCGCCGCCAAAGGTGTATATTTTACGCAAGTGCGCCGCGAGGCCGGCGCCAACGCAGGAGATCGAATTGGGCGCCGTGACCACGCATCCTTCCTCTCAGCCTGGGGGCGGCGGAGCGCGGGGCGATATGCCGCGCATTTTGATCGTCGACGGTAACGTCGCCGCGGCTAATGCGCTCGCGTCGCTAGTCGAAACGGCCGGGCACGGTGAAGCTCGAGTCGCCTCCTCTGGCCAAGCGGCTCTCGCTCTTGCCGTGACGTTCGTACCTACGGTTGTTCTGCTGAGCCTCGACTTGCCTGATATGAGCGGCTACCAAGTCGCCCGGCACCTTTCCCAACACCCGCGGCTGCAGAACCTGCGACTGATCGCGTTGAGCGGCACCAGCGAGCACCCTGGCCGCGAGCAAGCTCGCGAAGCAGGGTTCGAGCGGTACCTGGTCGACCCGCCCGATGCCGCGGAGCTCGACGAGCTGTTCAGCTGACATCCCCCTGGTTCTGGACCTCCCGGCCGACGGGAGGTGTGCCTCGCGCGATGCGAATGGCATCGTCGCAGCGCGGCTATGTGCAGTACCGCACAGAGAGCAGTCTCGCTGTAACGATAGCGTTCAGCAGGGTCCACGGAGCACTCCGCACGAGTTCCTGCGCCGATGTACCAACTCCCCCGTGAGCCGATGGAGGAATGTCGAATGGCACTCATTCGAAACAATATGGGGAATACGGGAGAGATCGCAACGTGTCGGATCCTCGGCCTCGACCAGCTCCGTGTAGGCTTCGCCAAGCCATCGCTGCGTTGCGCGATATGGCAGCTGACGAACACGCTACCTGCGTTCGTGTTTTTGTGGCTGCTGATGGCTTGGAGCCTGCGCACGGGCTGGAGTTATGGCTGGACGCTGCTGCTGGCGCTACCGACCGCTGGGCTGTATGTGCGCCTGTTCATCATCCAGCACGATTGCGGGCACGGCTCGTTCTTCGCCAGCAGCCGGGCCAACCGATGCTTGGGCGCCTGCCTGGGCCTGATCACTTTGTTTCCGTTCGGTTACTGGAAAAAGACCCACGCCGTGCACCACGGCACTTCGGGGAACCTGGACCGGCGTGAGTTCGGCGACGTCCGAACGCTGACCCTGAAGGAATACCGGGCACGCTCGAAGTGGGGTCGCCTTCGCTACCGGCTATATCGCAGCATGCCGGTCATGCTGGGGATCGGGCCGATCTATCAGTTCGTGATCAAGCATCGGGCCCCCTTGGACCTGCCGCTCTCCTGGAAGCGAGAGTGGGCCAGTGTGCTGTTGAATGATGTGATGCTCCTGCTCATCGGTAGTGCTGGCGTGCTCGCGCTGGGCTGGCGGACGGTGTTGCTGGTTCAGCTGCCAACGGTTCTGCTCGCGGGCGCGCTGGGCGTGTGGCTTTTTTACGTGCAGCACACGTTCGAGTGCTCGTATAGGTCGAGGAACGAAACGTGGGACGCGACTCGAGCCGCGCTCGCCGGAAGCTCGTACTACGACCTGCCGCGGGTCGCGCATTGGTTTACCGGCTACATCGGCTTCCATCACATCCATCACCTCGCGCCGCGCATTCCGAACTATCGCCTGCGCGCCGCGTTCCAGTCCAGCCCGCAGCTGCAGTGCGCGCCCCGACTTACGCTTCGGACCAGTCTCGATTGCGCGCACATGAAGCTTTGGGATGAGGACCGGGGCCGGATGACAGGGTTTCCGGCAGACCATCTACCCCGCATGCCGTGAAGGATGCGCGACGCGCGACGCCGTGACCGCTGGCGTAACTGCCGCCTGTGTTCGCCGCCGCACGGAACCCGTCCTGATTCGCAAGTAAGCTGTAAGCCGATCGCGGGATGCTCGCCGCTCCTTGGCATTGCTCGACTCGCGTAGCTGCTGGAGATCAGGATGTCGTTGTCCTCTTGGATAGTTCTCGGGCTCATTGCCGGCTTCGCTGCCCGCCGGATCGTCAACCAGGCAAGCCATCATCATCGACACTCCGCATGGAAGCGTAGGCTCGATCATCGGTGGGTGTAACGGTCGCGCCGCGTTCGCCGGACCCCGCTCCACCGGGCATCCTCAACCCAGATGTCGTCAACCTGGATAACTTTATGGCAGTCGAGCAGGCCCGAGTCCGCCTCGTACCCAAGCCCTGGGGTCGCACGGACCTGCGGCCCTGGAACGTCCATTACGATGCAGGCACAGCCATAGGCGAAGTTTGGTTCGAGCGCACCGACGCGCAGGCTCCGTGCCCGGCCTTGCTTCTCAAGCTGATCTTCACGAGCGCGCCACTCTCGATTCAGGTGCATCCGGATGATGTGTTCGCGCGCTCGATCGGTCTGGCGCATGGCAAGTGCGAGGCATGGTATGTCCTCTGCGCCAGTGCGGGTGCGGAGGTAGCCGTAGGATTGAAGCATCGCCTCACTCCTGCGCAGCTACGGGCGTCCATCGGTGATGGCTCGATCGCCGAACAAGTTCAGTGGCGCGCAGTGCACAGGGGCGATACCACTCTGGTGCCGTCGGGGACAATTCATGCCATCGGGGCGGGACTGGTCATGGTGGAGATCCAGCAGAGGAGTGATACGACGTTCCGGCTCTTTGATTACGGCAGGGGACGAGAGATTCACGTTGATGCCGCCATTGCAGCCGCGAACGCCGATCGGGCCGAACCGCAACCGCCTCTGCGCAAGCTGACGGCCGCAAGAACATTGCTGGTTGCCGGCCCGCACTTCGTGCTCGAGCAACTGGCGCTACCTCCTGAATCGGTCTGGAAACTGAATGCGACGGGAGAGACCTGGCTGTTCATCCTGACGGGCCGCGCCTGGGCGGGTGCCATCGATGTGCAAACTGGCAGCGCCGTCTTTCTCGAGGCGGACGGAACGCGCGTCGACGTCGGTTCGGAGGGCCTCGAGATTCTCGTTGCCTATGCAGGCACTGCTTTCGCACCGGACCTGCTCCGCCGTCTGAACAGAGTGCACGCGCTGGACATGGCCCACGACCGAGAGCGAGCGGATTTTCGAGCCAAACCGACGTCCGTGATTCGGCCCCGTCATGGCGGGGGAGCGCGTTGAGTCCGCTCGGGCGGCTCGCGTTCGTTGGGAACTCGCTTCCGCGCCGCTGCGGCATCGCCACCTTCACGACTGATCTGCAGCATGCGATGGAACAGTTGCGGCCACGTGAGGCCTCCTGCATCGTCGCCATGACGGACCCTGATCACACCTACGACTACCCGCCCGCCGTCCGGCTTCAGATCAACGACCGCAATCTCGAGGATTACCAGCATGCGGCGCAGGTCTTGAACATGGCACGGTGCGAGGTGGTCTCTCTTCAGCATGAATTCGGCATCTTCGGCGGCGAGGCGGGTGCTCACATTCTCGCGCTTACATCACGGCTGACCATGCCGCTCGTCACGACGCTCCACACCGTACTGTCGCAGCCGACATCGGCGCAGCGCCGCGTTCTCGAAGAGATCGTCGACACTTCCGCGAGCGTCATTGTCATGGCGGAAAAGGGCAGGGAACTGCTGCGCGGCGTGTATCGAGTGCCGGCCGAAAAAATCGAGGTCATTCCGCATGGAACTCCCGATTGCGCGTTCGTCGAGCCCGACGAGGCGAAGGCCGCCCTCGGCTTCGCCGGTCGACCAGTCATTCTGACCTTCGGCCTGCTCTCCCCCAGCAAGGGCATCGAAGTGATGATCGACGCGATGCCCGAGATCCTGAGAACCAGCGCCGCAGCCGTCTATGTGGTGCTCGGAGCCACCCACCCGAATCTGATCCGTGATCAGGGCGAGGCCTATCGCGACGGCCTCATGAGGCGGGTGCGAGAGCTCGGGGTCGAGGACCATGTCATCTTTCTCGATCGATTCGTCGACCAGGCGACGCTGCTGCGCTTCATTTCCATGTGTGATGTCTACGCCACTCCTTATCTCAATGAGGCTCAGATGACATCCGGCACGCTCGCGTATAGCTTCGGCTTGGGTAAAGCGATCGTCTCGACACCCTATTGGCACGCACGGGAATTGCTCGGCGAGGGGCGGGGCGTCCTCGTTCCTTTCGGTGATGCGGCGGCCCTCGGCCGCGAGACCGCGAGACTGTTGAGCGACGAGCCGCGTCGATTGGCGATGCGCGAGCGCGCCCATGCAGCCGGCAGGTCGATGATTTGGCCGAGAATAGCCGAGCGCTACCGTGCCGTCTTCGCGAGCGTCGAGAGAAGTCACCGGCGCCAGCTCGCTGGGCGGCAGGACGCGGGCAGACCCCCCCGCGAGCACCAGGCTCCCCGGGCGATGCCGATCGGGCACTTATTGTCAATGTGCGATGATACCGGCCTGCTCCAGCATGCCATGCACTCCGTACCGGATCGGTCGCACGGCTATTGCACCGACGACAATGCCCGGGCACTCCTGCTTGCCTGTGCTCTCGGCAAGGCCGGCGAAGCACCTCTACCCGATGCTCTGACGAGCCGGTTCGCCGCGTTCCTCCAGCACGCCTGGAATCCCGATACGAGACGGTTTCGCAACTTCATGGGCTTCGATCGACGCTGGCACGACTACCCGGGATCGGAGGATTGCCACGGGCGTGCGCTCTGGGCATTGGGCGAGTGCGCGCAGAGCGATCGCGACCGGTCCCGGCGGCAATGGGCTGCATCCCTGTTCGCCGAAGCGCTGCCGGCGGTGGAACACTTTTGCTCGCCGCGCGCATGGAGTTTCACGTTGCTCGGCTTGGATGCCTATTGTGCCGCCGCCGCGCAGGACGCGGATGCGCGGCGTCTCCGGGTGCTTCTCGCCAGCAAGCTGCTCGCCATTCTGGCGGCGGTCGAGACGCAAGATTGGACATGGTTCGAGGAAGGCCTCGCCTACGACAACGCGCGCCTGCCCCAGGCCTTGATCGTGACGGGATGCTCTACCGGCACGCCCCACTACCTCAGCGCCGGCTTGCGCTCCCTGCACTGGCTCATGAGCCTGCAGACGACTCCGACAGGGTTCTTCAGACCAGTCGGCTCGAGAAGCTTCGGCGCGAAGCGCACGCGCCCGTTGGCCTTCGATCAGCAGCCTTTGGAAGCCACCGCATCGATCTCCGCATGCCTCGCCGCGAGGCGAGCCGACGGCGATATCACCTGGCGAACCTACGCAGAGCGGGCGTTCGCATGGTTCTGCGGCAGCAACGATCTTTCCTTGTCCCTGATCGACCCGGAAACCGGCAGCTGCCGCGATGGGCTGCACCCGGATCGCGCCAACGAGAACCGGGGTGGCGAATCCGTCGTCTCCTACCTCCTCAGTTTCGCTGAGATGCGTCAGCTCGGCGACCAAGTTGACGCACACGCGAATTATCCGCTGCAGGTGGCTGTCGGCGCCTGACCGTCTCGCATGACATGCCGCTATCCGGAGATACCTTGTATCAAGCCACATTGGTGAATCGTCAGCCCCTCTATCTCCGTCCGGATCCGACGAGAGTGGTGATGCGCCATTTCAGGCCGAGCACCGACCCGCCAGATCTCCACCCGACGGACATGAGGCGGATGAGCCACATCGTGCATCGGGTCCTCGAGCTCGATCCACAGACCGTGCGCCAACAGTTGTCGGACGTGCTGGACACCTTTCAGGGCCGTCATCGCCACCTTTTGGCGACTCTCGAGAGGCGTACCGACATCATGGAAATCGCTCACTCGCTGCACACTTCCCTCACCGATACGCAACGCCGCCTCATCGGCGCATACTTCCTGCACGAGTACTCCTTCCAGGCTGCGGCATTGTTCAATCCGAGCATCGTCTCCCACCCGGATCAATCCGGTGTGCGGGGCGGCGAGCGACGCTTCGTCCTGAGCCTGCGGGCTGTTGGGGAAGGTCACGTGTCCTCCCTGACGTTTCGGTCTGGTCTCCTCGCTGTCGATGGCACCGTGACGGTCGACCCCATAGCGCGACTTGCGTCGATTCCCAGCCTGCAGCGGCGAGCTCCTGGCGTGGCGGAGGATTGCATCGAAGTCCTATTCGACCCCGACAGCGACATCAGCGAGCGCGTGATCTTTCCGATCACTGAGGCGCAGTCGAACGGAATCGAAGATGCGCGTTTTGTCGAGTTCGACGATGGCGGTCGCAAGACCTTCTACGCAACGTACACCGCCTATAACGGCAGGGCAATCAGGTCCGAGTTGCTGGAAACCACTGACTTTGAGCGCTTCAGGATGACGCCCCTGACGGGCTCGGCCGCTCGCAACAAGGGTATGGCTCTCTTCCCGAGAAAGCTCAACGGCCAATATGCCATGATCGGGCGACAGGATAATGAGAATCTCTATCTCATCTACTCGGACGATCTTTACTCCTGGCACGAGGGCGTGGCCATCCTGAGGCCCCAATTCCCATGGGAGTTCGTCCAGATCGGCAACTGCGGGTCGCCCATCGACCTCGACGAGGGTTGGTTGTTACTGACCCACGGTGTCGGACCGATGAGAAGATATTCCATCGGCGCGGTCCTGCTCGACAAGCAGGACCCATCCAAGGTGCTCGCCCGCTCGCCCGAGCCGCTGGTGCGCCCCGAGCCGTCCGAGCGTGAGGGTTACGTCCCGAATGTCGTGTATACGTGCGGGGCCATGCGCCACGGCGATCGGATCATCCTGCCCTACGCGGTCTGTGACACGTTCTCCAACTTCGCGACGATCGAGATCTCCGCGCTGTTGGCTGCGATGGGTTGATGACTCACTCACATATCCATCCCGCTCATTCCGCCTCCACCCGGCACGCCGCTCTGCGCATGCCCATCCTTCGGGGCCTCGGCCACCATGACCTCTGTCGTGAGCATCAGGCCTGCAACCGATGCCGCATTCTGCAGCGCGAGCCGCGTAACCTTGGTCGGATCCAGAATGCCCTCTTCGAGCAGGTCGCCGAACTCACCGGTGGCTGCGTTGTAGCCGTAGGCGCCCTTGCCGGCTTTCACCCGATTCAGGATGACCGCCGCATCCTCGCCTGCATTCTCGACGATATTCCGCAAAGGCTCTTCGATCGCGCGCGCCAGGATACGGATACCGGCAGCTTGATCCTCATTGGCACCCTCTAACTTCTCGAGCGCCTTGAGCGCGCGAATGAGCGCAACACCCCCGCCCGGTACCACGCCTTCCTCGACGGCTGCCCGGGTTGCGTGCAGTGCGTCTTCCACGCGTGCCTTTTTTTCCTTCATCTCGATTTCAGTGGCTGCACCGACTTTGATCAACGCGACTCCGCCGGAGAGCTTCGCAACTCGCTCCTGAAGCTTCTCCTTGTCGTAATCGCTGCTCGCGTCCTCGACCTGCTTGCGGATGGACTCGACGCGAGCGGCAATATCCGTGGCCTTGCCGCCTCCGTCTATGATGGTCGTGTTCTCCTTCGCAACCACAATCTTTTTGGCCTCGCCCAGATCGTTCAGGGTGACCTTCTCGAGCGAGAGTCCCAGCTCATCGGAAATCACGGTACCGCCGGTCAAGGTCGCAATGTCCTGCAGCATCGCCTTGCGCCGATCACCGAAG
>Ga0134128_10010460_pt1 | contig 11113 bp, 11 predicted proteins | sample KB31754_FD_96462 | JGI IMG/M metagenome (GOLD analysis project Ga0134128, IMG submission 96462) | Terrestrial soil microbial communities with excess Nitrogen fertilizer from Kellogg Biological Station, Michigan, USA - KB3-175-4 | ecosystem: Environmental > Terrestrial > Soil > Unclassified ...
AAGCGCACCATCTGGCTGGTGAGCGGCATGGTGGAGGTGAAGGAAGCCGAGCGCACCATCGCCATGATCCGCGGTGGCTCGCCCGAGGCCCGCACGCCGCTCTACCCGGCGCTCCCCCGGCAGGTCACCGCCCGCGCGGTCGATGAGGTCAGCTATCTCTCGATCGACAGCGAGCTGCTCGACGTCATGATCACGTGGGATCAGACGGGCACGTACGAGGTCGCAGAGCTGCAAGCGCAGCTCGACGGCGCATCCAGCGACGACTGGATGACCACCCTCCTCCAGACCAAGGCCTTTCACCGCATCCCACCTGCCAACATCCAGGCGATCTTCATGCGCCTGCAGCGGGTGCCGTACCGGGCGGGCGACGTCGTCATCAAGCAGGGCGACGAGGGCGATTTCTTCTACGTACTGGTGAACGGCAAATGCGTCGTCACCCGCGAGACGCCGCTCAACAAAGAAGGCATCAAGCTCGCCGAGCTCAGTGTCGGCGACACCTTCGGCGAGGAGGCGCTGATCGCGGAAGCCAAGCGCAACGCCACCGTCGCCATGCTCACCGACGGAGTGCTGATGCGCCTCAACAAGCAGGACTTCCGCGAGCTCATGAACGAGCCGCTGCTGCAATGGGTGAGCTACGATCGGGCACGCGAGATCATCGCGCGCGGCGGCCGCTGGCTGGACGTGCGCCTGCCGAGCGAGCACCAGAACCTCGCCATCGAGGGCTCGCTCAACATCCCGCTCTATTTCATCCGCCTGAAGCTCACGACGCTCGACCGCAAGGTCCCCTACGTCGTCTATTGCGACACCGGCCGCCGCAGCTCCGCGGCCGCCTACATCCTGGTCGAGCGCGGCTTCGACGCCTACGTGCTCACCGGCGGCCTGACCCACAGCGGCATCGCCCTGCGCCGCTCGGCCTGACCTTTACATCGTGTGGGTCGCTTTATCGCCGGCAAGGGCGCCGGCGAGGTAGGTCTCGATCTTCTTCTGCGTCTGCCCGTGATCCTGGTCGCTGAACTGCACGCCGATACCGGCCGTCCGCTTCCCCTGCGCCCCCTTCGGCGTCACCCAGATCACCCGCCCCGCGACCGGCAGCTTCTCGTCCTCGCCCATCAGGTTGAGCAGCATGAACACCTCATCCCCCAGCCGGTAATTGCTGTTGGTCGGGATGAAGAGCCCGCCGTTCTTCACGAACGGCATGTAGGCGAGATAAAGGGCGCTCTTGTCCTTGATCGTGAGCGTCAAGAGGCCCGGCTTGTTCCCACCCGCTCGCAAATTCACATCCTCAGGTTAGGCGCCGCGTCTCGAGGGAGCGCAGCACGCCCTCGAGCGCCAGTCCCCGGTTGATCGGCGCATCGAACGATGACTTGAGCTCCCGAACCGCATCCAGGAGCCCGAAAAGCTCGCGCAAGTCTAAGCTGTCCGCGTGCCCGCGCGGGTGCGCGCCAGCCCGCAATTCTGTAAAGAGGGCACCGCCGCCCACCTGATCGCGAATGCGATCCGTGAGCCAATTCTCAACGCACGCGAGCCGCAAAGGAAGCTCCGAGCGGGCCCAGCGCTCGGCCGTGGCCACCGGATCGCTCGCACCCGCGGCAGCCTCTTCGAGGCCGCGGCGGACTTCGGCGGCGATCTCGACGACCACGGCCGGATCGGCGGCCGCCGCGGTCATCGGAGCCGGCCCCAGAACCGCGAGTACCCGGCTCCAGTCACCCGGCCCACGCGTCGCCTCGAGCCACGCGATGGCTTCGGCCGGGGCCGGCGCACGCACCCGAACCCGCTGGCAGCGACTGAGAATGGTGGCCGGCAGGCGCGAGGGCTGGGTGGCGACGAGGATCAGCAGGGTACCTTGAGGTGGTTCCTCAAGAGTCTTCAGTAACGCATTGGCAGAGAACCGATTCATGCTGTCCGCCGGAGACAGGATGCCGACCTTGTAGCCGCCCTGGTGAGCCGTGAGGGCGAGCTCCGCGCTGAGCTCGCGCACCTGCTCGATGCGGATCTGGGTCGAAGCCTCGAGCGGTCGGACCATCATGAGGTCGGGATGCTGCCCCTGCGCGGCCCGCTGGCACGCGGGGCACCGCTCGCAAGGGGCTTCCCGGGGATGCGAGCAGAGGACCATTCTGGCCGCCCAACGCGCGAGCCACTCGCCGCCGGCTCCCGGCGCCTCGTGGATGAGGAGCGCGTGCGACAGCCTGCCGGCGGCATGGGCGCCGCGCAGTCTCGCGATCTCCGGGGCGAGCCATCCGGGCGTCACGGCGCCAACCGCTCGAGTACCGCCACGGCCTGCCCCTTCACCGCCTCGAGCGGCAAAGAGGCGTCGATCACGTGTACGCGCTGCGGCTCGCGGCGAGCCAGCTCGAGGTAGGCGGCGCGCACCCGCTCGAAGAAGGCCTGAGCCTCCGCCTCGAAGCGGTCCACCGCGCCGGCATGCCGGCTCCGCGCCCGCTCGAGACCCATTGCGACCGGCAGATCGAGCAGCAGCGTGCAGTCCGGCTGCAGGCCGCCCTGAACCTGGCTCGCCAGTGACTCAATCAGCGCCGGATCGATGCCCCGCCCGCCGCCCTGATAGGCCCGCGTGGCATCCGTGAAGCGATCGCACACGATCCACTCACCGCGCTCGAGCGCCGGCCGGATGAGGTTTTCCACGTGAATGCCGCGCGCGGCGAACATGAGGAGCGTCTCCGTCACCGCGGACAGACGCTCCTGTCCCCGCTCGAGCACGATCTGCCGGACCCGCTCGGCGAGCGCGGTACCGCCGGGCTCCCGGGTGAGAGTCGCGCGGATCGCCCGCCGATCCAGCCACTCGCAGACCCACCGCGCGACCGTGGATTTGCCGGCACCCTCGATCCCTTCGAGCGTGATGAACGAGCCCCGCATTACCGATTACCCGCCGCCGGCCGCCGCGCCGTCGCCTGTTGCTGCTCGCGCAGGCGCTCCAGATACACCCGCAGCGCCGCATCGTGCTGCGCCAGCGTCGCTGAGAAATGGTGACCGCCCTGCCCCGTCGCGACGAAATAAAGATCGTCGGTGTGCTCGGGCTGCACGGCCGCGAGCAGCGACTCCAGGCCCGGAAGCGCGATCGGCGTCGGCGGCAGTCCCGAGCGGGTGTAGGAGTTGTATGGCGTATCGGTCGTGAGGTCGCTCGTGTGGATCCTGCCATCATAGCGGCTGCCGAGACCGTAGATCACGGTCGGGTCGGACTGCAGGCGCATGCCGCGGCGTAGGCGGTTGACGAAAACCCCGGCGATGCGCGCGCGCTCGCCGGCGACGCCCGTTTCCTTCTCCACCATCGAGGCGAGGGTCAGCGCCTGGTACGGCGTATCGAAAGGCAGATCGGCGCTCCTTTGCTGCCAGACCTTGGCCAGCATGGCGGCCATGCGCTCATAAGCCATTGCGAGGAGCGTCTCATCGCTCGTGCCCGGCGCGAAACGATAGGTATCGGGAAAGAACCGGCCCTCAGGGTTCTCACCGGGATGCCCGAGCGCGGCCATCACCTCCGAGTCGCTCTTGCCGCGCAGCGAGTGGGCGACGTCCGGGCTGGCATCGAGCTCGCGGCGGAAGTCGGCGAAGGTCGCGCCCGGGACCACGGTGATCTGATCCAACACCACCCGCCCCTCCTCGAACCTGCGGATGATGTCGGCCGGGCTCGCATGCGCCGGGATGTCGTAGGTACCGATCTCGATACGCGGAGTGCGATGATGCAGCCGCAGATAGAGCTCCACTTCCCGCGGGTGGGCGAGGGCACCGAGTCCGGCGAGTCTCGCCAGCACGGCGCGAGTGCTCTCCCCCGGGGCGACCTTCAGGTCGAGGGAGGCCGCCGCCGGACCCGGAGCCTGGAAAGTCCGATTCAACTGCGCATAGCCGACCGCCACTGCGACGATCGCCAGCGCCGACAGGATGAGGAGCAGCGCGCGGCCGCGGCTGCGGGCCGGCTCAGCCATCGGCCGGCCCCTGCAGCAGCGGTTGCAGTAGATCCTGGAGCCGCCGGGTCACGGGCCCGGGCTCGAGCGTCCTCTCGCCGAGGCGGGCCACCGGCCAGATGCCAACGCGGGCGTTCGTCAGAAACACCTCCGCCGCAGCGGCGAGATCCGCGGGCCAAAGGGCAGATTCGGTGACGGTGAAGCCGGCCCGTGCCGCTTCCCGCAACACGACGCGCCGCATGACGCCGGCCACGCCACAAAGATCGATGGCAGGCGTGCGCAGCCGCGGCGACTGCGGCGGCCCGTCAACGAGGAACACGTTGGTCATGGTGCCGGAGATCAACCTGCCGGACCGGCTGAGCATCAGGGCCTCGGCGACCGTGGAGGCTTCGGCCTCGCTGCGCGCGAGAATCTGCTCCAGGCGGTTGCAGTGCTTGAGACCGGCCAGCGCCGGGTTCTCCCCGAGGCGCATCGCCGCCACGCGCACGCCGACTCCCCGCTGTTGCCCGGCGGTTTCTTCCACCGGCCAAGGATAACGAATCGCCACGCGCGTTGCCTGCTCCCGGCCGCTCACCGCATAACCGCGCGCGATCGCCGGCCCCCGGGTGACGATCAACTTGACGATCGCCCGCTCCTGCGCGCCGGCGAGGCCTTCGATTTCCGCTCGCAGCAGTCGATCTGCGACGGGGGCAAAGCCGAGTGTGCGGCAGCCGTGCGCCAGCCGCTCGAGATGCAGGGAGAGAAAGCGCGGACGACCATTGAGACAGGCGATGGTCTCGAAGACTCCATCACCGAAGTGCAGTCCGCGGTCGAGCGCCGAGACGGCCTCGGCGGCGGCACCGTTCACCAGCACGGACGGCGTACCCATGGCGCTCATGCGGCCGCTCCCGCGTGGACCGGCTCCCCGAACGCAGCGAGGAGCCCGCGCGCTTTGGCGCGGGTCTCTTCGAGCTCACGCTCCGGATCGGAGTCCGCCACGATGCCGGCGCCGGCGCGAAGCTCGACGGCGCCCTCAACGAGCGTCAGGGTGCGGATCAGAATGTTGAAATCCAGGCTGCCGTTGTGCCCGATGAGCCCGAGCGAGCCGGTGTAGGCGCCGCGCCCCTCGCCTTCCAGCTCCGCGATGATCTGCATGCAGCGAAACTTCGGGCAGCCGGTGATCGTGCCGCCGGGGAACACGGCGCGCAACGCATCGATCGATGTCACCTCGGGCCGCAGCATGCCCGTCACGTTGGAGACGATGTGGTGCACGTGCGCATAGGACTCGATCGACATCAGCTCCTCGACCAGCACCGTCCCGGGCTCGCAGACCCGCCCGAGGTCGTTGCGCTCGAGGTCGATGAGCATGATGTGCTCCGCGCGCTCCTTCGGGTGGGCGACGAGCGCCGCCATTTCGAGCGCGTCGCGGCCCGGTTGCCGGCTGCGCGGCCGCGTGCCCGCGATGGGACGGGTCTCGATGCGCCGGCCGGCGACGCGCGCCAACCGCTCCGGCGAGGAGCTGAGCAGCGCGCCGCCGCGCCATTGCGCCAGCGCGGCGAACGGCGCCGGATTGACGCTGCACAGGCGCTCGTAGAGCCGGCCGACGTCCGGCCGCGCGCGCAGCTCGATCCGCCACGGGCGCGAGAGGTTGGTTTGATAGATATCGCCCGCGCGGATGTATTCCTTGCCGCGCCTCACCCGCTCGAGGTAAACGGCCGGATCCTCCTCCACCACGCGCGCGACCGCGGGCGGCGCGGGCACTTCGCCGGCGGAGCAATTGTGACCCTCGCCGCAGCCGGCGCGCGCCAGATCGCGGGCGTCGCCCTCCACCGTCTCGAGCGCTTCCGTCGCGCCGTCCTCCGCGATCGCGAGGACCTTCCCCGAGCGCTTGTCGTGAGCGAGCGCGCAAGGAACGCGCAATGCGAACGCCTGCCAGGGAAGTGCCGCGGGCGGCCGCGGCAGGACGAGCCGCGGCTCGACTTCGGCGGCAAGCTCGTAGCCGAGGAAGACTGCCCAGCCGCCGGCGAACGGCAGGTCCGTATCAAACGCGGGCGATGGCTGCCGGTCGGCGGCCAGCCAGCGTTGAAGCGCGGTGAGAAATCCGGCGCCGGGCGCAGGCGCGACGCCCGGCGGCACCGCTCCTTCGGTCCGCAGCCGCCCCTGCGCATCGAGCCAGAGCGCTCCGGTCGGGTGGGCGACCAGCATGCTGGTGCGGCTGAGCGGTCCCTCCGCCGCGCTGTCGAAGAGCACCGGATAGCGCTCGGGACGCTGCGCCGCGAGCTGCCTCAATACGCCGGGCGGGACGTGGAGCTCGCGGACGATCAAATGGGGATCAGCCGGTGAAGCGCCTGAACACCACCGAGCCGTTGGTGCCGCCGAAGCCGAAGGAATTCGACAGGACGACATCGATCTTCATCGGCCGCGAGGTGTTCGGCACGAAGTCCAGATCGCAGTCCGGATCCGGAGTGTGATAGTTGATGGTGGGCGGCGCCACCTGATCGCGGATCGCGAGGATGCAGAAGATGGCCTCCACCACGCCCGCGGCGCCGAGCAGGTGCCCGGTCATCGACTTGGTCGAGCTGACCGCGAGCCGCTTCGCGTGATCGCCAAAGGCGCGCTTCATGGCGAGCGTCTCTGCTTTATCACCCGCCGGCGTCGACGTCGCATGCGCATTGACGTACTGCACGTCAGACGGATTCAGTGCGGCATCCTTCATGGCATTCGCCATCGCGAGCCGAGCGCCTTCGCCGTCTTCGGGAGGCAGCGTGATGTGATAGGCGTCGCCGCTCATGCCGAAGCCGACGAGCTCCGCGTAGATGCGGGCACCTCGCCGGCGCGCGTGCTCGAGCTCCTCGAGGATGAGCGCGCCGCCGCCATCGCTCAGCACGAAGCCATCGCGGTCGAGGTCCCAGGGCCGGCTGGCCTCGGCGGGCGACTCGTTGCGGGTCGAGAGCGCCTTCGCCTGCGCGAAGCTCGCCAAGCCACAGACGGTCGTCGCCATCTCGCCGCCGCCCGCGATCATCATGTCGGCATCACCGTACTGAATGGTACGCATGCCGATACCGATGGCGTGAGTCGATGTCGTGCAGGCGGTCACGACACCGAGGTTCGGTCCCCTCAGCCCATACTTGATCGAGAGGTGCCCGGCGATCATGTTGATGATCGTGGCCGGAACGAAGAACGGGGAGATCTTGCGCGGGTTGCCCGTCTTCACGTACTCGGCGTACTCGCTCTCGATCGTACCGAGGCCGCCGATGCCAGCGCCGCAGACCGCGCCGCAGCGCGTCGCGTCGGCCTTGGAGAAGTCGATCCCCGAATCCTGCACGGCCTCGATACCCGCGGCGACGCCGTAGTGCATGAACTCGTCCATGCGCCGCAACTCCTTGGTGTTGAAGTAGCGGCTGGGCTCGAAACCCTTCACCTGCCCGCCGAAGCGCACGGGAAAGTGGGAGACATCGAACCGCGTGATCGGTCCGATGCCGCTCTCGCCGGCGAGAATGGCCTTCCACGCCGTCTCCACCACGCTGCCCATGGGCGAGATCAATCCCAAGCCCGTCACGACCACACGACGCTTGCTCACACGCTACCCGTCTCTTGAGAGTTGTCCTGGAGGGAATCTTCCGGCGCGGTTACTCGGCCCGTCCCGGGCTCGCCCGTTACTCGGCGCCTCCTGTGCCTCGCCCCTTTTCCTTCTGCTCGGGGCCGCGGCGGAACTCGGCGCTCAGGCCTTGTTGCGGCGCTCGTTGATGTACTCGATCGCCTGATGGACCGTGGTGATCTTCTCGGCATCCTCATCCGGAATCTCGATCTCGAACTCCTCCTCGAGAGCCATCACGAGCTCGACCGTGTCGAGCGAGTCGGCTCCCAGATCGTCCACGAACGAGGCGTCATTGGTCACCTGCTCCTGCTTGACGCCAAGCTGCTCGGCCACGATGGCTTTGACCTGCTGCTCAACTGTGCTCATTAGGGGATGGTCCTTATGTTTTAGAAATGGAATACGGAAAAGCGTTCCCTCGCCGCCATGGCCGAGGCCGGCGGCGCGGGCGCGGTATTGTAGGGGAACACCCCAGGGGCTGCCAGTCGCCGTGAGGTCGCCCTGAGTGGTTGTTTTTCCTCGCGAAACCTCGCCGGGCCTCGGCGCAAAGGGGGCGGTGGCGGCCCTCGCGCCGGCCCCGGTGTTGCGCCCGTCCAACGGCCCTTCCCGCCGTGACGGTCCAGCCACCGAGACGCCCCGGGGAATCCGTCAGGGCATATACATGCCGCCGTTGACGTGCAGCGTCTCGCCCGTGATGTAGCCCGCCTGTGGCGAGGCCAGGAAGAGCACGGCGGCCGCCACGTCCGCGGCCTCGCCGAGCCGTCCGGCCGGAATCTGGGTGAGCAGGCCCGCGCGCTGCTCCTGCGTCAGCGAGCGGGTCATGTCGGTGTCGATGAACCCGGGCGCGACCGCGTTGACGGTGATGCCGCGCGAGGCGACTTCGCGCGCCAGAGACTTCGTGAAGCCGAGAATCCCTGCTTTCGCGGCGGCGTAGTTGGTCTGCCCGGGGTTGCCGGTGAGGCCCACCACCGAGGTCAGGTTGACGATCCGGCCGCGCCGCTCCTTCATCATGCGGCGCAGGCAGGCTTTCGAAAGCCGGAACACCGAGGTCAGATTGGTCGTGATCACCCGGTCCCAATCCTCCGGCTTCATGCGCAGGAGGAGCGTGTCGCGCGTGATGGCGGCGTTGTTCACCAGGATGGTCGGCATCTGCCCGGCACCGTCGAGCTCGCTCATGAGCGCATCGATCGAGGTGGCGTCGGAGACGTCCAGCGTGGCGCCCCGGCCGTTGTATCCATGCGACGACAGCGCCGCCGTAAAGGCGGCGGCACCTTCCGCGGACGTCGCCGTGCCGATCACCCTGGCGCCGGCCCTGGCCAGGGAGAGCGCGATCTCCCGCCCGATTCCGCGGGAAGCGCCCGTCACGAGCGCGACATCATTCTCGAGCATATCTGCTTCAACCCTCATCTTTTACGGCCGCGCGGGCGGCCTGCAGCGAATCCGCGTCCTCGAGCGCCAGGGCCTCGAGCCCCCGATCGATGCGGCGGTTGAGCGCCGTCAGCACCTTGCCCGGGCCGCACTCGATGAGCGCGCGGGCGCCGCCTGCCGCGAGCGCGCGGACGGTCTCCGACCAGCGGACCGGGCTCGACAGCTGGCGCACCAGGAGCTGCCGCAGGTCCGCGGGATCGCGGTGCGGCTGAGCATCGACGGCGCTCAGGAAGCGAATGCGCGGGGGCCGGAAATCGATCGCGCTCAGCCGCTCTCCCAGACGCCGGGCCGCCGGCCCCATGAGGCTGCTGTGCGCGGGAACGCTGACCGGAAGAGCCACGGCGCGCTTGGCGCCCCGGGCCTTGGCCGCCTCGATGGCCCGCTCGACCGCGGGGCGTGCGCCAGCGATGACGACCTGCCCCGGGGCGTTGAAATTGACCGCCTCGACGACCTCGCCCTGTGCCGCCTCGCGGCAGGCCTCGCTCACTTGCGCATCATCGAGCCCGAGGATGGCCGCCATCGCCCCGGTGCCCTCCGGGACGGCCTCCTGCATGACCCGGCCCCGAAAGCGCACGAGGTCGATGGCCGCGGCGAAATCGAGCGCGCCCGCCGCCACCAGGGCCGAAAACTCACCCAGGCTATGGCCGCACACCACTGCCGGCTCCCCGCCCCCGTTTGCGCGCCAGACCCGCCAGGTGGCGATCGCGGCGGCGAGCATGGCGGGCTGCGTGCACTCGGTGCTGTTCAGGCGCTCCGCCGGCCCTTCGGCCACGAGTTGCCGCAGGTCGTATCCGAGCGCCGCCGAGGCCTCGGCGAAGGTGTCGCGGATCAGCGAATCGGCCCCCGCCGCCGGCGCCAGCGCCCCCAGCATGCCGACCGATTGCGAGCCCTGCCCGGGAAATACGCAGCCAAACGTCATCACGTCCTCGCGTCGTGCAAAAATTCCGGCGATTATAGCCATGCCGTCCCGGAACCGGCTTTTCCGGGGACTGTCGAACCGCGCAAACCCAAGCGCCCGCGTCCGCGGTTATGATTCCGCGTTCGCATCCCGCAAGCGCAGCCGCAGCAGGAACTCACCCACCCATCATGATGCATCGAGCCTTTCTCCGCAGCCCTCACTCCGCGCGCCGCCAGGCCCGCGGCTTCACCTTGATCGAGATCATGGTCGTCGTGGTCATCATCGGCCTGCTGGCAGCGATCATCGTGCCGACAGTGATCAACAAGGTCGACGAGGCGCGGGTCGCCAAGGCGAAGTCGGACATCCAGAGCCTGGAGACCGCCCTGACCGAGTACCGCCTCGACAACGCCACCTATCCCACCAACGACGAAGGCCTGGACGCACTCGTCAAGCAGCCGAACGACCCGACGGTCACGAACTGGCACGGCCCTTACGTGGAGCAGCTCTCCAAAGATCCCTGGGGACGTCCTTACCAGTATGAGTATCCCGGCACGCACGGCCTGCCTTACGACCTCTTCACGCTGGGTCCGGACGGACAGCCGGGTGACAAAGACATCGGCAACTGGAACCTCACCCAGTAGGGTGGAGCGCCGCCCGAGGCGCCCCGGGCGGCGGGCACGTCCTCGTGCCGGTCCGGCGCCCCGGGCCGCGGGCTTCACGCTGCTCGAGATCCTGGTCGTCGTCCTCATCATCGCGATGCTGACCGCGGGCATGCTGATGACCATGAATTTCACCGGCAAGGATACGCAGCTCCAGACCGAGAGCGACCGCCTGTTCACCCTGATGAAATACGCGCGCGATCAGGCGCAGCTGCAGACGCGCAACTACGGAATCGTGTTCAGCCAGCATGGCTACGCGTTCGTCGTCTACGGCGTGCGCACGGGCGCCTGGCGGCAGGTTTTCGAGGATGACGCCCTGCGCGAGCGCACGCTCCCCAACGGGCTCGATTTCAAGCTCACGGTGGATGCGCGGCCGATCGTATTGAACGACAGCATCGAGTTGCCGACGGCGCCCGCGTCCGATTCCGGGGCCGGGACCGGGTCGACGAGGAGCGCGAGCCCGCCGCCGCCCACGGGGGGCGATTCCAGCTCGGATTCGGATTCCAGCTCGGACTCCGACTCCGACTCCGACTCGAATTCGACCTCGTTCGCGCCGCAGGTGATGATCTTCTCGAGCGGCGAGCTGTCCTCCTTCAAGATTACGCTCGAGCGCCCGGGCGTCGGTCGCAGTATCACGCTC
>Ga0134128_10010462_pt1 | contig 11111 bp, 8 predicted proteins | sample KB31754_FD_96462 | JGI IMG/M metagenome (GOLD analysis project Ga0134128, IMG submission 96462) | Terrestrial soil microbial communities with excess Nitrogen fertilizer from Kellogg Biological Station, Michigan, USA - KB3-175-4 | ecosystem: Environmental > Terrestrial > Soil > Unclassified ...
GAACATGTACAGCGGACGGTACATGAGCATCTGGAAGCCCTCGGAGTTGTACTCGTTGGCGTTGGTCAGCGGGACGTAGGGGAAGATCCAGCTGAGCGTCACGCCCGCGGGCAGCGCTACCCTGGCGGTGCCGCCGGCCACCGCCGCGGCTGTGGAGGACGCGGACGCCGATGTCGATGAGCTGCTGTTAGGGCTGCCCGGCGTGGTAGATGACGAGCTGCTGCACGCGGCGACACCCACCGTGAGCAGCGCTGCCGCTCCGGCTACGGCTGTTCGCGCGTAACGCGGAAGCCGCCTGTTCCGAAACATCAATTGCGCTCCTTGGCTGTGCTGTTGTGCGCCCCGACCGGGCCCTGTCGGGGCCTGCCCCGGGCGCGACTTGCCTGGAGCGTAAGTTAGGCCCGTTAAGGACTTGAAGCCGAAGAATCACAATTTGCTATCGATACGCCAATGATTGGGTATTTCAGCCGGCCCGAGAGCCGGCTCGCACACAGACCGCCACGCGTGGCCGACTGCCTACGATGCGTGCAAAGTACCATAAAGCACGCGTTAGACACCATGGTGCACGACCGGCTTTTCGGTCTATTGCCTGTTTCGCCGGAAAATTTCCGGCAAGTCACCTAGTTCTATATAAGCACTAGTACCGGCCGCGGAACAACACGGCCAGACGAAAAATGGTTTGACTCAGGTTGTTGCCGCGTGCAAGCTCCTGCGCCTCATCGAGAGCGAGCCACCGCAGCGGAGAAAGATCATTTTCCGGTTTCGCGGCGGCCGGCTCATCCGTCGCGAGGACAAAGCGCAGGTCGGCGTGCTGGTGCGCCGGCTCGGTCGCCGAGGGGCGGACGTCGCAGATCACCGCGTGCCGCAGCGCTCCGTCGGGCCAGGGCGCGAGATCGGCGAGGCCGGTCTCCTCCGCCGCCTCCCGCAGTGCGATGGCGCGGGCGTCACGCTCACCGGGGTCGGCGTGCCCGCCGACCTGGAGCCAGCGCTCTTGCCTGGCGTGCCAGCGCAGCAGCACCCGGCCGGTTGGCGGGTGCACGACGAGCGCGGAGGCGGTGAAATGCATCGGCAACTGCGCGCGAGACCAGGGGTCGGGCACGGTCGCGGCCAGGCTGAGCATCCGCGCCAGGTCCGCGGCCTCGGTCTCATCCGCGGCCCGGTAGCCCGTCAGCAGCCCGCTCAGCACCCGACCATCGTGCCACGTTCCGCACGGGCCCGGCGACCCGTTTCGCTTCGCTGGCTCTCTCCAGGCACAATCACCCGTTGAGTCGCTTACTAATCACCAGTCACACTAGCATCATTCGTCTATACACTCGAACATCAGATAACGACTGCAGGTACTGTTCGCAAATACTTTCCAGTAGAGTCGTACGTGTGTTCTAATAGGGCACATGAGTAAGGACCGCGTGGCGATGTCCGGCCAGGTGTCCGCGGCGCACTTCCCCGCGCCGCGGCGACCGGCCGCCGCGCGCGGGCGCTAACGGGACGGCACCGCCCACGGGCGCGACTGAGGTCCCGGCACAGACTGCCAGCAAGGGGTGACCATGACGCACGACATCGAATATACGAGCTATGACGACGCCGATAGGATCGCCATGCTGGAAAACAGGGCCGCAGAACTGGAACGCAGGCTGCTCGCCGTCGTGCCGCCGGGCGACGGCGATGACTGGCCCAGTGTGGCGGTTCCCGACGACGCACCCTCCGCGCAGGCACAGCGCGCGAAGGCACGGCACGCGGCAGCCGGCCCGCCGGACAGCGGCACGGACCTGGACGGCACGGCGTTCGGCGGTGCGGCATTCGGCGGGGCGGCATTCGGCGGGGCGGCATTCTCGTCCCCCGCCCCCGGGAGCACTGGCGCCCGGAGTAGCGATGGCCGCACGGAGGCGCTCATCAACCACGGGCGCCAGCGGGCCCGCCGGTCGCGCGGCCGCTGGTTCCTCAAGCACTGGCGCTTCGTCGCGATCGCCACGGCGGCGCTGCTGCTCGGCATCGGCGTCGCGCTGCTCGTACTGCCGGGCGGCGCACCCGGCTGGCCGCCGAGCGTCGCCCAGGTGCAGACCGAGATCAAGCACGCCTGCGCCAATCCCGACGTCGCGGCCGAGCCAAGCGGCCTCAACTTCGCCTGCGCGAAGGACACCCAGCAGGTCTTGTGGATCTTCTCCCTGCTGACAAGCGGCAACAACCCCGGATACCTTGACTCCGCCACCGGGCGCACAGGCCTTGAGCCGATCCAGCCAGCGCAGGGCGGCGACATCGCGTGGTCGCTCAACCTGCACCACCCCTACAACCCCGCCAATCCGGTGGACAGTCTCGAGGTGGCCGCACGGGCGATCAACAACATCATCAGCGGCGCGACCCTCACCTCCGCCAAGGGCGGGGCGCTCGTCGAGCCCGGCCTGGAGAGCACGGCGGCCAACTGCCAGCGCTACACCGGGTCGTCGCAACTGGTGACCAGGCACGGCTACCCGGCGCGCTGCGCGTCGGCCATCACGTCGCCTGGCGGCCAGGCCGCCCTGGTAACCGACGTCTTCCGGCAGTGGATGGGCGGCACGCCGTCGACGGTGGCGGCGCAGGCCGGTGAGCTCTTCCAGAACGCCGGCAATCCGGGCGACCCCCGCGTGCAGGCGATCCTGCAGAGCCTGCCCGCGTCCGGCGGGTAACCGCACGACGGATAGCTGAACGGCTGGCCCAGCTGGCCCGGGCAGGGGCCGGTGTCTGAGGCCCGCGGGGCGGATGAGGAGGCAGGAAACCAGCTGGAACGGTGCCGGAAAAGACACACGCCGCAAACAGGACTGTAATCGGAGAAAGGGGGAAGTGGTACCCGTGCGTTCCGTCAGGAGGCCATGGTGGCAGCAGGCAACGGCGCTTGTGACCGTGAGCACTGGCGGCGTGATCACCGGGTTCAACTTCGTTCCAGGGGCGGCCGCGACGATGACCTCGCCGACCAGCGTGCCACTCCACTTGCTCGCGCTTGAGCAGGCGGCAAGCCCTGGCACGCTCGGGGACCTCGCCGCCGGCGCGGACAGCGCGGGCAGCGTGGCGAGCGATGCCCAGCTGCGTGCAGCGATCGTCAACGTGGCGGGCTACTACCTGCGGCTCGCCCAGACCAGGAGCTCCGCCCAGATGGAGGCGCTGATCTGGGACAACACGAGCAGCAACGGGGCCGATCACGGCCCGTCGTGCGCGGCGTTCGCCAGCCTGACCCTGGAACTCGCCGCGCAGGCGGTCGGCCAGCGGAGCTGGGTCAGCGGCGGCGGCAGCTACCCGTATCCGCTGCCTGAGTGGGCAGACGTCCGGGTCGACACCAACCCCGACTCGCCCGCCATCACGTCGATGGTTGCCGACGCGCAGGCACACAAGCGCTGGCATCCGCTCGGTGACGGCTACCAGCCGCGGCCTGGCGACTGGGTCCTGTTCAGTGGCCACGTCGAGGTGATCACCGGATATCACGACGGCGTTCTCGACAGCATCGGCGCGGACTCGCTGCCCGGCCTCACGGTCAACGCGCACTCGTTCGGCGGCTCCTTCGCCGAGCACGGCGTCGCGGGTTTCATCGATAACGGAAACCTCAAGCCCTCCGGCACCACGGTCACCGGGACAGGCGCCGGCGCGGGAGCGGCCGCCCCGGCCGCCAAGCCGACGGGTGCGCCGACTGGCGCGCCTGGGTCGGCCGGGACGCCCGCGTCGCCGGCCGCGTCTCCGGCGAGCGTGCCGTCCGGGCACTCCGGGCACTCCGGGCACTCCGGGCATCCAGGCGCCGGCTCGTCCCGTTCCGGGTCGACCGATTCTGGGTCGGCCGGGTCGCGTTCCCGCGGCTCGGGCTCGTCCGGGCCGGGCTCACCAGGCGCGCAGCCTTCCGCGCCGGGGACCGCCGTCATCCCGGGAATCGGCGCCGCCCGGGCAGCGGCAGGGACTCCCGGCGCCGCGAGTGGTGCCGCGTCAATCCCCGGCTGGACTGCCGCCTCGGCCTCGGCGGCGCAGCCGACAGCGACAAATCCGGCCGGCGCGCCGGTCAGCACCCCCGCTGCCAAGCCGGTTACCGTCCCGACCGCCGCGCCGACGTCCGCGCCTGCGTCCTCGTCGCCTGCGTCGTCAGGGCGGCAGTATGCCACGCCAGGCACCAGGGAACAGCAGGCGTTCATCAGCCTCGTCGCGCCCGGCGCGATCGCGGCGCAGCAGCGGTACGGCGTGCCGGCCGCGGTAACCATCGCCCAGGCGATCGAGGAGTCGGCCTGGGGCCGGAGCGGTCTCGCCGCGCAGTACCACAACCTGTTCGGCGTCAAGGGCACCGGCCCCGCGGGCAGCGTCTCGCTGCCGACCTCTGAGTTCCAGGGCGGCCAGTGGGTGTCGATCGACGCACGGTTCCGCGTCTACCACAACAACGCGGAGTCGATCGCCGACCATGCCGAACTGCTCGCGACAAGCGGCTATTACACGCGGGCGATGGCGGACCGCGGCGTGCCCGACGCGTTCGCCAACGATCTCACCGGGGTGTACGCCACCGACCCCGAGTACGGCGCGAACCTGATCGCGTTGATGCGGCTGTACAACCTGTACCAGTTCGACGCCGCCGCCTCGCACGCCACTGGCCCGCCAACGCCGCACGCGACGCACCCGACGCACGCGACGGCGCCACCGGCCACGGCCTCCGCCCCGGCGGCAGTGCCGACCGCCTCGCCGTATGCCTCGCCGTATGCCTCGTCGGCGGCGACGCCCGCCGCCAGCCCCGCGGGGACGGCCGCGGCGGGCGCCACCGCGAGCGCCGCGATCCCTGGCACTGGCGCGGCAAGCGCCCCCGGCACCGAGGGCTCCGCCGCGCGCCCGGCCGCGACTGGCCGTGGCGCGGCCGGCCGTCCCGGCTTCCCTGGCGCCGGGCGCGCCCAGGTCCCCGGCGTCACCACCCCCGCGTTGTCGCCGACCGTGGCCGCGGGCCGCGGCCACGCGTCACAGGGAACCGTTTCACGCACCGGGCGGCAGGCCGGGGCAACCGCGGCGGCCACCGGGCGGATACCCGGGCTCGTCTCCCCAGGACCGCTGGCGCCCGCGGTGACCGCGATCCGCTACGAGAAGCAGTTCCCGCACGCGGTGACCACGGCGTTCTTCGCCTCCGCCAAGGCACCGCTCGCCCGCGGCGAGCAGCTGTACCGTGACGTCGCGGCGCGTTGCGATGTCCCGTGGAAGCTGCTCGCGGCCGTCGACTGGATGGAGTGCAAGGCAGACCCTCGCTACTCACCGGTCCATGGTGAGCGGCTCGGCGCGCTCAACGCCGACGGCACGTCGTTCGCCACCAAGTCGGCCGCGCTTGCCCAGTGCGCGTGCGACCTCGTGGAGCTCGCCGCCGCCGTCTACGGCATCGACCTGACAGCGCGGCGGCCGCTGTCGGTGCGCGCGCTCGCGGACGCCTTCGCCGCGTTCCGCTGGGGCGCGCTGCTGCGGCGGCATGGCGTTTCCGCGATGGAATTCCCGTACTCTGTCGCGGGACTCACTGCCGCGCACCAGAAGATGCACTGGCCTGGCATCAATGACCCGAGCGCGCCTGACCGGCCGGGCGCGCGGTTCCGTGAGCCGTTCGGCGCGGTTCCTGTCGTGCTCAGCCTCGGCTACCCGGCGACCGTCTAAGCGACAGAAAGCAGGTAACCCCCGTGTTCCGCTTCATCATCTGGCTCGCCCGCCGGCTCGGTTCCGGCCACGACTCAGCCGGCGGGCCAGGGCAGCAGGCCCCCATCCAGGTCACCCCAGGACAGCTCGTCACCGTGCGGCTCGCCGACGGTGGTACGCCAGGTCGTCCCGCCGACGGCACAGTGCCCGCCGACGGCACAGTGCCCGCCGACGGCACAGTGCCCGCCGACGGCATAGCGGGCAACGGCGCACCAGGCTCATCCGGGCAGCAGAATCCGACGCTCGTACTCGTCGGGCAGCAAGGCGGCCCGCAGCCGCCCCGGCAGAACTGGTTCTTCCGTATACCGCGCTGGCTGCGCTGGACCGCCGCCATCGTCGTCATCGGCGTGTTCTTCCGCCGGATCGTCGCGTGGGCGGTGCTCGGCGCGCTGTCCGCGGCGCTGCACCTGTTCGGCGCCAGCCTGCACCTGCCGCACGTCACCTTCGGCTGGCCGTGGTCCGCGCCGACCAGTTCCAGCGTGCTCGTCGGGCCGCTGGTGCTGCAGAAGATCGAGGGGATCGACAAGCCGGCCCTCGGCACCGCGACCTTCAGCTTCCTGTTCACCCACTCGGTGTCCAAGCCGATCGGCTTCCTGCCGTGCTGGTACTCCGCCACCTTCTACGCGGTCGGGCACGCGTCGGCGACCGTCAACCTCAACCCAGGTCCCGCCTGGTGGAAGCGGTCTACCGGGCACTACGTGCTGCGCGTGCTCAGCAGGCCGTCTGGCGGCACCCCGGGCCGGGTCAGCATCTCGATGGCGCTGCCGCTGCCGCAACTGCCCCAGTCGGTGCATGACGTCTCCGTCGACAACACGATCTCCAAGCCGGTCTCGTCCGACCACTCGTGGACCTATCCGGGCCTGGCGTGCGGCGTGGTCATCAAGCCGCAGTTCACCCAGTCGGTGCTGTACTCCCAGGCGCAGACTGTGGCATTCCAGAAGGCGACCCAGGTCAAGAGCGTGACGCAGCCGCTGATCGCCGCCGCGGAAAAGGAGGCCACCACGATCGTCGGCGGTAACTTCATCACGCCGACGCTCAACGCGCTCAACTACAAGGTCAGCTCGTTCACCATCCGGTGGGTGGCGGCTGGCGCCGGCGCGGGTGCCAGCGGCTGAGCCGTGCTGGCAGGTTCTGGCGGTAGTGGCTAAATCGCGACGTGACGCCGCCGGCGTTCGGCTGAACCCGGAGCCGGTTAGACCTACTATTCTCGGTATGCCGGGGATCTCGTCCCTTGAAGCTTTTCAGCGGGGCGTTCACGAGTTTGACATCGCCAATTTCCAGCTCGACATCGAGCCCGCCGCGCTTAACGCGGCGCGCAGGTCGCTGGACGAGTCCGGGCTGCTCCTCCTCGGCGAGGTACACGGGGTGCGGCAGAACGCGCTGATCGCGCGTGAGCTGATGACGGCACTGCACATCACCGGGCTCGCCCTTGAATGGCCGGCCGGCCTCGCCTCGGCCATCAGCGGCTTCTTCGAGGACGGCCAGGTGCCCGACCACCCCCTGCTGTGGGGCGGCGACGGCCGGATCACCGCCGGGCACTTCGCCATGCTGTGGGACCGGTTCTCCGCCGGGCGACTGCTCGCGCTGACCCTGTTCGACGGGGTGAACGAGGTCGGCTGGTCGCGACGCGAGGCCGCGATGGCCGAGCGGATCCTGACCGCGCAGGCTCCCGGGGTGCGGACACTGGTGATCGCGGGCAGCGCGCACACCGCCCTCGCGCCGACCGGGCTCGGCATCCCGCTCGGCGCGCGGCTCGCCGAGCGGCGAAGCGGCGTCCGCGAGGTGCAGGTCAAGTACGGAAACGGCGGGTACTACAACGTCAGCCCGCAGCGGTTCAAGCGCCAGTGGTCCCTGCGCCGCCGCTCCCGCCTGCGCCTGGAGGGCGCCGGCCTGGTGCTCGGCCTGCCGAGCCCGGTGCAGGCCCGGGTGCCGCACCGCGTACAGCCCAACCAGCCGCCGCTGCGCCCGGCCGCGCCCGGGTTCACCGGCGCGTTCCCCGTCTACCAGGACGCGCGGCCGCTGACCGGACCGCAGCGGCAGCTCGGGACCGGCCCGTTCCCTGCCCAGGGCCTCGCGTACCAGGACCAGCCGCGGCCCTACCAGGAACAGCCGCCGCAGGCGCCGCGGCGGCACACCGGATCATCGCCTGTGCTGCCGTCCGCCGACCCGGCGTACCCGGGTCAGCATGCCGCGCAGCATCGCCAGCGCAGGCCGGGCAGTCAGGCGGAGCCCGGCTACCCGCCATTCATGGGGCATCCGCAGCCCGACAGCGGCGGCTATCAGGGGCAGCGCCGGCGGGTCCTGCCGTACGAGGTGGAGTTGCCCACCAGGTAGCGTGGTCGCATGGGCATTGCGGCGATACGGCGTGATCTGTCCTTCGCGGGCTGGACGCCCCTATGACGGCGGATGTCTTCCCCGGCACCGGGCTGTTCCAGCGCGCCGCGGCGGCGTTCGCCGACTGCGTTCCCGTCGATCCCGCCGACGAAGGGCTCTTCGGTCCTGGCAGCGTCACCTGGCGGTTGTACGCCGACCTGTCCGCGCCCGTCTCCGGCCTGCGGTCGCTGCTGCTCCAGGCGCTGCACCCGCTCGCGATGGCCGGGGTCGACCAGCACAGCCAGTGGCGCGATGACCCGGGAGCGCGGTACGCCTCCACCGCTGCCTACGTGCTGACCACGACCTACGGCGACAAGGCGGCGGCCCGCGCGGCGGCGACGCGGGTGCGGAAGATCCACGAACACGTGCGCGGCACCGACCCGGTAACAGGTAAGCCCTACGCGGCGAGCGACCCGGCGCTGCTGATCTGGGTGCACGCGGCGCTTGTGGACTCGGGGCTCGCCGCCGCCGACCGGTACGGCATCGCACTCAGCGACGCGGACAAGGACCGCCATGTCGCCGAGATGACCGCCGTGGCCGAGATCATCGGGGTGCCTCCTGTCCCCTTCGCCGACGGGGGCGCGCCAGCGTCCGTCGCGGAACTCGACGCCTACTTCGCGGCGGTCCGCCCCGACCTCGCCACCAGCCGGTCGACGGAGGACACCGCCACCTACCTGCTCGGCATGCCCGACATCGAGCCGGAACTCGCCGACGTGTGGCGGGTGCTCGCCGCGGCCGCCGTTACGTCGCTGCCGGAGTGGGCGCGTGCCATGTACCAGTTCGGCGCGGGCGGACCCGCGCCGGACTCGGTGCCGCCGAGTCGCGAGGAGGTCCGGCAGGTGCTCGGCATCCTGGACGCGGTTTACCTCGGCGAGCCCGGCGTGCTCGAGGCCCGCCAGCGGCTGACGCTGCGGATGCGCGGTGCCGAGCAAAGACGTGCCGACCAGGCGCGTGCCGGCCAAACGGGTGCCGAGCAGGCACGGTGAGCGAACCGAGGCTACGGGTCAGCCGCGGGCTGACCGCGATGCGGCTTGCCGCCCGCGGCGGCGCCAGGTATGCGGTGAACGCGCCGCGGCTGTTCGCCGCGGCGGGCGAGCACCGGCAGCGGCTCCGCGATGACCTGGCGCTGCGCACGGCGCAGGACGTGGCCGACACGCTCGGCACCATGAAGGGCGTCCTGATGAAGATCGGGCAGCTGGCCAGCTACGTGGACGCGGGCCTCGCGCCGCCGGCCAGGCGGGTGCTTTCCGCACTGCAGGACAGCGTGCCGCCGATGTCGCCTGAACTGGCGGCCGGCGTGATCGAGGCCGAGTTCGGGGCTCCGCCCGCGGCGGTGTTCGGCGAGTGGGATCCGCTGCCGATCGCCGCCGCGTCGATCGGGCAGGTGCACCGCGCCATCACCCGCGACGGCCAGGCGGTCGCGGTCAAGGTGCAGTACCCGGGCATCGCCGAGACGATCGCGGCCGACCTCGGCAACGTCGCGCTGATCCGGTCGCTGCTGAAGATGGCGGCGCCCGCGCAGGACGTCGAGGAGCTCATCGAGGAACTGCGCGAGCGCATCGGCGAGGAACTCGACTACCGTCATGAGGCGGACAACCAGCGGCTGTTCGCCGACTACTTCGACGGTCATCCGACGGCACGGGTGCCGAGGATCGTCGACGAGCTGTCCACCGCGCGGGTCATCACGAGCGAGCTGGCGGCCGGCGCGCGGTTCGGCGAGATGCTTTCCTGGTCCCAGGAGGAGCGGGACCTGGCGGCGGAGACGATCTACCGCTTCACCTTCCGCTCGCTGTACGAGATGCGCGCCTTCAACGGCGACCCGCATCCTGGCAACTACCTGTTCGAGCCGGGCGGCCGGGTGACCTTCCTCGACTTCGGCCTGGTGAAGCGCTTCAGCGACGACGAAATCCGCCCGCTCATCGAGATGGTCGATGCGCTGTGCCTGAACGATGACCCGGAGGCGTTCCGCCGCGCGATGGAGGGAGCCGGGTTCCTCAAGCCGGACGCCCCGATCCCGACCGCGGACGTCGTCGCGCACATGTCGCTGTTCTACGACACGATACGTGACCGCGGGCCGCGTACGATGACCAGCGAGTACTCCTCCGTCGTCGCCCGCAGGTACGTGGATTTCAAGAGCCCGCTCGCCGCCTACGCCAAGATCCCGCGCTCCTACGTGATCCTGCAGCGCATCAACCTGGGACTGTTCGCGGTGCTCGGGCAGATGAACGCGACCGCCGACTGGCGCTCGATCTCCGAGGAGATCTGGCCGTTCGTGCTCGCCCCGCCGTAAACGCCGATGGCGGAGGCAGAGATCGGCTGGCTGGCGAAGGCGCGCGCTTAGCCGGCACTTGGGCTTGCCGGCACTTGGGCTTGCCGGCACTGGGTTTAGCCGGCACTGCGGCGGGACCGGTAGGCGGCCACGTTGACGCGGTTGGCGCAGACGAGGCCGCAGAAGCGGCGGGAACGGTTCTTCGACAGGTCGACGAGGACGTCATCGCAGTCCCCGGCGGCGCAGACCCGCAGCCTGCCGAGTTCCCCGGTGCGGATCACGTCGGCAAAGGCCATCGCCGCGTCCACCGCCATGCGGTCCGCGAGCGGCGCCTCCGGTGGCGTCGCGTGGATGTGGTACTCCCAGCCGTCGTGCTTGAGCAGCTGCGGCAGCGCGTTCGCCTCCCGCAGCAGCGTGTTGACGAGGACCACGGCCTCGTCCTGTGTCATCTCCCACAGCTGGGCGAGCCGGGGGCGCAGCGCACGCACCGCGTCGAGCTCGGCCTGGTCACCGGTGCGGCTGCCCGTCCACCGCCAGTGCTCGACGAACACGTCGAGCGCGGCGATGTCGGGCAGTCCCTCCTCGCCGCCGCGAGCGGTGTTCACGAGTTCCGCTGTCGCGTTCAGCGACATCTCGGTGTCATGGGTAAAAAGCATTTGACCTATTTCACCCGCTCTCGTTATGGTAATAAGTGTAGTCAGGCATTACCACTTACAGCATCCGTGGAGCGCCGCTTGCGGGTCGCGTGCGACGGGGCTCGGCGAGATGAGGAGCGAGCGGATGGCCGCCGCGCGGACACTGAATGACGGGA
>Ga0134128_10010463_pt1 | contig 11111 bp, 11 predicted proteins | sample KB31754_FD_96462 | JGI IMG/M metagenome (GOLD analysis project Ga0134128, IMG submission 96462) | Terrestrial soil microbial communities with excess Nitrogen fertilizer from Kellogg Biological Station, Michigan, USA - KB3-175-4 | ecosystem: Environmental > Terrestrial > Soil > Unclassified ...
AAGAAGTTCTAAAAAACAAGGTCCAGGGAAAAACGTCTTCCTCCCCTCGTCACTCCGGCGGCCTGGAGCGCCACTACGCGCCGAAGACGCCCGCGCGGCTGGTCGCGACGCATGCGCTCGACGCCGAGATCGCGAAGCGCAAGGACAAGGTCGCGGTGCTCGCCTTCTCGCGTCCGGACGAGCGCGTGGACTTCTGGATCCGCATGCCGCGCGAGCCGGACGGGTATGCGAAGCGCCTCTATGCGGCGCTGCGCGAGCTCGATTCCGCCGGCTGTGAGACCATCCTCGTCGAGCAACCTCCGCAGGGAAGCGAATGGGACGCCGTCCTCGATCGATTGCAGCGCGCTACGGGCTAGTCGCCGCGCTCGTGCTCGCCGTCGCCGGCTGCGCGAGCTCGAACGTGCAGGTCTCGGGCGGCGGGCCGCAGCCGACCGTCAACACCGCGGGCAACACGCCGCTCGGCCGGATCGTGCTGATCGCGTTCATCGCCGGCATCGGCTACGAAAGCTACAAGGACGGCACGCATTACCGGGCGAATCCCTTCGATGCCTTCTCGATGTCCCCGCCCCCGGCTCCGCCGCTCGATCCGGCGCGGAAGGTGAGCGAGCAGGATTGCACGCAACCGCTCGACCTCTCGCTCGGGAACATCCGCTGCAAGTAAGTCGCTAAGCGCGCTGCGGTCCGGGTTTTCCGTCTTCGACAACGAAGCGCGCGAGCACCTCGGCGCGCGATTCGGGCTTCTTGACGCTGTCGACGCCCACCATCTCCGCGTTGAGCCGGCCGCCGGCGATGCTCATGCGCACGTAGCCGCGACGGTCGCTGCGGCCGTACCGTATGTGCGGGTTGTCCGGCAGGCGCGCATCCACATCTTTCTGCGCAGCGCCCTGAGAGGTGATCGAGGTCCCGCAGAACTCGCTCGCCACGACGGGCGATGTCGCGTCGTCGAAGTCGGACTTCAGATTTGCGACCCAGTGCATGTGCACGTCGCCGCCGATCACCACGGGGTTGGCGATTCGCTTCTCGTCCAGATAATTCAGTAATTTCTTGCGGGACGCCGGATAGCCGTCCCAACCGTCCGTCCAGAACGCGCGGCCTTCGCCGGGCTTCCTGTCCTGCTGCGCCATCAGCGTCTGCTGCGCGAGGACATTCCAGCCTGCCTTCGAGTCCGCGAGCGCGCGCTCGAGCCACGCTTCCTGCGCGGAGCCGAGCAGGCTGCGCGTCGGGTCGGCAAGCTCCGGGCAGGTCTCCGGGTCGAGCGTCGGCGCGCCGCGCGAGCCCGGTGTGCGGCAGGCCTGCAATCCCCGGTACTGGCGGTCATCGAGCACGAGAAAACGCGCGAGCCGCCCCCAGTCGAAGTGCGTGTAGATCCGCATCTCTCGCTCGTGCGGCCGCATCGAGGCGGGCACCGGCATGTGCTCGTAGAACGCGCGATACGCCGCCATGCGCCGCGCAATGAAGGTTTCGGACGTCGGCTCGTAGCCCGGCGAATCGCCCGCGTAATCGTTGTTGACCTCGTGGTCGTCCCAGGTTGCGATCCACGGAAAGGCATGGTGCGCGAGCTGCAAGTCCGCGTCCGCCTTGTAGAGCGCGTAGCGTGCGCGGTACTCCTCCAGCGTGCTCGGCACACCCGCGTCGTGCTTGCGCACGTGATCGCGTCCCCAGGAGGACTCGTAGATGTAGTCGCCCAGGAACGCGACGAGGTCGAGGTCGTCGCGCGCCATATGCGGGTACGCGTTGAAATAGCCCTGCTCGTACTGCTGGCACGAGGCGAAGGCGAAGCGCAGCCGCGCGACGGCGGCGCCGGCGGCCGGGGCGGTGCGCGTGCGCCCCGTAGGGCTCACCGCGTCGCCCGAAGTGAAGCGGTACCAGTACCAGCGATCCGGCTCGAGTCCCTGGGGCTCGACATGGACCGAATGCGCCCACTGCGGCTCGGCCATCGTGTTTCCCGAGGAAACGGGGGTGGAGAAGCTCTCGCTGGCGGAAATTTCCCAGCGCACCGGAATCGGCGCGGGTGGAAGATCCCCGACGAGGCGCGTCCAGAGCACCATCCCGTCCGGTCGCGGATAGCCGGACGCGACGCCGAGCTTGAAGGGGTTTTCCTTGAAACGCGGGCCGGCAGGTTGCTGGGCGCAAGCAGGCAGGCTTGCCGCGAAACCGCAGGCGGCGAGTGCCTGCAGGAACCTTCGGCGCTCGGTCATGCGACTAGAATATCGGCTTTCCGGGCAGGACAACTCAGCGGAGTCGTAATGATTCATTTCGTCGTGCATGAAGAAGGCGACGGTGTCGGCGTCGTCGTCGTCGAAGGCGTGAAGAAAGGCCAGGAGCTGGTCGGCTGGATCATGGAAGATGACAAGGAAATCCGCATGACCGCGAAAAGCGATATCCCGATCGGCCACAAGCTCGCGCTCAAAGACCACAAGGCGGGCGATACGGTGATCAAGTATGGCGTGGATATCGGCAAGGTGGTCGCGCCGATCGCCAAGGGCGAGCACACGCACATCCAGAACCTGAAAACCAAGCGCTGGTAAATCACATGGATCTCTCGAAATCGACGTTCTGGGGCTACAAGCGCGAAAACGGCCGCGTCGGCGTGCGCAACCACGTCCTCATCCTGCCGGTCGACGATCTCTCGAATGCCGCGGCGCAGGCCGTGGAGAACAACATCAAGGGGGCGATGGCGATCCCGCATCCCTACGGGCGCCTGCAGTTCGGCGCGGACCTCGAGCTCCACTTCCGCACGCTCATCGGCACGGGCTCCAACCCCAACGTCGCCGCGGTCGTGGTCATCGGTATCGAGGACCAGTGGACCCAGCACATCGTCGAGGGCATCAAGAAGACGGGCAAGCCCGTCGTCGGCTTCGGCATCGAGCTGCACGGCGACCATGACACGATCCACCGCGCCTCGAAAGCGGCGCGCGAATTCGTGCAATGGGCCTCCGAGCTTCGCCGCGAGGAGCGACCGCTGAAAGACCTCTGGGTCTCGACCAAGTGCGGCGAATCGGACACGACCTCGGGCTGCGGCTCCAACCCCACCGTCGGCAACGCCTTCGACAAGCTCTACCCGCACGGCGTGACGCTCGTCTTCGGCGAGACGACCGAGCTGACGGGCGGGGAGCATCTGGTCGCGGCACGCTGCCGCAACGACGAGGTGCGAAAGAAGTTCCAGGCCATGTTCGACCGCTACCAGGGCGTGATCGAGCGGCACAAGACGAGCGACCTCTCGGACTCGCAGCCGACCAAGGGCAATATCGCCGGCGGCCTGACGACGATCGAGGAAAAGGCGCTCGGCAACATCCAGAAAATCGGCCGCAAGTGCATGGTCGATGGCGTGCTCGACAAGGCGGAGACGCCGACGGGGCCGGGCCTGTGGTTCATGGACTCCTCCTCCGCCGCGGCGGAGATGGTGACGCTGTGCGCCGCCTCGGGCTACGCGGTGCATTTCTTCCCGACCGGCCAGGGCAATGTGATCGGCAACCCGGTCCTTCCCGTCATCAAGCTCTGCGCCAATCCGCGCACCGTGCGCACGATGGGCGAGCACGTCGACGTCGACGTCTCGGGCCTGTTGAGGAAGGAAATGACGCCGGACCAGGCGGGCGACAAGCTGCTCGAGTGCATGTTCCGCACCGCCAACGGCCGCCTCACCGCGGCCGAGGCGCTCGGCCACCGGGAGTTCGTCCTGACGAGACTCTACGAGTCGGCCTAGTGGGCCAGCCCCGCACCTACGTCCTGGTGCATGGTGCGTGGCATGGCGGCTGGTGCTGGCGCCGAGTGGCCGACCGCCTCAAGAGCGAGGGGCATCGCGTGTTCGCCCCGACGCTGACCGGCCTGGGCGAGCGGGCGCACCTGCTCACGCGCGAGGTGGACCTGGACACGCACATCGCCGATGTCGTGGGGCTGCTCGTCGCGGAGGAGCTGGAGGATGTCGTGCTGGTCGGCCACAGCTACGGCGGAATCGTGATCACCGGAGTCGCGGCGCGCGAGAAATCGCGCCTGTGGCAGCTCGTCTACCTGGACGCGGCGATCGTCGAGGACGGCGCCACGTGGTCGAGCATCTCGCCGCCCGAGGTCGCGCTCGCGCGGCGCAAGGCGGCCAAGGAGTCGAGCGGCGGGCTCTCGATCCCCGTGCCCGAGGCCGGGGTCTTCGGGCTCACCGACCCTGACGATCTCGATTGGGTGCAGCGGCGCATGACGCCGCAGCCGTTCGCGGCCTACGACCAGAAAATGAGCTGGCGCGGGCCGGTCGGCAATGGCCTGCCCAAGGTCTACGTCGATTGCACGGCGCCCGCCTACGCGGGCCTCGCCGCCGTCAAGGAGCGCTACCGCGGAAAGCCCGGCTGGACCTTCGTCGAGCTCAAGACCGGGCACGACGCGATGGTGAGCGCGCCCGCCGAGACGGCCGAGGTCCTGCTGAGGTACGTGTGAGCGCGACGCTGCGTGTGCGCGTCTGGCGCGGCGCGGCGCAGGGCGGCTTCCAGGCGTTCGAAGTGCCGCGCCACGCCAGCCAGACGGTGCTCGATGTCGTGACCTACATCCAGCGCTCGCTCGACCCGACGCTGGCGTATCGCTTCGCCTGCCGCGTCGGCATGTGCGGCTCGTGCGCGATGACGGTGAACGGCGCGCCCAGATGGACCTGCCGCACCCACGTCGACCGCGTGGCGGGCAACGGCGCGCTTGAAATCGCGCCGCTTCGCAATCTGCCGGTGATTCGCGACCTGGTGACCGACATGCGCGAGTTCTTCGACAAGCTGGCGCGCGCGAAAGGGTATTTTCACGGGCGCCTCTCGAAGAAAGACGACTTCGCACAGGTCAAGCCGGACTCGCCCGCGCGCGTCCAGGCCGACGCCGGGATCGAGTGCATCGGCTGCGCCGTGTGCTACAGCGCCTGCGATGTCGTGAAGTGGAACCCGGACTATCTCGGGCCCGCGGCGCTGAACCGCGCCTGGACCCTCGTCAACGACGAGCGCGATGCCGCGAAGGAGGAGCGCCTGCGCGCGGTCGCGGGCGACGCGGGCTGCCACGCCTGCCACACGCACATGAGCTGCACCGAGCGCTGCCCGAAGCATATCTCGCCGACCGCGGCCATCGCCGGGTTGAAAAGGGAGGTCGCCGCGCTGTTTGTGAAGACGGGATGAGCGCGAAAACGCAAACCTATCTGTGGCTGATCCAGCGCCTGAGCGCGGCGGTGCTCGCGCTGTGCGTGCTCGTGCACCTGGCGACGCTCATCTACGCGGTGCGGGGCGGCCTGTCGGCCGCCGAGATCCTCGGTCGCACGCGCGGCAACCTGGCCTGGTTCGCGTTCTACTCGATCTTCGTTTTCGCGGTGACGCTGCACGTGCCGATCGGCCTGCGCGCGGTGCTCTCGGAGTGGCTCGGCTGGCGCGGCGCGGGCCGTGACCTCGCCCTGCTGGGCTTCGGGGTTTTGCTCGCCTGGGGGGGCATGCGAGCGGTCATGGCCGTGTTCCTGTGAAGAACTTTTCGCTCATGCACCGCCTCTCAGGCATCGCGCTCGCGCTCTTCCTGCCGGTGCATTTCTGGGCGCTCGGGCAAGCGCTCCAGGGCGAAGCAACGCTAGAATCTTTCCTACGCTGGAGCGAACAGCCGCTCGTCAAGGCCAGCGAATGGGCCATCGTGCTGCTGCTCGCGGCGCATCTCACTGGAGGGGTGAGGATACTCATGATCGAATTTCTTCCCTGGCGTGACTGGCAGAAGACGCTCGCGGCGCTCGCCGCCGCGGCGGCACTGGCCATCGGGCTGCTTTTCGTTCTCTCGTCCACCGCGCATGCGCAAGGCTGGCCGCAAAAGCCGGTCAAGTTCATCGTGCCGTTTCCGCCCGGCGGCGCGACCGACATCTCGGCGCGCCTGCTCGGCCAGAAGCTGACCGAGATCTGGGGCCAGACCGTGTTGATCGAGAACCGCGGCGGCGCGGGCGGCAGCGTCGGCGCCGCCGAGGCGGCGAAGGCCGCGCCCGACGGCTATACGCTGTTCTTTCCGTCGGGCTCGGTGGTGACGGCGAACCAGTACATCTACGCGAACCTGAACTACGACCCCGAAAAAGACTTTGTTCCCGTCACCAACGTGGTTTCCGGTCCGCAGGTGCTGACCGTGCCGGCGAACTCGCCCTACAAGTCGGTGAAAGACCTGATCGAGTCGGGCCGCGCCAATCCGGGCAAGCTCTACTTCGGCCACGCCGGCATCGGCTCGCAGACGCACCTGGCGGCGGAGAACTTCGTCTTCCAGGCGAAGCTCGATGCGACCGCGGTGCCCTACAAGGGCGAAGGCCCGGGGCTCGCGGCGCTCGTCGGCGGCGAGACGCATTTCTTCGTCGGCAATGTCGCCGCCTCGATCGGCCACATCAAGGGCGGGCGGCTGCGCGCGCTCGGGGTGACCAGCAAGGCCGAGATTCCGCAGCTGCCGGGCGTGCCGCCCATCGCGAGCGTGGTGCCGGGCTTCGAGAACACCGGCTGGTTCGGCATCGTCGCGCCGCGCGGCACGCCGAAGGACGTCATTCAGAAGGTGTACCTCGACACCCGCAAGGCGCTCCAGGATGCGGTGATGAAGGAGAAGTTCTTCGCCCAGGGCCTCGCCCCGGTCGGCAACTCGCCCGAGGAGATGGGCCGCGCGATGAAAGAGGAAAGCGAGCTGTGGAAGAACGTGGTGAAGGCGCGCAACATCCATGTGAAGTGAGAGTCGATCTCGCACAGGTAGAGGAGGCGGCGAAGGAGCTCTACATCAGGGCGCTCAAGCTCCTGCCGCCCGACATCAAGCAGGGGCTCGACGCGCTCGCCCGGAGCGAGTCGGATGCGGGCGCGAAGCGCATGCTCGGCACCATGGTGCACAACATCAAGGTCGCCGAGGACACGACGAACCTGCTTTGCCAGGACACCGGCATTCCGATCTACAACGTGCGCATCGGCCGCGGCGTCGAGATCGACGGCGCGAGCCTGAAGGAGGCGATCCGGCGCGGCTGCGCGCGCTCGACGCGCGAGTACTCGTTCCGCTCCTCGATCGTGCACCCGGTGACCCGCGTGAACGGCCAGGACTCGACCGGGCGGGGCGTGCCGGTGATCAACTTCGATTTCGCCGAGCAGGAGGACATCCTGGAAATCGAGATGATCCCCAAGGGCTCCGGGTCGGAGAACAATTCCTGGCTGCGCATGGCGGTGCCCGCCGAGGGGGTCGACGCGATCAAGACCTTCGTGATCGACTGCGTGCTCGAAGCGGGCGGCAAAACCTGCCCGCCGACGATCGTGGGCGTGGGCGTGGGCGGCACCTCAGACCTGTGCATCCACCTCGCGAAGAGCGCGGCGACGCGGCCGCTCGGCTCGCGCTGCGACGATCCGGAGGGCGCGAAGCTAGAGGAATCGCTCACGCACGCGGTCAACATGCTCGGGGTCGGCCCGCAGGGCCTGGGCGGCGACTCGACCGCGTTCGCCGTGCACGTCGAGACCGCGGCGACGCACATCACCATGAACCCGGTGGCGGTCAACATGCAGTGCCACTCCGCGCGCCGCGCGCGCGCGACCTTCCGTCCCGGCGGGATGGAATATGGTTTCTAGGGCCTGATGCACTACGACTTGAGCGCTCCCTTGTCGGACAAGGACGTGAGAACGCTGCGCGTCAACGACACCGTGACCCTGAACGGCACGCTCTTCGGCATCCGCGACGCGACGCACATCCATATGTTCGACCGAGGGCGCAAGACGCGCTTCGACCTGAAGGGGCACGCGGTCATCCACACCGCGCCGAGCGTGCGCAAAGTCGGATCGAAGTACGAGCCGATCTGCGTCGGGACCACGACCAGCGATCGCATGGAGCGGTTCACGCGCCCGCTCATGCAGCAATACGGCGTGCGCCTCATCATCGGCAAAGGCGGCTTGCGGGAAGGCTCGCTCCAGGCGTTCGCGGAGCTTGGCGGCGCCTATCTCGCGATTGTCGGCGGCGCCGCGGCGCTCGAGACCACCTGGGTCGAGGCGATCGAGGACGTCGATCTCGACGACCTGCATCCCGAGTCGCTGTGGAAATTCCGCGTGCGCGGCTTCGGCCCGCTCGTCGTCGCGATGGACAGCCACGGCGGGAGCCTGTATTCGCAGGTCAGGAGCGATTCCCGGGAGCGGCGCGCCAAGGCGCTCGCGAGCCTGGGCGTGAAGACGTAATAAAATTCCGTACCCAAAAATGGAGGGGACAATGAAGACAATCATCCGCTTCGCGGCGGCGCTGATCGCGGCGCTCGCCGGCGCGGCGCAGGCGCAGAACATCTCGATCGCGACCGGCGGCACGGGCGGGGTCTACTACCCGCTCGGCGGCGGCATGGGCGCGGTGCTCTCGAAATACGTGCCCGGCATGCAGGCGACCGCCGAAGTGACCGGCGGCTCGGTCGCGAACCTGCAGCTGATCGGCACGGGCAAGCCCTATATCGCCATGACCATGGTCGACGCGGGCGTGGATGCGTTCAAGGGGCAGGAAAAGTTCAACGGCAAGCCGGTGCCGGTGCGCACGCTCATGGTCATGTACCCGAACCGCATGCATGTCGTCTCGATCGAGGGCACGGGCATCACCAAGATGGCCGACCTGAAGGGCAAGCGCGTCTCGACCGGCTCGGGCGGGAGCGCCACCGAGGTGATGGCGTTCCGCGTGATCGAGGCGGCGGGTCTCGACAAGGACAAGGACATGAAGCGCGAGCGGCTCGGCGCGGCCGAGTCGGTGGCGGCGCTGAAGGACCGCAAGATCGACGCCTTTTTCTGGGTCGGCGGCCTGCCGACCGCGGCGGTGACCGACCTCGCCAATACTCCCGGCATCAGGATCAAGATGATCGACCACGCCGATCTCGTGCCGGCGATGAACAAGAAATACGGCAACCTGTACGTCAAAGACGTCATCCCGAAGGACACCTACAAGGGAATGGAGTCGGACAACCACCAGGCCACCGTGATGAACCTGCTCGTCGCCAACCAGAGCATGGACGAGAAGACCGCCTACGAGATCGTCAAGACCGTGTTCGAGCACCGCGACGAGCTGATCCGCGTGCACAAGGAGGCGGCGAACTTCAAGCTCGAGAACCAGAAGACCGCCGCGACCGGCGGCATTCCCTGGCACCCGGGCGCGCTGAAGTACTTCAAGGAAAAGGGCGTCAAGCTGGACTGAGGTCCGGCGCGCACAACAGGAGGATGGATAGCCCCGTCCAGCCGCTGGCGGGGCTTTTCATTTTTCGGGGGGAGCGATGAGCGAGGAAGTCGCGCGGATCCACCAGCCCGCCGCCGAGGTGAGCGAGGCCGCGCTCGCGCGCGCCGAGGAGATGATCGAGCGCGAGGAGGGCGTCCAGAACAAGCACAAGGGCTGGATCGCCGCGCTCGTCGCCAGCGTGGCGGTGGTGATGTCGATTTTCCATCTCTACACCGCGTATTACATCGTGCGCCCCGAGCACCTGCGCGCGATCCACGTCGCCTTCGTGCTTTTCCTCGCCTTCCTCGTTTTCCCGGTGGCAAAACGCTACCGCCATCGCGTCATGTGGTGGGACTGGGCGCTCGCCGCGATGGGCGTCGCCACCACGGTCTACCTGATCGCCGGCGGCGACGATTTCTTCGACCGCTCGATCCTGCCGACCGACTGGGACGTCGCCTTCGGCGTCGCGCTCGTGCTGCTCATCCTGGAAGCCATGCGCCGCACGAACGGCTGGATCCTGCCCTTCATCACCACGTGCTTTCTGCTCTATGCGTTCTTCGGTGAAATCCTTCCGCCGCCCTGGACGCACAAGGATTACGAGATCCCGCGCCTCGTCGGTCACATGTATATGACGCTGGAGGGCATCTACGGCACGGCGATCAGCGTGTCGTCGACCCTGATCATCCTCTTCACGATCTACGGCGCGTTCCTGCAGCACTCGGGCGCGGGCAAGTTCTTCATCGACTTTTCCTTCGCGGCGATGGGCGGCAAGCCGACGAGCGCCGGGCGCACCGTCACGCTCGCCTCGTTCCTGCTCGGCGGGCCCTCGGGCTCGGGCGTGGCGACCACGGTCACGCTCGGCTCGGTCGCCGCGCCGATGCTCGCGAAAGTGGGCTACAGCAAGGAGGAGGCGGGCGGCCTGCTCGCCGCCGGCGGGCTCGGCGCGATCATCTCGCCGCCGGTGCTCGGCGCCGCCGCCTTCATCATCGCCGAGTTCCTCAAGATCTCGTACCTCGACGTGCTCCTCATGGCGACGATCCCGACCTGCCTGTACTACCTCGCGCTCTTCGTCATGGTCGAGATCGACGTGCGCAAGTTCGGCATGAAGGACGTCAGCTTCGCGGGCGTCGAGAGCGCCTGGGTGATCGCGCGCCGCTACTGGTTCCATTTCCTGTCGCTGGTCGCGATCATCGTCTTCATGTCGCCGCCGTTCTCGTTCTCGCCCGAGCTCTCGGTGTTCTGGGCGACGGTGGTGTCGCTCGTGACGAGCTTCCTGCGGCGCGATACCGCGCTCATCGACTACGACGTCTGGCGCGGCAGGACGGGCATCCTGCGCGGCATCGCGCACTCCGGGCTCGCGCGCTCGCTCAAGGACGGCTCGCTCGCCGTGCTGAACGTCGCCGCGACCTGCGCGGGCGCCGGCATCATCGTCGGCGTGGTGACGCTCACCGGCCTGGGCCTCAAGTTCAGCTCGATCGTGCTCGCCTACGCGGGCAACTCGCTCCTGCTCACGGCGATCTTCACCGCGCTCATCGTCTGGATCGTCGGGCTCGCGGTGCCGGTGACGGCGAGCTACATCATCTGCGCGGTGATCGCCGCGCCGGCGCTCATCGCGCTGAAAGTCCCCGAGTTCGCCGCGCACATGTTCATCTTCTACTACGCGGTGCTCTCGGAGGTTTCGCCGCCGACCGCGCTCTCGCCCTTCGCCGCCGCGGCGATCACGGGCGGCGATCCGTACAAGACCACGCTGCAGTGCTGGAAGTACACGACGCCCGCGTTCCTCGTGCCCTTCATGTTCGTGCTCGATCCGAGCGGCACCGGGCTGCTGCTCACCGGCTCGACCAAGACGCTCGCGAACGCCGACTGGGTCTCGATCGCCATCGTGACGCTCACCGCCGCGGTCGGCATCGTCGCGATCGCCGGGGGCTTGCAGGGCTGGCTCTTCCGTCGCA
>Ga0134128_10010468_pt1 | contig 11108 bp, 7 predicted proteins | sample KB31754_FD_96462 | JGI IMG/M metagenome (GOLD analysis project Ga0134128, IMG submission 96462) | Terrestrial soil microbial communities with excess Nitrogen fertilizer from Kellogg Biological Station, Michigan, USA - KB3-175-4 | ecosystem: Environmental > Terrestrial > Soil > Unclassified ...
GCGGCGATGAAGCCGGGGCCGTTGCGCACTGCTTCGCAGAACAGCATCACCGCATGGGTGTGCGGGTCTTCCACCATGTAGTCCAGGAAGTCGGCCATGGTCAGGTCGGCTTCGTTGCCGGTGGAGATGACATAGGTGAAGCCCAGCCCGGCCGCCTTGCCGCGATTGAACAGAGAAAAGCCGATACCGCCGGATTGCGCGATGACGCCGATGCGACGTTCCGACACCAGCACCCGCGCGTCGTCTTCCCTGGTTTCAACCGTCGGGCTGAAGGTGGTCGCGATGCGGCCGAGCGCGTTGTAGTAGCCCTCGCAGTTGGGGCCGCAAGCGCGGATGCCGTAGCGCTGCGTCACGTCCACGAGCGCCGCCTGCATGTCGCCGGCGGCGCCGCCTTCCTCGGCGAAGCCAGAGCTGATGATCAGCGTGTTCTTCACCCCGGCCTTGGCGCACTCCTCCACTGCCGCGGCGACACCGGCGGCCGGGATCGCCACCAGCGCCAAATCCACCGGCCCGCCCACCGCGCCGATCGAGGAATAGCAAGGCAGGCCCTCGATCTCCTGGTAGCTGGGGTTGATCGGCAGGATGCGTCCCGGGAAGCCGTTCTCCCGCAACTGGTGCAGCAGCCGGCCGCGGATGCGGTGCAGGTCGGGCGAGGCGCCGAGCACCGCGATCGACTCCGGCCAGAAGAAGCTGTGCAGCTTGTGCTGGCTCACTTGCGCGCTCCGGTCGGCACGTCACGGAACGCGATGCCTTTGTCCACACGCGGGTCCTGCGGCAGACCGAGCACCCGTTCGGCGATGATGTTCTTCATGATCTCATCGGTGCCGCCCGCCAGCCGCAGCGCCGGCGAGTAGAGCAGGGCTTCCTCGAAGATGCCGGCCACCGGCATCGACGCGCCCATTTCGGGCCCCGCCATGCCAATCATGTCCAGCCCGTAGGACAGGATGTCCTGCAGTTTGTTGGCAGCGACGACCTTGATGATCGAGGATTCCGGGCCCGGCGTCTGGCCGCGCGACAGCGCCGTCATGCCGCGGAACTTGGTGTATTTCAGCCCCTGCGAGCGGACATAGAACTCCGCCAGCTTTTCCTGCACCGCGGCGTCATCGATCGCCGGGCCGTCTTCCAGGGTCAGTTGCTGGGCCAGGGTGAACAACTCATTCACGTCGGGTCCGGGGGCGTCGCGCATCCCATGACGCTCATTCATTAACGTGGTCAGCGCCACCTTCCAGCCGGCGCCGACCGGCCCGACGCGGCGCGTGTCGGGAATGCGCACATTGGTGAAGAACACCTCGTTGAAATGCGAGGAGCCGGACACCTGACGGATCGGCCGGATTTCAATGCCCGGGGTCTTCATGTCCAGAATGAAGAAACTCAGGCCGGCGTGTTTCGCCACGTTCGGATCGGTGCGCGCGACGAGGATGCCGAAATCGCTGTAATGCGCGCCGGAGTTCCAGATCTTCTGGCCATTCACCACCCAGTCGTCGCCGTCCTTCTCGGCCCGTGTGCGCAGCGCGGCGAGGTCCGATCCGCCGCCCGGTTCCGAGAACAACTGGCACCACACCTCATCGGCGCGCATCGCCGGCCTGACGAAACGGTCCCGCTGTTCGGCGGTGCCCCAGGTGCAGATGGTCGGCTGCGCCAGGTTGATGCCGATGCCGAAAATGCCGCTCAGGACATCGTATTTCGCTTCCTCCTGATTGTAGATGACATTCTGGATCTGCGTGCCGCCGCGCCCGCCCCATTCCACCGGCCAGTGGATGCCGACGAATCCCGCGTCGTATTTGCGCCGCTGGAAATCCTTCGCGCGCTCCATCGCGCCGGGTGCGTCCTGGCCCCGCCGGTAGCCTTCCACATCACCTGGCTTGCGGCGTTCGGCATTGGCGTCGAGAAACGCACGGGCCTCGGCGCGGAAGGCAGCTTCTTCCGGGGTGTCTTCGAAATCCATTGTCGCGTCTCCCCTGTTCAGGCGGTCTGCAGGCCAGTGGTGTTGCGCGCGCGCAATTCAGCGACCAACCGCCGCTTCCATTCGCGTGCCCCGCCCAGCGTGAGGCCCAGCAGCTTGGCGCGCCGGTAATAGAGATGGCAGTCCATCTGCCAGGTGAATCCCATACCGCCATGCGTCTGGATGTTCTCCTTGGTGGCGAACCATCCGGCATCGCAGGCGGCGATACGCGCTACCGATGCGGCGATCGGCAGTTCGGCTGCATCGGTGTGCACGGCCCAGGCGCCGTAATAGGCGTTCGACCGCGCCAGTTCGACGGCGATGTACATGTCCGCGAGCTTGTGCTTGATCCCCTGGAAGGAGCCGATCGGCCGCCCGAAAGCGAAACGTTCCTTGGCATAGGCATTGGCCATGTCGAGCGCGGCCTGCGCGCCACCCACCTGCTCGAACGCCATGGGCACCGCCGCGAAATCCAGCAGCCGGCGCACGGTTTCCGACCCGGTGCTGCCGGGCAGCGGGTCGGCCTTCGCGCTGGCGAATGAAATGCAGGCGTGGGAACGTGTCGGGTCGATTGTCGTGACGGTTTCCCGGGTCACGCCGGCGCCGGTCAGGTCCACCAGATGCAGCCACGCGCCGCTGCCGCCATTTACCGCCACCACGGCGAAATCGGCGATGTCGCCATCCGGTACCGCGCGCTTGGTGCCGGTCAGCGTTCCGCCCGATACCTGCGTCTCCAGCCGGTGCGGATCGGCGGGGCCCGGTCCTTCCGTCAGCGCAAACGTGCCGATCAGCGCGCCGGACGCCAACTTCGGCAGATACGCCTGCTTCTGCGCCTCCGAGCCGAACAGCATGATCGCTTCCGTCGCCAGATACACTGATGATGCGAACGGGACGGGTGCGACCGCCCGCCCCAGTTCCTCAGCCAGCACGCAGACCGCAAGCCGGCCGAGGCCGACGCCGCCGTATTCTTCCGGGATCGCCGCGCCGGTCCAGCCCATCTCGGCGATGGCCTGCCACAGTTCGCGCGCGTAGGGTTCGCTGCTTTCCAGAATGCGCCGTGGCACGGCAGGCGGACAGCGATCGGCGAGGAACCGGCGCGCTTCGTCGCGAAGCTGGTTCAGTTCGTCGGAGAAATCGAAGTTCATGCGGCTGCTCCTCCCCCATCCGGCACGCAGGGCGGACGTGACATTGTCCGGCTGGCCCGCCTCCCATAAGCTGGCACGCAGCGCAGCACGGTGAAAGAGCAGGACAGGGACCCAGCAATGCAGCATCCGACCTATGAGCACATCGCCGTCGAGCAATCGGGCATCATCGCCACGATCGAGGTACGCCGCGGACCGAACAACTTTGTCGATACCGACATGGTGGGCGAGATCGCGGATGCGCTGGAAATCTACGACCGCACGCCGGACGTGCGGGCGATCGTGCTATGTGCGGAGGGCAAGCATTTCTGCGCCGGCGCCGACTTCTCCAATCGCGGGCCGGACGGCGTGGCGCGCGGCAGCAAGCGCGGCCGGCATCTCTACAAGGAGGCACAGCGCCTGTGGCGCACCGGCAAGCCGATCGTTGCCGCCGTGCACGGCGCCGCGGTGGGCGCCGGTGTTGGGCTGGCGGTGATGGCGGATTTCCGGGTCACCTGTCCGGAAGCGCGGTTTTCCACCAACTTCACGCGCCTCGGTTTCCATCCCGGGTTCGCGCTGACGGCCACCCTGCCGCGCCTGATCGGTGAGCAGCAGGCCGCGCTGCTGATGTACACCGGCCGGCGCATCACCGGAGAAGAGGCGACGCGGATCGGCCTTGCCGATTACTGCGTGCCACTCGATCAGGTGCGCAAGAAGGCGGCCGAACTGGCGACGGAGATCGCGCAGTCGGCACCGCTGGCAATCGTTTCCACGCGGGAGACGTTGCGGCGCGGGCTGGCTGATGCGGTGGCCCGCGCAACCGAGCGCGAATACGAGGAACAGGACTGGCTGCGCAACACCGCGGACTTCAAGGAAGGCACGAAGGCGATGAGCGAGCGCCGGCTGCCGGATTTCCACGCGCGATAGAGCGCGATCATTGCGGCGCCGAACCACGAGGCAGTGGCCGATCGTATCCCCGACGGGAAAACGGCCACACCTGACTTCCGGTGGAAGTCGGGTGTGTTCCGGCTTAACGGACAGGCGATCATACCACCAAGACGCACCTTCGACTCGTCGATAGACGGTCGGCCTGCTGATACTTTGTTGATTCCGCACCCGGCCGCCTCACCAACCCCGCGCGCATACCAGTCGGCCCTTCGGGCTGCTGGTATCACACGCTGAAACTGGCTGGCAGCCGTGCGCCACGAACCGTGATCCTCTGCCAGACCCAGACGATCTGCGGCATGTTCTCCTCCTGCATCGCAGAGCATTTCGTCAGACAGATCGATGAATTCCCGACCTGGGCTCGTCTTTGATGTCCGCGAACGGCTGGATCAGCCCGGGCTGATCTTGTCAGGTTTTCGACCCGATCTCGATCACCCAGCCGATCTGCCATCCCTTGGCCCATGCGGCGCCACCCGCGGCGGCTGCCTCAATGCTGGGGTACGGATCATTTCCCCAGCTATAAATCAGGCCTTTGCGGCGATACATGTAGTGAACAAGGAGATTGTAAAGCGTGTGAACCACGTTGCCGCCGGGGTCCACGGTACCCGGTTTGACCGTCATGCCGATGATCGCATCGCCGCCCGTGTCGTTGCCAGGCGGCACCTGGATGACCTTGGAATTGTAGCCCCACATGCGGCGCAGGTAGTCGGCCACGGTATCGGGCGGGACTCCGATCGAAAAAAGTCCGTCGGCCAGAATATCCGACTCACGGCGCGTCACCGAGGCGCTGATGTGGTCGCAATACTTCTCGACCGTGAAGGTATCGAATGGTGGCCCGAACGACTGGCAGAATGCCTCGATAGCCTGAATGGCTGCCCGATTCCCCTCAGCCTGCAGCATCCGCAGATACGTCTTGATCTCGGCGAGCACGGTGAACGGCCTGGGCGCGTTCATCAACTGGGGACGAGAGGCCTTCTCCAGTTTCCACATCGCATAGAAGCTGCTCGTGAAGCCGCACACGCCCCAATCAGCGTTTGTGACGCCCATGGAATTCATGGTCACGGACATGGTTCACCCCTCCCCTCGTTTCGACAGATTTCCAAGCCCTTCGCGCCAACACCCCGATCGTCCGGAGCGCGATGCATCCTTACGCCGTAACGGTACTCCTTGCAAAACGAATTGTCGCAAACGATCGGGGGTATGCGCCGCCTGCCCGCTCGGTCGGCGCGTGTCATCACCGCGGCTGAGGCCGCTTACGCGCGCAGCTTTGGCGCGCGATCACCGATCGACTGCCAGGCACTTGGGCTTGCTGTTAAGACGATCTTAAGCAACCGGGCGTAACAGAAAGGAACGCGCTCTCCGCTGCGGCGAGAAGCGCCACCATGCGGAGGTCGCCCGGTGAGCCAATCTGTCTGTGTTCAATGAATGACCCACCCGGACTCTGCAGGGTCCCGAGTCTGCCGCGCGTTGGGTCGACGGGCGGCAGAGCAAACCAAAGTTCATGCCTACGGTCACTCTTCGCGACCATTGGCATGAACCTCGCGCTTGGGGCTGAGGTCGTGCTGCATCGCGCCCTGGCGGCGTGCCGTGCCCTGCACGGACGCTCACCCTGGCTGGCGGCGCAACTACGCCGGGTCGTGCTGCTGGTGTGGTGGACCCTCAGTCTGCAGCTTCACCGGCATGCCCGCTTGTGGCTGCAGGCGCGCAGTAGGCGCCGCGCCGAACCGTCTGTCGATCCGCTGCCGCTGCCGCTGGCGGTGCAGGTCGATCCGGACATGCTAATGCTGCCGCATTCGGACATGCCTGTCGTCTCGGTCATCGTGCCGACCTACGGCAAGACGGACTTCACCTTGCGCTGCCTTGCCTCGATCGCCGAACACAAGCCGGACGTGGCGATCGAGGTGATCGTCGTCGACGATGCCTATCCGGGACCGGAGACGCTGTGCCTCGATCGGATCAGGGGCGTCCGTCTGATTCGCCATTCCGCCAATCTCGGTTTCATCCACGCCTGCAACGCCGCGGCCAGGCTGTCTCTGGGCGAGTACGTTCTGTTCCTGAATAATGACACCCAGGTTCTGGCCGGCTGGCTCGATCCGATGCTGGCGCTGTTTGACCAGCGCGCGGACACGGGTGCGGTCGGCGCCAAGCTGCTGTACCCGGATGGGCGATTGCAGGAGGCGGGCGGCATCATCTGGCGGGATGGTACCGGCTGGAACTATGGCCGGCACGACGATCCGGCCGCACCGGTCTACAACTATGTGCGGGAAGCTGATTACTGCTCGGGTGCGGCACTCCTGGTGCGGCGCGCGGTGTTCCTGCAACTGGGCGGCTTTGATGAGCGGTATGCACCCGCCTATTTCGAGGATTCGGATTTGTGCTTTCGTCTGCGTGCCGCCGGACTGCGCACCTTGTACCAACCGCGCGCGCGCATCATGCATATCGAGGGCGTGTCGCACGGGCGCGACATGGCAGAGGGTGTCAAGTCTTACCAGGTGATCAATCGACGCAGCTTTGTGCGCGTCTGGCACGATGTGTTGGCCCACGATCACTTTGCAAGCGGCACGCACGTGCTGCGCGCGCGCGACCGGGCGCACCACCGTCCGGTGATCCTGGTGGTGGACCACATCGTGCCGCAGCCGGACCGCGATGCCGGTTCCTGCACGATGATGCATTTTCTGACCGCACTGACTGATAGTGGCTTCGTGGTGAAGTTCTGGCCGTACAATCTGTGCTACAGCGCGGGCTATACCGAGGCGTTGCAGGACAGGGGGATCGAGGTGTTTTATGGTCCCGGCCATGCCTCGTTCACTGCCTGGATGCGCGAATACGGGCGGGAGCTCGACCATGTGCTGCTCTGCCGCCCGGACATCGCCGAGGACCTGATGCCCACGGTCCGCCGCTTCAGCGGCGCACGCGTGCTGTACTACGGGCACGATCTGCATTTCCGCCGCCTGCGCCAGCAGGGAGAGGTGGTCGGTGACGAAGCGCTGCTGCGTTCGGCTGATCGCATGGAGCAGACGGAGCGGTTGGTTTGGGGTGATGCCGATGTCGTGCTGTATCCGTCGGAGGAAGAAGCGGCGATCGTCGGCACGATGCGGCCTGGCGCGACGGCGCTCGCGGTGCAACCTTACTGCTTCGACAACTTTGCCGCTGATCGCGGTCCGCCGCCAGGTCGCGAGATCATTTTCGTCGCCGGCTTCGGCCATCCCCCGAACGAGGACGCGGTATGCTGGTTCACGCGGACCGTGCTGCCGCAGGTACTTGCGCGGATGCCGGACGTGCATTTTACCATTGTCGGCTCCAATCCCACCAAGAGGGTACGCGCGCTGGCCAATCAGGCCGTGTCGGTGACCGGTTCCGTCAGCAGTGCGGCTCTGGCGGCGCTGTACCAGCGCGCGCGTGTCGCGGTGGTGCCGCTGCGCTGCGGGGCAGGGGTAAAACTGAAAGTGGTGGAGGCGCTGTGTGAGGGCGTTCCCTTGGTCACGACGCCGGTAGGGGCGCAGGGGTTACCCGGCCTGTCGGAACTCGTGCCCGTCGAGACGGACGCGGAAGCCTTCGCGGTTTCGGTCTGCGCGCTGCTGCACGACAACGCTCTGTGGCGCATGTGTTCGGCCGCGCAGGTCCGCTACGCACGCCGGTATTTCCGGCAGCAGACGCTCCGCGAATCTCTGCTGCGCGCGCTGAACGCGCCCATCCGAGCCCGCGCCTCGCTCGCCGCGTGACGACCACGTATGGTCTCTGCCCGGCTTCCGCTGGAAGCCGGGCAGGTATCCGGTCGCGGACAGCCATGTGACCGACCGCGGTCGGCACTCGCTTATCGTGATGGCGGATTGGCTCCTGCATTCCCTGTTGCGTTGCCTGATGACGCCGGATTTGTGTTGGCCTGCGGAGCATTGCCCATCGGCTGAGTCGCGCTGTCGTTATCGTTCTGCCCCACAATTTGCTGGTTTGAACCACCCGTCACGTTCAGCGCCTGCAGTGTCGGCACGTCGAGCTTGCCACTTGCACTTAACTGATGGTCCTGCTGGAATTTCTGCACCGCCGTTTCGGTTGTCGGCCCCCACACACCGTCTACATTGCCCGTCTTATAGTAGCCATCCTGCTGCAGCCTGGTTTGCACCTGCTTGACCGTGGCAGGCGCTACCGGGGGCGACGCCGCCTCAGCGGTTCGGTGATAGGTGCTCGTTTCGGTGCGGCTGCCACTGCCACCCATCATGCTCGAACAGGCGGGCAGAATCGTCAGAGTACCCAATGCCGTCAGGCACGGCAGGATTCGCCACTTCAACATTTGCTGTTCCTCCAAATACTGCTTGATTCGGAGAATGTCCCAGCGGCGCGCCGGTTGCAGTGACAAGGTATCTTGATGCGCTCAGTGCGTTGCGCGCGCCGGATGCTACGATCGGACCTTCGCGTTTTTCTGGCTGCCTGACGCTCGCGCGCCGCTTGGCTGTCCGCCCGTTATGCGGTGTGCCCGCGTCTTGCTTGCTCGGCGAGCGCCCGAATCCGTGGCGATCGACGCCGCGTCCTTAGGGCCCCGAGGGTTTCCTGCATGTGCGACCAGCATCTTCGCACGAACGAGATCGGTGCCTGCCGGGACGAATTCTCTCAGATCGGGCTCGCCTTGCGACTTGTCGTAGAGCGTCAGGTGGCCGCCCTCGCCTCTCGGCGATGGTGGGAAGCGGTTCCATTGCGTTGTGGTGCTCGCGCTCGTGGCTGCACCGCACGTCGACTTTTACCGGCGCTCCTGCCCCAGGCCGCTTCGGCGTCGCCGCGCCCGCCGCCAGAGCGCTGCGCCTCGGCAAATGCCTATGGCAACGGCGCCAAGAGCGGTGGGTGCGCGGCGCAACGGATCGCGGAATTTCAGCCTTTCTTCCCAACTACCACGACTTCAACACCGGCAGCACTTCCTTCGCGAATAGTCTCAGACCACGCTCGGACACCGCGTAGGGTGTACCGCCGAAGCGGAAGGCGACGTTGAGCTCGAAGGCACCAAGGAGCCTTCGGCGATCCTCCAGTCCACGCAGGATCTTATCGGGCGTGCCCCAGCTCGCGGCCTGCATGAACCCGGCGACCGCGCCTTCCAATCCGGCCTTCCGTGCGATCTCCGCCTTCTGCTGATAGGCGTCGTAGCCTTTGACTGTCTTGAAGTGGTCGCCCAGGAATTCGTAGTGGTAGAAGTTGCTCTCGACGAACTTGCCCTGGTAGCGGCGCGCCTCCTCCTCGGTCTCGGCAAGGTCGGGCCCGCAGACACAGAACTCCGTCAGCATGACGCAAGGTGGCTCGGTTCCATGATACTCGCGGTGCAGCTTTCGTCCCCGCTCGATCACCGGCAACCGCATTTCCCAGGGGCGGTCGGCGAACATGACCATGTGTGCGCCCAGCTTGGCCGCGGAGTTCACCGAGTCCTCACTGGATGCAACCGCATAGATCCGGTTGTCGAAGGCGTGTTGCGGCCGCGGGCGGATCTCGGTCCGCGGCTGCTTGTAGAATCTGCCGTTGCCTTCGATGAAGCCGGTCTTCAGCGCATTGATGATCATTGGCGCCGCTTCGTCGAAGCGCTCGCGGGATTCGTCCATGCTGACGCGGAAAGCGGCAAATTCGCGCCGTGCCAGTCCGCGCCCCAGGCCGAGGCGAAGCCGGCCCTTGCTCATCAGGTCGAGCACCGAGGCGTTCTCAGCGACACGCAGCGGATCGTGCCAGGGGACGATAACGGCAGCGGTGCCGACCGCGATACCGGGGCACAGCGCCGTCAGGTGGGCCATCAAGTGGAGGTTGTCAGGCACGAAAGAGTAGTCGTTGAAATGATGTTCGGCTGACCACAGACAGTCGAAGCCCAGATCAGCCGCGAGCTGCGCCAGCCGAAACTCCTCGTCCCAAACGCGGCCGTCCGGGCAATCGGTCCAGCCATAGCTGGCGAACACCATCATCATGCCGATGTCCATGGCGCGTTTCTCCCGTTTGGATCTGGTCAGCTCAGGATCATGCCTGCGTAGCCGCTGGCGGTCACCTCATCGCAACGCGCACGATAGGCAGGCGCACCCCCCTGGTATTGGAGAATGCGCCGCACATTGCGGCCCTCGACATTGGAGTTGATGCCGGTCGCCCAGGAATCGACTTGCGTGTAGAGCATGCCGGCGGCCAGTTCCTCGACATGATGCGACCAGTCGGCCTCGGCTTCGGCAGTCGCCTCGAAACGCGTGATGCCGCGATCACGGACGGTGCGCATCAACGCCGTCACCCACTCGACATTCTGTTCGATGCAGCGCGGTATGTTGCACCGGGTGGAGGCATTGTGCGGTCCGACGATGGTCAGCATGTTCGGAAAGCCGGTCGACATCAGCCCCAGATAGGTCTTTGGCCCATCCGCCCAATGGTCTTTCAGGTGCGTGCCCTGCACGCCGCGGAAGTCGATCCGATCGAAGGCGCCGGTGATCGCGTCGAAGCCGGTCGCATAGATGATGATATCGACGTCATAAGCCGCGTCGCTGGTCCTGATGCCGGTCTCGGTGATCTGCTCGATCGGCGTCCTGCGCGTGTCGACGAGCCGGACATGCGGCAGGTTGTATGCCTCGTAGTAGCGGGTTTCCTGTGGTACCCGACGCGTGCCGAATCCGTGGCATTTCGGGATCAGCGTCTCCGCCACGACCGGGTCCTTGACCCTTTCCCGGATCTTGCGGGCGACGAAGTCGCTGAACAGCGCATTGGCGCTGGCATCGGTCAGGACGTCGCGGAAATTCGCCATCCAGATGCCGAAACCTGGTTCGCTATAGAGCTTCTCCCAGAAGGCTTCGCGTTCCTCCACCGTCACGTCGAACACGCTGCGCGGGTCGGTATTGTGGATGTAGCAGCCCGGCGTCTGGCGCAGCAGCTCGAACATGGCCGGGTACCCCGCCTTGATCTTTTGCTGCTCCTCTGCGGTGATGGGCCGATTGTGCAGGGGCGTGCACCAATTGGGCGTGCGCTGGAACACAGTCAGATGTCCGACAAGCGGCGCAATGGTCTGAATCACCTGCACACCCGTCGCGCCGGTTCCGATCACGGCGACCCGCTTGCCCGCAAAATCCACCGGCTCATGCGGCCACCTGTAGGTGTGGAAAGCC
>Ga0134128_10010470_pt1 | contig 11107 bp, 9 predicted proteins | sample KB31754_FD_96462 | JGI IMG/M metagenome (GOLD analysis project Ga0134128, IMG submission 96462) | Terrestrial soil microbial communities with excess Nitrogen fertilizer from Kellogg Biological Station, Michigan, USA - KB3-175-4 | ecosystem: Environmental > Terrestrial > Soil > Unclassified ...
CAATCGCACCGCCGCGCGATCCATGCGAAAATCCCGCCGCTGCCCTCGTAGCTCAGTTGGATAGAGCGGTCCCCTCCTAAGGGACAGGTCGTACGTTCGAATCGTATCGGGGGCACCAACTGCGACGAACACGGGGGTCGGCGATGCCGGCCCCCGTGCTTTTCTGGCTTCGGCCAAGGCTCAGGAACTGCACGAGAGCATCGAGCAGCCGGCCTTGTGCCGGGCCCAGTCCGGTCGCTTCCGGGCAAACGCCTCGCGACCGGGTTGATCGTCGCAGGGATGGCGCAGCACGGCGAGCAGTTCGTGGATGCCGGCAGGATCGCCTTGCGTGGCCTGATCGATCGCCTGCTGCGCAAGATAGTTGCGCAACACGTAGCGCGGGTTCGCCTTCCGCATGCATGCACGTCGCTCGGCACCCGACCAGCGGTCGTCAACCACGCGGGCCGCATAGCGCGCCAGCCAGTCCGCCAGCGCCGGCTCGGCCCCGCGCCGTTTCGCCTCGTCGTAGAACGCCTCGTGCATCGGCTCGAGCGTCGGCGCCTGCGGATCGAGCTCGGCCAGCGCGCGGAACCACAGCGTCATGTCGATCTCGGCCGAAGTCATCAACTCGTGCAACTGCTGCATCAGCACGACATCCGCATCGCGACATTCGGCCAGCCCCAGCTTGCCCGCGATGTTGGCGCGATCGGCTGCGGCATAGACCCGCGCATACCGATCCAGCCCGGCCTGCAGCGGTGTCACGTCGGCGAACAGCGGCGCCAGCGCGCCGGCCAGCCGGCTCAGGTTCCACCAGGCCACGTTCGGCTGCTGGCCAAAACGATAGCGACGGCGCTGCGCGTCGGTGGTGTTCGGCGTCCAGTCCGGATCGAAGTTGTCGACCCAGCCGTACGGGCCGTAGTCGATGGTGAGGCCGAGGATCGACATGTTGTCGGTATTCATCACGCCATGCACGAAACCCACCCGCATCCAGTGCGCGATCATCGTGGCGGTGCGCTCGCAGACCCGCGCGAACCACTCGGCGTAGAACGCCTCGCCCTGCCCTGTCAGCTCGGGGAAATCGCGGCGGATGGTGAACTCGACCAGTTGCCGCAGCAGGCCGACGTCGCCGCGCGAGGCCGGCAACTCGAAATTGCCGAAACGGATGAACGACGGCGCCGCCCGGCAGACGATCGCGCCCGGTTCCGGCGCCGCATGGCCGTCGTAGAACATGTCGCGCAGCACCGGCTCGCCGGTCTCGACCAGGCTCAGGGCGCGCGTGGTCGGCACGCCCAGATGATGCATCGCCTCGCTGCACAGGAATTCGCGCACCGACGAACGCAGCACCGCGCGGCCATCGGCGCCGCGCGAATACGGTGTCAACCCGGCACCTTTCAACTGCAGTTCCCAGCGCTCGCCGGCGGCGTTGATCACCTCGCCCAGCGAGATGGCGCGGCCATCGCCGAGCTGGCCGGCCCAGTGGCCGAACTGGTGGCCGCCATAGTTCGCCGCATATGGCTGCATGCCATCCAGCAGCGCGTTGCCGCCAAACACCTCGGCAAAACCCGGCGATGCGACGTCATCCGCGCTGAAACCCAGGCGCGCAGCCATCTCGGCCGAATGCGCCAGCAGGCGTGGTGCGGCGACTGGCGTCGGCTGCACGCTTGAATGGAGCGCACCCTCGACCTGGCGCAGGCGCGCTCCCTGTTCCGGATCACCGGGCAAGTCGCGCACGAACGCATTGTCGAACTGCAGGTCAGGCATGCAAAGCGCACCCGGGGAAGGACCGCCATCTATATCCGGGCACGCTGGGTCCGATGCAAGGCCGGGCCGCGCCAGGCATCGCCGCGCTGCAACTCAGCCTGCCACGATTTCCTGGCTGGCCACCGGGCGATAAATCGTCTTCAGCCGCTTGTAGACGGTCAGCACGAGGGTGCCGTAGTCGCGCGCCAGCGCCGGCGTATGGCTGTGGTAATAGCCCACGCCGAGCACGCGGTCAGGGGTCTGGCGCATGCCCTCGCGCAGGATCTTCGCCGCGACCGTGATGTTGGTGCGCGGGTTGAGCAGGGCCAGCGGGTCGCGCACCGCATCCCGGTGCATCGGATAGTAGACCTGCATGATGCCGACGTCCTGCACGGCCGACCCGAACTGGCTCGCCGCCGCCATCGCCAGTTGCACGTCATGGCGGTCGCCGCGCACCAGATGATCGTTGACGCGGAACAACCAGGGTGTCGGGGCAACCTTGCCATCCGGATACAACGCTTTCGATTCCACCAGGGCCACGCTGTAGAGCAGCAGCGGGTCGACGCCCGCCGCCTTGCCGACCTGCGACCACAGGCTGTGCCTGGAGGTGATGTCCAGATCGGGCTCGGCGACCGGCATCATCAGATCCATCGTGCTGACATCGGCAAGCAGGTTGCGGGCAACCACGGGCGCCGAACGGTCGGTGGACAACGCAGAGGCCGGTCCACGCACTGACGCGGCAAGCGCCCGGTTCGACGCCGGCACCGACCGCGGCGGCAACAACGACGGCATGCGTGCAGCGACGGTTTGGTGAACGGATACCCCCGCCTCCGCCATCGAGGATGATGACGACCGCGCCGGCGCTGGCGCTGGCGCAGGTCCCATCCGCCACCCGATCAGTGCGGCAGCGGACACGCCGGCGATGACAAGAGCCGCCGCAAGCCGTTGCCGGGTGATGACCGGCCGTGGAAGCGCGAAAACTCGTCGCGCGCACGCCGCGACGCGTATCCCGTAGACCGATTGCAAGCCATCCAGCGGCCAGGCCGGCGGCAACAGCCAGCCGTCCGCCAGCGGCCGCAACGCGGTCGGCGGGGCGCGGTCTCTCGCGCGCCGCGGGTGGATCGACGGAGCGGCAGCAGACGACGGATGTTGCGTGGCGGGACTCGACCAGCGTTTCTGTGCCTGCGCAAGCCACGCGCGCCACCACGCCTTCAGATCAAGCCGCATCGCCTGACCGCGGCGGTGTCGCACTGCCGAAAAATTCGCAGGCATCGGCCGAGCCCTGACCGATGCCTGGCATGTACCGGCATCGGGGCGCGGCCGGGGACGTCCCACCACGACGCGCGGCGCAGGCGGCATCTCACCAGCGTGACCCGGCCTGCCACGCAAATCGTGCTGCGCCGGCGACGGTCTCGCCGCACCGTGTGCGAACGCGCGGCCTGCGGCTGCCGGGAACTCCGGGCCGCGGTCGCGCAAGTCGTCTCCGGTTGTGCGGGTCAAGCCATCCAAAGGTGATTCCAGATCAGCACGCCATCGACGCGGGCCATGCGGCCGCACCGACGAGGTGGAGTCGCCCGGCGAACCTGGCGGGGTCGTCATTAGATCAGGTTTGCCATCCTGGCGTCGGCGGGGCAAGTGCAAGCCGGCCGCCCGACCCGATCGGCAGCCGTTATAGTGGGTCGCCCAACTTCGGCAAGATCCGCATGACCTCCCAGTCCGGCAGTGAACTCAACGCCGACGCCCTGCCCGCCGATGCGCCTTACCTGGCCGATACCGTCCGCTGGCTGGAACGGGCGGTGATCGGGCTGAACCTGTGCCCGTTCGCCCGCGCGCCGCACGTCCAGGGCAAGCTGCGGCTGCGGGTGAGCCACGCGCGCGACACCGACGCGTTGCTGGATGATCTGTGCGGCGAATTGCAGTCGCTCAATGCGCTGGGCGCGGACGAGTGCGAGACCGGCCTGCTGATCCACCCGTTCGTGCTGAACGACTTTCTCGACTACAACGATTTCCTCGACGTGGCCGACGCCGCGCTGCAGACGCTGGGGCTGGAAGGCGAATGGCAGGTCGCCGGTTTCCATCCGCAGTACCAGTTCGCCGACAGCGCCCCGGACGCGATCGAGAACTTCAGCAACCGCTCGCCCTTCCCCACCCTGCACCTGCTGCGCGAAGCCAGCGTCGAGCGGGCGATGGAACAGATGAGCGACACCGACGCCATCTACCGGCGCAATATCGAGACCCTGCAACGCCTCGGCCAAGAAGGCTGGCAGGCATTGTGGCGCGACGAGACCGACTGAACCGGCACCGCAACAAAGCGTTCAGGCCGGGATCGTCATGCTGACGCGTGACCAATTCTCCCGACCCCTACGAACAAGCTGTCGACCCCAGCGTGCAGTGCACGACCTGCGAGGCCGTGTGCTGCCGCCTCACCGTGGTGCTGATGCCCGAGGACCACGTGCCTACGTGGCTGATTGCGCGCGACGAGCGCGGCATGGAAACCCTCGCCAAGGGCGAGGACGGCTGGTGCGCCGCCGTCAATCCCAACACCTCCCGCTGCACCATCTACGACGACCGCCCCACGATCTGCCGCAAGTTCGCGATGGGCAGCCCGAGCTGCCGCGACGAGCGGCACAAGTGGTTCGGCGCGACGATTCCCACCACGGTGCACGTGCTGTAGGAGCCCCCTCGCGGGCGATGCTCTTTGCACGGGATTGCGGATTTTGGATGACCCGACGTTCGTCTGTTGAAAGCCGGGATTTGCAAGAGCATCGCCCGCGAGCGGGCTCCTACCGCTCGGGGGCGGTGGCGAGGATCGAGGCCACTTCATGCGGTGGCAGGGCGCGCCACTCACCGGGCGCCAGCTCACCCAAAACCAGGCCGCCGACCGAAACGCGCCGCAGCGTCTCGACGTGATTGCCGGCAGCGGCGAACATCCGGCGCACCTGGTGATAACGGCCTTCGGTGACGGTGAGTCGCGCATGCCGCGGCCCCAGCACTTCAAGGCCAGCGGGTGCCAACGGTTCCTTCTCCGTTTCCAGCATCAGCGTGCCGCTGGCGAACAATTCGCCTTCGTCGCCGCGCAGATCCTGCGCCAGGGTGGCCTCGTACACCTTCGCCACCTGCGCCTTCGGCGCGATGATCCGGTGCAGCAAGGCGCCGTCGTCGGTGAACAGCAGCAGGCCCGAGGTATCGCGGTCGAGCCGGCCCACCGTGGACAGCGCCGGCGTACGCACGCTGTAGCGCGGCGGCAGCAGGTCATACACCACACGGCCCGGGTCCTTGCGCGAGCAGGTCACGCCCAGCGGCTTGTTCATCATCAGCACCAGGCCCGGCGGCGGATCCAGTGGCTCGTCGTCGACGCGGATCGTCTCGTACGGCACCACGTCGTCCGCGTACAGCACTTCGCCATCCGCATCGGTGATGCGCCCGCTGCGGAACAGCTGGGTCACGTCCTTGCGGCTGCCGTAGCCGAGGTTGGCGATCAGCTTCACCAGTTTCATCCACGCACTCCCGTCGCCTCGATCACCTTGAATCCCTCTTGCGTCACCAGGGTGCGCACTGTGCGAAAACGCCGGCCGAGCACCGCCTCGTACGGCAGATGCCGGTTCGCCACCAGCAGCAGACGGCCATCCGGCACCAGCGCATCGGCTGCGCTGGTGATGAAGGCGCGACCCAGCTCCGGCAGGTCGGCGCGCCCCTGGTGGAACGGCGGATTGCTGACGATCGCGTCGTAGCGCTGCGGCAAGCCGCGCGTCACGTCGTGCCAGTGCACCTGTGCCGCCAACTCACGACCACACTCGCGCTGTGCCCGTGCCAGGTTGATCCGCGCCGGCTCCAGCGCGCGCGCCTCGGCCTCGTACAGGTCGATCGCCTCGACCTGCGGGCAACGTGCGATCACCTGGCAAGCCAGATAGCCATAGCCTGCGCCGAGATCCGCCACCCGGCCATGCAGGTCCGGCGGCAGATGCTGCGCCAGCAATGCCGAGGCGCGATCGATGCGATCCCACGCAAACAGCCCGGGCCGACTCACATGGCCAGCCACGATGGCGCGCGGCGCATCCAGCGCAAGCCATTCGGCCAGCAAGGTCTGATCGATTTCGCCCTCGCCCGGTGTCGCCCAGAACACCCGGCACTTGTGCTTGGACAGGTGCTGCGCCGCACCGGCCAATTTTGCCAGTTCGGCCTCGCCCGACTTCGCACCCTCAGCATTCGGCATGCTGGCCAGCACCGTCCCGCCGGGTGCACAAAGGGTCAGCGCACGCGCGAACAAGGCACGCGCCTCGTCGCGCTGGCGCGGCGGCAACACCAGCACCAGCGGGAAACGCTCGCCGGCGGCAGGCTCGCCCACCTGCAGACCGTTGCGCGCCAACTCCTCCGCAAACGGCAGGAAACCTTGCTCGCACAGCCAGCCCGGCTGCGCCATTTCACGCAGGCGCACACCGGCCCGCGCACGCAGGAACAGCACACGGCCATCCGCCGGCAGGCGCAGCCGCGCTGATTCGAACGGCACGAACAGGGCCGCCAGCGCCGCATCCGGCGCGGCCGCGGAGAATCCGGCAGCAGTCACGTCATGTCTTCAACAGTGGAACGGAGCGGCATTGTACGTGGCCGCCGCCTTCATGCCGGCCGCTCGCCGAGCTCTGCCAAGTCAGCCACCACCATGCGCATCGACCGCATCCAGCACCCGCGCCGAATACACCATCGCGGCGCCGGCATTCATCGCCACCGCCACGCCGAGTGCCTCGGCGATTTCCTCACGGGTGGCGCCGTGCTTCAACGCCTCGCCGGTATGCACGGTGATGCAGCCGTCGCAACGGGTGGTGACTGCCACGGCGAGCGAGATCAATTCGCGCGTCTTCGCATCCAGGTGGCCGGTCTTCCCGCCTGCATCGGACAGCGTCTGATAACCCTTCAGCGTATCCGGGCTCAGCTCGCCGATCTCGCCGATGCGCCCGATCAGTTCCTTGCGGTAACCCAGCCAGTCCAACATCGGAATCACCTCGCCGTGGTGACGGCCAGGCACTGTGCCGGACCGTGGCTGCCGATTGTGCTCCGACGGCCCGGCAAATGCGCGGCGGCGATTCAGTGCGTGTCGCCGGCCGTCGCGGAAGCAGCCGGCAGCTCCTGCAGCATCTGCTGCGTGAGCTTCTGGTAGCCCTCATCGAAGTGATGACCGCCTTTCTCGGCGTGCACGGTGACCCATGCCGGCAGGCCGGGCTGGTCACACAGGCTGTCGTCGGCGTCGTCGAGGCCGTAGTAGCAGACCACGGGCGGCTTGCCCTGCAGCGCCAGCAGCGGCGGCAGCGGATCGTAATGCCGGATCGGGTTGATCCACTGCAGCGTGTCCTTGAGGCGCTCCTTGAACCAGCCCTGCTTGATCATGTAGCCCTCGAGCTCGATCTCGAAGGTGACGTCGCGACTGGGCGACAGCAGCACCATCTGGGTGATCCGTGCCCGGTTGGCGGAGCTGAGCTTCTCGACGATGGTCGGCAGCACGTCGGCGCCGAACGAGAACCCGACCAGCCAGATCCGCCGCTTGCCCCACGCGCCGAGATACTTCGTCATCAGGGCGTCAAGTTCGTGCGCGGTCTGTTCCGGATTGCGTTCGCGCCAGTAGTACCTGAACGAGTTGACGCCGAGCACGGGCACGCCACGGTCGATGAAGGCGATGCCGAGGCGCCGGTCCAGATCGGCCCAGCCGCCGTCGCCGGAAACGATGACCGCCATCACGTCGTCCTTGCCGGCGGGCGCCGCGATGCTGTGGATGGCTACCGGCCAGACCACCGTGGCTTTCTCCAGGCTGACCCGCGACCACGGGCTCCACGCCAGCAACACGGCGAGCACGCACAGAACCACGACAGCCAGCGTGATGGTCTTCCATCGCTTCATCGGCGCACCACTCCGCCAAGGCCGCCGGAAATCAGGCTGGCCACGTTGGTCAGGATCATCGGCAGAGCGATGCCGCGCGGCACCGCCATGTAGCGCGGCTCCCACTGCGGATCGAATTTTTCCTTGTAACGCTGCAACCCGCGGAAGTTGTAGAAGCGCTCGCCGCGACCGAACACCATCGCGCCGAAACGGTTCCATAGCGGTGCCTGGCGCCGGTTCTGCAAACCGGCCAGCGGCGCCATGCCGAGGTTGAACCAGCGGTAGCCCTCGCCGCGCGCCCACAGCATCAGTTCCACGAACAGGTAATCCATGATGCCGGCCGGACTGTCCGGAAGGTGCCGCATCAGGTCCACCGAAGCCTCCTCACGGCTGTCGTTGAGCAGCAGGTTGGCGAACGCCACCGGCTGCTCGCCCTGCCATACCACGGCCATCGGCGTGCGCGCCAGGTAGCGCGGATCGAACGCGCCCAGCGAGAAACGTTTTTCGCGCACATGCTTGTCGTGCAGCCAGGCATCGGAAACGGGCTTCAGCCGCGGCAGCAGGGTCGCCACCGCATCGGCCGGCACGATCTCCAGGCGCAACCCCTCGCGATGCAGCTTGTTCACGGTGTTGCGCAACACCTTCTTCGACTTGCCGTCGAGGTTGAAGTCGGCCAGCCGCACGCGCGCCTCCTCGCCGATCTTCAGCAGGTTCAGGCCGACCTCCAGGTACAAGTCGAGGTTGGCCGGGCTGACCTGATAGAACACCGGCCAGCCGCCGGCGCGTTCGCACTGTTCGAGGAAGGTCCACACCAGTTCGCGCCGGGCGATCTCGTCGCTGCCCACCGGATCGCCCATCGCGACCCAACTGCGTCCCACGGTATCGAACATCACGAAGGCCTTGCAGCCGGCATCGAACAGCAGGGTCTTGTCGCCCATCAGGGCCAGGTGCGCCTGCGCCGAGGGAAACTGCTTGATCAACGGGAGCGCCTGCGCCAGTTCCGCATCGGTGGGTGGCTCGCGATGCAGTTTCTGCGGACGGATCAGCACGGCTGCCGCGAACAGCAGGCCGGCAGCCGCCGCCGCCACCAGCGCGCGCAAGGCACGCGGCGCACCGCCGTGATGCAGGCTGAATTCCCACCACACGTCGCCGCTGTAGTCGACGTGCTTGTAGCTGAATACCACCAGCCAGGTGGCGCAGGCGAGGATCGCCACGATCGCCACGATCCAGCCGATGCTGAAGGTGGTGCTGAACAGGGATGCGCGCCGGTAGAACAGGCGATGCGCCGGGGCCAGCGCCATCGCCAGCAGGATCAGCAGGGTCGCCTCTTCGTAGTCGATGCCCTTCAGCAGCGAGAACACCGCACCGGCCAGCAACAACACCAGGGTCAGCCAGTAGGCGGCGTCCAGCCGCCGTTGCAGGCCACGCGCCAGGAGCAGCAGCAGCATGCCGATCACGCTGGCCAGCAGGTGCGAGACCTCCAGCACCGACAGCGGCAGCAGCTCGCCGAGGATCGCCATGCGCAACGGCAATGCGCGGGTCGCGCCGGAGAACAGCAGCACCGCGCCGCAAACCAGGGTCAGCCCGGCAAAGAACGACGGCAACAGGCCGGTGAACCACGGCGCCAGCAGCGATTGCCGGCGCAGCCCTCGCGCCTCGCGCTGCAGCACCAGCACGGTTGCCGTGCACAGCGGCAGCAGGTAATAGATCACGCGGAACGCGGCCAGCGCGCCCAGGATCGGCGCCGTCAGCTGTGCATTGCCGGTGGCGCCGAAGCCGGCCAGCATCACCGCCTCGAACACGCCGAGGCCGCCCGGCACATGGCTGATCAATCCGATTATCTGGGCAATCACGAAGATCGCCAGGAAATGCCCGAAGCCGTTGTTGAGCGCGTCCGGCATCAGCACGTACAGCACCGCGGCGGCCAGGCCCCAGTCGAAGGCGCCGACCAGAATCTGTTTCAGCGCGGTGGACATCGAGGGCAAGGCTACCCGCCAGCGCCAGATCCGCAGGGGTCGCCGGATCAGTCCGCCGAGCAGCCACGCCAGCGGCAACGCCAGCAGGGCGGCACCCAGCGGCTGGCTCAGTGCGGCGAATGGCAGCTCCGGCGGCAGCGGCACGCACAACAGGGTGACGCCGGTGAGCGCCAGCAGCCCCAGCCAGAAGCTGGTGGTGCAGAACAACACCACGCGCGGGATCTCGCCGGCGCCGAGCCCGTTCTGCACGTAGAAGCGATAGCGGATCGACCCGGACACCAGCAGCGACATGCCCACTGCGTTGCTGAACGCGTAGCTGATGAACGAGATCAGGGTGATGCGTCGCCAGGACAGCCGGCGGCCGATCGCGACCAGCGCGAAGCGGTCGTACAGCGTCATTACCGCGTAGCCCAGCAAGGTGAACAATGCCGCCAGCAGCAGTCGCGCATGCGACAGGCCCTGCACGTACTTGCGCACCTGGTGGTAGTTCACTTCCCGCGCCAGCAGGTGCAATGCCCACAACGCGAGGCACAGCATGGCCACCGACAGCAACGGCCCGGCCAGCCGGCGCAACACCATCGCGCGCTGGCTCGGTGCGGCGGCCAGCGCATCCGCGCCGACAGGCACCTGCTCGATCTCAACCTGCTTCACGCGACACCAGACTCCCTCAGGCAGTTCGCCCCATGCGCATGATCCAGCGGTACAGCACGGCGACCGTCACCGCGAACACCACGCCGCCGATCCAGATCGCGGGTATCTCGAAGCCCTTGCCTACCAGCGCGATCGGGGCATCCTCGCCACTGAACGCCACTACGCCCGCGAAAATGACCGCCAGCAAGCTTTCGCCGACGATCAGGCCCGAGGCCAGCAGCACGCCCAGTTGTCGCGTGGCTTCCGGTTTCGGCTCGCGCTCGGCGCGTCGATCGAACCACGCGCCGACCAGCGCACCGACCACCACCATCAGCGTGGTCGAAGTCGGCAGGTAGATGCCGAGTCCCACCGCCAGCGGCGGCAGGCGCGGTCCATTCTTCTTCGCCAGGCCGAGCACTTCGTCGAGGATGATGATCGCCACGCCGATGCCTGCGCCCAGGCCGATCATGCCCCATGGCACGTTGCCCGTGATCACGCCCTGCGCCAGCGCCGCGATCAGACCAGCCTGTGGTGCGGCCAGCGCACGCGCCGGATCGGCGCCCGGCGCCCCGAGGAAGCCGAACGTGTGCTGCAGCAGATCCATCACCGGCGGAATCACCGCCGCACCGACCAGCACGCCGATCACCAGCGCCCACTGCTGCAGCGAGGGCGTGGCGTCGACCAGCTGGCCGGTCTTCAGGTCCTGCAGGTTGTTGTTGGCGATCGACGCCACCGCGAACACGATCGAGGTGAGGAACAAGGCAAACCCCACCAGCGCCTTGTCCGCACCCGGCGGCAGGAACGGCTTGACCCCGACCACCAGCAGCAAGGCCGCGATCACCACCACCAGGATGCCGATGCCCGACAACGGGCTGTTGGACGAACCGATCAGGCCGGCCATGTAGCCGGTCACCGCC
>Ga0134128_10010472_pt1 | contig 11106 bp, 9 predicted proteins | sample KB31754_FD_96462 | JGI IMG/M metagenome (GOLD analysis project Ga0134128, IMG submission 96462) | Terrestrial soil microbial communities with excess Nitrogen fertilizer from Kellogg Biological Station, Michigan, USA - KB3-175-4 | ecosystem: Environmental > Terrestrial > Soil > Unclassified ...
GACGGGCGCGAACACATTCGGTTGATCGAGGCTGACGAATTGGCGCAGATTGTCCGGCGCGATAGCCCATGTCCGGCCGCCCCGTACCTTCATGCCTTCCACCGCAAGAGAAGTCTCCACACTGCCGCGGCACTGGAGATTCGCCACGTGCAGGTAGATCTTGTCACCGCTCCGGCTGGCCGCGATGTCCAAGCCCGATGGCTGCGAGGTGACGGCTACGCCCTGTGTTCCGTTGTAGCGCTTAAACAACCGCGCGATCGAAGCAACCGGCATCAGATAGCTCTTCCCGGCCGGGACGCCAATCATCACAGCATTGTTGGTCCAGCGGGTGCCTTCGAAGTCGGCAGCCGTCGCAATCTTCACCTGGGCTCCGTGCCGCTGGTAGATGTTGAGCGATCTGGCATGATAGACCGACGAAAGCCATTCGAAGAGAATCGGGTGGGTGTTGCGAGGACCGAGACTCAGATGGCCCTCGGTAATCGCGATGCCGATCTTACTGTTGTGGGCTCCTATCGCGTTTTCGAGCTCCGACACGCGCGTTTCCACCGCATTCGACAGTTCCAGCAATTCCTCCCACGCCCGTTCCGGCTCCTGCTGATAGACCAGTCCCTTCAAAGCCGAGTTGGGGCGCCGCGGCGACTGACCCATCATGTGAATGGCGACGAAATCCAGGTATTCGCCAGCGCGCTCGATCAGGTCTTTCGCCCAGAGTCCCTCGCCGTGACCGCGGTCCCCCCACCCGATCAGCCGGATCGAATTGTCGCGCGCCTTCATGGCGCGGCCAAACTCGATGGTGTGCGCGATCGATTGATCCTTGCTGAAGGTCGCAGTGCCATAGGAAGTCTCGTTTCCCAGTTGCCACAGCTTGACATTGAGGGGCTGCGCCGAACCGTTTCCTCTGCGCTCCGCGTTATCCGGATCGTTGACGTAGGAAACCCAGTCTGCGGCTTCTTCGGCATCGCCAGTGCGGTTACCTTCCGGCATCGCGCTATACCGTCGTTCCCCATCGCTCACGAAGTTCACGCAATAGAACGGTTCAGCCTTCACGCGGCGGCAGAAATCGACGAACTCGTGCGTGCCCACGCGGTTGGTTTCCTTACCGCCCCAAACGTAGTTGCGGGTCAGCGGCCGGGAAGCGACCGGGCCCACACCTTCCCGCCAGCGATGGTAACGGCTGTAGAGCCCGCCGAAGCGAATGGCGCCGGGCGCAAGGTCTGCCACAACATCAATGAAATCCTGCCGCCAGGCGTCCGTATTGTAGTCCCACGCGGCTTCCACGGAACCGTCGGTTGTGCCCAAAGGCTCCATGAACTGCATATAAAGCAATGGCGAGATGTCGAACAGTGGCCTGGGGTTGACAACAATCGTGTTCGCGTCCGCCCCGCGCGCGGATTGGGCGATTGCCAGAACAGCGGTCTGTTGCAGGAACTCTCGTCTGCCGAGCATGTTCGTTCATCCTCCACGTATCAAAACGGTTGCCGGCGCCGCGCCATGGGGCTTCTTCGGGAAGTTCAGATGTCGTGCCTCTCGCTCAGAGGACGATTCTCTCTACTGCGAGATGAGCTTCCCGTTCACTTTCACGTTCTCGAACCTAAGCTGACTCACGCCCGAAGTCGCCAGTTTGTCCTTTGCCAGGGTCACATCGAAATCTTTGAAGCGGATATCGCTGATGTCGGTCTGGCCGGGATTTGGCTGGAGCGTGCCGAATGCTCCAAAGTGTCCCTTGACTCCAACCATGCTGACGTTGCGAACCACGGAGTGCGGCGGAGCCTGTCCCTGAAGGTTCGTGTATTGAGACCAGGGCCGAACGGAGATAATCGTGCCTCCGGCGGACTCGAGCGTGATGTCGCGGTAGTGGATGTCCTCGTAGTGTTGGGGTGTGTCGGAGCGGAGCTTCAGGACCGCTACCGTGACATTTCCAATTACCCTGCAGCGCTCCACGATCACATCGCGGACCAGGGTGGCTTCGCTGCCCAGCGTCAACACTCCGCTGCCGCGTTTATACACGCAATTGCGGACGCGGATATGCTCCACCGGCGGGCTGTCCCGGTCTTCCAGCGCGTGGGGACCCTTCGAACCTTTTGCCGCGATGCAATCGTCGGTGACCGAAAAGTAGCAGCCGTCGACCGTGACATTCCGGCAACTATCCAGATCGATCCCGTCGGTGCTGGGAGCCTGCTTATAATCGTCCGGCACCTCGAAGCGCGCCTGGCGAACGAGAACGCCGTCGCATTTATAGAGATGAAGATTCCAGAATTGCGAATCTTTAAACGTGACGCCCTCAACCGTTACGCCGCGCGAACTTTCGATCAGCGCCAGGCGGGCGCGAGGAACGCCCACATTGGGAAAATTCCCCGGGTTCGGGGCGGCGGCGCGCAGCTTCCAGAACAGATCCCAGATCGGCCGGCCCGCTCCGTCGAATGTCCCTTCTCCGGTGATGCGCAAGCCGTCACAGTTTTTAGCGTTGATCAGGGCCGGATTGAACTTTTCTTCGAAATGACCTTCGATCCGCGTACGCTGGACAGGAAAGTTGGCCATGTCCGTTGAGCATTGCAGGACCGCATCTTTTTCAAGGTGAAGATTGACCTTTGGCTTCAGGAACAGCGCGCCGCTTACAAAAACGCCGGGGGGCACGATGACCGTTCCACCACCGCCTGCGGCTATATGGTCGATGGCTGCCTGAATCGCTTTGGTGTTGACCGTGGCGCCGTCAGCAACCGCGCCGAAATCGGTAATGGAAACATCGCGCGAGGCAGCTCCTTCGGCGATTGCCGCGCTCCAAAAAGGAGTGGAAAAAACGAACGGTGTAAACCAGCGGCGGCTATAACGATGCGGAGACATGCTGATCCTATGTGCAAAGAATATCGTATCTATGACAGGCTTCGGCAGATCGAAGCGGTCTGACAGCTCGACGCAACGATTGAACTTTTTTAGCCCTGGCTCTGAGGATCGGTTTTCACTTCCGGGCGCCCGGCGGCACGAATTGGCGTACATAGGCGTGCGCCACCCGGAAGCCCTCTTTGAAAGCCTCGGTGAAATCGGTACCGTCGTAGTTTGGGTAGTAGAACTCATCCTCATTTTCAATGTTCAGGCCGCCGGTATATCCTGCATCGGCCAGAGCGGTGAAAAAGCCCTTCCAATCAATCACGCCCGAACCTGGCAGCCGGAAGCGCCACCATTTTGCCTTATCGACCGGCTGGATGCCGCCGCGCCGCACCACAGGCCAAAGGATTTCGGTGTCCTTGAGGTGAACGTTAAAAATGTACTGGGCGAATTCGCGCGTGGCTTCGACAGGATCGATCATCTGCCAGGCGAGATGCGACGGGTCCATCTGAAGACCGACGTAGGGCGAATCGTTAAACGCACGGAGCAACGCAGCGAAGGCCACCGGACTGGTGGCAATGTTGGCCGGATTGACGTAAGGCTCCCAGAGGATTCTGACTTTATACTTCTCGCACGAGGGGAAGTACTGGGTTTCGTAAGCCTTCACAATCGCCTGCACTTGTTCATCGAGTGGCCGGCCGGCGATAGCGCCGGAAGAGCCGCCGATGAACGACACGCCCAACCGGCTGGCGAGTTCGATGATTTTCACGAATCGCTGCTGGACGGCGGGGTCGAGATGATTCCCGCCCGCGTTCAATGCGGCCACGGTCAATCCGCGGGCTGCGAGCGACCGTTTTACTTCGGCGAGCTGCTCGTCGGTGGAGTCCGGCGAGATGGGGCCGCCAGTGGTCAGTTGCAGGCAGGTGAATCCCTCGTCTCCGGCGAAGGCGATGTTAGCGGGCGAATAGCGGCAATAGATACCGAGTTTCGGTTTCCAATGAGCAGTTGCGGCGGCGCGGGCCGCAGCTACCGCGACCGCGGACTGCAGAATCGCGCGGCGAGTCGTGCGAGCGGTTGATGTCATGAGAGCTCCGTTCCATTCAACTGCTCGTGCATGATATCAGAACGCTCTCACGAGCGTGCCTGGCCGCCTCTGGCGCTTATCGCGCACGCCGCGGAGACTGACGTGCCCGGTAGGTTCTTACGGTTACCGGGACCAGCATCCGAATCCGATCGTTATTTTCATCCGCGAAATAGATCTTCCCCGATTCATCTACGCTGATACCGGTCGGCGTGCCGATCTCCGCGGAAAGAGCGGGACCGCCATCGCCGACGAAGCCGCTCTGACAGACCTTGCGCCAGGGAACGGCGCAGGCGAGCAGGTACCCGAACCGGCCACGGCATTTACGATATCTGTGCTCGCCGCGATCATCCGAATGCGGGAATTCTCATAATCGGCAACATAAATGTCACCGTTGGCTACCACCGCCGAGGGAACAGGATCCCAGAATTTGGCGCCCAGCGCGGGTCCGCCATCGCCGCCAAAGCCGGTGCCTGTCTGGCCCGCAACCGTCTCGATCGCTCCGGTACCGGCGGCAATTTTCTGAATATGTGTCCACGCGGTCGAGAAATAGACATTGCCCCCGGCATCTATCGCGACTGCGCTCGGCAGCGTGACAGCGTTCGGTCCGGCCAACGTCTCGACGATGCCGGTGGTCGCGTCAATCCACCGAATTCGATTGTTGTCAACGTCGGCGATGTAAATATTCCCGGCGGCGTCGAGAGCGATACCCGGGACTTTTCCAGGCATCGCGTTGGTTGCCTGAACGCCATCACCGCTATAGCCCCGAATCCCGATTCCCGCAACAATGGTGACGCTGCCGTTTCCAGCCCAGACCTTGCGAACCAGTCCGCTCCAGTCTCCAACATAGACATTTCCCGCCCAGTCCACCGCAGTACTCATTAAATTGTTCAGCACCTACCCCTGCGGCTCCGCCACCTGCGATCGTAGAAATGGTGTACTGCTGCCCAGCCAACGGCGCGCATGCCAGGAACAGGAGCGTCCGATAGGTGATCACTTTCCCAGTCTGACGCATTTGCAGGGCAAGGCGTTGCAGGCGGCCCTCGTCACAGCTCCGGGGAACGCCGCCGGACTAAACTAAAAAAAGTGACGCTCGCGGAAGCCCTTCGGTTTGTTCAACAACAAAACAGAGACAACCGGCGCCGGAAGGTCTTTCTGGCTTGCGGATTTGAGCCTCTGCATCTGGCTACCATGGTCGAGGCGCACTGCGTACAACGGTTTCCGAACGAAGCAATCGAGGTCAAAACAGGGTTGTACGGTGATCTTGAAGGGACGCTTTCTCTGGCCGCAAAATCTCAGGCTGATGCGGCGGTCGTAGTAATTGAATGGAGCGATCTTGATCCCCGCCTGGGGTTCCGCGGTTCCGGCGGATGGGCCCTCTCTCTCCAGGCCGATATCCTCGCGACTTGTCAGGGCCGATTCACGAGACTCCTTCGAGGTTTGGTATCCCTTGGCGGAAAGATGCCAGTGGCTCTCGTTCCTCCGACTCTGCTCCCGACGCCCTGGGGACACACAGCCAGTTGGCACTGCAGTCTGAACGAACTGGAATTGCAGAAGTACACGACAGCGTTCTTAGCGGATGCAGCCCGAATCAGCGGCGTATCGATTATTCATCCCGCTCATCTTGCCCGCGTCAGCCCCGAGGCGGGACGTGCGGACACCACGATGGAATTGAGGGCTGGTTTCCCCTATACCATCGGACACGCATCGGCGGTCGCCGATCAGGCGATCAGGCTGCTGTATCCGCCGAGTCCCAAAAAAGGTTTGATCACCGATCTGGATGAGACGCTTTGGTCAGGGATTCTTGGTGAAGCAGGGGCATCCAACGTAAGCTGGAGTCTCGGCGATCACGCCCAGATTCATGGCCTCTATCAGCACATGCTCCGGCATCTGAGCGAGATGGGCGTCCTGATCGGTGTCGCATCGAAAAACGAGCAGGCAGTTGTGGAGCAGGCGCTGCTGCGCGAAGACCTGTTCGCCCCCGCGCAGGCGCTGTTTCCGGTATGCGCGAACTGGGGTCCGAAATCCGCCAGCGTCGCCGAAATCCTGCGCGTTTGGAACATCGGTCCTGAGAGCGTCGTGTTTGTGGATGACAGCCCGATGGAACTGGATGAGGTGAAGGCGGCATTCCCCGCCATGACGTGTCTCCTGTTCCCAACGAAGCGGGCGGCGAAATGCGTGGAACTCCTCGATGAGCTCCGCTCTCTATTCGGTAAGGGCACGGTTCAGCGGGAAGACGCGCTGCGGGGCGCCAGTATACGCGCGAATGCAGCGATGCAGACTTCGGCGGTGGGATCGGCCGACGGCGCGTTCGTCCGCGGGCTGGAGGGTTGCGTCACGTTCGATTGCCGCAAGGACCCGTCGAACCAGAGAATCCCCGAGCTGATTAACAAGACGAATCAATTCAACCTGAACGGCGTCCGCACGAGCACCGGCGAGTGGTTGAAGCAGATCCAGGATGAGAACTCGCTTGTGGTGGGGGTATCCTACGACGATAAGTTCGGGCCATTGGGGACAATTGGGGCTCTGGCTGGCCGCCGGGTTAAGAACGAACTCGAAGTAACGAGTTGGGTTCTGAGTTGCAGAGCCTTTTCGCGCAGAATCGAAGACCACATGCTGGATCACGTGTTTCAGCATCACGGGATCAGCACGGTGCGGCTCAATTTCCGGCGCACAGAACGAAACGAACCGTTGCGCAGATATCTGGCCGGCCTGGGACTTGAGCTGGAACTTGAGCCCGGCGCCGGCGCCGACGTGTTACTGTCACCGGAGCAGTTTTACAATCAGATCGGAGAATTACCGCACCGCGTGCGGCTGCAAAACGAATGAACAATATCTCCACCCGGGTTTCCCAATGCTTCCAGGCCGTCTTCCCGCAGCTTGATGCCACTGATCTGCCGCGCGCCAGCCAGGCTTCCATTCCTCAATGGGACTCGGTGGCGCACGTCACTCTTCTTTCGGCGATCTCTGAGGAATTTGGGATTGAAATCGATGATGAGTCATTCGAGACTTTGACTTCCTATCTGTTGGTGGCCGATTTCGTGGAGAGTCAAGTTGCCGGCGGATGAAGCTCGCGTTCTCGAGGCTTCAGAGATCGCAGTTGGGCTGAAGTATGCCTTCGAGAGGCAGATTACAGCCGCGGACATCGACAAATTCGCGGAACTCACCGGCGATTACAATCCTCTGCATTCCAACGATGCCTACGCGCAGGGAACCAATTACGGCCGGCGTATTGTTCACGGAGCCTTTCAGGTGGGGCTGGCTTCCCGAATGGCGGGAATGTATCTGCCGGGCCGCAATGTGGTCATTGGCTCGATGCGCTCGCGCTTCCCCAGCCCGCTCTACTTCCCGTCAACCGTGACGGTCGAAGGGGAGATCGCGGTTTGGGCGCCACATGCCGGTAACGGGACAGTGCTGATCCGTGTGATTGAAGCTTCGCAGTCCATTCTGACGGCGGAGATCCATGTCGGATTCAGCCTGCATGAAAAACGCCGTGAAAAATCTGCCGAAACGAGACCGCTGCCAACCGAGAGCGGCGGCCGCCCCGTTGTTCTGCTGACGGGCGCGGCAAGCAGCATCGGCCCGGCGTTGTGGGAGCGGCTGGCTGGTTCCTGGCATGTGATTGGCCTGGTGCGCTCGACTTCCCGCGCTCAGGAGATCCTGGGAAGAGGGGCGGAACTGGTGGAATGCGATCTGGCGGATGAAGGATGGGAGGCTGCTGTGGATCGGGCTCTCGCAGGCCGTCCGGTGTATGGGGTTGTTCATGCCGCGTGGCCGGGAGCTCCACAAGGCGGATTGCTTGGGCTGAGCCCCGAGACAATCCAGCGCCAGGTGGAATTCGGTTCGCTGACGACCATTCGTCTGGCTCGGTGGCTGACGCGCCACAGCTCGGGGTCCGGCCGCATGGTTGTGATCAGCACGATTGCCGCAACGCTGCGGCCTGTTTTAAATATGGCCGCGTACTCGCTCGGCAAGGCAGCCATGGAACACACGGTTCGCCTGCTGGCGCCGGAGTTGGCGACCAAAGGGATTTCCATCAACGCGGTGCTTCCGTCATTCATGCCGCAAGGAATGAATGACGCGAAAACACGCCACGCGATTCTCGTGGAAACCGCGAAGGTGCCGCTCGGCAGATTGTGCACGCCCGGTGATGTCGCCGGCAGCGTTCAATATTTGCTGTCGGAGGAAGGCGCGTTCATCACGGGCCAACTGCTGCCTCTCACGGGCGGCACTCTGTAACTGTTTGCGGATTACCTCTCAAGCCCAGTAGACGTTCTTGTTCGCGTGCAGGTACGCTGCGTCACTGTCGATCATCTGAACCCGAATGGGGCCTTCGGGTAAGACAGCCCCGGTGACGGACAGCAGACGCATCGGGGCTTCTCCGCGAACATGAAATCCGCATTCGGACAATGCCCGGCGTGTGACGGGATCGCTTCCGACGGCGGCCACCTCCGCGGCGGCCGGATTCCGATGGGCCTGCGATATGGCGAGCTGGATCACTGCGCGCCAGCTCGCAGCATCGTCAGTATCGACATAGAAATCGGCGATTCGAACCTGACCCGGAACATGAGCAAGGATGAAGTAGCCGCGATTGACGCCATCCTTTGAGACGGAATAGATTTCCATTCGCGCGGCCGGACATTTCAACAGATATTGGATGGAATCCGCCGTTCGCTCGAAAACGGCTGCGTCTCCAGTAACGCTGGGCCCGTGAACTGCATCAAGAGCCGGATCGCCCGGTGTAATGGCGTGTGCGGCCCAACCGGACGCCGGAGTTCCCGCGGACTTCAAAGACCAAATCACACTGCGCGCAAACTGAGCAATCAGGCGCAAGCCGGGTTTCTCGCCACGGACGCGCTGCAACGGCCTGAGGGGCCTGACGAATTTCGTCAGAGTGCCGCAACTCCGGGCGCCGAGAGCCGGCAGCACCTTCTGCGTTAATTCACTGCCGCCCACGACGAGTACGGCGTCAACCTCGCGCGCGATCTGTTTGAGCAGCGTCACGCCGCTGCCGACCGCCTTCGACTCGGCTACCCAATCGATCAGGTGCACCATTTTCAGGCGCCGGCTACAACAGCGCCATGAGCGACGAACGCGTCGTTTTTGCTGATCACGAAGCCGCGGGAACCTTGCCAGTCCGGCCGTTCTTCCCAACACTTCCAGTACAGATGACGGGGCTCAATCAGAGGCGTGTCCGAGGCAAGGCCGAAGATCCGTTGAAGCAGCGCCGACACTGCAGGGGCGTCCTGCGGAGTGGTGCTTTTAAACTCGGATTTCATTGATCAATCGATGACCATAGCATAGCCATGTCGAACTGGTTAGCCCGAAACACGCCGGTGCGGTTAGAAGAACTTGTAGTAAGGCTGGCCTTTGGCTTCCCGCTGGATCATCAGCGCGAGTTCGCGGGCGTGGTAATCACCCCACATTGAGGATTCCCCGTTGGCAATCTTCTGGCCGGGCTGCCTGTGGTCCCAGCCATTGGGCTGGTGGTAGATCGAATGGAGAATCAAACCCTGATGGCCGGGGGTGGCAGAAAGATAGGGTTCGGCGAAGAGATGCTTTGCGATGGTGAACGCGGCTTGCCGGTAAGGCGCGCCCTGACTTTGCCGGCCAGTGTCCCGAAGATAGTTGCCATACCGCAGAAAACCCTGCGCGGCGATGGCGGCGGCGGAGCTATCGATGGGTTCGAAATCGTTAAACGGCTCCGACCGACGCGAAGCCCAGTCGCCCAGCTTATACAGATTAGGTGCGCCCGTATCCCAGTAGGGAATGCCGTCGGTGGGGGTCTGCTCGAGCCAGAAAGAAGCGACGGCGGACGCGACTTCTTCGAACGCCAGCAACAGCTCGCGCTTGCCGCCATAGGGCGTGAGGACGGATTCGGTTTGGCTCTGGATGAATTCGAGCTCTTCAGCGTAACCACAAAGAATCCAGGCCTGGCCGCGAGTCCACGTGGTGAAAGGCGAGTAACCCTGTTGGGTGGAGGCGCATCGGTAAGCGCGGTTGTTCAGATCGAAGACGGACTCATGCACCACGCGGCCGCGGATATCGAATGAGTCGCGTCCGGTTCCGTAGTAAACGTTCCAGCGCGCGGTGGTGGCGGCGTGTTGCAGGGCGCGGCGCAGCAGGTCGATCGGTTCGTCGCCTTCGCCCATCAGACGATGGCCGAGTTGATGCGCGACGACGAGCGCCCGCATAGACCGGATGGTGTCGCTGAAAAGCGAATGCGGGCCGTTGAAGGAATAGACATAGCCGAGATCGGGAGTCAGTTGAGTCCAGCGCGCCGCCTGCACGGCGCCGGAGGCCTTCAGGGCAAGCTCATAGAAGCGCAGTTCCCAGTCGTTCGGAGAAATGCGGCCTTCGAGCATCAGGCGCCGCAGGTTGCCATAAGTGCTGACGTTATTGAATCCGTGGTCATGCACGCCGACGTGGGAGACGTGGAGTGCCATCAATTCGACGACCTTAGCGCGGGCTGCATCAAGGAATTCGGGGTCGCCGGTGGCGTCGAACTGCAGGATGGCGGAGCCGTACTGGAAGCCCTGCGTCCACTCGGTCCAGCCTCGCGACGCGTATTTTCCGGCGACAGTGAAGACCGGCGAGCCGTTGGCGGGTTGCCAGGTGCGTTCAATATCACGGACCTTGGCGGCAGAGAGTTCGTAGACCCTTTCGACAGCGGGAAGCAGCGAGGCCGCAGTCAGGGAGGAATCGATTTTGAGCATGAGTTTAGAGTCTTCGCAAATGGAATCCGCCATCGATGGGGATGACGGCGCCGGTGGAGAACGGGAAATAGTCTTTGAGGATAGCTTCCACGGCTAACCCGACATCCTGCGGCACACCCCAGCGCATTTGCGGCACCAGGCCGTTGGAGATGAGTTCGTCGTACTTCCCTTTGACCCCGGCGGTCATGTCGGTCTCCATAATTCCGGGGCGCAATTCGAAGACCTGTACGCCATGGGCGGCGAGTCGCGTGGACCATAGCTGGGCGGACATGGCCAGTCCGGCTTTGCCGATGCAGTATTCGCCGCGGTTGACAGATGCGGTATCGGCGGAAATCGAGCTGATGAAGATCAGCTTGTATGGCCGACGCGGTGACGGATTCGCCAGCCAGTGCCGCGCGGCGAGCTGGGAGAGAAAATGAGGTCCCTTGAGGTTCACCGAGAGAAGGCGGTCGAAGCTTTCTTCCGCGGTTTCGGTAAGGTCCGCCA
>Ga0134128_10010473_pt1 | contig 11106 bp, 11 predicted proteins | sample KB31754_FD_96462 | JGI IMG/M metagenome (GOLD analysis project Ga0134128, IMG submission 96462) | Terrestrial soil microbial communities with excess Nitrogen fertilizer from Kellogg Biological Station, Michigan, USA - KB3-175-4 | ecosystem: Environmental > Terrestrial > Soil > Unclassified ...
CCACCAGGGGCGCCCAGGCCAGCTTCCAGGTGTTGGCCAGCAGCGCCATCCCGGCGAGGCCGGCGATGGCCGCGACGCTGGCGCCCGCGTGGCTGAGCAGCCAGCCCAGCGCCACGGTCACATAGCCGCCGGAGATCCCGAACGGCAGGTACAGCAACAGGTAGATCGCCGGATGCGGCGGTCGGTGCGCAACGCTGTCGGTCATGCGATCCCCTGACTCGCGCCGCACGCTAGCCTATCGCCGGAGGGTTCAAAACCACGGTTAACGCCGGTGCGCCAAGGGGCCGGCCCGATCCCGAGACGTTCACCATTGATCGAGCGGCGCGACACGGTTTACGCCATGCTCGGAACAGATGCCGAACGTGATTCACAATCGAACCGGGCGCGCGCCATGATCGGCCGGCTGTGGGGCGTGGTCGCCGAGGTCGGCGAGGAGGAGGCGCTGATCGACGTGGCCGGCGTCGGCTATGTCGTGCGCTGCGGGTCGCGCACGCTGTCGCGCCTGCCGGCGACCGGCGAGACCGCGACCCTGCACATCGAGAGCCAGTGGGGCGAGCAGACCGGCATGACCCTCTACGGCTTCCTCGACCGCAACGAGCGCCGCGCCTTCGTGATGCTGAAGACGATCCAGGGCGTCGGGCCGAAGGCGGCGCTGGCGGGGCTGGACGTCCTGGCGCCTGGCGAGCTCGCCGCCGCGGCCCAGCGCGGCGACCAGGCCACGGTCGCCCGCGCCCAGGGCGTCGGCCCCAAGCTCGCGCTGCGCATCGTCACCGAGCTGAAGGACAAGCCGATCGGCGACGCCGCGGTGGCCGCCTTCCACGCGGCCGCCTCGCCCGCCGTGCCCGCCCAGCCCTCGCCCACAGGCGAGGCGGTCGGCGCGCTGATGGGCCTGGACGTCGCCGAGCCCGCCGCCCGCCGCGTCGTCGAGCAGGCGAGCTTGCGCCTCGGCGACGAGGCGCAAGCCCCCGCCTTGATCAAGGCCGCCCTGCAGGAGCTGGGACGGTGACCCGCATCGTCTCGGGAGAGCCGGCCCCGCTGGAGACCGCCGACCGGGCGCTGCGGCCGCAGTCGCTCGCCGAGTTCGTCGGCCAGGAACAGGTCAAGGCGAACCTTAGGGTGTTCATCGCCGGCGCCCGGGCGCGCGGCGAGGCGCTCGACCACGTGCTGCTGTTCGGCCCGCCGGGGCTGGGCAAGACCACGCTGGCCCAGATCGTCGCGCGCGAGCTGGGGGTGAACTTCCGGGCCACCTCCGGGCCGGTGCTGGCCAAGGCCGGCGACCTCGCCGCCATCCTCACCAACCTGGAGCCCAACGACGTCCTGTTCATCGACGAGATCCACCGCCTGGCCGCCAACGTCGAGGAGATTCTCTACCCGGCCATGGAGGATCACGTCCTCGACCTGATGATCGGCGAGGGGCCGTCGGCGCGCTCGATCCGCATCGACCTGGCGCCCTTCACCCTGGTCGCCGCCACGACGCGGGCGGGCCTCCTGGCCACGCCGCTTCGCGACCGCTTCGGCATCCCGATCCGGCTGGAGTTCTACACGCCCGTCGAGCTGCAGAAGGTGCTGACCCAGGCGGCCGGCAAGCTCGGCCTGACCCTGCATGCGGAAGGCGCCGCCGAGATCGCGGCACGGGCCCGCGGCACGCCCAGGGTCGCCGGCCGCCTGCTGCGGCGGGTGCGCGACTTCGCGGCCGCCGACGGCGTCGGCCTGATCGACCGCCAGGCCGCGGCCAGCGCGCTGGCCCGCCTCGAGGTCGACGAGATGGGGCTGGACGCGCTCGACCGCCGCTACCTGCGCGCGCTGATCGACAACTACGCCGGGGGACCGGCCGGCGTGGAGACCCTGGCCTACGCCATCGCCGAGGCCCGCGACGCGGTGGAGGACGTGATCGAGCCCTTCCTGCTGCAGCAGGGCTTCATCCAGCGCACGCCGCGCGGCCGCATGGCCTGCGCCAAGGCCTATGCGCACCTGGGCCTGGTCGCCCCGAAGACGGCCGGCCAGCCGCAGCCCGGGGACCTGTTCGATGACTGACGACGCCCCCTCGGCCGGCTGGCTGGTCGGCCGCGAGCACCAGCTGCCGGTGCGCATCTACTACGAGGACACCGACTTCACCGGCGTCGTCTACCACGCCAACTACCTGCGCTATTTCGAGCGCGGGCGGAGCGACTTCTTCCGCCTGGTGGGGGTCAGCCACTCGGCGCTTTTGGAGCTGCCGGACCCGGCGGCCTTCACCATCACCCGCATCGCCGTCGATTTCCGGCGCGCCGCGCGGATCGACGACGCGCTCCTGGTGCGCACCACCTACGACCGCGCCAAGGGGCCCAGGCTGTTCATCAGCCAACGGATCACCCGCGGCGAGGAGCTGATCGCGACCGCTGAGGTCGAAGCCGCGTGCATCGACCTGGCCGGCCGCGCGCGGCGGCCGCCGGCGGGCCTCGCCGAGGCGCTCACGCCGCTGTTTGACCCTTCGCCATAAGATCGCCACCGGGCCCCGGCAACACCCACCTTTCCCTCCCCGATTCGCCGACCGACCTCGGAGCTCCCGGACCTCGCATGGATCCCACCGCCGTCTCGCCCGAGAGCTTCAACTTCCTCGTCCTGTTCATGCGCGCCGACTGGGTGGTCAAGCTGGTCATGCTGGGCCTGGCCGCGGCCTCGCTGTGGTCCTGGACGGTGATCCTCGACAAGACCTTCCGCTTCTCGGCCCTCAACCGCGAGGCCAACCAGTTCGAGGATGCGGTCGCCTCCGGCAAGAGCCTGGAGGAGGTCGCCGCCGCCGCCGGCGACCGGCCGCGCCACGCCCTGCCCCGCATGCTGCAGGGCGCCCTGCGCGAATGGCGCGACGCGCGCAACAAGGGCGTCGCCACCGACACCCAGGCCGCCTTCCTGATCCAGCGCATCGACCGCGTGCTCGACGCCGCCATCGCCCGCGAGAGCGCCCGCGTCGAGGACGGCCTGGGCTCGCTCGCCATCGTCGCCACCGCCTCGCCCTTCGTGGGGCTGTTCGGAACGGTCTGGGGGATCATGCACGCCTTCCAGGCGATCGCGATCCAGAAGAACACCTCGCTGGCGATCGTTGCGCCCTCCATCGCCCAGGCCCTGTTCGCCACCGCCATCGGCCTGATCGCCGCCATCCCGGCCTACATCGCCTTCAACAAGTTCTCGACCGACGCGGCGAAGTTCTCGGGCCGCCTGGAGGGTTTCGCCGACGACCTGTCCACCGCCATCCAGCGGCGGCTGGCGGAGAAGGTCTGAGGCATGGCGCTGTCGGCCAACGACGCCTTCGCGGCCACCGGCGGGCGCAGCCGCCGCCGGCGCGGCGGGCGCGGTCGCCGCGGCGCGCTCTCCGAGATCAACGTCACCCCGCTGGTCGACGTGATGCTGGTGCTGCTGATCGTGTTCATGATCTCGGCGCCGCTGCTGACCGCCGGCGTGCCGGTGGAGCTGCCGAAGACCGAGGCCGGCTCCCTGCAGGACCAGACCGAGCCCCTGACCATCACCATCCGCGCCGACGGCCAGCTGTTCGTCAAGGAGGACGAGATCCCGTTCGGCAACCTCGCGCCGCGCCTGCGCGAGATTGCCGGACCCAACACCACCAAGCCGATCTACGTCCGCGCCGACGGCAAGGCCCCCTACGCCATCGTCGCCCAGGTGATGGCCTCGCTGTCGACCTCGGGCTTCAGCGCCATCAACCTGATCACCGACACCGGCGGTCCCTCGTCCGGCGGCGCGCCCGGCCAGCCGAAGCCCGTGGAGCCCGCCCTCCAGTGACCCGCCGGGAGCTCTCGCCAGCGATGATGGGGTCGGTGCTGCTGCACCTGACCGTCGCCGTGGCGCTGCTGATCTCCTGGAACTTCAGCCGCAACCTGAAGGAAGGCTCGGTGGTGCCGGTGACCATCGTCTCCAGCGCGCCGGCCGAGGACCTGAAGCCCGCCGAGGCCGCGCCCGTCGAGCAGACCGCCCAGACCGAAGAGCCGGTTCCCGAGGCTTCGCCGCAAGCCGCCCCGCCCAAGCCGGCGCCGAAGCCCACCCCGCCGCCGCCCACGCTCAAGCCCACCCCGACCCCGAAGGTCGTGAAACCCCTTCCGGCGCCGGCCCCGGCCAAGCCCGCGCCGCCGGCGAAGCCGGAGAAGAGCCTCGACCTCGACGCGCTGTCGGCCAGCATCTCGAAGCTCTCCAGGCCTGCGAAGCCGTCCTCCGCGCCCAAGGGGGCCAGCCGCCCGGAGACCGCGACCCAGGCCCGCCAGACGGAAGGGGCCGGCGTCTCGGCGCTGGCGATGAACGGCCTGGTCGCGCAGCTGCGCCGGCATTGGCACCCCAACTGCGAGGTGGAAGGCGCCCGGGACGTCAACGTCAAGGTCACCTTCTCGATCAGCCCGACCGGCCAGGTCGACCCCGGCTCCGCCAGCGCTGGCGGGTCGGAGAACTCGCCCAATCCCGTGGTCAAGGCCGCGGCTGAACGCGCGGTGCGCTCGGTCTACGAGGTCGCCGCCCTGAAATTGATCTCCCCCGACTTCTACGGTCAGCGCGTCAGCGCGACCTATCCAGGACATGAGGCCTGTTCCTAAGATGACGCCCGTCTCCAAACGCACCCTGCTGGGCGCCCTGGCCGCCCTGCCAGCCGCCGCGCTCCTGTCGCCGGCCGCGGCCCGCGCCGACATCGAGGTCAACGTCAACCGCGGCGACGTGCAGCCGCTGCCCATCGCCCTGCCGGCTTTCGCCGGCGGCCAGGTGGGCGCGGACATCGCCGGGGTGATCAGCGCCAACCTGCAGCGCTCGGGCCTGTTCCGCCCGCTCGACCCGGCGAGCTTCACCGACCGCGACCTCACCGTGGCGGTGCTGCCCAACTTCGCGTCGTGGAAGCAGATCAACGCCCAGGCGCTGATCGTCGGCCAGGCCAGCCTGGTCGGCGGCAGCCTGCAGGTCGGCTTCCACCTCTATGACGTGTTCGCCGAGCACGAGCTGGGCTTTGGCAAGACCAGCAGCGGCGGCTTGCAGTTCGCCTCCAGCCCGGAGAACTGGCGCCGCGTCGCGCACAAGATCTCCGACGCCGTCTACGAGCGGCTGACCGGCGAGAAGGGCTATTTCGACACCCGCGTGGTGTTCGTGGCCGAGAGCGGTGGGCGCGGATCCAAGACCAAGCGCCTGGCGATCATGGACCAGGACGGCGCCAACCCGAGCTACCTGACGGACGGCTCGGCGATCATCATGACGCCCAGGTTCTCCTCGAACAGCCAGGAGATCACCTACATGGAGCTTCGCCCGGATGGATCGAAGATCTACCTGTTGAACCTGGAGACCACGCGGCGAGAGAGCCTCGGCGACTTCAAGGGCATGGTGTTCGCCCCGCGCTTCTCGCCGGACGGCGGCAAGGTGGCGTTCTCCGTGGAGCGCGGCGGCAACAGCGACATCTACGTCATGGACCTGAAGAACCGGGCCACCACGCGGCTGACCACCGACCCGGCCATCGACACCTCGCCCTCCTTCTCGCCGGACGGGTCGCGGATCGTGTTCAACTCCGACCGCTCGGGCTCGCCGCAGCTCTACATCATGGGCGCCGACGGCTCGAACCCGCGGCGGATCAGCTTCGCCGCCGGGCGCTACACCGCCCCGGTCTGGAGCCCGACCGGGGAGTTCATCGCCTTCACCAAGCAGACCGGCTCGGAGTTCCACATCGGCATCATGAAACCCGACGGCACCGACGAGCGGATCCTCACCTCCAGCTACCTGGACGAAGGCCCCGCCTGGGCGCCCAACGGGCGGGTGCTGCTGTTCACCCGCGAGGGGACAGGCGGCGGCGCCAAGCTCTGGAGCGTCGACGTCACCGGCCGTATCCTGCAGCCCATGCCCTACCCGGGCGCCGCCTCGGACCCGGCGTGGTCGCCGCTGCTCAACTAGGACATTTCTTCATATCGCTTCACGATATATTGCTTCCGATCCCCAGGCCGTCCGCGGCGCAGACTTCGAAGGAGATGCTTTCCATGGTCACGATCCGAAACACCGGGAGCGCCCTTCGCTTGACGCTCGTCGCCGGCGCCGCCCTGTCGCTGGCGGCCTGCGCGCACCATCCCAAGCCGTCCTATCCGACCACCGCGCCGCCGCCGGCGGCCCGGCCCGAGCCACCGCGCGGGCCGGCGGCGCCCACGCCGCCGGGGCCGGTTACCCAGAACGCCCTGCCGGGCTCCGAGCGGGACTTCGTGATCAACGTCGGCGACCGGGTCTATTTCGACTACGACAAGTTCGCCATCCGCGACGACGCCGCCCCACTGCTCGACTCGCAGGCGACATGGCTGAAGCGTTATCCGGCGGTGCAGGTGCGCATCGAGGGCAACTGCGACGAACGCGGCACCCAGGAGTACAACCTCGCGCTTGGCGCCCGCCGCGCCAATGCGGTGCGCGAGTACTTGGTCGCCCACGGCGTCGCCGCCGGCCGCATCACCACCGTCTCGTACGGCAAGGAGAAGCCGATCGATCCGGGGTCGGGCGAGCAGGCCGAGGCGCACAACCGCAACGCCCACACCGCCATCATGTCCGGCGCGCGGATGCAATGATGCGGCGCGGCCCAGGCGCGAGACTGCGGGTTCTGGGCGCGGCGGCGGCGGTCGCGCTGCTCGCCGCCCCCTCGCTCGCGCAGACCCCGATGGACGACCCGCTGGACGCGCGGGACGCCAAGCGCCTGGACCGCATGGAAAAGGTGGTCCGCGAGCTGCGCGACATCGTCTTCAAGGCCCAGAAGACCGGCTCGCCGGTGGTCGTCGAGCCCGCCGACACCGACTCGCGCCTCGCCGACCTGGCGGCCAAGATCGGCGACCTCGAAGGCACGCTGACCAAGGTGAACGGCTCGCTGGAGACCACCACCCACGACCTCGACCAGGCCAAACGCGAGAACGCCGCCCTGCGCGCCCAGGTCAAGGCGCTGAGCGAGCGGCTGGCGGCCGATGAGCAGAAGGCGGCCGATGCGCTGGCCGCGGCGGCCCAGGCCGCGCCGCCCGCCGCGCCGGAGCCGCCGCCCGTCCCGGTCGACCCCAAGGTCGGCGCCGCCCAGGCCTTCGGCAAGGCCCGGCAACTGATGCTGAGCGGCGACTACGACGCCGCCGAGACCGCCTTCAACGCCTACGTCACAACCTATCCGGACACGCCGAAGACGCCGGAAGCGCGCTACTGGCTGGGCAAGACGCTGGCGGTGCGCGGCGACTATGTGAAGGCCGCCGGGGCCTTCATCGGGGCCATCCGCGGCTGGCCTCAGACGTCCTGGGCCCCCGACGCCGTGGTCGAGCTCAGCCGCGCCCTGGTGCAGCTGAAGAAGCCCGCAGACGCCTGCCAGACGCTGGGCGAGCTCAGCCGCAAATATCCCAAGGCCCCGGCCTCGGTCACCAGCCGCGCGGCCAGCGTGCGCCTGCAGGCGAAGTGCGGCTAGCGACCGACCGCGCGCCTGCGGCATCCGGCCTCGAAGCGGCGGTCGGCGAGGTCCTCGACCGCCGGCTGCTGCGCGACCATCGAGCCCCCATCGCCGTGGCGCTCTCCGGCGGGGGCGATTCGCTCGCGCTCACCCTGGCCGCCGCCGACTGGGCCGCGCGCGCCGGCCGCCGGCTGCTCGTGCTCACCGTGGACCATGGCCTGCGCCCGGAGAGTGTCGCCTGGACCCGCGCCTGCGCCGACATCGCCGCGCGCCTGGGCCTGGCCTTCCGGCCGCTCGCCTGGCGCGGCGACAAGCCCCGGACCGGCCTGCCCGCCGCCGCGCGGGCGGCGCGCCACGCGCTGCTGGCCGAAGCCGCGCGGGAAGCCGGCGCGCGGGTCATCCTGATGGGCCACACCGGCGACGACCTCCTGGAGGCCCGGCTGATGCGGGCCGCGGGCTCGACGACGCCCGACGCCCGCGAGTGGGCGCCCTCGCCGGCCTGGCCGCAGGGCCGCGGCGTCTTCCTGCTGCGTCCCATGCTGGGCCTTGGCCGCGCCGAGATCCGCGACTGGCTGCTGGCGCGCGGCGAGACCTGGATCGAGGACCCGGCCAACGCCGACCTGGCATACGCGCGCCCGCGCGCCCGCGGCGCGCTTGCCCAAGGCGCCCGGCCCGCGCCGCCCGCGCCGCCGGCCTCAGCCAGGACGCTGGCGCAGGCCTGCCGACCGGACGCGCAGGGCGGCTTCGAGATCGATCGCACCACGCTGCGGGCCGCTGTCCCCGGCGCCCGGGCGCGCTTCGTCTCGGTCGCCGCCCTCTCAGCTGCCGGAACGACCCGCCCGCCGGCCGGCGCGCGCGTGCGCAGCCTCGCCGAGCGCCTCGCAGGGAACGAGGCCTTCATCGCCACCCTGGCCGGCGCGCGCGTGGCCGCCGACGCCGGCGCCGTCCGCTTTCGCCGCGAGCCCGGCGAGGCCGCGCGCGGCGGGCTCGCGCCGCTGCGCCTGGCCGCCGGGGAAACGGCGGTCTGGGACGGACGGTTCGAGGTTTCCGCGACCGCGCCCGTCAAGGTCCAAGCGGTCCGGCGAACGACCCTGCCGGCGGCTGTCGGCGAAGACGGGAAGCCGGCGGTCGTCGCCGTGCGGCCCCTGACCCACGAGCGGCTGCTCGCAGCCTGCGGGGCCGTGGCGCGCGAACCGGCCTAGCCGCTCACCGGTGCGCGGTCGCCAGCACGTGCTCCACCCCGCGCACGATCGGGTCGGCGAAGCGCCGGCCGAGCAGGTTGGCGTGGCCGGCCCCGGCGACATGCTCGATGTAGCCGTTCTGCGAGGCCAGCGCCGGCACCGACTGGATCTCCTTCAGCGCGGTGACCGTGTTCTCGGCGCCGGCGGTGATCACCGCGATCGGCAGGGCCGGCGGGAAGTCGGCGGCGCGGGCCTGGTCGGAGGTGGCGCGCCACTGGCCGACCTCCTCGGCCGCCCAGTGGGCATGGCTGGCCGAGCCGTGGATGCGGCGCTTCTCGGCCGAGGCCTCCGGCGGCAGGCCGATGCGGTCGCCGGCGACCACCGCCACCGGCCGCATCATGCCGTAGCGGGCGCCCTGGCTGACCCAGCCCAGGATGCGGCTGAAGGCGTAGACACCCTTCTCGCCGATCGGCGAGGTGATCACGTCGGGGGTCACCGCGTCGACCATCACCACCCCCAGCACCTGGTCGGGGTGGGTGAGCGCATAGAGCCGCACCATCAGCCCGCCCATCGAATGGCCGGCGAGCACGAAGGGGCCGCGCTCGTCCAGCGCGCGCAGCAGGGCGGCGAGGTCGGAGACGATGGAGGCGCCGTCGCGCGGCTTGGGGCCCGGATCGGAGTGGCCAAGGCCGGCGCGGTCGTAGGCCAGGCTCGCCAGGCCCTTGGCGGCCAGCCGGTCCTGCACCACCGCCCAGTCGGCGGCGCAGCCGAAGGCCCCGTGCTCGAGGACCACCAGCGGCCGCCCGCTCGCCGGTCCCGCCCGGACCATGCGCAGCCGCCGCCCGCCGATGTCGACCATCTCGCCGCGCGGCGCCTTGGCGGACGCCTTGGAAGAGCCATGGGACAGGGCGACGGACATGGGCGGCTCCGGCCTCTCCGGTCGAGGAGACGGCCTCGCATATGGTCAGACCGATGTGGCGCGTCGAGGTCAGCGGCGCCGCAGGTCTGCAATAAAGCGGAGAAAGACGACCGGGTTGCGAACGGGCGGGTCAGTCCAGCCAGGCGCGCTCGGACCGCTCGATGAGCGCGAAGGCGCCCGAGGGGCCCCAGCTGCCGGCGGCGTACGGCTTGGGGGTCATGCCCGCCTCGGCCCAGGCGTCGGCGACGCCGTCGATCCAGCGCCAGGCCTCCTCCACCTCGTCGCGGCGGACGAACAGGGTCGAGTTGCCGTGCATCACGTCCAGCAGCAGCCGCTCGTAGGCTATACGCCGCCGCGCGCCGGGACCCTCGTAGGCGCGCAGCAGCGACAGCGACAGCGGCAGGGACTGCAGGCGCATGCCGCCGCGGCTGATGCCGGGGGCCTTGTTCATCAACAGCAGCTCGATGTCCTCGTCCGGCTGCAGGTCGATGACCAGGCGGTTGGCCACCAGGTCGTCCTTGGCCGCCGCCCCGAAGATCGAGTGCGGCACCGGCTTGAACTGGATGACGATCTGGGTGCGCCGCTCGGGCAGGCGCTTGCCGGTGCGCAGGAAGAAGGGGACGCCGGCCCAGCGCCAGTTGTCGATGTCGGCGCGCAAGGCGACGAAGGTCTCCGTGCCGGTGGCCTGGCCGCGCTCGGTCTCGTAGCCGGCGACCTCCTTGCCGCCGCCGACGCCCTTGACGTACTGGCCGCGCACCGAGGCGTTCTGGGCGTCGGCGCGGGTGAAGCGGCGCAGGCTGCGGAGCACCTTGACCTTCTCGTTGCGCACCGAGCGCGGGTCCATGTCGGCCGGCGGCTCCATCGCCACGAAGCAGAGCAGCTGCAGCATGTGGTTCTGCAGCATGTCGCGCAGCGCGCCGTACTCGTCGTAGTAGGGCCAGCGCTCGCCGACGCCTTCCGTCTCCGCCACGGTGATCTGCACGTGGTCGATGGTCAGGTTGTTCCACAGGGGCTCGAAGAGGGTGTTGGCGAACCGGAGCGCGATCAGGTTCTGCACCGTCTCCTTGCCCAGGTAGTGGTCGATGCGGAAGATCCGCTCCTCCTGGAAGACCGCGCCCACCGCCTCGTTGACCGCCCGCGAGCTCTCCAGGTCCCGGCCGATCGGCTTTTCCAGCACGATGCGGCTCTCTTCGCCCGCCAGGCCCGCGGCGGCGAGCGCGGCCCCGACCCGGCCGTAGAGGCTGGGCGAGATGGCCAGGAAGAAGATCGGCCGCGCGCAGCCCTGCAGGTGCGGCTTGAGGGCCGCGGCCCCGTCGGCGGTGGTGGCGTCACAGGCGACGTAGTCGAGCCGCTCGCAGAAGCGGCCCCAGACGCCGTCGTCCACCGGCTCGGGACGGGCGTCGAGGATCTTGCGCGCCTGGGCCACGAACTCCTCGCGCGACAGGGCGGTGCGGGCGGTAGCCAGGATCCTGGACGCCACCGGCAACAGGCCATCGGCGTCGAGGAAGTAGAGCGAGGGCAGCAGCATCCGCCGCGACAGGTCGCCGGTCGCGCCGAACAGGACCAGGGCGTCGGCGAGCGGCGTCTGGACCTGCGGCGTGGGG